>Ga0209890_10000289_pt1 | contig 23163 bp, 14 predicted proteins | sample OrgsoiDNA2013049_FD_185799 | JGI IMG/M metagenome (GOLD analysis project Ga0209890, IMG submission 185799) | Permafrost soil microbial communities from the Arctic, to analyse light accelerated degradation of dissolved organic matter (DOM) -... | ecosystem: Environmental > Terrestrial > Soil >...
AATCGGATGGTTCGCTACGGGCTATGCGAATCTCCGTGGAAGACACGAACACTTTCGGTTTGAGCGTTCTGATTGGCCCTATTCTGCAAACAAGTTCCTATGGGCCAATGGTAATCGCACTCGGCCGCCAGCAGGCAGGGTACTTCTCCACTACCGGCCAGGCAGCCGTCTGGATGCCCTACAACTTTGGCAACAGCGTGTTTCAGATCTCGGGCCAGCTCACGAACTTGCAAAACCTGCCCTTCGTGGCCAGTTTCAACGGTACGAACATGGTGGACGGCCAAAACGTTTCCGTCACCACGCAGGCGGCGCAATTTACGGGGTATCCATATATACCGGCGGCCACGATCACGCTGATGCCGCAGACGATCAATGGAACAGTCGTGGGTTCCTCCACGAGTGGCGGCTTTACCGATTACACCGTCTCCCTGGCGAACGATGACCTGTTTCCGGTGCTGGCGGCGCAACCGAACCAGACTGCAGTGCTGAATAATGCAAGCCAGGTTGAAGTCTACGTAGACAGCAATACGCAAATGTTGAACACCACGGTGCTCGCTCTGGGCAGCACGCTACGATTTAACGGGCTGGTGTTCAATGACAACGGCACTCTGCGGATGGATTGTGCACGAGTGAATGACGGCGTGACAGGGTCGTCGCAGTCGAGTGTCGGCACTCATCTCGCAACGGGAGAGAGTCACACCGTTCATCACGAGGGCGCCGGCCGGTTGCCACAAACAACCACTGTGGTCGCGCGCTAGTACGGTAGCAGGTTGGTCTTTTCTAGCTGGATGCGTTTTCGGAAGGAACCGAGTCGGTCGCGGCTTCCTCGTCGCCCACGGGGACGAGTTCGAATTTCTTCAGCTTATAGCGCAGAGCATCGCGGCTGATGTCGAGCAGGCGGGCAGCGTGGGTCTGGTTCCCGTTGGCCTGCCGCATGGCCAGTTCGACCATCGCACGCTCGACCTCTTCCAACGAGGTCCCTTCCTCAGGAATGTAGAGCCTCGGAAGCACGCGGCCATTGGGAAGTTGTTTGCCCGCACCATCGGCCGGAGTGCTGCTGTGCTCGAACGCCGTCAAGCCGCTGCGGGCAGCTTCTCCCACGGCAAATGGCATGTACACTGGCCGCAGAATGAACTCGTCTTCGAGAATCATGGCGCGCTCGATGGAATTCTTGAGCTCACGGACATTGCCGGGCCAGTTGTGGGCCAGCAGCAACCTGCGCGTCTCAGGACTGATCCCGCGAATTGCTTTCTTGAACTTGCGGTTGTACCAATCGATAAAGAAGTCGACCAGCGGCAGAATGTCTTCTGTACGCTCGCGCAGAGGCGGAATGAAGATGGCGATAATTGCGAGGCGGTAGTAGAGATCCTGGCGGAAATGGCCTTCGCGCACAGCCTTTTCCAGATCGCGGTTCGAAGCCGCGATGACGCGTACATCGACCTGCATATCGCGCACGCCACCCACCCGGCGGATCACTTGATCCTCGAGCACGCGCAACAGTTTGGCTTGCAGCAGGGGGGAGAGTTCTCCGATTTCGTCGAGGAACAGTGTGCCGCCGTTCGCCGTCTCAAAAAGACCTTTCTTCATCTGCTTGGCGTCGGTGAAGGCGCCTCGTTCGTGGCCGAAGAGTTCGGCTTCCATTAACGTCTCGGGAATCGCGGAGCAGTTGATGGCGACGAACGGACCGTTCTGGCGAGTGCTGTCGTAGTGAATCGTTTTGGCGATCAGGTCTTTGCCCGTGCCGCTCTCGCCCTGAACCAGAATCGTAGTGGCCTCGCTGGCGGCGACCTTCTGGACGAAGCTCATCAACTCCATGGTTTTCGGAGAAACGGCGACGACTTCGTGGTAGCCGGTGTGCCGTCGGACCTCGCCGCGTAAAGATTTGACCTCGGTGCGCAGGCGCGAAGCCTCCAGGGCATTTTGGATGGTGACGTGTAACTCTTCGAAGTCGAGTGGCTTGCCGATGAAGTCGTAGGCGCCGAGCTTGAGTGCGGTCTTTACGTCGTCAAGTTGAGGGTCGGCAGTGATCATGATCACGGCCGGGGCGTCGGGGCCTTTCTTGAGTTGCTCCAGAACTTGAATGCCGTTCAGATCGGGCATGCGGACGTCGAGCAGAACCAGATCGGGAGACTCTTGCTGAGCCATGCGAAGTCCGGGCTCGCCGGCGACGGCTTCTGAGACTTGGTATCCCCACTCTTCGCACTTCTGACGCAACGACCAGCGCACCAGGCGTTCGTCGTCGATGACCAGAATCTTCTCGGCAGCAGGCATGCCTGTTTAGCTTACTACGGAAGGGCGGAGAGGGCACGCGTAGGGTCAACGGGGTGTCCGGGAGAGTGGTCAATGCGTGAAATGAGGATTTTTCGCCAACTACCGTTGCGTTTTGCTTTCCTCACGAACTACGTCCATCAGGCTGCTTTTCCCCAACCACACTCTTTCAATCTCGTTCCAAGCGTCGCGAGACTGCGGCCTGAGGAAAGGAATAAATACCGCTCTGCCGAAAGGTTGCCATGACGCAATATTTTGAACATCCTCAAGAAATCCAATCACAACTAGGTCGCGCACCTTCTGGTTCCCATTGACGAGCCACTGTTCCATGAGGTCAAACGCACGTTGTACTTCCTCGGTGTTGCCGCTGGGATAGAGTTCCTTAACCACGAATTGGGCAAACTCCGAGATATCGTTGTAACCACCCGCAGGCTCGCCCTTCCAGAACGAGAGGTGCTTCTCCCATCGGGGCCGGAATCCGGGGAACTCTTCGACCAGCCGAGGCATTATTTCTGCCTCCGTCGCTTTGTCGTCGTGGTAGAAGACCCAATCAGGATTGTCGCTCATGCAATTTCCGTTCAGCAGATTCTATGCGAAAACGCATTCCTGTTGTAAACCTGGTTACGCTCAAAACCCCTTCGCCGGAGTCAACGAGCGTAATGGGGACTGTTACCCAACAATTACGCCTGGGTGGGCGATGGAATGGGAGCGGTCAAACTGAACGCAGAGTACGAAGAATAAAATCATCAAGACCCAAGTAGCTAAGTATAACCATGGCAGGTAGCTCTCGCGGAAGAACTGCCGATGCAGTCGCCAAATTTTGATCTGGTTAATCGGCGCGCGAGCTGTCCTCGGCGAAAAGGCCCACACCGAAGTGGGGAATTGTTCGCTGTCTGGGAGGTGTTGATTAACCTCAGTAGTCATTCGTTTCAAAACTATCCACTGGGCCAGACAAGCTGAATAGAATATTCCGAAATCCAAGAGAATGTGCATCATGCACGGAGCCGCGACTGCGATTGTTCCCCACTCAAGCCTAGTGCGCCGTTCCAGACCCGTCTACGTTACTTTGGACTGCAAATGCTGGTTCGCTCATGAGCTGCATTTCTCAGCTGTTGTTGCCGCCTTTACACCCAAAGCCCCAGTTGCAAAGTCCGAAGAGTCCTTGCGGTTGCGCCGGATTACGGCCGTTTCGATTTCTTGATCTCCACGTAGCGCCCGAGGAAATACCCAGAGCCTGCTTCGTGTGTTCAGAATCACGCGGAACCGTGATGCCTGTCATCGCCTGGGCGCAGCCATGGCGGAGAGGCTTTATTTTGAGGCTCTTTGAGCCCTGCCCGGCGGTTCCAAGTCAAGGCAACTCGTGAGAACGTCCCGAGTATAGAGGAACTTAGTTAGTCGAATATTCGTAACTTCGGTCATGAAGCGATTTGCCCTCAGCTTCGGCGAGGTGTTGCGTGCCATGTGGACGCACAAACTTCGCTCTTTCCTCACTATGTTCGGGATTGCGTGGGGAGTGGGTTCGCTGCTGCTCCTGGTCGGCTTAGGAGAGGGTTTTCGCGCGGGTACCACCAGGAATTTGGCGAGTTTCGGCGAAGACTTCATGCAGATTTACAACGGACGGGTGCCCGCGGTGGGTGGCAGCCAGCTTTCGTCGCGCCAGTATTACCTCAACTACCAGGACTATCTGGACATTCGCAACTCGCCGTTGATCCGCAATGCCACGCCGGTCATCTACCGCGGCGACCTTCGCCTGGTGAGCGAGTTTGGCAGCAGCAATGGCTATGTGGATGGAGCCGAGCCGCAGTTCTCTGGCATTCGCTACCAACCGATCGACCAGGGGCGCTCCTTGAATTGGAACGACGAAAGCGAGCGCCACAATGTCTGCGTGATCGGAAGCGAATTTGTGCGCATATTATTCCCCGGCCGGCCAGCCGTAGGCAGCACAATCCTTATCAATGACGTGTCGTTCGAGGTGGTTGGGACAATGCAGAAGGTTGGTCACGGAAACAACAATGGCCAGAACATGCGCCTGATCATGCCTTATACGACCATGGCGATTTACTTTCCGATGCAGGGGGCAGGGAACGCAAAGGCGATCAAGTATGTGGCCTACCAGCCCATTACACGGCAGCAACACGAACAAGCCAAGAAGGCCGTGCGGAGTATCGTTGCTCGAAACCACAACTTTGATCCCGAGACGCCCGACGCCTTTGACGATTGGGACTCGATTGCCACCGCTGAGATGGTCGGCAAAATCTCCGATGCCATGGATACGTTCCTGGGAGCCGTCGGTCTGGTGACACTCGGTCTCGGCGCAATCGGAGTGATCAACATCATGCTGGTGTCGGTAACCGAGCGCACGCGAGAGATCGGCCTGCGCAAGGCTTTAGGCGCCACCCGACACAACATTTTGTTTCAGTTCTTTTTAGAAGGGCTGATGCTCACCGGGATCAGTGGCGCCATTGGCGTCGGCGCAGCCTATACGGCCACCAAGCTCTTCGGACTCGCGCCGCCGATCGACGGATTCGAATTGCCTCACATTTACCCAGCGACTGCCCTGCTCGCCATGGGCAGCCTTGCTTTGGCTGGCATTGTCGCCGGACTTTATCCCGCGCGGCGGGCGGCCTTGCTCCAGCCTGTAGAAGCGCTTCGTCAGGAGCAATGAAATGATCCATGGGAAAGATGTGCTCTCGGAAGCGTATCGATCACTCCGGTACAACCGCCAGAGAAGTGCGCTTACCATGCTGGGTATGGCCTGGGGGATCGCGACGGTGGTGCTGCTGCTGGCCTATGGCACTGGTTTCTCCACCGCCATCGTCAATATATTTCGCAGCTACGCCAGCATGGCCGCAATGGGCATTGCCGGCGGACGAACCTCGATGCAGGCCGGAGGCAACAAGGCTGGCGCCACGATCCGCCTGACCCGGGATGACATCGATCGTGTTGTGGTGAATGTGCCGGAGGTGACCCGCATCACTCCCGAATCTTTCCTCGATGAGCCCGTCGGCTATGAGGGACGCTCCTACATTTGGAGCGTTCACGGCGGCAATGCCATGCTCCAGGAAATTCAGAATCTGCAAATGGATCTCGGCCGTTTCTACAGTGCCGACGATTTGCAGCTGCGCGCGCGCGTCTGTGTGCTGGGCTCGGAATCCAAGGAAAAGCTATTTTCCGGCCGTTTCCCGCTGGGCGAGAAGGTTCGTATCAATGGCATTCCTTACGAAGTTATCGGTGTGCTGAAGCCCAGACCCCAGGAAGGCGCCGAGAACAGTATCAACCGCGTCATCTACATCCCTTTCTCCACCATGAGCGACTTCCGCAATACGTACTATATCGACATGATCTGGTTGGACTTTCTCGGCTACAACTATGGAGGGGTCGAAAAGTCGGTTCGTAATACGCTGGCGGCACAACACAATTTCCGCGCCGAAGATCAGCGGGCTCTGTTCGTTTTCAGCATGATGGAACAGCTTTCGCAATTCCGCATCATTACGATGGCGCTGCAGGTGATGCTTGCTTTTATTGGGGCTCTGACTCTTGGGATTGGGGGTGTCGGGCTCATGAATATCATGCTGGTGAGCGTAACCCAGCGAACGCGCGAGATCGGGGTGGAGAAGGCCTTGGGCGCTCGCCGCTTCGATATCGTCCTGCAGTTCTTGTCCGAAGCGCTCGCGATTACTTTTTTGGGCGGCCTGTTCGGTATTGTGCTGGCCTACATCATTTCCTTCTCTGTCGGCACTCTCACCTTTTACAGTGCGCTGGCCAAGCACGGAGAGGCGGGCGACATTCGACTCATCATTTCACCCGTCAGCGTATTGGTTGCTACCGCAATCCTGGCGTTGGTGGGATTGGTCGGCGGCATGATTCCGGCGATACGCGCGTCCCGTCTCGATCCGATTGAGGCATTGCGCTACGAATAGGGCGACCGGATATCCATCGCTGCACTGGTGTCAACGATGCCGTGATCAGCAGCAGATCCCTTGGCAAAAACTGAGCTTTCGCGCGGCGAACAGTTGCCTGCTCTCGTCAATCTCGTGAAATGCCCCGCGCCTGTTCAGTGGGAAGTCGCCTAAGATGCGGAGGCGGGCACTGCCGTCCGCTGCAGCGGCAGAATCACCGCAAAGGTCGTGCCTTTCCCGAGAGTGCTTGAGACGTCGATCCGGCCGTGGTGGTCTTCGACGATGCGGCGGGCCAGTGACAACCCCAGGCCTGTGCCGTCCCCTTTGGTCGTGTAGAACGGGCGGAAGACGTTGGGCAGGTGATCGGGCGCGATTCCGCGACCGTTGTCGGCTACTTCGACGATCGCGGTGGTTCCGTGAGGCTTCACGGTGACCGTGATTTTGCCGTCGTGTTCGATTGCCTGCAGAGCATTCAGTAAAAGGTTGAGCAGCACCTGGTGGATCTGATCGCTATCGTGCTCGACTTCGGGCAGCGAGGGATGTTTATGCAATACGATTTCGACGGACTTTGCCAGAGCCTGCTGGCGGCCAAGCATGACGGCGTGCTCGATCGTCGTGTTGAGATCGCTCTTGCGAACCGTGGGCGGATGCGGCCGGGCCGTCTGCAGCAGATCGGTGACGATATGGTTGATGCGGGCAATCTCCTGGCGAACGTCTTTGACCACCGCGCGCGCAGGGCTGGTCGCAGGCAGATCGCGGCCGATGATTTCGATGACTCCAGCGATTCCCGCCAGCGGGTTGCGGATCTCATGGGCCAGTCCGGTGGCCATCTCTCCGAGAGTTGCCAGATGCTCGGCTCGCGACATTTGGGTGCGGTGCAGACGTTCGATCTCAGTCCGGCTTTCGCGGAGTTGCACGACCATCTGATTGAAGTTGCGGCCAAGGTCGCCGATCTCGTCGTTGCGGTGGGCAAAACTCACGGCCACGCTAAGATCGCCGCCGCCCAGCAACGCAATCTTTTGCTGCAGTTCGACCATGGGCCGTTGCACGGTGTAGGTGAGCACGACGAGCAGCGCTCCGCAAATCGCAACCGCACCTGCACCCGCGACCAACAGGACCATATGGCGTTCTGGATCGCGCCAGGAGAGCGTCGCCAGCAGGAACAGCAACATTCCGCCCAGCAGAACGCAGGCGATCGGAACCAGCGCCTTGATCTCCCAGTTGATGCGCAGCCAGGGGAGTTCAGGCTCCTCGGGCCTTGTTACCGCTCGATCCGTGCCGTCCGCGACAGCGTCCGTCGAAATCGAATCGGTAATTCTGGGACTCGTATATGCCGTGCTGAAGAAGCTTGTGCGCGAGCGTGGAGATGCTGCCGCAGGGACCTCTTCAGCCGGGATGTCCGGATCGATTTGTTCCCTCATGGTTTCAGGCATACGCATGCAGTCCTGGCAACAAATAAGTTACGCCGAAGAAGGTGAACATCACCACCGCGAATCCGAGGATGGCGAAGTAGGCCGCGCGGCGTCCACGCCAGCCGCGAGTGATGCGCATGTGCAGGTAGCCGGCATAAACCAGCCAGGTAATCGCCGCCCACGTCTCTTTGGGGTCCCAGTTCCAGTAGGATCCCCAAGCCCGGTTGGCCCAGTAGGCGCCGGCGGCGATCATCAGGGTGAGCAGGGGGAAGGCAATGCAAATTGTTTTGTAGGTGATGCGATCGAGCGCGTCGGCGTCAGGCAGCAACCGTTCCAGATCCGCTCGGCGCCACAGCAGGAGAAGATAAAGTAGGTTGGCAAAGATTCCGCCGACCAGAGCTGACAGTATGAACGGGCTCGCCGACAGGCTCGTGGCGTAAAGCCCCTCTGCGTCGAGCGAAGGATATTGTCCGGATCTCACTCGCACCAGGAAAAAGACCAGCGCCAACGATTGCAGCAGAATGCTGATGAATACCGCCCGATCTGCGATGGCCAGCAATCCTTCATTCTTCTTGACGCGCGACAGAACATAGAGCACCAAGGGCGTGAGCACGGCGGCGAAGACCAGAAGCATGAGCCAGCCGAGGTCGGGAATCGTCACGAACAGCCGTACACCCCGGGACACGAATACCTCTGCCTTGTTCTCGGCGTCCCATGCGATCACATTGAATCCGCCCCACTTCTCGAAGCGGGTCAGGACCGCGGCATAGATTCCGACGGTGAAAATACTGGTGGCAGCCAGAAAGATTTCCGTCTTCACTTTGTCCTGGATTAGGAACATCATGGCCAGCGCAAAACTCAGCGCGCATGCCGCATAGGCCAACATGGCGAGCGTCACGTGGACGTGCAGCCAGGTGGATTGCAAAGCCGGTACCAGCGGCCGGACTTCACTAGGCAGAAGCTGCATCAGGATGACGCCGACAATCGCGACCGGCATGGTCACGGTGCCGATCACCTTCACGCCATAGCGTTTTTCGGCGATCAGTGTAAGTGCGGCCAGGGTCCACACAAAGCTCAGAAGCATTTCATAAATGCTGGCGAACGGAGGATGGCCTGCCTCATACCACCGATGTGCGACGGCTCCGGTGTTGGCCAGAAGTCCAGCCCATGTCATGAGGGAAGCGAACTTGATGTACGCGTCGGTTCCGGTCACGCCAAAGCCCAGATACAGGGCACCCGCACCCGCATAGAAGACCAGCGCGGCATACAGCAGGTTGGCTTCACTCAGAATGTTTCCGCTCTTGACCACATTCAGAAAAGCGATGAACAGCAGGAAAGCAATTCCCAGTCCCACCATCACGACCATCGTGGTGCCGGTCGCGGGATGCTGTTCAACTTTTGCGCGTGCCATACACTTCCTCCGTTTGCCGGATTATCTTCCGGCGGTCGATGCGGCTTGCGGTTGGGCAGAGGCCACGGGTTCCAGTTTCAATTCCTTCTGAATCTGCTCCACAATGCGCTTGAATTTATGTTCGAACGCGTCGCGATTGCGGTTCGCGGTGCCGCCGATCCAAAGTGCCACGCGCCCGCGAGCGTCGACGACGGGAACGACCCAGAAGCGCATGTGAACCACGTAGAAGACAAAGGTCAGGCCGATGGCCATCAACACCACGCCAGCCCATACCGCCCACTGGCCGGGTTCGTGCGAGACCTGCAGCCCGGTGAAAACACCCGTCTTCAGGTCTTTGGGATCGAAGGTGTAAGGCGACGAAGCATTCTCGTCGACGCCGGGAATTTCGGGCAGCCACACGTTTACGCTGGCGTTGGCTTTCTTCGAGGTCACGATCATGTGGACCGCGGGGTTCACAACGTCCTTGCTGCGGGCGTAGACTCGGCCGTCCTGCACCACAAAATCGGGGATGAACTCCACCAGTTGCACGCTGGTGTCGGCATCCAGCGCCACAGTCTGATTCATGGCCAGTGAAATTTCCTGCGGCGCGCCTGCAGTTCCATTGGCTGGATTTGCATTCAGAATCAGTTGATCGAGCTTGCCGGTGCGTCCGTAGCTGGCCTGGTAGAAGCGCAGCCCCTGATAGACCAGCGGATCGTTGACCACAATCTCCTTGCGTGAGATCTCACGTCCTCCGTCAACCACCGCCAGTTTGGACCACCAGCGCTTGGGCGTGCCGTCGGCGTAGGTCTCTTCGCCCGTGCCGTCGCAGCGGATCGCGAACGGAATGGTCCGCATGGAACCATTTTTCATTTCGACCTGGTTGCTCGCCGTCCCGGGACTGAGCATCAGGAATCCGCGCCACCCGTACAGCGAGTCCACAATGAAACCAAAGAAAATCAGGAGCAGGCTGGCATGAACGATATAGACGGCCATCTCCGAGATGCGACTGCGCTCCGAGAACAACGAAAAGCTTTCGGTCCGTACGATCCGTTCCGTTTTCAATCCCATGTGCTGGAAAGCGCGCTCCGCGGCGCTCAATCCCTGCTCTTCGTCGGTAACAACAATCTGTGCCTGCGTGGGCAGAACTTTTCGGAAGCTGTCGTCGGGACTCTTGTAAGGACGCGCGAAGTAGCGCCAGGCATTGGGGAAGCGCTGCACCGATGCGGCGATGATGCTCAGGCTGACCAGAATCATCATGCCAATGAACCAGCGGGTGTGGAAGATATCCGTCAGGCCCGTGAGGTCGAGAAAGCGCAGCATGGCCGGAGAGTAAGCGCGTTGCATGTCGTCCGAATCGGTCATGGGACGCTGCAGGATGACCGTGCCCGCTGCAGAAAAGATGACGACTAAAATAATTAGGACCACGCCGGTCTTGATGGAACTGAGCGTCTGCCAGATTTGGCGGGACGCGGAGCGAAGTGATAGGGCCATATCTTTCCTCTTCCTCACATCCTGCAATGCACGTTCCGCACCAACCTTCGCAAGCATTGCCAAGTCGTTTACAATCAGTGGATTAACCTCGCGCACAGGCTGCGCTCGGGCCGGCTGTATGAGCCATTACACTCACGTCCCAATCGAGGCGATGAGAATTCACCCAACCGTACAAGTGTGTGATTTCAATCACAAATGGCCTGAAATCTGGCTGGAACCGATCTTCCTCTGGACCGTGAGCGAACGTGCGTGTTTTCACCGACCGAGTGTGGCAGAAAGCCCATTCGCGGGAGCGCGAATCCTTCCCGCGAGATTTCGAATGGCCGCGGGTGTACGTTGGAAAGGTGATTTGTTGCAATAATTTACAGTTCGATCAAAAATTTGCAGTCGTTCCAAATCAGTAAGGCGAGGATCGTGCACATGCAACGGTTGGCAATGGTCCCATCGTCTCCAGATCGCTTGCAGGGGCAGAGAAAAGTAAATATCGGTCCGGCCCTCCCCCGCCTTATCCGATTGCTTGCTTTTCTTGTGCTTGGCGCGATGCCTGCGCTGGCCAAAGAGCATCCGGTTCCCCTCGACAAGAATGTCGATTCGGCGAAGTGTCTTGAGTGCCACGAGGATAAATCGAAGGGCAAGGCCGTCCATTCCGCGATCGCCACCGGATGTTTGAGCTGTCACGAGGTTCGAGTCAATAAAGACATCACTCGCATCAAGCTCATCACGTCGACTCCGCAGGCTCTGTGCCTGAGTTGCCACGCTGAAAAAGATGCCTCCACCATTAAAGGGACGGTGCATCCTCCGGCGGTGCGCGATTGCATCAAGTGTCACGACCCGCACACCAGTGACAACAAGAATCAATTGTTGAAAGCCGAGGCGGGCGACAAAGGCAAGAATCTCTGCCTCGACTGCCACAAGCAGGGATTGAACGTCCCTGAAAAAGGCAGCCGCCATGCCGCGCTCGACATGGGATGCGACACTTGCCACACCACCCACAAAACCGGAGAAGCGGGCAAGGCGGAGTTCGATTTTCATCTGACCAAGAGCGCTCCGGCGCTTTGCATCGACTGTCACGACGTCAAGGACGCCAGCCTGCAGAAGGCGCATCACGACCAGCCCTTTGGGACGGCGGATTGCACCAGTTGTCACGATCCGCACCAGTCGGCTGCGCCGAAGCTGATGCGACAGTTCCTGCATCCCCCGTTCGCGGAGAAGTCTTGCGACATCTGCCATGCTCCCGCCAAGGACGGTAAGGTCGTGCTCACACAAGCCGACGCGAAATCGCTCTGCGTGACCTGTCATGACGAAAAGGCCAAGCAGATTGAGAGCGCGAAGGTGCCGCATCCGGGTGCGGCCGGCGATTGCACCGATTGCCACAATCCCCATGCCAGCCGGCAGCCGGGGCTGCCCAAGACCAACGCGGTCGATATCTGCCTGGCCTGCCACACTGATCAGGCCGACCAGGGCAAGAAACATTTCCTGCATCAGCCCGCTTTCAAGCAGGGATGCGCGACGTGTCATGAACCGCACGGCGGCGCGAACGATCATCTGCTGCGCGCGAAGACTGCAAGCGGAGTGTGCCTGGAGTGCCACGGGCCTGATTCACAGCCCAAGAAACTGGAAGCCGAGCACTTGTTCACGATATTCAACGGAAGCGTGAAGGTTCCCGACGACTATTTCGCCAAGAACAAAGTCGTCGTGCTGCCTCTGAAGTATGGGCGCGGGCATCCCATTGAAGGCCATCCGGTTTCCGATGTGGTCGATCCGACCGACACCACGAAGACAAGGGCGCAAATCAACTGCCTGTCGTGCCACCAGCCTCACTCGTCGGCGCAGCCCGATCTGCTGATTAAGGACCAGGCCAACAACTTGGCGTTCTGTTCCAGCTGCCACAAAGATCTGACGCGGAGATAGTTTTCATGAGGAAAATCGTTACGATATCGGAAGCCACACCGAGATTGATTCGCAACCGCAAGAGCCTGATCGCGGCGTTGATGCTGGTGAGCTTGACGCTGCTTGCGCCCGTAGCAGCGGTTGCGGACAAAAAGAAAAAGAACGCCGAGGCCAAGAAGGTTCCGGTCATTGATTATTCCAACATCGTGTGGCCGAACCCGCCCGCCATCGCCCGCATCCGTTACCAGGCGTTTTATTCGGCGCAGAGGCTCTCGCAGGTCCAGACTCCTAATAACAAGAAACAGAAATGGATGGATCGCCTCGCCGGCACTCAACCGGTCAGTGAGAACGGCAAAGTTCTTTTCCAGCTGGCCGAGCCTTACGGCCTGGCTGTGGATTCCAAGAACAACCTATACGTAGCTGATCAGAAGGTCGGCGCCATCTTCATTTTCAATACCGAAACGCGGGACGTAGACCTGATCAAGAACAAGACCCACGCGCATTTCGACCGCATCATCGGCCTGGCCATGGATGACAATGACCGCCTGTTCGTCTCCGATCCGGGACTGCATCACATTCTGGTGTTCGATGCGAACCACAAGGCGGAAGACATTATCACGGAAGGGATGGTCGAGCCCGGTGGGCTGGTGATCGACAAAGAAAACCGGCTGCTCTACGTGGCCGATGTGGAACTGGACCAGGTGCTCGTCTACGACGCGGACAGCTTCAAACTGCTGCGCAAGATCGGTACCACCGGACACAAACATGAACTCACCACGCCGGGCGATTTTTCGAAGCCTAGTGCCGTGGCGGTCGATCAGGATGGCAACCTGTACGTCTGCGATACGCTCAACAATCGCGTCGAGATCTTCGACGCCGACGGCAAATTTATCAGCACGTTTGGCAAAGCCGGCGATGGGCCGGGATACTTTGCTCGTCCCAAGGGAGTCGCGATTGACTCCGACGGCCACATCTGGGTGGCGGATGGTATGCAGGACCGCGTGCAGGTCTTCAGCAAAGAGGCGCAACTGCTGATCACGTTTGGTGGTCATGGTCTGCTGCCAGGGCAGTTTCAGGGACTGGTCGGCATCGCCACCGATAAGAACAACCGCGTGTTCACCTCGGAAATGTATCCCGGCCGGGTACAACAATTCCGCTATGTCACCGATGCCGAGGCCGAGCAACAAGGCAAAGACCGGGAAGCGCAGCGCGTGAAAAAAGCTGCGGGCAACAAAGAGATCGTGCCAGTAACCCCACCAGCGGCGGAAGCCAAACCTCCGCAGAGTAAATAGTCCTAGTCATCGGCAGCAGCTTTCTCAGTTCTGATGACAGGATCGTCTCTCTCCGCCTGACTGCGGTATTCCGCAACACCGCCGATGTAAATCCTCACAAGTGGGGCATTTGACCAACCGGCCCTCTTCGGTGGTTGTTTTCCCCCAGTTCCTGAGAATTCCCCGCAGTGGAACCGAACTGAGGATTGTCGCTAAACCATATTGGATTCATGGACTTAGCCCCGAAAGCGCCGCAAATGGCGAACTATTACAGTTCGGGTCGTCAGTTGCACTTACAGGAGTCGAGGGGCGGTTGCGAAGAGCGCCCAGGCGCAAAACGCAACCCACGGCCTAAGCCTCTGGGAGTTCAGTACCAACTAGAAACACATCATTCATGGAGGTCGTGAAATTTTATGAAGAAAGCGATGTTAGTTGTGATGTTCGTACTGGCGGTCGGGGGCTTGGTGATGGCGCAGAATTATTCGTCACCGATTGACGTCCTCGGCGCGCACAACAATGGCGGCCGCGGTTGCGCGGGCTGCCACCAACCGCACAGCGGCGCATTTGGCTCTGGCCAAAAGGGCGCAGCCGACTCCGGCAGCTATGCATTGTGGGGACAGGATGCCAGCCCACTGTACGGCGCCACAGTCGCATTCGGTGATGACGGGAGCTTCACGGAAGTTCTGCCCACCGGCATCGCCACTGGAAGCCAGGAAGTCGGCGGCATCCTTCTCTGCCTGAGCTGCCACGATGGCAACCTGACCGCGAAGAACATGATGGCCAACCAGTCCTATGAACAGAGAATTGGCCTTCTGACCAATACTGCCTACGGCAGCCAGCCGATTCCAACCCTGCTTGGAAACGACGGCACCGGAGCCGGCAACTACACCAATGACCACCCCGTGGGACAACTGGCTAACATCAGCACCACCATGCCGGGCCTTACGTTCGACGGCGCGAAATTCAACCTGACCGCTGGTTCCCAGTATGCGACGTTCGTGAAGAACTACGGCTATCCAGCGCTGGCGCCAGGGAAGTGGTCACAGCCGTTCGGCGTCACCACAGCCGGCAAACCCTATGTGCTCTGCACCACTTGCCACAATCAGCATGTGATGACCGTGTACACGTCCAGCGCGGCGAGCCCGATCGCGGGTGATGGCGGCGGCAAGTACTATGCCACCTTCTTCTTCATCAACGGTCCCTACAACCCGAACATCAACAACGTGGCCAACACGAACGCACCTTCGACCACTCAGTTCTGCCGTCAGTGCCACTTTGGCGAGGCGAACGAGTCCAACAACACCAACAACATCACGACTGTCTTCCAGTAGACCTTGGATGATGCGTAAGAGGGGAGAGGAACAACTCTCCCCTTTTTTTATAGACTTAGTAAGCGAGGCAATATGAAATACCGACTCCCAATCTGCGGGTTCCTGGCATTAGCACTCTCGGCGGCATCGGCCCAAGTGGCCTCCCACGCGCCGACCGCATTCGCGACTACGGCTTCAGCCCAAACCTCACCTCTTCAGGTGAGCGACAAACCAGTGGCGCGGGTGAACGGAGCCGTGCTCACCGATCGCGACCTGTTGCGCGAAATGTATGCCATCTTTCCCTACGCACAACAGCACAATGGCTTTCCCAAGGCGCAGGAAGCAGCCATTCGTCAGGGCGCGCTGGAGATGATTATTTTCGAAGAGTTGGTGTACCAGGAGGCGGTCCACCGCAAACTCGCAGTTCCGGCCGAGAAACTGAGTCGCGCCGAGGCAGACTTTCGCAAACAGTTCAATAGTCCTGATCAGTATCAACAATACCTTCAAACGGAGATGCATGGTTCCGAACAACAACTGCGCCAGCAGATGCGGCGCTCGTTGCTCATCGAGCAGGTCCTGAAGACAGATGTGGAACTCAGAGATACGGTGTCGCCCGCGGAAATACAGTCCTATTACCAGAAAAATGTGGCTCGTTTCAGTCAGCCGGAGACGTTTACGTTCCAGACTATTTCCATAGTGCCGCCGCTCAAGGACACCCCCGAGCAGGCAAAGCAAGCCCAGAAGAAGGCCGAGGATGCACTGCGCCAAGCCAAGGCGGCGAAGAGTTATCAGGATTTTGGACTGCTGGCGGAGAAGATCTCTGAGGACGACTTTAGGGTGAACATGGGCGACCACAAGGTGGTGCCCAGCGACAAGTTGCCGCCGCAAGTGGTAAAGGCGTTGCAGGCCCTGCAGTCGGGGCAAGTCAGCGGATTGATCCAGATTGAAAGCGCATACACCATCATTCGGCTCAATGCCCATACCCCGGCACGGAAGAAACCGCTGGCAGAGGTCAAGACCGAACTGAAGACGGATTTGCAGAAGAGCAAGTACGAGAAGCTGCGCTCGAATCTTGCCAAGCAATTGCGGGCGAAGGCGAAGATTGAAGTGGTGTAGTGTGCGGCATATTCGCGGCCATTAAGCGGAATTTTGTCATCCTGAACGAAGTGAAGGACCTATGTAGTTTCCCGGCGAGTACATAGGTCCTTCACTTCGTTCAGGATGACAGGGCTTTCGTCAGGATGACAGGGTCATTTGTGATTCCAAGCGCTGTGCTCCGAACACCGGTGATCATCCCGATTTCTCATTAAAACCTCAGGAAAAATGTTCGCTCTCCCCGGTTGTGTATTTCAACTCGCGGGCCGGGTGATATCCCGCACCCGAGCAGATTGCGCCTCCGAACGCCACTCCTGTCGAGAACGTAACAACCCTGTTTTCAATGAATTAGAAATCCAACGCGCTTCGCGCCTTTGGCAACTGTAGTGCCTTCTATCAAGGTAAGCGGTTGTTGATTGGCCAGAAGGGCAGCAGCGGAAAATGAAGGTTGCGAATCGCATCATCGGACTAGCGGTGCTGGTGATGGCTCAACTCGTTTACGCCCAAAACCAGCCCCAATCCCAACTCCCTGAACTCTCCATCGGTGAAAACACAAAGCTGAGCGCCGGTGGGCTGTTCACCTTCGGATATAGCGGAGACTATGGCGATGTAGTCTCGTCGCAGCACGGACTGACCTTTGGAGTCGATGGCAGACTCGCGGGTTACTATTACAACCCTAACTTCATCTCGTTTACGGCCACGCCCTACTACAACCAGTCGCGGGACAACTCCAGCTATCAATCGCTGACGGGGGCGTCCGGCATCAGTTCAACTGTGGACCTATTCCGGGGCAGCCATTTTCCGGGCTCGGTGAGCTACCGCTACGACCGCAACAGCAGCGGGACCTTTGGGTTGACGGGACAGCCCAACTTCACAACGATAGGCAAGGGCCAGGGATTCGGCATCAACTGGAGCGCACTGTTTCCGAACCTGCCCACACTCTCGGTTGGATATTCGCAGGGCGATGGCAGTGGTACGATCTACGGCACGAGTGAGCAGACCAACTCCAGCACGCGGCTCTTCAACGTGCGATCGGGATACGAGATCGCGGGATTTCGGCTGAACGCATTTTTCGACCGCAACAGTTTAAACTCCAAATTCCCGGAATTCCTGGCGGGACAGTCAGAGTCGGTGCAGGAGTCAACTGGTAATGACGTGGGAGTTGGCGCGCAGCACAACCTGCCTCTCAACGGCCAGTTTTACGCGAACTACAACCGGTCATCGGCTGACACCAACTACTTCTCGTCGACAGGGCAGAGCTCAAACACGTCCAGCTACACCGACGATATTGTAAATACGGGCGCCAGCTTTCACCCTACGCAGAAGCTCTCGCTGAACGTCACCGAAAACTACACCAGCAACCTGAACGGATACCTGGCGCAAAGCCTGACCGGCACCGGAACTGCTGAGCCGGGACTGAGTTTAGGATCGGGCGCGCACTCCTCGACGATGGGAGGAGGCGCCACCTACCAATTCACCAATAACCTGTCGGCGACGTCTCAGGCAACGTATTACGATCAGGAATACTTTGGAAAGAACTATACCGGCACTTATTTGAGCGGCACGGTGAACTACGGGAAGCGGCTGTTCGATATGTTCACTTTCTCCGGGTCGGTGATCGATAGCAGCAACGGCCAGGGTACGAACGCGCTCGGTTTCGTCGGCAACGTGAACTTCTTTCACCGGTTCAAGGGTTGGCAAACGTCGGGAGTATTCAGCTACGCGCAAAATGTGCAGTCGCTACTGCTCACCTACACGACCTCCTACTACAGCTACAGTGCGAACGTGCACCGCCGCTTGCCGGCAGGGTTGCAATGGACGGCAGCGTTCAACGGTACCCACAGCGGTTTGACGAACTACGAGGGGACAAGCAGCCAGAGCGAAGGGTATTCCACCTCGCTCGGCTCGCGAAAGTACAACCTTACTGCCAACTACACGCACTCCACGGGAATCTCGCTGCTGGGTGCCAGCGGGTTCATACCGGTTACCGGCACTCCAGGGGTGAACGATTTCATCACATTCGGCGGGACGAGCTACGGTGGTGGGATCTCGGTGACCCCGATCCGTCGACTGGTCGTTTCCGGAAGCTTCAACCGCGCCATCAGCAATACGATCGGACAGACCATCTCACACAACAATACGGAAATCTTCAACGGCCAGTTGCAGTACCATCTACGAAGGATCGGACTGCAGGCGGGGTACACGCGCTTCACGCAGGGCATCAGCGCGGTGGGAGCGCCGGCCAACACCACGGCGTATTTTGTCGGAATATCCAGATGGTTCGATTTCTTCTAGAGGCGCGGAGCAGATCGGCTTTTCCTAGCGGGCTGACTGTAGCCGGGCTGACAATCTTGCTCGCGCTATCGTTGGCATTGCCGGCAACGGCGGCGAAGCGTCCGAAGGAGACGGTCGCGCCCTCGGCGCCTGATCTCCTGATGGATGGCGGGCGCAAGCTTTCGTTCGAGCGCAGCTTCAGCCTGGAGCGCGAGGTCAAACCCAAACGCAGCTTCTGGACCCGGGTGGTCGACGCGATCGCGGGCCAGCCCGACTTTCATTACCTGGTCAGTCCCTACAGCGTGGTCACCGACTCTCGTGGACGCATCATCGTGACCGATGTGTCCGCAGCCGGTGTGCACATCTTCGACTTCGAGCAGCAGAAGTATAAGTTCCTGTCGCGGCGCGATGCTGGCAAAGATCCCATGCTCACGCCGCAGTGCGCGGCGGTCGACGCGCAAGACAATATCTACGTGACCGATTCGCAAGCGGGCAAGATTTTTGTCTTCGATGCGAATGGCAAATATCGCCGCGCGATTGGCAGCCTGAAGGGCGGCGAAGGATATTTCAAGCGTCCCACGGGTATCGCAGTCGATTCGGCGGCCCAGCGCATTTATGTTACCGACACTCTGCGCAACAAGATCTTCATGATGGACATGCAGGGCAGCGTGCTGCAGACGATCGGAAAGACCGGCACCGGCGACGGCGAGTTCAACTATCCAACGGAGTTGCGGTTGCATGGGCAGGATCTGGCGGTGGTCGATGCCATGAATTTCCGTGTGCAGGTTTTCGACCGCTCGGGCACATTCCGCTATGCCATCGGGAAAGCCGGCGACGGCGCGGGATGGATGTTTCGCCCGAAGGGCATCGGGTTCGATTCCGAATCGCATCTGTATGTCGTCGACGGACAGTGGGGTGTGGTGCAGGTCTTCGACGAGCAGGGACAGTTGCTCTATTACTTTGGCGGGAAGGGCACCGGGGCGGAGCAGTTTCAATTACCGACTGGACTCCAGATCGACCAGCACGATCGCATCTACGTAGTGGATTCCTTCAACCGGCGGGTACAGGTGTTTCACTACTACGGCCTCGCGCAGGCGGCGGACGGGAGGAAACAACCGTGAAGCCCCTCCTATCGCTGGCATGCGTGTTGATAGTTGCCCAGAGTTTTGCCCAGGTGCAGCCGAACAGCGATGTGCTGGGTATGCACAACCTGACGTTGGCGAGTGGCGCGTCCGTCTATTCGCAGGGGGGCCTCGGTTGCACGTTCTGCCATGCTCCTCACAGCGGACTGGGTGGCAACACGCCTCTGTGGAACCAGAAGCTGTCGCAGAAATCCTACGTACCCTACACCAGCACGACCGATCCCAACCTGGGCAACACGCAGCCCACGCTGGGTGTGACCAGCAGTCTTTGCCTGAGTTGTCACGACGGCACAGTGGGCGTTGGACAGTCCGCAGCGTACGGCCAGCTGCCTACGGTCGGATCGATGAATGCCACCGATTCCTTCGGCACCACGCTGACCGGTTCGCATCCGTTCAGCCTGGTATTGCCCTTGAAAGATGCCTCAAACTTAGTGGCGTCGTTGGCCACCCAAGGCAAGACGGCCGATCCCACGGGAGCCGTGAAGCTGGTGAACGGCAATATCGAATGCACCAGCTGCCACGATCCTCATGTTCAAAGCACCGACAGAATTGCCCAGAACTTTCTGGTGCGTGACAGCTCTAACGCGCAAATGTGTCTGGCCTGTCACGATCCGACGCGCGTGGTGCAGGGACAAATCAATCCGCTGGCGGGTTTCACGAACAGCATCCATCAGACGGCGACCAATCAAGTTTCACCCGATGCGCATGCCGGCGCGTATCCGACCGTGGGAGTGAATGCGTGCACGTCCTGTCATATGTCGCACGATTCGGTTGCTCCGGCACGTTTACTGCGCCCGGCGGCGCCCTCCGCTCCGTCCTATGATCCGGTGACGCAGAGTTGCATGACCTGCCACGGTGGCGGAACCTATTTGTCCCCGGCAATTCCGAATGTTATGGCCGAGGTCGCGAAGGTCAGTCATCCCCTGCCTTCGGGAAACAATTTTCACGATGCGGGCGAGACCGCGCTACTGAACAACAACCGGCACGCGACCTGCGTGGACTGCCATAGCGCGCATGCTTCCAATCCAGAACTGCAGTTTTCCGCGCCTCCCGGGATTCGTCCGCCGCAGGCGGGAGCCACCGGCATCAGCGCACTGGACGGCATCACTGCACTCACTCCGGCCCTCAATCAATATGAAACCTGCCTGCGCTGTCACGGCACCAGCACGGGCAAGCAGCGGCTGATCATTTATGGGTACGCGCCGATTCGCGTGGTTACGGCGCCGGATTCTCTGAACCTCATTCCCGAACTCGCGTCAAGCGCCACTTCGAGCCACCCCGTAGAGCACGCTCGTTCGAGTCCACTGCCCCAGCCGAGCTTGCTGGTAAACATGTTGGACGAGAAAGGGCTGGCGTCCGCTCGTGTGGTCGGCACACAACTGTTCTGCACGGACTGCCACAATAGCGACGATAATCGTGAGTTCGGCGGTGCCGGACCGAATGGGCCTCACGGATCCATCAACTCGCACCTCCTCGAGCGCAACTATCAATTCAGCCAGGCGGCCGTTCCCGGCGGACCGGTAACCAATCTCTTCCCGAATCCCGATACCAGCGTTGCGGGTCCGTTCTCGATGTGCGCGAAGTGCCACGATCTTACCCAGATCTTCGCGAACACCAGCTTCACCCAGCACAATTTGCACTCCTATCAATATGGGTTTAGCTGTTCCGTGTGCCACACCTCGCACGGCATGGGAGCGACTTCGCCCACGATCAGCGGCGAGCGCCTGGTGAATTTCGACGCCAATGTCGTGGGATCGAATGGAGCACTACCCATCGCGTACAACCACAGCACCAATACCTGCACGCTGATGTGCCATTCCGCGGCGCACAATGCGGACGGAACCGTGACTACCGCATCGACGGGACGCAAAGGCATCCGAGGGAAGTGAGCGCCTTAGCGCCTGGCGATAGAGAGAAACTCCGTGCTCCGCCGACGCTTCGTTCCCGTTTGCCTCACAGAGAGATCGGTGAAATCCGGGTGGAAGAGGGTCAAAACACTCCTCTGGTGCGGGGAAACGCACCGAGGCTGGCGGTTTGCAGTAGAAGGCTCAGGCCGATCACAGGATAAGACGCTGAAATCAAAGATTGATCGGCCAGGTTGTGGGCAGGCTGGTTTGGCAACCATGGTGCATCTACCGAAGGTTGCGATGTGTATCTGCGCCTGCACTTCGTTTTTCCGCGGCAAGCCATTTTCCGCTTCCAAGCGGAACATCGCATGCACGGGGACCGGCAGGGCTGGATGATGTTCGATCCGACGCCGCGGTTAGGCCCACGGAATCGGATCGAGTCCAGCCCTGTATCGCGATCTGGGCGACAGATCATAAGAGAACACTCAAGAGATGCCCGTAGCGACAGATCCATCTCCGGTTAGCAATCAACGTCCAAGTCGCGGCCGCAGCTATTGGCCGCAGATCGCCACCGCCATCCTCGTACCCGTCTTGTTGCTGGTTGTGATCGAAGGGGCTCTGCGCCTTTTCGATGTCGGATACCCCACTGGGCTAACGGTCCCCTGCACCGCGCAGGGCAAGGCTGCGGCTTGCTACAACCTTTTCTTCCCGGCTCCCTTTTTCCCTCCCGGCATGATCAAGACGCCGCAGGCTTATGCGATTCCGGCGGAGAAGCCGCAAGGGACTTTTCGAATCTTCGTGCTCGGCGAATCCGCGGCCATGGGCGATCCCGACCCAGCCTATGCCTTCAGCCGATATCTGGATGTGATGTTGCGGCAACGCTACCCATCGATGAAGTTCGAAGTCGTCAACACCGGGAGCGTGGCCATTAACTCCCACGTGCTGTTGCCGATCGCGAAGGGGCTGGCGGCCCAGCGTCCCGACGTCTTCATTATTTACTCGGGGAACAACGAAGTGGTCGGGCCATATGGACCCGGGACTGCGCTGACGTCTGCGGGCATGAGCTTGCCCGTGATCCGCACCAGCATCTTCGTCCGCGCCACCCGCATTGGCCAGCTCCTCACCAAGATCGGAACTCAGAAAAAAGAGTGGGGCGGGATGGAGATGTTTCTCGACAAGCAGGTTCGAGAGAACTCGCCACTCATGAAGCATTCGTACGACAATTTTGAGAAGAACCTGCGGGACACGGTCGCGGTGGCGCGCAGTTCCGGCGCCAGAGTTATCGTCAGTACAGTGGCCACGAATCTCAAGGACTGCGGCCCTTTCTCGTCGCTGCATCGTGAGAATTTGGGACCGGATGAGTTGCGTACCTGGACAGCCCTGGTGCAACAGGGAGCGGACCTGGAGAGCGCACGCTCGTACCCCGAGGCGTTGCAGGCTTACCAGGGGGCGACGAAGATTGATGACCAATACGCCGAGGTAGAATTCCGGATTGCCCGCGGCCTGTGGATGCAGGGAGACTACGCCGGCGCCAAGCAGCATTTTCTGTGCGCCCGCGACCTCGACACACTTCGCTTCCGCGCGGACAGCCAGATCAACGAGATCAACCGCTCGGTAGCGTCTTCGTCTCCCGGCGCAGAACTAGTGGATGCCGAGGCGATCTTTTCCAAAGAGAGTCCCAATGGAATCATCGGCAGCGAGCTCGTTTATGAGCATGTTCACATGACTCCTCTGGGGAATTACTTGCTCGCCCGCGCGATGTTCCTTCAGATCGCGAGCAAGCTGCCTCCCGTGGCCGGACACGCCGTGACGGAGTCCGACGTTCCTTCTGAGGCGGAGTGCGAGCAGTTGTTGGCATTCACGGGGCACGA
>Ga0209890_10000290_pt1 | contig 23111 bp, 16 predicted proteins | sample OrgsoiDNA2013049_FD_185799 | JGI IMG/M metagenome (GOLD analysis project Ga0209890, IMG submission 185799) | Permafrost soil microbial communities from the Arctic, to analyse light accelerated degradation of dissolved organic matter (DOM) -... | ecosystem: Environmental > Terrestrial > Soil >...
GCACAGTGGCGTGCTTGCCAGTGCGACCCCGTTCAGTGCCAGAGCAACGGGTCCGACCCCGCCAGGGCCGATCCGGAAGGTCAGATCCAGGGGTGCGCCGTCAAGGGGCACGGTCGCCTGTAGTCGGTCCAGCCCGGGAGCGAGCACGGGGTCGATCTCCAGGAGATCACCGCGCCGGCGCACGCCCAGGAGGGACTCGACGACGAGTCGCAGGAAGATTCCCGGGCCGGAGGAGTAGACCCGCCAACCTCCTTCAAGGGCCACCTTGGCCGCCATGACATCACCGTAATGAGCGCCAGCCTCGTATCGGTCGGCAAACGTCGCGTCGGAGGAGGAGTAGTAGCAGGTCGACTGTCGTGGCCGGGCGTTGGGAACCCGTTCGGTCACGCCGATGGGGTTGGCCAGGGCAAGGGCTTCCAGCAGCCGCTCTGCGTCGCCGTGGCGGGCCAGCGCCTCCGCATAACGCAGGTGGGCATGGGTGTACATCATCCCGATCTCGCGACCGAAGAAGGTGCTGGCCTCGGCACGCTGGAAGACCTCCATCGGGCCACCGTGGTAGCGGGCGGGGCGGTCGAAGAGCCGGGCCCCGTCGGGGCCGAGCAGATGCTCGTCCAGGACGTCCAGGTGCTTGCGCGCCTCACCTGGGGACAGGAGGTCGCCGCAGATCGCGTGGATGATGTGAAGCAGGCCGTAGCTCAGACCAGTGCGCTGGTCTGAGGGGTGGACGAGGTGCTCGATCGACCCGTCGTCTGCGAACAGACCGTAGCCCGCGAGCAGCCCGTCTGCCATGAGCAGTGCGTGCATGGCCTGCGCGGTCACGGCGGCGATGTGCATCGCCTGGTCGGCGTACTCGATGGCGTCGGCGCCGTCCTGACCGACCAGGGCAGTGCTGACCGTCCGCAGCGATCCGGCCAGGGTGCGCATCGCCTGCACCTTAAGGGTTGCCGTCCACGTGGAGCACAAGCGCGCGGCGAGATGCGGGTCGGCCGGTTGCAGCGAGTCGTTCCAGTCGCCGTTTCCGTACGCCGGCAGGGGGCTGGCGGGCACCGTGCTGGCGGTGATGACGGCCAGCGCGCGCCGGACGTGCTCGAGCAGCGGCTCCCCGGCGGTTGCCCCGTGGTCGTCCACGAACGAGATTCGCTCGGCGAACAGGCTGATGTCGCCGGTTACCGCCAGGTACTCCCCGAGCGCCAGAACAGGCCAGAAGACCACATCACCGTGGGCGTCCCCTTGGCCGCCGCGGAAGTCCCGTGGGTAGATCTCGAAGGCTTGGGGCCAGTCGCCTCGCGCGTTCTGGGCTTGCAGGACACGCACGATCAGATCGCGCAGCGGCGCGCTCTGTCCCAGGGCGATGAGCAGACCCACCGGTCCCTGACAGACGTCCCGGGTTCCCCAGCCACCGCCGGTGTACTGCTCCAGTCCCCGCGGTGACAGGTAGTGAACGAGCGCGTCGTGAGCGAACCACGGCAGCACCGTGTCGAGTCTTGAGACTTCGCCGGCCAGAGGTGAGTCAGCCGGAGGTCTGAGCCGCACGGCGCTGCTCATCCCGTCCCAGAAATGGAGCCCGTCCGGGCCGGCGAGGTCGTGGCCGGCGAGGTCCTGCCGGGCCAGGTCATCGGCCGGAACCAGGTCGGCGGTCAGCCCCAGGTGCACCTCCGTGGTGGGTGCCGTGCCAAGGGTGATCCACGGCAGCTCGCGCGAGCGCCCGTCGAGAAAGAGGGCCTCGTCGCGGCCAAGCTGATCGATCGATCCCCTCTCCCAGCAGAGACGGAACGATCCTGCCGGAAATCGGGTCCCGGCCAGGGAGCCCTCCAACGGCCGAACCGTGACCCCTGCGTCGTCGAACTCAAGCCCCGGCGGCTCGGGGTCCTGACCGTCATCCCCACCAAGGGCCACATGAGCACAGATCAGCAGGCGGACAGGTGGACCGCTGAGGACCCGGATCTGCAGGCCCAGCTCATGGGCCTGTGCGGGCGCGGTGGACACCACCTCGAGCAGCCCGCCCCGGTGTCCGTACCACCAGTGGCAGGAGTCCAGGCTCACCGCCCACGCGCTGGGTTCGTCCAGCAGGGCCCAACCGCCGCGAGCATTCTCTGACTGGACGAAGACTCGCAACCCCTGCGCCTGTCGCAGACCCAGGTAGCTGCGGCGGGTGGAGAGCATCCGGTTCAGGCAGGCGTGCCCCTGGGTGACCTGCGAGTGGAACGTCCCGGCCATCCAGGCTGTGCTGGTCAGGCTGGCCTCGTCGGGCACAAGGGCCGTTCCCGTCCGCATGACGTGGCCGTGTGGACGCAGCACCGCGCTCTGCTTGGCACCGGTGACCACATGACGTCCGTCGTCGGTGAAGTAGCTGAGCAGGGTCTGGCCATCCCACTCGCCGTGGTGGCGCCCCTTGCCGGCGAGCCCGACCAGCTGATCGTCGGTCAGTGGCAGGCAGGCCAGGGCTGGGGCTGAGGAGAACAGTGAGGATGGCGCAGCCTGCCCCCCAACGGCAGCTCTGACTGCAGGCAGTCGATCAGCAGGCCGCTGCGCTTCCGGCTGGGCCAGGACCTCGTCAACAACTGCCGCGTCGTGCCCGGACGTCGCAGCGGGGTGGTCGCCCTTGTACACCCCGAAGAACCCCGTGCTCACGGTTTCGCCCGCGGCCAGCTGCACCGGGCGAGCCTGCAGGAGGGCAAGGGTGTGCTCATGTTGAAGGCGGGTACTGGGCAGGGTGTTGGCCGACAGTCCAGGGGGTGCGGCCCCACTGTGGTGTGCACGCCCCACCAGTTGAAGGGCGTCGGTGCCCCACCCCACGCCCTCGCTCAGGCAGCCGATAACCGCCCAGGGAGCCGTGGGGCCGGGCATGTTCTGGCGTACTGCCAGAACTGTGCCCGCCGATGAGGTAACCACGGCAGTGAGGTCCAGATACTGGCTGACGTAGTACTCGCAGCTTCGTACGGCGCTGTACGGCGCCAGCGCAAGGTCCTGGGCATAGACCAGGTCGATCTCGGTCGGGACCGAGCGCAGACTCCTCACGGCGACGTGCCAGTACCAGGCGGCTAGGGCGTCGGCAAGTGCGAAGGTGACCGTGTACTGCAGGTCGCGCCAGGTGCCGGTAACGGTAGGCCCAGCCTCATCCCAGCTGACCGTGCTGGCACTGCCAGGCCCCAGCAGTGCCACGGCCTCGGCGCGGTGCTCACCTCGAACCCGCAGGTACAGGTTGGCGGGACCGGCTTCGAGCTCGTCGGCCGGGTACATCAGCAGGCTCAGATCGTCGACGTCGAGTCGGCGCAGGACCGCGCAGGTGGTGAACTGCGCCTGGATCCCTGATCGGCTGCCGACCCGGCCGTCCGGGGGCAGTTCAGCTTCGCGCCCCTTGACCCCACTCACGGAACCGTCCCACCGCCGCCGAGCCGGGCGCCGGTGCTCAAGAGATCACGCCAGCGCCGAACTGCTCGACCCCGATCAGCGGCTTGATCCTGGCCTCGACCTCACCCCGGATGAAGTTTCGTCGGATCACGTTGTCGCAGAATACATTCCCGATCGAGCCGAGCACCATGGCCTGGTCGAGTGAGAGGTAGCGCCTGGCGATGACCCCCGACTTGACCGCAACCGCGTCGTAGAAACCGCCTTTGCCGTACGCCTTGAGCTCACGCTCGATCTTCACGAGGTTGTCGTAGGCCTGAACCGGTTCGTACTGCATCGCCAGGAACGCCGCGTGGGGTGTGACGACTCCATTGCCCCACTTGGGGTTGGGGGCGCTTCCCACCCGACACGTGCCGAAGCCGGGGTCGTAGACGGTGCCCTCCATGTCGGAGACGTAGCCACCCGGGCTCATGCCGATCGCCTCGACGCCCCACGCGGTGTACTCGCCGCCCGGGGAGGTGGGCCTGCCACCCGGACGGCTGGCCGGTGAGAATCCCCAGTAGCCGTACCTGGCGTCGTCCAGTCCGAACTCGCGCTGGGCGCGAACCGTCAGCGCGTGGTTGACCCCCCACGACCGTGGCGCCCAGCTGGCCTCTGGCACGAACAGATCTGGCATCAGTGCCTCGAACATGTCGCCGCCCCAGCTGGGCACGATGTGCATGCCACTGTAGGTGTAGGCACCCTCGAAGACGTCAATGCCGTAGTAGGTGCGGTGCTGACCGACCGGCTTCTCCTTCAGCCAGTCCCAGTCGCACGTGTCGGGGAACACGCGCTGGGTGGCGAAGTAGTGAGCCGGCGGGACCTGGCCGTGGGCGATGCCGATGTAGCTGGCGATCCGCGGCTCGGTGACGTGGATGTCGTAGTGGTTGAGGGTGTAGTAGACGTCGGGCCCGTTGTGGAGGTAGTTGCCCACCGTGTAGCCCACCGCCGGCTTGGCGTCGTAGAAGCCGCCGTGCAACAGTCCGGCCGCGATGCCCGGACGGGCGTTCTTGTCGTAGTACATCCCGAAGTTCATCGTGCTCAGCAGCTCGTTGGCCAGATCGCCAACAGCGGGTTCGGCGTTGCGAACGACCATGAGCGAAGCGGCGAACCAGCCGTTGTCCACGCTGGACAGGAAGGGGTAGATCCTGCTGCCGTCCTGCGGCCACACCGTGATCACGGCCCCGGTGGCCTCGTCGTACCAGTTGTAGAACATGCCGCTGGGCACGTGGTGCTTCAGCCCCAACATGGTCGTCAGGGTCTGGGTCAGCCGCCTGCGGCATTCCCTGTCGCTGATGATGGCGAGCTCGCGTGCCACGACAGTGCTCCACATGTAGCCACCGATGTTGGTCGGTGAGGTGTACCCGCTGCGGGTTGGCGACGTCAGCGGCCCGCTGATGTTGTCGGCGGGCAACCCGGTGGCCGGAACCACCATGGCGACCAGTGAGGCCCAGGTGTCACGTGCCCAACGGTCAATGGTGGCGCGGTCGATGCCGCCGCGACCTCCTGCAGCAGACAGGGTCGGCGCAGGCGGCACCCCCTGGGCTGCGTGCGCGGTGGTGGCGCGCGCAACGGGCAGGCCCACCGCGGCCACCGCCACACCCCTCAGGATCTGGCGACGAGTGGCGGTGGTCATGTTAGCGGTGGAGCAGAAGTTCCCAGTCATGGTGATTCCCTTGTGTCACAGTGTCTCTCAGGTGATGGCGGTGGTGGGCGCTGCCCGCGGTGAACCGGCGGTGAAGATGGTTGAGACGATCGGACGCCACCCGGCGAACGCTGCGCATGGCAGTGGAGCTGGCGGTCGCCCTGTCTGGTGACCTGGCTTCGATCGGCCCGAGGCTTGGGGCCTCTATGACGCGGGCGGCGGCTCCTGCGCCGCGTAGGGGGTGGCCACCGCGTCGAGCAGCCTGATGGTGTAGTCGTCCTGGGGGTGCTGCATGACGTGCTTGGTCTGGCCCCGCTCGACGACCCGTCCCTTGTTGAGGACCAAGATCTGGTCGGTGACGACGCGGGCACTGAGCAGGTCGTGGGTGATGTAGAGCAAGCTGAGCCCGCGCTGCTCGCGCAGCCTCGCCAGCAGGCGCAGTATCCCTGCGCGCAGCGATACGTCGAGCATCGAGACCGGCTCATCGGCGATGATCAGCTCGGGGTCGCAGGCCAGAGCACGGGCCACCACCACCCTCTGCCGCTGGCCACCAGAGAGTTGGTGCGGGAGCTTGGCGGCAAACTGCTCCGGCGGTGCCAGACCAACAGTCTCCAGCAGCTCGTGCACCCGATCCAGAGCCTTGGTCGCGGACAGCCCGAGGAAGTTCTGGCAGGGTCGCGACACGGTGTACGCGACAGTGTGCAGGGGGTTGAGCGCCCCGTAGGGGTCCTGGAAGACCATCTGGACACTTCGGTGGTACTCGCGCAGGCCGCGGGCGTGCAGCGACTCGACGACCGTGTCGCCGAACCGGATCGAACCGGTGGTGGGCCGCTGCGAGCCGCTGATCATCTTGGCCAGGGTGCTCTTGCCGCTGCCGCTGGCGCCGACCAGCCCGATGGCTGCCCCGGGCTCGATCGTGAACGACACGTGGTCCACGGCCGTGACGGCGCTCTTGCGGCGGCCGCGCGCGGCATACGTCTTGGTGACGGCGTCAACGACGAGTGCGGGGACCGCGCGGGACGGCGCGCCGGCTGGCCCGCCGTCAGCGGCACCTGGCGGCCGGGCGGCGGCAGGGTCGAGCTCAGAGGTCATCGCGTGCCTTTGTCGTGAGGTTAGACTCCCGCGCCCGAACGTGGCAGGCGACCCTGCCCGATCCCAGCGGTGTCAGCGCGGGGTCGACCTGCCGACATACTTCCTCGGCCAGGGGGCAGCGAGGAGCGAAGGAGCAACCCTCCTGCGGCAGCGACAGATCCGGCGGGCTGCCGGCAATCCCGCCGAGGTGGACCTCGTCGGCTCGCGGGTCGCCGTAGCACCTCAGCAGCGCCTCGGTGTACGGGTGGTGCGGACCGCGCAGGAGCTCCTTGGACGGTTGGTCCTCGAGGATCCGGCCTGCATACATCACCATCACCCGGTCCGTGGCGTCGAGCACGACGCCGAGGTCATGGCTGATGAGGATGGCAGTGAAGCTCTGCTTGGCCTGGAGGTCCTTGATGGTCGCAATCACCGCGCTCTGCACGATGACGTCCAGCGCGGTGGTCGGCTCGTCGAAGACGATCAGCCGCGGTTGCAGGGCCAGGGCGAGGGCTATCGAGACACGCTGACGCATGCCGCCGGACAACTCGTGCGGGAACCGGTCGAGCACGTCGGGGTCCAGTTGGACGCTCTGCAGCAACTGCGCACCGCGAGCCCGCAACGTACCGGCCGCCAGGTCCTCCTTGTCTCGGGCGTGCGCCTTGAGGATGTCAGCGAAGTGGTGCTCGACGCTGCGGACCGGGTTCAGGGCGTTCATGCCGCTCTGCAGCACAATAGCGAAGCCGTTGCGGCGCTGCCGTCGCAGCGGCTCGCCCTCCAGGGCGCAGATGTCCTCTCCGTCGAACCGGATGACGCCCCCCTCAAGGTGCGCCGGTGGCCGCAGCATCCGCGTCAAGGCGAAGCCCAGGGTGCTCTTTCCGCACCCTGACTCCCCCACCAGGCCGACGAACTCGCCCTCTTGCAGGGTCAGGTCGACATCGCGCACCGACCAGATCCGCTGGCCGCGGTTGGGCTCGTAGACGACGTTGACGCCCTTGGCCTCCAGAAGTGCCATCATTTCTCCCGGAGACGTGGGTTGGACAGCGCGTCCACACCGAAGTTGATCAGGGTGAACGAGACGGCCAGTAGTGCGATGGCCAGGCCGGGGGCGAAGACAAGCACCCACTGGCCGGTCAGCAGCGCGTTCTGCTGCTGGGCGAAGTACAGGATCGTGCCCCAGCTGACCGTGTTGGGGTTGCCAAGGCCGAGGAACTCCAGGCTGGCCTCGGCCATGACCGCAGCCGTGGCCGCACCGAAGAAGCTCGCCGCGACCAGCGAGGTCATGTTCGGAAGGATCTCGCGGAACACCACGCGGAAGAGTCGCTCGCCGGAGAACACCGCCGAGGTGATGAACTCCCGGTCGCGCAGCGTGGAGGCCTGGCTGCGGATGACCCGCGCTCCGGTGGCCCAGCTGGTGAACGCGACGACCAGGACGATGGTCCACACCGACCGGCTGCTCAGGTAGGCAGCCAGGATGATCATCAGTGGCAGCCCCGGGATCACCAGGGCGAGGTTGGTGACGAAGCTGAGGACCTCGTCGACGATGCCGGGACGGTAGCCGGTGACCAGGCCGATGGTCACTGCCACCAGCGTGGCCAGCAGGCCCGAGGCGAGTCCCACGAACAGGGAGACGCGGGCGCCATACAGCATCTGGGAGAAGACGTCCTGGCCGTTGCCGGTGGTGCCGAACCAGTTGTTGCTGTTGGGGCTCTGGTAGGGCTTGAAGTCGGTCGCCGTCGGTGAGTGGGGCGCGAGCACCGGCGCGAACAGCGCGGTGAGAATGACGACTCCCAGGATGACCAGCCCGATGCGCGCCTTCCGGTTGCTCCACAGCGTGCGCAGCGCGCGGCCGACAAAGAGCAGCCAGACGGGCAGAGCGCTCGCATGCCCGAGCGTGATCTCGGCAAGGTCGCCAGGGTTCAGTGGCGGCGGGCCGGTGGTAACAATGGTCATTGGCGGATCCTCGGGTCGAGCCGGACGTAGAGCAGGTCGACGACGAAGATCGCGACCAGCATGCTCAAGGTGATGACGAGGAAAAGGGCCTGCATCAGCGGGAAGTCATGGTTGGTCACGGCGACGTAGAGCAGGTTGCCCACCCCCGGGTAGCTGTAAACGCCCTCGACCAGAACCGACCCGCCGATGATCGCGCCCAGTGACAGCCCGAACGCGGTGACGTTGGGCAGCAGTGCGTTGCGGGCGGCGTACAGCAGCGCCACCGTGCGCGGGCGCAGCCCGTTGGCCTCCGCGAACGTCACGTAGTCCTCACCGAGGGTGTTGATCATGTTGTTGCGCATACCGAACACCCAGCCGGACAGTGCCGTGATCACCAGCGTCAGCCCCGGCAGCACGCTGTGCCATGCGGCGTCGCCGAAGAACGCCAGGCTGAAGTTCGGTGTCACCCCAGGGTTGTAGCCGCCCTTGAGCGGGAAGAGGTTCCAGTTGAACGCCAGGACGTAGAGCATCAGCAGGCCCAGCCAGAAAGGCGGGAAGGCCGCAAAGAGCGTCGAGCCCAGTGTCACCACTGAGTCGGCGGACCTGCCGCGACGCCACCCGGCGTAGACACCGAGCAGGGTGCCGATGACGAAGGCCAAGATCGTGCTCGTCCCTACCAGGACCAGCGTCCACGGCAACGCCTTGCCGATCGTCTGGGCGACGCTCTCGCTGGGGAAGGAGTACGACGTCCCGAAGTTCAGGGTCGCGATGTTCTTCAGGTAGCTGGCGTACTGGCTGAGCAGGCCGGTGTTCGGCACGCCGAGCTGCACCTGGATCGCATGGCGCTCGGCGTTGGTGACGGACTGCCCGCTCGATGCCAGCTTGGCCAGGGCGGCGTCCACCGGGGAACCCGGCATGAGCCGCGGGAGCGCGAAGTTCAGGGTTATCGCCGCCCACAAGGTGATCACGAACAGCACCACCTTGCGCGTCAGGTACGTCACGTCATGCTCCTTCCCAGGGCCGCCCGGTATCGGGCGGCCCGACCAGCTCGACCTCAGGACTTCTTGAGATGGGTGAGCACCGTGAGCAGGGCGTTGTTGTAGTTCGTGGGCAGCGTGTAGGGATCGGAGGCCGACGGCCATCCGGTGAAGCTCTTGGTGGAGAACAGGCCCCAGCTGCCACCGTAGTACATGAGTACGACCGGCACCTGGTTGTACATCGCCTGCTCGAGCTGGGAGGTGGCCTGCTTCTGTGCCGGCTCGCCGATGGCCGAGGCCAGCGCTGCGAGCGACTGGTCAACCGAGGCGCTCTTGAAGCGCTGGAAGTTGTTCGCCGTCGGCGTCTTGAGCGGCGCGGCGAAACTGCTGTTCAGCGCGTTGTTGAAGTCCGTGTACGGCGTCCCGGTCCCGCCGAAGCCCCCCATCGCGGCATCGAAGGTGCCCGACATGATCTGCTGGGAGTACTGGGCGTACTGAGGCAGGTCCGAGGTGACGTTCAACCCGACCTTCTTCAGCTGGTTGGTGACCTCAGTGGCCGCCGCGACCCAGTCGCTGAAGTTGTTGGGCATGACGATCGTCATGCTTGCCTGCTTGCCGTCCTTGCCGACGAGCTTGCCACCGGTCATCGTGTAGCCGGCCTTGGCGAACGCGGCCGTCGCCGCTGACGGGTCGGGCGTGACCTGACCCTGGTTGGCCAGGGTCGGGTCGAGCCACTTGCTGAGGTTCGGCAGGATGAGCCCTGACATGCTCGCCTGTCCGAGGTAGCCGTTGACCGCCTTGTTGGCGATGGTCGTGCGGTCCAACGACAGCGACAGGGCCTTGCGGAAGTTCACGTCGGTGTAGGGCGCCTTGGTCAGGTTCAGGTAGAGGCCGATCGCCCCGCCCGGCGGGAACCAGTAGATGTTGTGCTTGGGGTCCCGTGCCACGTAGGTCGTCTTGACATCGGGTAGGAAGTTGTATGCCCAGTCGAACTTCCCGCTGGACACGTCGAGCTGGTTGGTGCTCTGGTTGCTCGCCTGCGCCGGGAACAGCACCTGCTGCGCAACGATGTTGCCAGCCTGCCAGTAGCTGGGGTTCTTCTTGAGCGCGTACTGTGTCGGCGCGAAGGTGTCCAGGGTGAAGGGACCGGTTCCGACCGGCTTGGCGTTGGTGAACTTCACCGGGTCCGACACCGTGGACCACACGTGTTCGGGAACCATGGGGGTCTGGGCGATCGTTGCGGCGAAGGGCACGTTCGGGGAGTTGAAGGTGATGGTGACATCGCTGCCCGTGGCCGAGATGGCGGACATGTGCTGCCAGACACCGTTGCCGTCCAACGCGGGGAACTTCTTCAGCAGGTTGAAGGTGAACACGACGTCGCCGGCCGTGAAGGGCGTGCCGTCGCTCCACTTGACGCCCTCTCGGATCGTGAAGACGAGCGTCTTGGGGTCGGTGAACTTGTATCCCGTCGCCAGGAACGGCGTGAACGTCCCGTCGATCGGGCTGACGATCTCCAGCGGCTCGTAGATGAGGTTCACACCGTGCAGAGCGTTCGAGGGCTGGAGCGGGTTGAAGTTCTCCACGAGCGCGGGGTTGCCCGCATCGCCCTCGATCGTCAGGGTGGTTGCACCGCTGGCTGCGGTACCGCCGCCTGAACTGGTCTTGGTCTCGCCGGAACAGGAGCTCGCGCCGGCGGCCGTCAGCATGGCGACGGCGCACACCAGCGCCGACGTCTTGGACTTACGTGCTGTCATTGTGCGTTCCTTTCTTCGGGCCCGAGTGGGCGGTCGATAGCCCGGGGCGACATCTGAGCCAAGCCAAAAATGGTAGCCAAGAAGCGGTATCCCGGTGCCGGGTGGGGATTCGTGTTCGGTGCGCAGCTCAAAGTCGCGGGCCCGCCCACCGGACGTCGGCCGGGCCGGCAGTGATCGCGTTGGCGTGCTGGCCATCGGAGCGGCCACCACTGGCCAGGCTCGTCGCGGGGGCGAGGCAGAGCGCGCGACACGGCGGTGGCGCGGGTGTTTGGTTTCATCGTTGTTCCCCCGTGGTCGACCTGGGCCCGATGGCGATGACCCGGTCAGCGCCGGTGACCCACGGCTGGTCGCGATCGTCCCTCTCGGGACAGCCACACGACGTCCGCAGCACCAGTTCGGTCGCCAGGATACGTGGTTCGGGGGCAGCTGGGGCCCCGGCAATACGTTCCTGGAGTCGGGTCGCCGCCGCGCGGCCAAGCTCATCGAGAGGCTGACGAACGGTCGTCAGGCCCGGGCTGACATATCGGGACGTCATGAGGTCATCCCAGCCCACGATGGCGATGTCATCGGGGACCCGGATTCCGCCGTGTTGCAGCGCCTTCATGGTCGAGAGGGCAACCTCGTCGTTGGCGCAGACCAGGGCATCGGGCCGGTTGACCATGCCCAGCACCTGTGCCGCGACCCGGGCACCCGACCGTTCGTCGAAGTCGACCCGGATCGCTGGCCCGGCCGCGGCCGCGCCCGAGCTGGTCAGGGCTGTGGTAAATCCGCGGAACCGCTCGTGGACGTCGGGTGAGCCGTCGGGGTCACCGACGAAGAGCAGCCGGCGCCTGCCGTGGGCCAGCAGGTGCTCGGTGAGCGCCCTTGCGCTCAAGACATTCTCGGCCGACACGGCGTCACATCCGGCCACGGCCGGGCGTGCGAGCAGAACCACCGGGGTGCGACGCCCGAGGGCGCCGACCGCGTCATCGCAGATCGTGGAGTTGGCCAGCACGAGGCCGTCCACCCGGCTTGAGAGTTCACGAACGGCCCGCCTGGTGTCCTCGCCTGGGTGAGTCACCACGATGACCACGCTCTGACCGAGCTGGGCGGCGGCCGCGTAGTAACCCATGAGCATCTCGGAGTAGTACGGACCGATGAGGTCGGGCACGACGAGCCCGTGGGCTTCATGGCGTCGAACCGCCAGGCTGCGCGCGGCTCGAAGCGGCACGTAGTCGAGCTCCTCCACGGCCGCAAGCACGTTCGCCCGGGTCTGTGGCGAGGCTGGCCGTGTCCCCTGGAGCACCCGCGAGACGGTGGCGATGGACACTCCGGCCAGCTGCGCGACGGAGTAGATGGTCGTCGCGCGCCTGCCCTGCTTGCTTGTTGTCATACGTCACCGCCTCGCGGTCAGTGCCCACACATCTGTAAGTCTTATATGTAAGCGCTTACAAATATGCCCTGACCGAGCCCGGTAACGCAACCCCCCGGCTTCATTCTTTTCCGACCCCTGCGTTGAGGTGGTGTTCCCCGCCAGTACGCAGCACAACGCACGCCCAACCCGGGGGGGGCAGGCGTGCGTCGTGCTAGCGAACGGGTGACTCAGTCGTGGCGAATCCCGATCTTCGACCCCAGCCACACCAGCGGGTCGTACCTGCGGTCCACGACCCGCTCCTTCATGGGGATGATGGCGTTGTCGGTGATCTTGATGTGCTCGGGGCAGACCTCGGTGCAGCACTTGGTGATGTTGCACAGGCCGATCCCCTGCTCGTCCCTAGCGAACGTGGCACGGTCGGTCATGGCGTCCAGCGGGTGCATGTCGAGCTCGGCGGCCCGGATGAGGAACCGCGGTCCCGAGAAGGACTTCTTGTTGTCGTCGTGGTCGCGAACCACGTGACAGACGTCCTGGCACAGGAAGCATTCGATGCACTTGCGGAACTCCTGAGAGCGCTCGACGTCGACCTGCGCCATCCGGTACTCACCCGGCGCCACACCCTTGGGTGGGGCGAATGCCGGGATCTGGCGGGCCTTCTCGTAGTTGAACGAGACGTCGGTGACCAGGTCGCGGATGACCGGGAAGGTGCGAAGCGGCGTCACCGTCACGGTCTCCTCCGGGACGAAGGTGTTCATCCGGGTCATGCACAGCAGGCTCGGCTTGCCGTTGACCTCGGCGCTGCAGGACCCGCACTTGCCGGCCTTGCAGTTCCAGCGCACCGCGAGGTCGGGCACCTGCGTCGCCTGCAGCCGGTGGATGACGTCGAGCAACACCTCACCCTCGTTGACCTCGACGGTGTAGTCATTGAGGTCACCCTTGTCGTTGTCTCCGCGCCAGACCTTGAAACTCGCGTTGTAGCTCATGCCTGCCCCCCTGCAACCTCTGACCCGGCCTTCGGGTCGTCCAGCACGGCGAGCTCGGGTGCTGTCATGTACTTGTCGAGCTCGGAACGGTCGAACAGCGCCAGCAGGTCGGGGCGGATCGTCGGCACCGGCTTGTGGGTCAGCTCCACGCCGTCGCCACCGGGACTCAGATGGCACACCAGGTTCACGCCGCGCCAGTTGGGGTCCATCGTCGGGAAGTCCTCGCGGGTGTGCCCGCCACGGCTCTCATGGCGTTCCAGTGCGGACTTGGCGATGCACTCCGAGACGTCGAGCATGTTGCGCAGGTCCAGTGCCAGGTGCCAGCCGGGGTTGAACTGGCGGTGCCCTTCGACGGCGGCACGCTGGGCGCGGACGCGCAAGGACTTCAGCTCCTCCAGTGCCTCGCTCAGCTCACCCTCGCGGCGGATGATGCCGACCAGGTTGCTCATCGTCTGCTGGAGCTCGGTGTGGACGGTATACGGGTTCTCCGGCGCCGGGGTGGCGCCGCCATCGGGTCCGGACGCTGCGTCAGCGTGGAAGGGTGCCAGCGCGGCCTTCCCCGCGGCGTCAAGGTCCGACTCGCTGACGGCGGGCCGCTTGTCGCCGAGGCCGACAACATACGCCGCCGCGCCCGTACCGGCGCGCCGGCCGAAGACGATGAGGTCGGACAGCGAGTTGCCACCAAGACGGTTGGCGCCATGCATGCCTCCGGAGACCTCGCCGCAGGCGAACAGTCCGGGGACCGCGGTGCCCTCGGTGTCGGCGTCGACCTCCACGCCGCCCATCACGTAGTGGCAGGTCGGACCGACCTCAAACGGGGTGGCGGTGATGTCGACGTCTGCGAGCTCCAGGAACTGCTGGTACATCGCCGGCAGCTTCTTGCGGATCACTTCCGGGGTCATCCGGCTTGACACGTCCAGGTACACCCCGCCATGGGGGGTGCCGCGTCCGGCCTTGACCTCGCTGTTGATCGCCCTGGCGACCTCGTCGCGCGGCAGCAGCTCGGGCGGGCGCTTGTTGTTCTCCTGGTCGTCGTACCAGCGGTCCCCCTCCGCCTCGGACTTGGCGTACTGGCTACGGAAGACGTCCGGGACGTAGTCGAACATGAAGCGTTTGCCCTCGGAGTTGGTCAGGATCCCGCCGTCGCCTCGAACCGACTCCGTCACCAGGATGCCCTTGACCGACGGCGGCCAGATCATACCGGTCGGGTGGAACTGCACGAACTCCATGTTGATCAGGTTGGCCCCGGCACGCAGGGCGAGCGCATGGCCGTCACCGGTGTACTCCCAGGAGTTGCTGGTGACCTTGAAGGACTTGCCGATTCCACCGGTCGCCATGATGATGGCGGGGGCCTCGAACAGCACGAAGTTCCCGCTCTCGCGGTAGTACCCAAAAGCGCCGGCAATGGCGTCGCCGTCCTTGACCAGCTCGGTGATGGTCAGCTCGGCGAACACCTTGATCCGGGCCTCGGCGTCACCGAACTCCTTGAGGTCCTCCTGCTGCAGGGAGACGATCTTCTGCTGCAGGGTGCGGATCAGCTCCAGTCCGGTGCGGTCGCCGACATGGGCCAGGCGTGGGTACTCGTGTCCGCCGAAGTTGCGCTGGCTGATCCGCCCGTCCGGGGTGCGGTCGAACAGTGCGCCGTAGGTCTCAAGCTCCCAGACCCGGTCCGGTGCCTCTTTGGCGTGCAGCTCAACCATGCGGGGGTTGTTCAGGAACTTCCCGCCACGCAGGGAGTCGCAGAAGTGGACCTGCCAGCTGTCCTTGGAGTTGACGTTGCCCATGGAAGCGGCGATGCCACCCTCGGCCATGACCGTGTGGGCCTTGCCGAAAAGGGACTTGCAGATGATCGCGGTGCGCTGACCCTGCTCGCGCGCCTCGATCGCCGCTCGTAGCCCAGCACCACCGGCACCGATGACCACAACGTCGTAGGTATGCCGTTCGAGACTGCTCATCCGATGAACCTCAGATCAGAAATGGTGCCGGAGGACACCAGTGCGATGTATGCGTCGGTAAGAACCAGCGTGCCCAAAGTGGTCCACGCGAGCTGCATGTGCCGACCGTTTAGCCAGCTGGCGCGTTGATACAGCCAGTAGCGCACCGGGTGCTTGGAGAAGTGATTGATCCGACCTGCTGTGATGTTCCGGCAGGAGTGACAGCCCATCGTGTACGACCACAGGAGCAGGACGTTTCCGGTGATGATGATGTTACCCAGGCCGAACCCGAAGCCAGTCGGGGAGTGGAATGCCTTCACCGCGTCGATGGTATTGATCACCGAGATCAGGACCGCTACGTAGAAGAAGTAGCGGTGGGCGTTCTGCATGATCAGCGGGAAGCGCGTCTCGCCGGAGTACTTGGCCCTCGGCTCGGGCACGGCGCAGGCCCGCGGTGAGAGCCAGAACGCGCGGTAGTACGCCTTGCGGTAGTAGTAGCAGGTCAGCCGGAAGAGGAGCAGGAACGGCAACGTGACGATCGCCAGCGGGATCATCTGCGGGAAGTGGCCGAACCAGGTCCCGTAGTCGCTGGAGCCCGCCACGCAGCTCGCGCTCACGCAGGGAGAGGCGAACGGCGAGAGGTAGTGGTACTTGTCCACCCAGTAGTCGCTCTGTGTCGCGGTCCGGATCAGGCCGTAGAGCACGAACGCACTCAGCCCCAGGAGGGTGACCAGCGGCGCGAGCCACCAGCGGTCATTGCGCAGCGTGGGCTCGGGGATGGGCGCCCGCCCTGGTGCGAAGACCCCGGTCTTGGTAGCCACTCAGGCCACCGGACCGCTCGAGCCGGGGCCCGCGTCGCGGAGACGTTGCACCTCAAGCGATTCACCGAGACTCACCGGCATCAACTCCACGCCATCGCGTGGTTGACCCGGATTAGATTCCGCGGCCTCCATGTCAAACCTCACCGACATCAGCGCCCTCTCATCAGTGGGGCGCCGCATTGCGCACACCACACGGGGCATTCTCGCGTGCGCGGCCACTGACGTAAACAACGGGGTCGGCCCAAGGCCCTTGCGCACACCTGAACCCGACAGCTGATCGACCACGAAGCTCTCGCCTTTGCCTTCACTCACATACGTTCTTGGTGTTTCGCGTAACGTCATAGCACCTCCTGGTGAGACAATCATCACTGTGCCGCACGGAAGGATACTGGCGAGTCCGGAAGCGGGATTCACCCGGTGCGGACCCGGTCAGTGCTCCGCCTCGTGACCTGCCACGAACTGCCCGGTGATGCCGAACGCGGCACGGCGGGTGCCGCGTCGCAGGCTGGCCAGCACGGGTCGTCCGGCGACCAACACCAGGACGGCCGTCAGCACCCCCCGGGGCAGGTCCCACCCCAGACTGGTGGCCAGGTAGAAGGCTGCGTAGCGAGAGAGGTTGGCCGCCACCGGGTCGCCGGGCACGAACGCCATCCCGGCTGGGGCCCCTGAGGTGAGGAAGGGCCAGAACCACAGGTTCATGACCAGCCCGTAGAGCAGGCCCGAGACGAGTCCGTAGCCGGCCAGCAGCACTCGCTCGGGGCGCCCGCCGGCCGCGGGCAGGGATCCGGCACCGAAGCCGACCCAGCCGGCGGCGATCATCTGGAACGGGGCCCACGGGCCGACCCCCCCGGTCAGGAAGGCGCCGACCAGCACCGCGAGAGCCCCGAGCACGAACCCCATGCCGCGCCCGAGCACCCGGCCGGCTATCACCAGCAGAAAGAACATGGGCTCCAGCCCGGCGGTCCCGGCCCCGAGCACCCGTAGCGCCCCGCCGGCGGCAGCGAGCACTCCGAGCACCGCGACCGTCTTGGCGTCCAGGCCGCCTGCGGACAGCTCGGCCACGACCATGGCGGTCAGCAGTGCGATGAGCAGGACAAACAGCCACGGCGCGTCGGCGCTGTGCGCCAGACCCGACCCGGGCTGTGCCAGGAAGGGCCACCCGAAGGCGGCCAGCCCGACCAGGGACGTCACCACCAGGGTGGCACCGGCGCGCCACCGGACGGCAAGGACAGGGCCCGGTTGGCCGTGTTGGCTGGTCACGACGCCGCCAGGGCGGCTGCGACGTCCGCGACGGTCAGCCACGGTTGCGGGTGCATCACCTTGGTCACCTGGGGCGCGAACGCGGGTGACCCGGCCAGCACCTCGGCGGCCGGGCCGTCGGTCACCAGCTCGCCGTCGGCGATGACCACGACTCGATCGGCCAGCTCGGCCACCAGCTCGACATCGTGGGTGGCCACGAGAACACCGTGCCCGCGGGCCGCCAGCGAGCGCAGCGAGGCCACGAGCCGGGTCTTGGCGCCGTAGTCCAGACCGCGGGTGGGCTCGTCGAGCAGCACCAGCGGTGGCTCACCGGCCAGCACGATGGCCAGGGCAAGGGCCAGACGTTGGCCCTCCGAGAGGTCCCGTGGGTGGGTGCGGTCCGCCGCGTCGGGCGCGAGATGGGCCAGCAGAGCACGCGTGGTACCGGGTGCGGCACGCACATCGGTGTCCGCCTCGCGGCACTCGGCCCGTACCGTCTCGCCGTACAGGAGCAGTCCCGGATCCTGAGGGACCAGACCTACGTGCCGTAGGAGCTCACGGGGCCGCAGGGACTCCGGGTCAAGACCATCGATGCGCACGCTGCCCGAGCGGACGGGCAGCTGGCCACAGGCCGTGGCCAGCAGGGTGGACTTGCCGGAGCCGTTGCGACCCATGAGCGCCACGACCTCGCCCGCGCGCACCGCAAGGTCGATGCCACGCAGCACCGGGCGGCGCGCGCGGTTGACCACCAGTGCCCGGGCACTGAGCAGGGGCTCACCCTGCCCGGTCGTGACAAACGATCTGAGCACCCGCGCGGGGGCGCGAGTGGCCAGCGCCTGGCGCATAGGCCCGCAGACCCGACGTGCGTCTCGCACCGACAGCGGCAACGGTGACCAGCCGGCCAACCTTCCCAGATCGACGATCGGCGGCGACACCGGCGACCTGGCCATCGCGGCCGCGGGCAGGTCCGAGCTGACCCGCCCGTCCTGGACCACGACCACGCGGTCGGCATACTGCACGACCCGTTCCAGCCGGTGCTCGGCGAGCAGGACGGTCAGCCCCAGGTCGTGGACGAGCCGGGTCAGGGCACCGAGCACCTCCTCGGCCGCGACCGGGTCGAGCGCCGAGGTGGGCTCGTCGAGCACCAGGACCCGCGGGTGGGCGGCCAGCACGCCGCCGATCGCCACGCGCTGCTGCTGGCCACCGGAGAGGGTGCGCAGTGTTCGCTGGCGTACGTCGGCGAGGCCGAGCAGGTCCAGGGTCGCCTCGACCCGGCGGCGCATGACGTCACCGTGGACACCGAGGGACTCCATGCCGTAGGCGATCTCCTCCTCGACCGTGTCGGTCACGAAGGCGGCAGCCGGGTCCTGACCGACGACGCCGACGACGTCGGCCAGATCGCGCGGGCGGTGGGTGCGAGTATCCCGACCGTCGACGGTGACCCGCCCGCTCAGGGTGCCGCCGCTGAAATGCGGAACCAGCCCGTTGACGCAGCGCAGCAGTGTGGTCTTGCCGCTGCCGGTGGCCCCCACGACGAGCACCAGCTCGCCCTCCTCGACCCGCAGGTTGACGCCGCGCAGCACAGGCTCGGCGCCGTCGTCGAACCTGACAGCGACATCCTCGAACCGGATCATGACGCGCTCCGGACGCCGTCAGTGAGCCCGTCCCGGTGGGCGCCCACGCGCCCGACGGCCCGCAGCGGCGGCAGCGGGGAGAGCCAGGCGGGGACCAGCCCGAGCAGCAGGCCCAGGACGGGTAACCAGGGCAGTGTCGGCCACACCGCCGGTGAGGTCTGCACGACGATGTCGGCCACCCCGCGCTGGGCTGCCACCAGGACAAGGGCGCCCGCGAGAGCACCGCTGGCCAGCACCACCCACTCCGGGGCCGCCCACGGGTCAGGCCGGTAGCGCGAGCGCGGCTCGCGGCGGGCACCGACGGCAAGGGAAGCGGCCGCAGCCGCCGAGCCCAACAGCAGCAACGGCAGCCCGAGCAGGGGTGCGGACCCACCATCCAGGAGCCCGTAGACCCCTGCCACGACGCCGCAGAGGCCGACCAGGGTCAGCGCCGTTGCCTGCCGGCGCGAGCGGGCGCTGCGGTGTACCGATCGCCCGTAACCGCGCGACTCCATCGACGCCGCGAGGTCCAGCGAGCGCTCGAGGGCACTGTCAAGGACGGGAACTGCCAGGCGCGCCAGCTCGCGTGGGCCACGCCCGGCGTGTCCACGAAGCCGGCGGGCTGCGCGTACCCGCCCCGCGTCATCCACGAGCTGCGGGGCGTACGTGAGGGCGACCACCAGTGCCGTGCCGACCTCGTAGAGCGTGGCGGGCACATAGCGCAGCAGGCGTCGCGGGCTCGCCAGCGCGTTCGCGGCACCGATGCAGGACAGCACGGCGGCCAGTCGCGCTCCGTCATAGGCCGCGGCCAGCACCCCCTCAAGGGTCACCGGGCCGCCCAGGCGCACTCCGCCCGCGGCGGCCGGCAGCGGCACCTGCGGCAGGGTGAACAACACGGTGCGCCCGGGCACGCCTCCGCCGAGCAGCGCCTCCAGCACCACCCTCATCGTGATGACGAGCAGACCCAGGCGCAGGAACGCGCCGAACGGCGAAGCCGCGCCGAGCTCGCGCCGGGCAGCCACCACATAACCGACGACCGCCACCACCAGGGCGAGCAGCAGCGGGTTGGTGGTTCGACTGGCGGCCATAGCAAGACCGATCGCCCATGCCCACCATGCGGCCGGGTGCAGCAGGCGCGGCAACCGAGGGTCGTTGTGGGCGCGGTTCACGGCGGTTCCCGCCTCGCTTAGTCGCCGGAGACGTCGCGGGCGCGGCGCCATGCAGCGAACCCCAGAGCAGCGACCGCAACGATGGCCGCCAGACCCCCCAGCACCAGCCCGCTCGAGCTGGTCGAGCCGGCGTTCGCGGACTTGGCGGCGGGGCTCGCCGCGGCACTGGCCGTGGGGGCGGCGATCGTGATCTTGGTGTCCGCCCTGGCTGCGGCCGCTGGTACGGCCGCGACGCTCTCGCCGCAGCCGACGGCCGGCCACCCGTCGATGGCGCAGGTCAGCGCCTTGTCAATTCGCAGTGTCGCGCCGGCGGCCACCAGCACGTCCGAGCCCGTGGCACTCGTGGGGACCGCGACGCACGCGGCCCTCGCCGCAGGGGGCGCAGCCCCGTCGGCACTGTCGGCCGGGCGGCCGAAGTCGATGACCAGGCCGACTCGCTTGGTGCCCGCCGCGGCCGCAGTGCCGGCGCACAAGGCGTCGAAGGTCGGCGCCGCGCGCGGGGTGCGAACCGAGCTCTGGTCGGCCACGGCGAAGCGCCAGCCCTCGACCGACCCGCCTGCCGGGACCGCCTGGCTGGGACCGGTCTGGGCAAAGCTCCAGGCACCCTTGGCGAGGTGGAAGTACCCCCAGTACCGGTAGGCGGAGGCCTGCGCCGGTGCGGCGACGACTCCGCCGGCGGCGGTGAGCAGGATCAGGATGACGGCAGCGCGCAGCATGCGGGCGCGGTAGGCGGGCTTCACGGGTTGGACCTCTCTCGCGGGGCGAGGCGGGAGGCCTGGCTGGGTGCGCCACGACGACCGACTCCGGACCGCAAACCTCGGCGGACGTGTGATGGAGCCTTGGGCCCACGATCCGGTGCTCCGGCTCGCCGCGTGGCTCCGGTCCGTGCCGATGAGGGCACGATGACCGAAGGCGGCCTACGGTTGCGGGTCAGCGCCGGTATCCGACCGGCTTCCCCAGACCGCGGGTGTCAAGTGGTCGAACATTCGCACGTTCGCACGAGAATAGTCAAGCGAGAATGGTCACGGCGGCACGCCGGCTCAGTTCGCGTCGGCCAGCACGGCGGCGAACTGGTCAACCATCCAGTCCAGGTCGGCCGCCTCGATCACGATCGGCGGCGCGAGGCGCACCGTCGAGCCGTGGGTGTCCTTGGCCAGGACCCCTCTGAGCGCGAGGCGCTCGCACATCTGCCGGCCGGTCATCAGCCCCGGGTCGATGTCGACCCCAGCCCACAGGCCACGGGTCCGCACGGCGACCACGCCGTGACCGATGAGGGCCTCCAGGCGCACCCGCAGCTGCTCACCGAGCACCCTGGCTCGTTCCTGGTACTCCCCCGTGACCAGCAGCTTGACGACCGCATGGCCCACGGCCGCGGCCAGCGGGTTGCCGCCGAACGTCGAGCCGTGGTTGCCCGGCTGGATCACTGCCAGGATCTCGCGGGACGAGAGCACCGCCGAGACCGGCACGATGCCACCGCCCAGGGCCTTGCCCAGGATGTACATGTCCGGGACCACGCCCTCCAGCTCGCACGCGAAGGTCGTCCCGGTGCGACCGAGCCCTGACTGGATCTCGTCGGCGATGAACAGCACGTTCTGGGCACTGCACACTTCGCGTACCGCGGGCAGGTAGTCCGCCGGTGGCACGACCACGCCGGCCTCCCCCTGCACCGGCTCGATCAGCACCGCGACCGTGTTGGCGCCGACGGCGGCCCGCAGCGCCGCGGCGTCCCCATAGGGCACCACGGTGAAACCGGGGGTGAACGGCCCGAAGCCCGCCCTGGCCACCTCGTCGGTGGAAAAACCCACGATCGTGGTGGTGCGGCCGTGGAAGTTGCCCGAGGCCACGATGATGTCCGCCTGGCCGTCAGGGACCCCCTTGACGTCGTAGCCCCACTTGCGGGCCACCTTGATCGCCGTCTCGACGGCTTCGGCGCCGGTGTTCATCGGCAGCACCAGATCCATTCCGGCCAGCGCTGCCAGGTCACGGCAGAACGGTCCGAGCCGGTCGTTGTGGAACGCCCGGCTGGTCAACGTCACTCGCGTGAGCTGATCGGCAGCGGCCGCCACCAGCACCGGGTGACCGTGGCCGAAGTTCAGCGCCGAGTAGCCGGCCAGGGCATCCAGGTAGCGTCGGCCCTCCACGTCGGTCACCCACGCACCCTGGGCCGACGCGATCACCACCGGCAGCGGGTGGTAGTTGTGAGCCATCACAGACTCGGCGAGGCCGATGTGCTCGGCGGTGGAGGAGACGTTGCACGGATCGACAGGCCGAATGTCAGTTGCAATCACTGAAGGGGTCCTTTCAGGAAATAGGTCGGAATGACGGCTCATCGACAGGATATAGGTCGGTATGACGGGCAGTGCTCAACGGGCTCGAGCCAGGGAGAGGGCGAAGCGCCCTTCGGGGTCCGTCCACCAGCAGTCCAGGTCGAAGCCGGCAGTGGCCAGCTCGGCCTCGATCCCCTCCTTGCGGAACTTGGCCGAGATCTCCGTGCGGATCTCCTCCCCGCTCTCCAGGACGATGTCGAGGGCCAGCATCGCAAGGGTGACCCTGGCGCCGGCAGCAGCCCGAAGCCTCATCTCGATCCACTCGTTCTCGGGGTCCCAGATGGCGACGTGCTCATAGCTGTCGACATCGAAGTCCGCACCCAGCTCCCGGTTGAGGACCGCAAGGACGTTGCGGTTGAACTCCGCGGTGACACCGGCCGCATCGTCGTAGGCAGGGACCAGGACGTCGGGGCTCTTGACCAGGTCGGTGCCAAGCAGCAGCCACTCACCGGGGGTGAGGGTGTTGCGTAGCTGGCCCAGGAAGGTGGCGCGCTCGTCGGGGCGCAGGTTGCCGACGGTGCCCCCCAGGAAGGCGACCATCCGTGGGGCCTGACCGGGGATGCGGTCGAGGTGCTGGGTGAAGTCTCCGACGACCCCGTGGACGGCCAGGCTCGGATAGTCACCGTGCATCGCCGTGACCGCATCACGCAGTGCGCTCTCGGAGACGTCCAGGGGCACGTACTCCCGTAGCGTCCCCTCCGCAGCCAGGGCGTCAAGCAGGAGGCGGGTCTTCTCGGAGGATCCGGACCCGAGCTCCACCAGGGTGTGGGCGCCGGTGCGAGCAGCGATGTCCCCGGCGCGGGCGAGCAGGATAGAGGCCTCTGCCCGGGTCGGGTAGTACTCCGGCAGCCGGGTGATCTGCTCGAACAGGTCGCTGCCCCGTTTGTCGTAGAACCACTTGGACG
>Ga0209890_10000292_pt1 | contig 23068 bp, 21 predicted proteins | sample OrgsoiDNA2013049_FD_185799 | JGI IMG/M metagenome (GOLD analysis project Ga0209890, IMG submission 185799) | Permafrost soil microbial communities from the Arctic, to analyse light accelerated degradation of dissolved organic matter (DOM) -... | ecosystem: Environmental > Terrestrial > Soil >...
ACTCCATAGTCCTCGGGATTCTTGGTCAGCCACATGGTCTGCGCGTCGATGTTGGTGGACCACAGCGCGATGCCCGGATAGTTCTTAGCGACCGCCTTGGCTTCATCCTCCATCATGCCGGAGGTCTCGCGAAGCACATTAGGCTTCTCGCAGATGGTCACCGATTTGTAGCCATATCGTCTGGTCCACTCAAACGCAGCCGTGCAGATCTTGCGCGCCGCCGTGCGGGTAATGATGCGCACCGAGATCGCAAGGTCCGGGCCCGGAACCGTGGTAAATGGCTTGAACTTGGAATGCGTCGCGAGTGCCGCGCGAACCGGCTCGGGTGGATTGGTCCACTCGACTCCGGCATAAAGTCCTTCGGTGTTTTGGCGGAAGACGACAACGTTGACCAGAGGTTCATCGAAGCCGCCAGCGACCTGCTTGCGGATGAAGTTCAACGGATTGCCGGGAAACGAAATACACGGACGGATGCAGGTGTCGAGGTGGAAGCGCTGCCGCATGGTGACGATGGGGCTGAAATACGAATAGCCCTTGCCGCGAAGTTCCGGCGCGAGTTCGGCTTCCGCCTGCTTCTTCGGCTTGGAGGTGATGGCGCCAAACAATCCCAGCTTGTGTTTGGCGAGCAGGTCGCTGGTGCGCTCGGGCAGGGCATTGCCCTCTTTGCACCAGCAATCCCAGCCAATGTCAGCGTGGATGTATTCGGCGTCGAAGCCGACGGCTTTCAGAATCCGCAGGGCTTCCGGCAGAACCTGATTGCCAATTCCATCTCCGGGCATAGTGACGACGGTATGTTTTGCCATGGTTGCTTAGTCTCCTGAAACGACGACAGCTTCGCTGGGCTTGTGCTTCCCATGCAATCCCAGTTTCGTTGCAACTACGTTCTCAGCTCCGCCTGCAATTACCAGGGACTGCGGTACAGTACCGAGCGGAGGGAAAGAGAACGATGACCCACGCCAGGCGACAGTTCCGGAAGTGAAGTCGATCTCGACACTCTCGCCCGGAATGATGGTCTTGTCTTTTTCAACGATCTCGGTAGCGAACTGCTCGCGTAATCGCTTCACCAGCGCCGGAACCTCGATACAGAGAAACCCGTTGTTATAGGCGTTGCGCAAGTAGGTTTGCGAAAAGCTGGCCGCGATCACCAGCGGAATGCTTTTCGCCTTCAGACAGGTGACCGCCTGTTCGCGGCTCGAACCCGTGCCGAAATTGAATCCGCCAACGATGACATCCCCGGCATGAGTACGAGGGGCGAAGGTTGGGTCATAGTTTTCCATGACCACGCGGGCCATCATTTCGGGCGTCATGTCGTCGCGATAGGTGTAATCCTTGCCGTAGATGGCGTCAGTATTGATGTTGTCCTGTGGCATGAACACCAGGCGGCCCTGTACGCGCTTGGGAAATCCGGGCAGGATTTCCACGGGCTCCGAGGAATGTCCGTTGGTGGCGAACTCTTCGTAATTGCGATCGAGTGTACGATCGGCGAATCGGCGAGGTCCGGTGATGTAGCCGGCGATGGCCGACGCAGCGACGACTTCGGGGCTGGCGAGATAGCACTGGGCATCGCGCGATCCCATACGGCCTTTGAAGTTGCGATTCGTGGCCGAAATGCCGACTTCGCCTTTCTCCAGCAGTCCGGTTCCGAGTCCGATGCAGGGGCCGCAACTGGGCGGCAGCGGAATCGCCCCCGCGTCGAGCAGCGCTTGCCAGACGCCGCGTTTCTCCGCTTCCTGCTGTGTCCATGCACTTGCCGCGCCTACATAGAGCTTCACGCTGGGGGCGACTTTCTTGCCGCATAGGACCCAGGCCGCTGCCTCGAGATCTTCGATGCGCGAGTTTACGCAGGACACCAGGTATGCCTTTTGAATCGCCACCAGGTTCTGCTCCATCGCGGCGACAGATTGCATGACCTGCACGCTGTCGGGGCCCGAGACGTGCGGCGTGACCTGACTGAGATCAAGGACGATGCGTGCGGAATACGACGCATCCGGATCGGGACGCGGTGGAGTGTTGGTCCATCTTTGGATATCGCTTTCGGTGAAGCGCTCAACGCCTTGCTCCTGCAGACGCTGATGCATGCCGCGCAGGTAGCGGATGGTGACATCGTCCACCGGAAACCAGGCGACGAGTGGTCCCCACTCGGTGCTCATGTTCGAGATGGAGAAGCGGGCGTCCATCGACAGACTGGCGACGCCGGGACCGGAGAATTCAACCGCCGCGTTGAGAGCCTCGTCGTGGTTGTAGAGGCCGCAAAGAGCGATGATGACGTCTTTGCCGCTGACGCCCTCGGGCAATCTGCCCTCCAGCACGACCTGAATGGTCCGCGGAATTTGCCACCAGAATTCTCCTGTGGCCCAGACCGCAGCGGCGTCGGTGCGGACGATGGGCGTACCAACGGCCCCGAGCGCGCCGTACATATTGGAGTGCGAATCGGAGGCGACGACGAAGGTTCCAGGGAGAGCGTACCCGCGCTCGACCATGATCTGGTGGCCGATGCCCGATCCGGCAGGATAGAAATCGACTCCGTGCTCCCGGGCGAACGCTTCGATGGAGTTGTATTTCTTCAGGTTGGCGGCGTCGTGATTCTGGATGTCGTGATCGAGGGCGAAGACGAGTTGCTTCGGGTCGTAAATCCTCTTCGCGCCGATCGCCTTGAATTTGCTCATGACCGCCGATGTATTGTCGTGGGTCAGGGTATGAAATGGGCGGATGGAAACGAAGTCTCCGGTGCGCAGCGGGCGCCGCGGGCCTTCCGTGAGGTGGGATTGCGCGATCTTTTCGACAATTGTCTGGGGCATAAGGAACTCCAGTCGTATTCGGCCGAAGCATGGCCGTTGAGCGACGTTGTTATGCAACCGTTACGCGAGCACGCGCTTTCGGTTCCTCTGACCTCGGGCAGGCGGCTTCGTCCCGCTTTTGGCCTTCACGGACTTTGTTTTGCGAACGTCGGCCGCCATCAGAGCCATCAGTTCACTCACGGAGCCGACTCGCTCCAGATTCCAGACTGCATCTTTGACCTGCTTTTGGGCGGTGTTGGACAGCACGCCATCCGCGAGCGCGGAAAACTTTTCTTCCACTTCCTGATCCGTCAGCGGATTGCGCGGATCCCCTTTGGGGTAGTCGAGTTGTTTGTTGAAGGAACGTCCGTCGGTTGTGTTGATGTTCACGATCACCCTCTGTAGTGCTGGAAATACCTTTTCGATTTCGGGATCCGCGACCACCTCGACCTTCTTTAGTTGTGCCCGAATCGCCGGGTCCATAATCTTTTCCATGGTGAACTGTGCTGGAGTAACCTGGCGGTCGACCAGAGCTGCTGCGATCACATAGGGCAACGAGTGGTCGGCAGTCTCCCGGGTGCGGGGATCGTATTTGCTGGGATCGGAAAGAATGTCGGCGGCGCGAGCCAGCGAGCGGATCTGGATCTTCTTTACCTGATCGGGATGCAGATTGTTGCTCTTGACCAGATCGAGGACGGCCGAGATGGGCGTGTGGGTCAGGGCTTCGGTGGGAAAAGCCTTCATGCCGCATTGCGTGATGCGCCAGGAGTCGCCCAGGCCATCCGTCAGGAGATTGAGCTTCCACTCCGGCTTAAAGACGTGGGTCAGCCCTTCTTTGCCATCAACCACGTGCTCGGGACCGGTGTAGCCCTTCTCCGCCAGCAGCGCGGCGAACATGCCGCTCTGGGTCGCCATGGGATCGACGGTGTTCTTCATCATGGTCAGCTTGCCGGCAGTGACTGCGCCGAGCGTGCAGTGTCGACTGGCGGAGATGCCGATGGCGTGCTGGATCTGCTCCCACGGTAGGTGCAGCGCGCGACCGGCGACGATGGGGGATACAAAGGCAGTTAGCGTGGCGTGATGCCAGCCGCGCTCGCGGACTCCCGGGAATGCGGCCTCGCAGAAGCGCATCTCGAATTCGTGCCCGAGGGAAAGACCGACGATGAGTTCCTTGCCACCACTGCGGGCGCGTTCGCAGCCGGCGATCGCGGCGGGGAAAATATCGGAGGGGTGCGAGGGGTCCTGCTTCCAGTAGATGTCGTTGTAATCCATACTGCGGATCATGAGCGCGTTGGCCAGCGATGCGGAGACGGGATCGATGCGGCGTCCGGTGCCGATCACCGTGGCGAGCCCTCGTCCGGCAATTTCGTCGAGAACGGCGAGAGCGATCTTTACGTCGTGCTGTCCGAAACCGCCCAGCGCGCAGCCGAACGAATCGAGCAGGAACCGTTTGGCCTGGTAGACGGCGTCGGGAGAGAGGTCCTTATATTGCAAGCTGGCCGCCCAGCGGGACATCTTCGCAGTGACGGTCTCTTTTGCGGGAAGATTCGGGTTGGACGCGGACAAGGGTTCTCTCCTTAGGTCTTAACCTGGATGTTTTTCGGATTCTTGAACGGCAGGAATGCCATGAAATCGGCGTGATGCACGATGAAGGCTTCCGTGGTTCGTTTGACCAGATCGCCCTCGGCGGCGTGGGCCGCGATGATATGGCAGACCGCGTCGGGAACGCCACATTCAAGCGCCAGCGCCACTCCAGTGAAGGGATGACGAAGAGCCTCGCCGCGTTCGCTCTGGCGGCTCTTGCCGTCGGGGCCGATTTCGTATTCCAGCAGCTTGCCTACGTCGGCGAGGATCGCGCCTGCGATCACGGTGTCGATGTGGATGGGTAGCGCGCGTCCCATGAAAGCGTGCATGGCCCGGGCACTGTCGCGGGCAACATGCACGACACAGCGTTTGTGCTCCATAAAAGTGATGGGGCAGTTGGGAACCAGCAGAGTGAACGGGATTTGGTTGAGGTCTTCGGCCTTGAGCGGGCTGCGCTCGAGCGCTTTGATCCAGGTCACGGTAACTTGTTCACGCAATTGGAGATCTTGAATCCAATCGATCTCCGGCCAAAGGCGCTTGATGGTTTCCCGCATACGCGTCCCGATGCAAACTACTCAGGCTAGCTCGGGGCGGTAGCTGGGACGACGATTCGGATCACAGGGGGATGTGATTTGAGCACGCCGCGAGGGCCGCGTCAGACGTGCCCGGGCGAGTCTGGATGCTATTTGGCTGTGCCTCCGGGGGTCTACAAGAGGCTTTTTATCTCTCTCTCAAAGACGGCGGCATCGGTAGCTCCGATATGTTTGGAGTAGATGCGTCCATCGCGGTCAATCAGAAACGTGATCGGCAATCCCAGAACGCCACCGTACAACTCTCCAGTCTTCGCAGTGCCCATTACGACGGGATAGTTCATGTGGAATTGCTGGTAGAACGGGCGTACGGGTTCGATGCTGTCGTCCATCGAGATGCCGATGATCTGCAGGCCGCGATCGCCGTACCGTTGCTGCAGTTCTACGAGGTGCGGGATCTCCTCGCGGCAGGGATCGCACCACGTCGCCCAGAAATCGAGCAGAACGACTTTGCCGCGATAGGAAGACAGACGCAGATCTGGTCCGTCCGGCTGCGGAAGAGAGAAATCCGGCGCGGCGAGACGAGTTGCCGCGTTCTGCGTTGCGACGCGCGGAGCGTGACGATGCGGCACCGCGTAGTGCGCTACGACCGCGCCGAGAGCTAAGGCACCTGCGGCAAGCACGAATCTCGTTGCCGGGCGCAGACGCTATTCTCCCTTCGCGACGGGATAGCCCTTGTCGACCCAGTTCGTGCCGAAATTGTCGGAGATGTAGAGCACCTTCACGTTGGTGAAGCCCATGGATTGCAGTGCATCGTCGGCGGGCTTCACGTTGGGACAGTGGCCCCAAGGGCAGCAGCCGCAGTACAGAACGATGAACTTAGTGCGCGGCAAGGACTCTACGCGCTTGCGGAGTTGCTGTATGCCGCTCTCGGTCGAGGCCGGGCCGATGTATTCCGACCCTGGGATGTGCGCCTGCGTGAACAGAACGTGGGAGCCCACCTGGATCATGAGTGGCTCATCTTTCCCTGGGCTCTGGATGAGCTTTACCAGATCTTCGGGGTTGATCAAACGGGTGGCGGGAATGGAAGATGCTTGACCGGCAGCGTGAGCCAGGGAGAAGACTGCGATGGCCAGGAAGGCGAAGGCTAGCTTTCCACAGCTGAGTGCGATTCTCATAGGAGTTCTCGATGAGGAATTCGTGTTATCGGAGTACCCGCAAGGATACACCCGCCTTCCCAAGTGCTGGGTCACTTTGCGGCGGATAGCCTGACCGTAGCCGTTTCTCAGTCGGAGGGAAGGATCTCGCGTGCACATCTACAATGCATCCGCGAAGCTTCACGCGAGATCCCTCTCCCGGCTGAACTGCGCCGGGATCGGGATGACGCCTTCAGAGGGAGCAGTATCCAAACGCACCATTACCTTGCGCTTGCGAGTTCGCGCAGGCGCTCGGCTGCACTCTCGGGAGTGATGTCGCGTTGTGGCGTTCCCAGCATTTCGAAACCGACCATGTGCTTGCGGACGGTCGCGGAGCGCAGCAGCGGTGGATAGAAATGCGCGTGGAAATGGCATTCGGGATGGGCGGTATCGTCGGTGGGCGACTGGTGAAAGCCCATGGAGTACGGGAAGGGAACTCCGAAAACCTTATCGTACGTGGAAGTCACGCGCTGAAGAATCTGGCTTAGGGAGCGTGCTTCGCTGGTCTCGAATTCGTTCATGCTTCCGAAGTGGCGGCGGCTGCAGACGAGAATCTCGAATGGCCACACGGCCCAGAAGGGCACGAGTGCGACGAAGCCATCATTCTGACAAACCACGCGCGCGTGCTGCCGTTCTTCCAGTGCAACGTAGTCACACAGAAGGCACCGGCTGTGCGATTTCAGGTACGACCGCTGGGCGAGCAGTTCTTTCGAGGGCGCTTCCGGAATTGACGAGGTCGCCCAGATCTGGCAGTGGGGATGCGGATTGCTGGCACCCATCATGGCGCCGCGGTTCTCGAAGATTTGGATGTGGTTGACGTCTTTCAGGCTGGCCAATTCTCGAAACTGTTCGACCCAGGTGCGGACTACCAGTTCGATCTCGTCCAACGGCATGGTAGCGAGCGTGAGATCGTGACGAGGAGAGAAGCAAATCACGCGGCAAATTCCGGGCTCCGCTTCGGCGACAAGCAGGCCCATGCCGTCGACGTCGAGACGAGCGTGAAGGACCTGCGGCTTCAGGGCGGCGAAGTCGTTCTCGAAAACGAAAGTCGTTGGGTACGCTGGATTTCGAATCCCGCCGGCGCGGATATTGCCGGGGCATAGGTAGCAATTCGGATCGTAGGCGGGTTCGGGCGCCGACGTGAGTTGCGCCACTTCGCCCTGCCAGGGGCGCGTCGCGCGATGGGGCGAGACCAGCACCCATTCGTTGGTGAGGGCATTCAGGCGGCGATGAGGATCTTCGGTAAGGTTCAAATTTGGCCTCGCTGCATTTTACGACGAGCGGCCATCTCCGGTGCACGTCGGCTTGTGATCGGGCGCACATTCACAGGTTCTCTCGCGACCTAGAATTTCCCTGATCCTGGAAAGGAGTTGCCGTGAGATCCTCGGAGAAAATTCGCCTGCTTGTGTTTTCTTCCTTCCTTGTCGCACTGCTTGCTTTTGCCATTCTTTACAGCCCGACGGACGCGCAAAGCCGTTCGGCGGACCAAGGGAATTCCGCCACGATGCCAGCGGGCAAGCCGATCCAAATAAAGGTGCCGCTGGGATTGCCGGCAGTCCCGATTCCTGCGGACAACCCTCCGACGAGTGACACGATTGCTCTGGGCCGCCGGCTGTACTACGACCCGGTTCTTTCCGGGGATAACACGATCTCGTGCGCATCGTGCCATTCTCCGCAGTCCGGCTTTACGGATATTCATCCGGCGTCGATTGGCGTCGGAGGCAAGAAGGGAACACGGCACTCGCCAACTGTGATCAATTCGGCCTATAGCTCTTTGCAATTCTGGGACGGGCGCGCTCCCAGCCTGGAAGAGCAAGCGAAAGGACCGATCGCGAACCCGGTGGAAATGGCTTCAACGCACGCCGACGTCGTGAAGCGACTGCAAGCCGATCCGAAATATGTTGCGCTGTTCAAACAGGCGTGGGGGACGGAGCAGATCACGATTGATCTGGTGGTGAAATCGATTGCCTCATTCGAACGGACCGTGCTGTGTGGCAACTCGCGGTTTGATCGTTTCTACTATGGGCACGACAAAAAGGCGCTCTCCGCGTCGGCGCAGCGGGGATTGAAACTGTTCATCGATCCCAAGAAGGGGAATTGCGAGGTCTGTCACACCATCGGTAAAGACTACGCGCTGTTTACCGACAACAAGTTTCACAACCTGGGGGTTGGAGCCGATACCAGGGGGAACATGGTTGATCTCGGACGCTTCGACGAGACGAAGAACAAAGCTGACTGGGGTGCGTTCAAGACTCCCACGCTGCGCAACGTCGCGTCCCGGGCGCCCTACATGCACGATGGAACGTTCCCTACGATGAAGGACGCTCTAGGGCATTACATCGGGGGAGGGAACCTGAATCCTCATCTGGACAAGGAGATCCACGCGCTGGATTTCCTTACCTTCGATGAACGCGATGACATTCTTGCGTTCATGGATTCTTTGACCGCAACAATGCCTGACAATCTCGGGCCGCCAGCCGACCTGGCGACGAAGTAGATCTAAGTCCATAGGTCATAGATATGGACGCCGCCATCGCACGGCGAGACAGCCGAGGCGGCCGTCTCCACATGGTCCGGGCGGGTTAGCTCAGGGCTTTAGGGAGTTGCCCATCATCAGGGCGAATAGCAGAGGAAGGTAGATCACGCTTGCCTGCAGCACGTGGCGTGCGCGCATTTTCGAGGGCGCGCTGGACAGCGGCATGTTCAGGAACGCCAGACGGATTCCGAAATACAGGAGCGCGAAACCAAGAACCACCGCACCGACCATGTAGATCTTGCCAGCCATTCCCATAAACGTGGGAAGAAGGCTGATGGGAATCAATGCGACCGAGTAAATCAGAATGCGACGGGCGGTCGAGCGGCCATCTTCTTCCACAACCGGCAGCATCTTGACTCCACCCTTGGCGTAATCGTCGCGATAGAGCCACGCGATGGAGAAGAAGTGGGGGAACTGCCAGACGAAGAGGATGGCGAACAGCACCAGGGTGCCCCATTCCAGCCGGCCACGAGCGGCCGTCCAACCGAGAACTCCGGGCATGGCTCCAGGAAATGCTCCGACCGCAGTACAAATCGGAGAGATGCGCTTCAGCGGGGTGTAGGCGGCCAGGTAGACAACGGAAGTAAGAAAGGTCAACAGTCCGGTCAGGGGATTGGTGAATACTGCCAGGTAGATCGAGCCGCCGACTGCTGCCAGAACGCCAACCGTCGTCGCGTGGAACAAACTCATGCGGCCGGCAGGAAGAGGGCGCAGAGCGGTGCGACGCATGTAGGCGTCGACGTCGTGCTCCATTACTTCATTCAGCGCGGCGGTGCCGCTCGAGACAAGCCCAATCCCGAGCAGAGAATGGAATAGCCCCCAGCTAATCCACGAAGTGCTGGCCTGATGCGCGCCGAAGAAGTAGCCGCACCATGCGGTCATGACGATCAGGGTCGTCACCCGAAGCTTGGTCAGTTCGGCATAGTCGCGGAGAAGGGAAGTCGCCCTGGTCCGAAAAACAGAGAGAGGCAGTGTCATCGAGCTCATTTTTTGGCCGTGTACAGCGTTCCGGAAACCGTTCCTGGTGGTTACAGAAAAAACCACGTACGGACCCCACTCCGTTACGTGCTCAAGGACTGCATAGGTACTCTGATCACTTTCGAAAGTCAAGTGAAAACGCAATCGCCGGTCTTGCAACAGGCTAACACAAGAGGCGCCATCGACCTGCAGTCGAGCCTATTGACTCGCCGAAGATCCCGAGGAATCAAACGTTTCCGGAGGATCGAAGAAACACTTGTGCCAGAGTGCAGAATCCGACAGCGTACCAGCTTTCCATTGCTGCAGCGTTGCCATGGTTGCAGCGACCATGCCGCCGTCGGCGGAATCGAAAATCACGACGACGCCGGCCAAGTCCTGCGGCTTCTGCGCCTGCTCTTTATAACTTTTTTCGAGCAAGAACTTCGCATACTCAAGCCGTTCCTTGGGCCCGGAATCTTTCGCATTCTCGTCGATCTTCTGCACCGAGATAATTTTCACGTTCTTGTTCTTAAGCGGGTCCCAATCTCCCGGGAATGTCGACGTCTCTTCGCGGATGACGTGAAACAAGTCTGCGGCAGGCGCGAGTGAAGCGGCAGTTGCGTGGGAGTCGGTGTTGGCGATGCCCTCGGGCATCTCAACACTGTTGCGCCAAATCCATCCTCGGGACAAGCCGGAAATGCGCACATGTACCCAGTCTGCGTTGAAATCGAGCATTTCGAATTCGTCATGTAAGCTGGCAAGAAACTGTGGCTTCGCGGTCAGACTGGGAGTCAAGACTACCGGGGTACCGGATTTTTTTACGGCGATGAGGTTCTTGGGGTGCGCCGTATTCTTAAGCACCTCTCCCAGATTGTCGGCTTCGGTCTGCAGGGCGCTGTTTGATTTTTCCGCGCTGATCGCATCAGGAGTTCGCTCATGCGGGAGATCCTGAGCTGCCAGGCCCTGCCCCAGGGAGGACGAGTAGGGCCGATCAGTTTCGGGGAACTTCGGAGATGGCGCCGAGATTGCTGGTTCCGCTGTGGCGGGCGATTCCGAGGAAGGCTTTGATCCTCCGGCCGATGCTCCGGCCGATGCGACGCGGTTGCCGCCTGCAGTTGAGTTCTTTGCCAGCAGCTCCGACAACTGATCGAGCAGATCGGCCTCGAGCCGGCCGTTGGAAATCAGCAACTGGTATCCAGAGTGCGAGGCCAGCGGGTCGGCGTACCAGGCAGTCACCTTGGTGGTGATCCGCACCAAGGATCCGCCCGATGGCGTTGCGCTAACCTGAACTGTCGACTGGTAATAGCCGCGCTGGTAGCGGTCGAGCGGATGTTCCGCAGGCCGGGCGAATCCGTCCAACACCGGAAGGTGGCCGGATAAGCTGGCCTGCACAGATGCCAGAACTTTTTCCACCGCGACTTTAGACTGGGGAAACGCCCGTTCGTTGGGAGTCTCCTGTGCCCACACCTGCACGGCGACCGCGGGCGCAATTATGCAGAGCCAGACTGCGCACAACGCGACTCGCTCCAGTCGAAGTGTCATGGCAAAAGCTCCAACTCGTCGCGCAGAATCCATCCGTGCTGGCCTTCATGGGTTTCTACTCCCAGCCAATACGTGGTCGAAACCACGATCATAACTTCGGTTCCGGTGGGTAGCGATTGCAGCGCCGTCGCGGTATGAAAAGGCGCGGAGCGAAGCGCGGCTCCCGGTGCCTTCACGAGCCGCTGAACCTGCCGCCGAAGATCCTGAACGCGTTGCTCCAGAGTCTGGGCGGAGGGCGCGGTAGTCGTGGGCGCAGCGTCGGTATTGACGCTCCTTGTTGAGACTGACTCGGGCACCGCAGCAGGAACGGGATCGGCCAGCGCGGGCGTTTGCGTTCTTGCCAACTGCTCCTGCTTCTCCCGCAGCGCCTCCACGGTCTGGGCTTTCATCACCTCAATTGCGTCAAGGTGGTCATGGATGTCCTTGTACTCGGCGCCTTCCACCGAACCGTTAGAGGGGTGGGAGACGTGGCGGAAATCCTCTACAAACCGTGCATCGATGCGAAGCACGGTGTTCTTGTCGCCTTGGGGTTGCACGACGTAGCGTACTGCCAGGGTGCCGACGTCACTGCTGTCCTTGAAATTCCGAGGGTCGAGCGCTTTCAGACGAATTTTGTAAAAAACCTTGCCGCCTTCGGTCCACACCGCAAAAACGCGCGTGGAAGTTGCGGGCGTTGCTCCCGTGATGTATTCGTCCTTGTTGTACTCCTTGGTTCCCCGGATGATGCCGTTCTGAATGACATCCTGTACGACCTGCGAAACCTCACTCTCCTGGAAAGGAATGTTCACGATGAGTCCGGTGCCGTATTGGGTGGCATCCTTCTCGCGGGCGGGCAAAGCGAGCGCGGAGACCGAGAGGAGCAGGATTGTGGCGGTTTTCCACAGGAGGGCAGTGGCTAGGTCTGTCGTGCCGGTGAAATCCTGGAGTTTTTCCGAGAAGGCTTTCAAGTGACCCACAAATAGTTCCCCTTTGGCAAAGATCTCAACTAAGCCTTGGCGCTGTCAACTACCGATTCTTCTTGATCCTGATGCCAAACCAGGGGCGTAGAGATTTTACTTTGTTAAAAGATTGTAAAAAAAATGTCTCGCACCCCTTGCAAGTCATTGCGAAGGCGTAGTAGGATTCCGCTCCGGTACGGTGGTAGGACCTAACTCAGCAAAATCGGTTTAGGTCCAGTCGGACGAGCAGAGTGTGGAAGGGGTTCCACACGTGCTTGTTTTGCGGTACTTGTGATTCATTTCTGCATTCGTGGGGATGCAAGTTTCGGAAAAATCGCCTTAGGAGTTCGGCATGCGAATGGGGACGCAGTCTAGTTTTTGTGGAAAGTCGCCGTGGTCAAAGTGGTATCTGACCGCGGCATTGGTTCTGGTCTTCCTAGTCCTGAGCGGCAGCCAAGACGCGAACGCCCTTCCGGCGTTTGCCCGGAAGTACGGTCTTCGCTGTTCGGCCTGCCATGAGTCGTGGCCGATGCTCAATTACTTCGGCCAAAAGTTCAAAGACAACGGCTACCAGTTGATGAACGACCGGGATGCCCCGATCTGGCAGAACCCAGGATACTGGCCGGTCACGTTCCGCATCATCCCAATCTGGCATCGCGTGAGTACGGGCAAGGTTGCGGTCGACCAAGGCACGGGAATCGCCCGGGTCACCACCTCTGGCTTCGACATAAGCGGGCTGGACTTCCACACCGGCGGCACACTGGAAAAGAATTTTTCGTTCTACGTGCTGCCTTCGTCCGACGCGACGGCTTCCTTCCACTTTGAGACGGTGATGGCTCGCCTGGATAACCTGTTCGGAAGCCCCTGGCTCAATATCAAGCTGGGCAAGTTCGAACTCGATAATCTGTTGTCGGAAAAGCGCATCCTGACGCTTACTGGCAATGGCGGCATCTACCAGCTCTACCACTTCACTCCGGTTGGCGACGGCAACATCTTCGGCCAGATGGGAGATAACCAGCTAGGCGCCGAACTGATGGGGCACTCGTACAACGACCGGACGCGCTACTCCGCAGCCATTCTTAGCTCCACGGACGGAAACGTGGGACTGCCTTACGGCAACGCCTACACCGGCTACTTTGCGTTCAGCCAGGCGTTCGACACGGGGAAACTCGGCGTTGATCGCATTGGTGCATATGCGATGATCGGACAGGCGCCGACGTATTACCTGACCCAGGCTGGCACGCCGCTGGCCGGATCTGGAATCAGCAACAAGTCTTTCCATCGCGAAGGCTTCGTCGGGCAGTTCTACTTCGGGCAACACCTCGACCTGCAAGTCGTGACGCAGCATGGTTGGGACAACATGTGGTTCGGTCAGGGCTATGGAGACCTAATCGGCGGTACGGTTACGGGCAACAACTTGCCGGGAACGACTCTTCCGGCCGGATCGCAAGCGCCGACCTGGAATGGAGTTCTGTTCGAGCCGCACTACGTTTACAGTCCTCAACTGATCTTCATCGGCCGGTACGAAACGATTCGCATGTCTCGGCAGGCCAACGGAGCGGGTTCGGCAAGTCCCTCCGCTTCGAATCTCGGCAATATCTCTACCTACACCGTAGGCTTCCGCTACAACCCGTTCATGACCAGCCGGGCCGGTTTTGCCTGGCACAACGAATACAACTGGCTGCACCAGGACGGCACCGGTCCGTTGATCGGTTTGAGTACCAGCAACGTGAATACCAGCGAGTTGTTGACCGGCTTCGATTTCGACTTTTAACGAGAATGAATCCGCGGGCGAACTTTGTTCGCCCGCTTCGAATTCGTATTTGAGGATGCCCATGGATAACTTGAAGCGAGTGCATTTTTTCAGCGCGATTCTAAGTTTCGTTCTCGCCGCCGGATTCACAGCCGTGAGGGCGCAGGACGCGCCCGATGTGGGCCCCCATCCGCCACAGCCCGTGAAGGCGATGGAGAGTCATATCGGAAATATTGCTGGCCATTCCGCGGGGGGTAAGTCGGACTACCGGAGATACTGCGCCGGCTGTCACGGCGACTTGGGCGATGGAAACGGCGAGAACGCGGTATGGCTGGATCCGAAGCCACGCAACTTTACCCTGGCCACGTTTAAATGCCGTTCGACCCTCACCGGTACGCTGCCCACCGACGAAGATCTGTTCAACACCATCGCGCGCGGGCTGACCAACTCCAACATGCCGATCTGGAATACCTTTACCAAGCAGCAGCGAGCGGACTTGGTGGCGTACATCAAGACGTTCTCGCCGCGGTGGGAAAAGGAAAAGCCGGGCGACGCGATCAAGATTCCAGCGGAGCCTCCGGTGACCATTGAGAGCATCTCCCATGGCAAGGCTCTGTTCACGAAACTGGAGTGCTGGAAGTGCCATGGCCCGCAGGGTAAAGGCGACGGGCCGTCGGCTGCGACGCTGACCGACAGCCAGGACAATCCGATCCGCCCCTACAACTTTGCCGGAGGCGGGGACGATTCGCGCTTCAAGTGCGGCTCGACCAATTCGGACATCTACAAGATCTTCATCACCGGTGTGGATGGAACTCCCATGCCGTCGTTCGCGGATGTGATCCAACCCAACGATGCGTGGGATCTGGTACATTTCCTGCGCACTCTGCAAGTCAAGCGTCACAGCAAAGAGAACGACGTATTGAAAGCGGCAGGTGGGGCGATTCCTGCCTACGTCGAGAAACAAGCCGCAGCGCCAGCGAGCCAGTCTGAGAACCGGCCCGCAGCGCCAGCCAGTCAGTCCGAGAACAGGGCTGCGGGTGGCGGAAACTAGAACCTGATTTTCTACCTAGGAGGTAAGAAAATGCGTACCAGCAAGCCCTGCATTGCGATCCTGATGGCAATGCTCTGTCCCGCACTGATGTTCGGCGGAACGATCAGCGGCAAAGTGACCTATACCGGGACCCCGGTCAGACAAAAGCCGATCGATATGTCGAAGGAGCCGAGCTGCGCCAAGCAGCACGCGACTCCCGTCACGACCGAGACCGTAGTGACCGGCACCAACAACACTCTGGACAACGTGGTGGTCTACATCTCAGCTGGTGGGGACGATGCTAACGCTCCGGCCCAGGCGGTCACCTTCACCCAGAAGGGCTGCCAATATCTTCCGCATGTGATCGCACTGCACACCGGCCAGGAATTACAGGTGGTGAACGCTGACCAGACTTCGCACAATATCCATCCGCTGGCCAAAGTCAATCGCGAGTGGAACAAGTCGCAGCCGCCGGGTTCGCCTGCCATTCAGGACAAGTTTGACCAGCCTGAGTTCATCTCGGTGAAGTGCAACATTCATCCCTGGATGCATGGCTGGTTCGTGGTTCTGAAGACCAACCATTACTCGATCAGCAAGGACGGCGGCTTCTCGCTGCCGAACCTGCCGCCGGGAAAGTACACGGTCACCGCCTGGCATGAAGATTACGGAACCCAGACGCAGGATGTGACCATCACCGGGAACGAGACGAAGGCGATCGACTTCAGTTTTAAAGCGAAGGCGTACTAGGCGAGTGGCGCAGGAACGGCCGATTTCACGTTCAAGGCTTTAAGCAAGAAGCAGGAAGTCAAATCAGTCGGAGAGCGCGGCAGGGAAATCCTGCCGCGTCTTTGAAGCAAGCTGTCGAGCCGGATGGCAAGTCCGGCCGGAGGGCAAAGCACTATGGCGAAATTCTTTGCGGTCACCATCATAGCAATCGCGATTATTTCCGCGATTCCTATCCTGCGCCACACGTGGTGGATGGCAGAAGATATCTCGACTCACGGCGCGCCGATTGACGAGCAGATGTCAGAAACGATGGCCGAGGCGGGAATCTCGTTCCTGGCCTCGCAGTTCATCCTGGCATTTTTTATCTGGAAATTCTCCAGTCCCAAGCCGGGCGACAAGATCAAGAATTTTCCTGGCGGCGCCAAGGCAATGGTATGGGCCGCAGTACTGCTGGTGGGCACCGAAGTTTTGGCGCTGGGCGTCTTCGGCGTCAAGGCTTGGGCGAACGTTTATTTCACGCCACCTGCCGCGGACGCGATGCCCATTCAGGTGCAAGCTGGACAGTTTGCATTCTATTTCCGCTATGCCGGGCCAGATGGAAAGCTTGGTCCACTGCACGCTGACAGAATCAGTGAAGCCAACCAGAACTTTTTCGGTCTTGATCCCGCCAGCGATCCGGAGTCCAGAGATGACATCGTGACAGCCGAGATGGCAGTCCCAGCCAATCGGGAGATCCATTTGCTGATGCACTCCAAAGACGTGGGGCATTCTTTCTTCGTTCCGGAGTTGCGGGTGCAGCAGGATTTCGTTCCCGGGCTTGACCTTTCTCTCCATTTCACCGCGACCAAGATTGGTAAGTATGAGATCGTTTGTACCCAGCTTTGTGGTCTGGGCCACTACAACATGAGGGCCTATCTTTCGGTGATGTCCCAGCAGGACTTTGACAACTGGCTGAAGCAGCAAGCAGCAATGCAGTGAGTGAATACTGTCCGCACTCGGTGCGGCAGCGAGACCTCCTGAGGTGACTATGCACGATATGGCAAAGCACGACGCGGTCGCACATCACGCGCCGACGAGTTTTATCTCAAAGCACGTTTTCAGCCTGGACCACAAGGTCATCGGGAAACAGTACTACGGACTCGCCCTGCTGGCAGCTTTCGTGGGCATGGGTCTTTCTTGGTTGATGCGCATCCACCTGGCTTGGACTAACTTTGCCATCCCCGGGCTGCATTTGCTGACCAAGAATGGCGCCCCCGGCGACGTGATGACGCCGGAGTTCTACCTGCAATTGATGACCATGCATGCCACTATCATGGTCTTCTTCGTCCTCACCACAGCGCCGTTCGCAGCTTTCGGCAACTATTTCTTGCCCATCCAGGTCGGCGCCGAGGACATGCCCTTTCCCCACTTCAACATGATGTCATTCTGGGTCACGTTCGTGGGTTTCCTGGTTCTGGTGTCCTCGTTCTTCGTTGGACAGGGACCCACCCTCGGCGGTTGGACCCAGTACGCCCCGCTGAGCGCGCTGGGAGAAGTTGGCGGTCCCGGCGAGGGAACCGGTGTGGTTCTCTGGGCGCTTTCTATTGCCATCTTCTGTGTTGGCCAGTTGCTCGGCTCCCTGAACTTCATCACTACTACGCTGGATATGCGGACCCGGGGCATGAGCCTGTGGCGCTTGCCGCTGAGCGCCTGGGCATGGTTCATAACTTCCGTCATGGGCCTCACTGCTTTCGCGGTGTTGATGCCGGCGTGCATCCTCCTCATCCTCGATCACGTTGCTGGAACCAGCTTCTTCGTGTCCAGCAATATTGTCATTAACGATCAACTACAACCGCACTCCGGCGGGTCGACCCTGCTCTGGCAGCACCTTTTCTGGTTTTTCGGGCATCCCGAGGTCTATATCGCGATCGTGCCCGGCATGGGGATCGTCTCGCATGTTCTGATTACCAATATGCGAAAACCAATGCTCAGCCACAGAGTGTTGGTCTACTCCATGGGTGCTTTGGCAGTCCTCAGCTATATGGTCTATGGGCATCACATGTTTGTCAGTGGGATGAATCCGGTTTCATCGCTGGCCTTCTCCTTCCCCACTTTGGTGATCACCATCCCCTCAACGGTTCTTGTGCTGATCTGGTTGGGGAGCCTCTACGGGGCGAAGTTGCGCATTAATGCGGCTTCGCTTTTTGGCTTAGGATTTATTTCGATGTTCATCAGCGGAGGCGTAAGCGGCTTCTTCCTGGCGCAGCCCTCCACCGACATCATGCTGCATGCGACTTACTTTGTGGTGGGGCACTTCCACCTGGTGATGGGCGTCGCCGCGATGTTCGGGATTTTTTCGGGGACCTACTTCTGGTTCCCCAAGATGTATGGCCGCATGATGAACGAAACTCTGGGCAAGGTTCACTTCTGGCTCAGCTTCGTCGGTGCCTATGCCATTTTCATGCCCTTCCATTACCTGGGCCTGGCAGGCAATGTGCGCCGCTACCAGGCGTTTACGCCCGATTACATGCAACGGCTTATTCCTTTGCACCAGTTCATTACCGTGGCTGCGTTGGTAACCGGTGCAGCACAGTTGATCTTCCTCTACAACTTGTTCTATAGCCGCTTCCGGGGCGAGCCCGCTTCGGACAACCCGTGGCAAGCGACTTCTCTTGAATGGAGCACGCCGACCACGCCGCCGCCGCACAACAATTTTGGCGACAAACTGCCGGAGGTTTTCCACGATCCATACCAGTATGGAGTGGAAGGTACGGCGGGCGACTATGTAATGCAAACCTCTCCTGAAAAGATCACGACAGGTCACGACGAGGCGTAAGCGATGTGGGATTGGAGTCTATAAATCTTTATGGCGACAACTGTACCCGAACCACCAAAAATCGAAGAACGACGCGATCCTTCGCGGCCGACCGGTAACTCCGGCAATGGTGGCTCGCGGAACTTGGTTCCAGCGGACGGCAAGTTGCCTGCCGTGAAAGACTATTCCCCGCCGCCCGCTTCGACGGGAATCTGGGTGGTGCTGGCTTCGATCACGATGAGCTTCGCGGCGTTTACCAGCGCCCTGATCGTTCGCCAGGGATCATCGCTGGATTGGCGGCATCTCCCTCTGCCTCGTGTTCTTTACCTGAACACGCTGGTGCTCTTCGCCAGCAGTTTCGCTCTCGAGGTGGCGCGACGGCGCGTGGGTTCCTTCATGAGCGGGCGTAAGAGTCAAGGTGCCAGCCCAAGTCGATGGCTATACATCTCCCTGTTTCTGGGTTTGCTTTTTGTTGCTGGGCAGTACGTAGCGTGGGGGCAGTTGCGTTCCCAAGGTCTGTTTCTGGCCACGAATCCCAGTAGTTCGTTTTTTTATGTATTGACCGCGATCCACGCCCTGCACGTGCTGGGTGGTCTGGGCGGCCTAGTCCGAGTCATCCACCGGCTGAATAAATCGATTCTGAGAAAAAGCACGCTGGATGCGACGGCGTATTACTGGCATTTCATGGATGCGCTTTGGGTGTATCTGCTGTTATTGCTGTGGATGAAGCTTTAGGATGCGCAGTCGAGAGGAGACACCGTGAGCCAAGCGGAAGTGACGATGGGAGCACACTCAGGCCTGATGGAAGAGCCGACATTTTCGGTTCCCGCGAAAAAAATGGCGATGTGGCTGTTCATTATCGCTGACAGCGCCACCTTTGCCGGCTGTCTGTTCGCCTATGGGTTCATACGCAACGCTACACCTAATTGGCCCAGACCGTTTCATGGCATAACCAACGTCGCGGTGATGACCTTCATCCTGCTGACTAGTAGTTTGACCATGCTCTTTGGAGTACGGTCTGCTCAGAGGGGCGACAAGGCCGGAGCGTTCCGCTGGACCATGATTACTGCGCTGGCCGGAATTCTGTTTGCCACCCTGCACATTCGGGAATGGATGAGCATGATTGCGGAAGGGGCGAATCTTTTCCATAATCCTTGGGGTACGCCTCTGTTCAGTTCGCTGTTTTTCAGCATTACCGGACTGCATTTGCTGCACGTCACCGGTGGTGTGGTCGCTCTGATAGTAGTGGGATTGCGCTACCAGGGCGGGCGGTACAAAGCCGATGACCTCGAGATTACAGGCCTCTATTGGCACTTTGTCGATCTGGTTTGGATGTTCGTAGTGCCGCTTGTGTATCTTTTGAATTTGGCCCACTGAAAAAACTGAGAGAGGCAGGTGCAACTTCTATGAATACCGCCGAAGCACAGAATCATGGAGCAAAAAAAGACCTAGTCGTCTACGTTTGCATACTGGCCCTGGCAGGGATACAGTTCCTCATTGCCTATCAGGACATCAGCGTGTCACAGATGTTTGTGCGCATGCTAGTCGTTGCCATTCTCGAGGGTGCGCTGGCTCTTCTGTTTTTCATGCATTTGTGGGAGAATCGCGGGCTTAAGTGGTTTGTCGTGATTTTCACCGTGGCTGTGATCCTTGGGATGCAATATGGATGGACCGATAGCTTTCGCCTGATAGACGGCGCTCCGTGGGCAAAGTAGCAGGGCGCGGGAGGAACCGCTCGGGAAGAGAGCAACCATTGAAGGTTTTGAAACAAACCGCGATTCTTGGGATTGTGCTCGCTGGATTATTCGTCCTGTTCGCGCCGGCGTCAGCTTTCGCCCAGAGTTGCGCGCTCTGTTATACGCAAGCTTCATCCTCGGGCTCTCGCATGATTCAGGCGTTGAAAAGCGGGATTCTGGTTCTCATCATTCCTCCCACACTCGGATCGGTTGGCATGATTATTGTCGTGCATCGCAAGCGCAATCAGGTCCGGCGGAACGAGCAAGGCGATCAAGAGGACCAAGGCTGGTAAGTGCCGACCACCCCTGAGTAAGAGATTCAAAGATCGCACTTGCCACTCGGCTTTTCTAATCGTGGTTGACCGGAAATCATCCTCCACCGTCTCGCAGCAATTCTGGAATAGACTCCACTCTGTAGCGATGGCTATTGCCATTGCATTACCACTCCTCGCAATGGGGGTCACTTGCGCGCAGAGCCAAGCGCCGGCGCCATCACGACGTTCGGAACTCCTGCGGGCTCGCGCCCTGCCCATTACAAAGTTCTACGACACTCCTGATCCATTGCCCGCTGCCAAGCCAGGAGAACTGATCCGCTCACAACCGTTTGACGAATACGAACTCCCCATCTCCGTTGCCGCCGTCCGAATTCTGTATCACTCTCGATCCGCCAGCGGAGAAGACGTGGCAGTGTCCGGAGTCGTGCTCTATCCGTACGGCAAGAGGCCGCCTGCCGGGGGGTGGCCGGTCATCGCGTGGGCCCACGCGGCTACTGGCATTGCGCGTCAATGCGCTCCGTCGCTGATGAGAAATGTAGGGCACGGTCCGTTCCTCTCGATGTATGTGAACCTAGGGTATGCCGTGGTCGCCACAGATTACGCGGGTCTTGGGACCAAGTTCCGGAATGCATTTCTGGATGGTCCGTCCAATGCGAGCGATCTCATCAATTCCGTCTTGGCAGCCCGGGCGGCGGTGCCGCAGTTGGGCGCGAGGTGGATTGTCATGGGGGAGGCCGAAGGAGCTTTGGCGGCTACTGGAGTCGCAGAGAAGGAAAACGAGGTTCGCGACCCCAACTACCTTGGAGGTATCGCGATTTCGGTTCTTGCCAGCGCAAGAGAAAGCTACGAGCACTCCGTGAACGGCTCTCCGAGTGCGATGCTTCCGTCCCTGGCTTATGGAGTCAAGACGGTTTATCCGCAGTTCCAAGTAACCGACATACTGACCGTGAAGGCCTTGCCACTCTACAACCGATTGGAGCAGACGTGCTCGCAGGAAGGAACGACTCCAGAGTTGTCCCTTGCTGAAATCGTGAAGCCAGGTTGGGAGACCAATCCGTTCGTGCGCAAGTATTTTGACCGCAATGAGATTGGCCAGACCCGGGCGTATAGTCCAATTTTCGTAATCACGGGCGATGCGGATCCGGCAATTCCCCCAACGACGAGGGCTCAAGCGTTTGCCCGCATGTGCAAACAGGGAGATCGGGTTCAGTGGGAACGATATCCCGGCCTTGACTCGGGGCGAGTCATTGGCGAATCGGTGAGAGATCAGATTGGATGGATTGAAGCCCGGTTTGCTGGTCGTGCGTCTCCGACCAACTGTCCTTAAGCAGGGTTCAGGGCTTAGGTGGAGAAAAGCCGCGACATCGAGTGGTTGGGGCGCTGTTTCCTTACCCTTCCGGCTCACCTGGAAAACAACCATGCCGCATTCCTGTGCCTCGTGGCATAATCTTCGCAACATCTCCCGAATCAGGTGCCAATCGATGCGTCCTGTTCTGATCGCCGTTCTCAGTCTGAGTCTTTGTGTCCTGGGTGCGAGTTCGCCTAGCTCCGCTGCCGCTGAGAGTCCCAAGGCGCTGCAGATTTACTTCATCGACGTGGAGGGTGGGCAGGCGACTTTGGTCGTAAGCCCGTCTGGGCAGTCGCTGCTGATCGATACGGGCTGGCCCGGGTATGAAGGCCGCGACGCCGACCGGATCGTGGCTGCGGCCCACCAGGCCGGCATCAAGCAGCTCGATTACGTCCTGGTCACCCACTATCATCGCGATCACGTTGGCGGCGTCCCGCAGCTGGTGGACGGGATCAAGGTGGGCACGTTTGTCGACCACGGGCCGAACCTGGAAGACTCGGAAGTGACGCGCACCGACTATGCCGCCTATGAGAAGGCAATCGCTGGCCGCGCTCACGTCGTGGTCAAGCCCGGATGGGGCCTTCCGATTAAAGGACTGGAAGTCAAAGTACTGGCGGCTGCGGGCGATCACATTACAAGTCCACTGCCAGGCGCCGGCGAAACGAACTCGTACTGCGGCGCTGAACCCGCCGCCGCTTCGGACAGCACGGAGAATGCCCGTTCCGTGGGCGTTCTGATTACTTACGGGCACTTTCGCTTTTTGGACCTTGGCGATCTCACCAAGAAGAAGGAGATTGAGATTGCATGTCCGAATAACTTGCTCGGCACGGTCGATCTTTTTCTAGTGACGCATCACGGGGCAGATCTCTCCAACCCGAAAGCTCTGGTTTGGGCGCTGCACCCTCGAGTGGCCGTCATCGACAATGGCCCCCGCAAGGGGTCGAGTCCCGCGGCGTGGCAAATCGTCCATGATTCTCCGGGGTTGGAAGACTTGTGGCAGCTTCACTATGCTGCTGAATCGGACAAAGACCACAACGTCGTCGAGGAGCGAATTGCGAACGTGAAAGAAAACTGCGAAGGGAAGTACCTCAAGGTCATGGCGGAAGCGAACGGCGCATTCACAGTCACGAACAGCCGAACCGGTGTACAGAAAACGTACTCCAAGAAATAGGCGAATTTGGAGTGCCGCCGTCTCGGCGGCTGTCGTGGGGGCGTCTCGCCCTCACCCGCGCGGGCAAGATGCCCCCGCTACAGCCGGCAAGATGCCGGCGCTACAAGCGAGTCAGCACCCAATAGGAACTACAATCTTCACCCATGATCGTGATCGTGATGGGAGTGGTCGGCGC
>Ga0209890_10000293_pt1 | contig 23051 bp, 23 predicted proteins | sample OrgsoiDNA2013049_FD_185799 | JGI IMG/M metagenome (GOLD analysis project Ga0209890, IMG submission 185799) | Permafrost soil microbial communities from the Arctic, to analyse light accelerated degradation of dissolved organic matter (DOM) -... | ecosystem: Environmental > Terrestrial > Soil >...
GCGCCGATGGCGTAGAGCTCACTGGGACCGAAGCTGCCCGGGCTGGAGGGGATCGACCCATCCGTCGCCGACTGCTGTGACTGCAGGTACAGCAGCGCGCGTGACGCAGGGTCGGCCTGGCCGCTGACGGGATGGGCGCCCCCAAGAAGAGAGGCAGCGCCCGCGATGACCAATGCCGCGGCTGCCAGCCCCGCGGCTCTCCGGGTGTCGTACATGGGAAACCCCATGCGGTCAGCCCCTACCCTCGAGGAGGACCTCACCGCATGAGGCCGACATCCCGTTTCGCGCGGGGGTGGGGAAATCTCAACCCCGGATCGGTCTCCTGGCTTGCGGATCGGCGCCGGTGCGGCCGCCTTCCCAGACCTGGGTCCGGTGGCATCGTGGTCGCTGGCTCCCCGCTCACAGTTGCGCGACAGCGCCGGATTCTCACCGGCTTCCCGTCACCCGGGGCACATATTCAGGTGTGCCCCGGAGTATGACGCGACAGGGCCGCCTCGTGAGAACGGGAGCTCATGCGGCGCGATCGACCCGAGCAGACCAGTAGTGCAGGGTCGCTGCCTGCTCAGCCCGCTGCGCCTGGGCCAGCCATGTGCGCCATTCGACCAGGTGCTCGGCGGGCGGGGCGAAGAGGGCGAGCCACTTCCAGTCCGGCGGCAGGGCCTCGGCATGTCGGGCGAGCGGTGTCAGCGGTTCCATGATCAAATCCCTGTGCGTGTCAGGTCGGCACACAGACAGCTTCCCTCGTGAAGGCGATTCCGAAACCATGCCCGGCCGGCGACGCCTCGGAGGGGCACCACACATCCAGGCAATGAGCAGCGAAGACCCTGAGAGCGGCGCCCACGACCGACTCCGGCGGGTCACCGTCGGCGAGCCGGCGCTGAACGCCGGGCCGATCGTCTTCGAGGCATACAGCCATCGTTGGCCAGAACTTTTCGCGGTCGAGTCCGCGCGGGTCAGAGAGGCGCTGGGCGGTCGCGCGCTGCAACTCGAGCACGTCGGTTCGACATCGGTCCCAGGCCTCGCCGCCAAACCGATCATCGACATGTGCCTGGTGGTCGAGGATTCGGCCGACGAGGCAGCCTACCTGCCCACGCTGGAGGTGGCCGGGTACGCCCTGCGTGTGCGCGAAGAGGACTGGCACCAGCACCGGATGTTCAAGGGACCGGCAGCCGATATCAACCTGCACGTGTTCTCAGTGGGATGCCCGGAGATCGAGCGCATGCTCGCCTTCCGCGACAGGCTCCGTGGCGACGGCAGTGCCCGCAACCTCTACGAGCGCACCAAGCAGGAGCTGGCTCATCGGCACTGGACGTACGTGCAGGACTACGCTGACGCCAAGTCAGCCGTGGTCGAGGCGATCATGGCGGTCGAGCCCGCTCCACCCGGGGACGCCGGGGCGGCGTCCTAGCGGTGCTCGATCGTGATCGTCAGCGGGCTCCACTCGCCGGTCAGGCCCTGGCCGTGGAGGCTGATGCTGTGGTCGTCGTCGATGGGCCTCTCGGTCATGAGGCCGAGGGCCACGAGGAACGACTCCATCTTGAACGGCACCTCGCGGTGGTGGTCCACCTGCTCGCCGTCGATGAACCACCACAGCTGGTCGGCACCCTTGTCGTAGGTGATCCTGTAGAGGTGCGTCTGGCCGGGCTTGGTCGCCAGCGGCAGCTCGTTGAAGATGCAGAAGTACGTCGGTCGGTTGAGGTCGGCGGGCGGGGCTGCCACCACTCCCGGGAAGAGGACACGGCCGTACACGGTGGCGAGGATGTCGTTGCTGGCGAAGAAGTCGATGGCAGCGCCGGTGTTGAAGTCGAGCAGGTTGACGGTCGCCATGCCGTCGTAGAGGTCGCCGGCAAGGCCCTGGTGACGCCGCCCCGCGATGGCCAGCTCCACGCTGATGGTGCCGTCGTCTGGCGGAATGAACTTGGTCGTCGAGAAGTACATGTGCTTGGCGTTGTCGAGGACCTGGATGCGGTCGTGGGATCGTGACAGCGGGTTGGCCCGGACGCGGAGCTTGTCGTGCTCGACGATCACGGTGGCGTTGGGCTCGCGGTACTTCCACTCCGTCCCGTCGGGCAGGCTGAAGCCGCCGATCTGCCACGAGGGGTTTTCGCCGGTGATGATGGAGCGGAAGTTGCCGTAGGTGATCGTCTCGACGCGCCCCTTCCTAGGCGCCTCTGCCTGGGCCATCGAAGTGCCTCCGTTGCACATCCACGGTAGCGCACGGGGTTCAGGTCAAGACGTGCGGGTAGACTTGATGCATGCAACGCAACGTGTCCGGACCAGTTGCTGTGATCAGCATGCACGCCTCCCCGCTGGGCGCCTTGGGCCGCGGCGAGAACGGCGGCGCCAACCTGGCTGTCCGCCGGCTGTGCGAGGGATTGGCCGAGTCGGGGATCCCCACCGACGTGTTCGTGCGACGCGATGACGCCGCGGCCCCGGCCGAGGAGATGATCGCCCCGATGAGTCGGCTGGTCCGCCTCACCGTGGGGCCGTCGCGAGCTCTCCCCAAACAGGACCTCGTCGACCTTGTCGACGCCTTCGCCGCGGCCGTGGCTGCCCACGCAATCAGCGAGCGGCGCCGCTACATCGTCGTCCACGGCCACTACTGGCTCGGCGGCCTGGTGGCCCAGCAGCTGCGCGACCTCTGGCATGTGCCCTGGGTCCAGTCGTTCCACACCCTGGCGCGCGCCAAGGCACGGGCGGGGCTGCCGATGGACGCGCGCCGCTCGGCGGCGGAGGCGCGCCTGGTGGCCGCCGCGGACCGTCTGGTGAGCGGCAGCGTGGCCGAGGCCAAGGACCTGATGCGGCTCTATGGGGCCTCGCGCTCCCGCATCTGCGTCGCCCAGCCGGGCGTGGACCTGCGCGTCCTGCACCCCAAGGACACGATCGCCCTTCGTGACGAGCTCGGCCTCGGCGGCCACCGCGTCCTGCTGTTCGCCGGGCGTCTCGAGCCGCTGAAGGGGGCGGAGACACTCCTCGACGCCGTGGCCGCGCTCTGCGCGGAGGAGCGCTTCGACGACGTGGTCACGCTGGTCATCGGCGACGACAGCGGAGACGGTGCCGCGGCCGGGGGGGGCGGAGAACGTCGCCGCCTCGAAGCAAGGGCGGGTGGCCACGGCCTGCAGGGGCGCGTGCGCTTCCTCGGCGCCATCGAGCACGAGGACCTCGCCGATTACTACGCGCTGGCCGACATCTGCGTTGTGCCGTCCCGCACCGAGACGTTCGGCCTGGTCGCGCTCGAGGCGCAGGCGCTGGGCACGCCGGTGGTCGCAAGCGCCGTCGGCGGCCTCACCGAGGTCATCGCCGACGGTGAGACCGGCATCCTCGTCGCCGGCCGAGAGCCGCGCGCGTTCGCCGAGGCGATCGCCTCCCTGCTCGACGACACCAACCGTCGCGAACGCATGGGCGAGGCCGCTCGGCTGCGCGCGGCGACCTTCACGTGGGCGCGGGCGGTGGGCAGGATCGCCGCCATCTACGCCCGCGTCAGCCGCCCGGTCGCGGTGACGGCCACGCCGTGCGGATACAGCGACAACGAGGTCATGGCGATCGCCGGCTGACGGCCGCGCCCGCGGGGCCGATCGCGGCGTGAGGGGCGACGAGGGCCCTGGGGCGACGTAGTATTCGGCGGTGACCTGTTCGCACTGCGGTGCTGAGGTGCCCGACGGCCAGTTCTGCACCCACTGCGGAGCGCACCGCGACAGGGGACCGTTGCGCCTCCACCACTTCGCGCTCCATCCCGGCGAGCACCTGGCGACCCCCAGCGTGCTCTCCACCCTGATGCCGCGCCTCGCCCACGAGCGCAGCCACCTCTTCCGCTGGGGCCTTCTCGGCGGGGTCGCACTCGTCGCCCTCCTTGCCGTCACCGGGCTGGTGGTGCCGGCGATCTGGGTGGCGGCTCTCCTGGTGCCTGCCCTCTACATCTCCTACCTTCGCGAGGCGGACGTGTTCGCCGACGAGCCGCTGCTCGTGCTGCTCGCCACAGTCGTCGCCGGCGCCGTCGTCGGGGTGGCTGTGACTGCGGCCGGCGACGCCATCGGCAAGGGGCTCGGAGCGGGCGGAGTTGTGCTCCTCACCACCGTGCTGGCGGCGGTCGCCGAACTCCTCAAGCCGGCGCTTCCGCTCCTCCTGCTGCGCCGGCGCTTTCCCAACACACTCGACGGGCTCGTTTTCGGCGTCGCGGCCGGAGCCGGCTTCGCACTTGCCCAGACGCTGCTCAACCTCACAGGTTCGCTGGGCGGTGTTGCCCTGCGCGTGGACCCGGCCAACTGGGTGTTCACGCTGCTCAGCGCGGCGCTGCTCATCCCGCTCCTGCACGGCTCCTGCAGCGGGCTGGTCGCGGCCTCCCTGTGGCGCCCGCGTGGTGGGCACGCGGCCGCGCTGCGCGCCGCCGGCCTCCCCCTGGCCGTGATCGCAGCGATCGCGTTCGCCGCGGGAAGTGAGGTGCTCGACGACGCCGGTCTGACGCCCCTGTTCGTCCTCCTCTGGCAGGCCGTCGTGGTTGCGGGCGTTCTCGTCGCCGTCCGTTTGCTCATCCATGCGTCGGTGCTCGACGAGGGTGCCTCTCTGGGCCTGCGCGAGGTCCACTGCCAGCACTGTGGGCGGACGTCGGAAGCGGGCCGTTTCTGCCCGCACTGTGGAGCGCTGCTCGGCGCCGGCGCCGCCGCGGAGATGGCTCACAGCCACGGCTGAGCCCTCTCCCCAGGTTCTACACTCAGCGCCCCACGGCGACGACCGCAGCCGGCCGGGGTGCGAGGACGGCCGCGAGACCGAGGACGAGAACCGCATGACCGATGAGGTGGCGCAGGACGCGGCGGACAAGACAGTCGACGACGACCGCCTGCTCGACGGCGAGAACCCAGCCACTCCGTACCTCGATGACGCCGCCCATTGGGTGACCGTCTACGCCGAGTTGGTGGCCGTGAAGCGCGACCTCCTCACCGTCTCCGAGGGACGCCTGGCCGAGATGCCCGCCGAGGTTCGGCACGAGGTCGCCGGCACCGACCTCGTCGTCCTCGACGCGGAGATGAAGCGCTTCTCCCGGCGGCTCGCGTTCTGGCGGGAACGGTGCGTGGAACTGGGCGGTTCCGCCGCCGGCTGAGCCGCCGGAGGGCGCCGCGGCGCGTCTGGAATGGCAGTCGATCGACCCGGTCGTGGCAGCGTTGCGGGCGTCCTGTCAGCATCGGTTCGGCTTCGGGAGGCGTCGCGACGCAGCTTTGTTAGGATCACGACAGATGCTCTCGGACTTCGCGCCGATCCTCGTCTTCCTGGCCGTCTGCGTCGCGTTCGGGGCCGGCGTGCAGGCGCTGAGTTCGTGGTTTGGACCGCGCCGCGCCAACCCCGCCAAGGGCCTTCCTTATGAGTGCGGCATCGTCCCCGTCGAGACAGCGCGGCGGCGCTTCTCGGTCAGCTTCTACGTCACCGCGATGCTCTTCATCATCTTCGACGTCGAGTCGATCTTCCTTCTCCCGTGGGCGACGATCGTGCGCCAGTTGAAGATCTTCGGCATCGTGGAGATGGGCATCTTCATCGCCACGCTGCTCATCGGACTCATCTACATCTGGCGCAAGGGAGCGCTGCGGTGGGATTGACGTATGACCGCGCGACCGGTGTGCCGCTGCTCAACGCGCAGGGTGATGCCGGCGCGCTGCCGCTGCCCCGCGTCGGCGACCTCGAGCGGACCGCCGCGAAGGCGGGGGCGATCACCACGAGCATCGAGAAGGTCATCCAGTGGGGCCGCTACAGCTCGCTGTGGCCGGCGCTGTTCGGCCTCGCGTGTTGCGCCATCGAGATGATGGCGACAGGAGCGGCGCGTTACGACATGTCCCGGTTCGGCTGCGAGGTTTTCCGCGCGTCGCCGCGCCAGGCCGATCTGATGATCGTGGCCGGCCGTGTCTCCCAGAAGATGGGTCCCGTCCTCCGACAGATCTACGACCAGATGCCCGAGCCCAAGTGGGTGATCAGCATGGGCGCATGCGCCTCGAGCGGAGGGATGTTCAACAACTACGCGATCATCCAGGGCGTTGACAAGGTGGTGCCGGTGGACGTGTATCTGCCCGGTTGCCCGCCTCGTCCCGAGGGGCTGCTCGACGCGGTGCTCAAACTGCAGATGAAGATCGCCGCCGAGCGGCCCAGCTCGCTGCGGGGATAGAACCGTGACCACGACCCCCGCTCCTGTCACTTCGGCAGGTCCGCCGCGTGGTCGCCGCGCCGCCGACGTGCTCTCACGCGAGCTCCCGCTCGCAGTGATCAGCGTCGACGAGGGGGTGGGCGAGCTCACCATCCTGGTGCACGTCGAGCACCTGATCGGGGCGCTGACCCTTCTTCGCGACCACGCCGACGCCCTGTACCGGCTGCCCGTCTTCGTGACGGCGGTCGACTGGCCCGATCGAGAGCCCGCGGCGCCGCGCTTCGACGTCGTCTACCAATTGCGCTCCATCGAGCACAACGACCAGTGCCGCCTCATCGTTCAGGTTTCCGAGGACGCGCCGCGCCTTCCCAGCGCAGAGCGCGTGTTCGCCGGCATGGACTGGCACGAGCGCGAGACCTTCGACCTCTTCGGCATCGAGTTCACCGACCACCACGACCTTCACCGCATCCTGCTCCCCGAGGACTGGGTGGGCCACCCGTTGCGCAAGGATTACGTGAGCTTCGGGGAACCGGTCGCGTTCACCCACAACCTCGAATGGGCTCTGCCCGCCGCCGAGCGGCCGCGCGACATGCCCGGCGAGTCGCGCTGATGGCGGTGCTGCCGCCGATGCGCGGCGCCGGCACCCCGACGCGCGACGAGGAGTCTGAGGCGTTCGACCGGGGACGGTCTGTGCTCGGCGTCGACCCCGACAACGATGCGATCGACCTGGTCCAGCTCGACGACCAGACCATGGAACTGAACATGGGTCCGCAGCACCCCAGCACGCATGGGGTGCTCCGCCTCGTCCTCGAGCTTGATGGCGAGGTGGTGCGCGAGTGCCGACCCGACATCGGCTTCCTCCACACCGGCTTTGAGAAGTCCTTCGAGTCGCACACGTGGCAGCAGTGCATCCCGTTCACCGACCGCATGGACTACCTGGCTCCGCTGTTCAACAACCTCGGTTTCTCCCTGGCGGCGGAGCGACTGCTCGGCATCGAGGTGCCGCTCCGCGCCCAGTACCTGCGCGTGATCATGTGCGAGCTGACGCGCGTGGCCAGCCACTTCCTCTGGTACGGGACGAGCGCGCTCGACCTCGGCGCCACGACGCCGTTCGTCTACGCCTGGCGCGAGCGCGAAAAGATCCTCGACATCAACGAGCTGATCAGCGGCGTGCGCATGCACACGTCGTTCATCCGCGTGGGTGGTCTGCTCGCCGACGTGCCTGACGAGTTCTACGCGCTGGTCAACGAGGTGGTGAAGACGTTCCCCTCGTTCATCGACCAGTACGAGCTGCTCATCACCAAGAACCCCATCTGGATGGACCGCACTCGCGGCCTGGGCGTGCTCAGCCCCGACGACGCCATGGCGTACGGCGCCACCGGCCCCACCCTGCGCGGCAGCGGGATCCCGTACGACCTGCGCAAGGCGCAGCCCTACAGCTCCTACGACCATTTCGACTTCGACATCCCCATCGGCAGCCACGGCGACGTCTACGACCGCTACCTGGTGCGCATGCGCGAAGCCCGCGAGTCGATCAAGATCATCGGCCAGGCAATGGCCAGCCTTCCCGGCGGCGCGGTCAACACCAGCGATCGCAAGGTCGCTCTGCCTCCCCGCAACGAGATCAACACGTCGATGGAGTCGCTCATCCACCACTTCAAGCTCGTCACCGAGGGTTTCCACGTGCCCCATGGGCAGGTGTACCAAGCCATCGAATCGCCCCGCGGTGAGCTGGGTTTCTACATCGTCAGCACCGGCGGCAACCGCCCCTACCGATGCAAGGTGCGGGGCCCCTCGTTCAGCAACCTCAGTGCCCTGCCCCACATGGTGCGCAACGAGCTCATCGCCGACGTGGTGGCGGTGATCGGCTCGATCGACATCGTTCTCGGCGACGTGGACCGATGAGCGCTGGGCGGGCGGCGGGGACGCGCGGCGTGGTGGGGGAGACGGCGCGTCGCGCCACGGTGACCGAGACAGTGCGGTGCTAGGCGCGGCGACCCGCAAGGAGATCACCGCTCTCCGCGATCGGTATCCACACCCCCGCAGCGCGATCCTACCCTGCCTCTGGGCGGTGCAGAACGAGCAGGGTTTCCTGACCGTCGAGGGGATGACCGAGGTGGCCGAGATCCTGCACCTCGCGCCCAGCGAGGTGCAGGCGGTCAGCACGTTCTACTCCATGTACTTCCAGAAGCCTGCGGGCGCGCATCACGTGCTCATCTGTGTGAACGTCAGCTGCGCCCTGCGCGGCGCGGACGACATCGTCGGCCACGTCGAGCGGCGCCTTGCCTGTCCATCCGGCGGCACCACCGCCGACGGCGCATTCACCTGGGAGAGCACAGTCGAATGCCTGGGCGCCTGTGGCGGGGCCCCGGCCATGCAGGTCGACCATCACTTCCACGAGAACCTCACTCCTGACGCGGTCGATGCGCTTCTAGACAGGCTGCGGTCCGTACCGGGTGCCCACGCGGGCGCGGGCGCACCACCCAGCGGACCCCATCCGCCCACGGCGGAGACGCCGCCGCTCGCCACGGCGGAGGGCCCGCCGGCCGACGACGGCCGCGCCAGGGCCGCCGGCGAGGTCGTCGCCGCTCCGCCAACAGAGCGAGCCGAGATGACGGGGCCGCGGACCGGCACCACGGCCAACCCGCGCGGCCCTCGGAGCAAGCCGCGCCGGCGACCGCGCCCCAGCGCGGACGATCTGTAGGATCGCGCGGACATGGCCGAACACAGACTGCTCACCAAGAACTTCGGCACCGAGGGGCTGCAGACGCTCGCCGTGTACGAGCGCCTGGGCGGATACCAGGGACTGCGCGAGGCTTTCCAGCGCTTCACTCCCGAAACCCTTGTCGACGAGGTCAAGGCGAGCGGCCTGCGCGGCCGCGGAGGGGCGGGCTTCCCGACCGGGATGAAATGGGGATTCCTTCCCAAGGACGTGTTCCCCCGCTATCTCTGCTGCAACGCCGACGAGTCGGAGCCGGGCTGCTTCAAGGACCGCAAGCTGATCGACGAGAACCCCCATCAGCTCATCGAGGGCCTCCTCATCGCGGCCTACGCGCTGCAGGTCAACGTCGCATTCATCTACATCCGCGGCGAGTATTTCGACCAGCGCCTTCTCCTCGAACGGTGCGTCGAGGAGGCTCGCGCGGCGGGGCACATCGGCACTGACATCCACGGCAGCGGTTTCAGTTGCGACGTCATCGTGCACGGCGGCGCCGGCGCCTACATCTGCGGCGAGGAGACGGCGCTGATCGACTCTCTCGAGGGGTATCGCGGTCAGCCCCGTCTCAAGCCTCCATTCCCGGCCATCAAGGGCCTGTACGGCAAGCCGACGGTGGTGAACAACGTCGAGACACTCTCCAACCTGCCGCACATCGTGCAGCGCGGCGGCGCGTGGTTCAAATCGATCGGCACCGAGAAGAGTGCGGGCACGCGGCTGTTCTGCTGCAGCGGCCACATCAACCGTCCGGGGACGTACGAGATGGCCATGGGCACGCCCATCCGCGAACTGCTCGAAGAGGAGTGCGGGGGGATGTGGAAGGACCGCTCCCTGAAGGCCTTTCAGCCCGGCGGCGGCTCCATGCAGGTGCTGCTGCCCCAGCATCTCGATCTTGCGCTCGACATGGACGCCGTCCAGCAGGCGGGCTCGTCGCTGGGGGCTGGTGCGATGGTGTTCATGGACGAGACCACCTGCATGGTCAACGTCTCCATGCGCCTCGTCGACTTCTACCACCACGAGTCATGCGGCAAGTGTGCGCCGTGCCGGGAGGGCACCTACTTCGAGTCCGACCTCATGCACCGCCTCGAGGCAGGCGCCTGCACCAGCGAGGAGCTGAACACCCTCGCCGACATCTGCGACAACATGAACGGCAAGTGCTTCTGCCCGCTTGGTGACACGGCCACGTGGTTCGTGATGTCGGCGTACAAGGCATTCCGTGAGGAGTTCGACGCGCACTGCGGGGCAGGGTCATGCCCGGTGCGCAGCGGCGCCGCCCAGCTGGTGACCGCGTAGATGGCCGCCGACGCGTCGCCACCCACGGGGGCCGACGACGGTCTGGTCGGCATCACCATCGATGGGAAGTCCACCCGGGTCCCCAAGGGCAGCTTGGTCACTGATGTCGCCACCGAGCTCGGCATCCATATCCCCATCTACTGCTCGCACCCCAAGATGGACCCCGTCGCTGTCTGTCGGATGTGCCTCGTGCACGTCGAGAAGATGCCCAAGCTGCAGCCCGCCTGCGCCACCTACGCCGCCGACGGCATGGTCGTCGACACGCAACGTGCCGATGTCACCAAGACTCGTGAGGGCATGCTCGAGTTCCTGCTTCTCAACCATCCCCTCGACTGCCCGGTGTGCGACCGGGGCGGCGAATGCGACCTCCAGGACTTCGCCTTCCGCTACGGTCCGCCGAGCTCGCGTTTCCCGATCACCGACAAGAGGCATTTCAACAAGGCGGTGGTGCTCAGCGACAGGATCGAGCTGGACCAGGAGCGCTGCATCCTGTGCTGGCGCTGCACGCGCTACTACGACGAGATCACCGGCGAGAAGGAGCTTGTGCTCCAGGAGCGTGGCGTCCACACGCTCATCAACACCTTCGATGGGCAGCCACTGACCTCCGTCTTCCAGGGCAACCTCCCGGAGATCTGCCCGGTCGGCGCGCTCACCCACCGCCAGTACCGATTCAAGGCGCGTCCGTGGGACCTGCAGCGAGCCAAGAGCGTCTGCCCCGAATGCTCATACGGCTGCAACATCAACGTCGACACCCGCGACTTCGAGGTGCGCCGCTTCGCGTCGCGTGACAACCCCCAGGTCGACGACATGTGGCTGTGCGATCGCGGCCGCTACAGCGCCGAGAGCTGGAACAACGTCGATCGCGTTCGCCGCCCCGCCGTGAGGCGCGACGGCACAGTTCGCGACGTCTCGGTCAGCGAGGCGATCTCGTCCGCGGCCCGGTCGCTTCGTGAGGTGCTGGACAGTAGCGGGGCCGGCTCGATCGCCGTCATGGGGTCTGCGCAGAACACCAACGAGGAGCTGTGGCTGTTGCAGCGACTCGCACGGGACGTGCTGGGCACTCCGCACATCGATCACCAGCTGGAATCGTTCCCGGGTATCGGGCCCGCCGAGCACGCCCTGGCCATCGCCGATGTCGAGGAGTGCTCGGCCGTGGTCGTGCTCGGCGCCGAGCCGGAGCACGAGGCGCCCGTGCTCACCCTGCGCCTCCGCAAGGCAGCGACCAAACGCGGCGTGTCGGTGTACAGAATCGACCATGACGCGGGAGCCGAGGCGATTGGCGAGTTGCCCGCCCAGGGCGTCATCGGCGTGATCGCCGACGAGACCCACCGCGACCACGCTGCACGGCTGTGCGCCGAGCTGGGGCGGTCGCACGATGTGCGTCGCCTGACCATCACACGCGAGGTCAACGGGCGGGGTGCCAAGGATGTCGGCGTCCTGCCCAACAGCGGGCCCGGCTACGCGGGCGTCGGCGCCGGGGGCAAGGCGGGTCGCGAGATCCTCGAGGCCGCTGCGGCCGGCGCCATCCGCGCCCTGGTGGTGATGGGGGGCAGCCTCTGGGCCGGTGGCGCCGCCGAGCTGGTCGAGCGCGCCGCCGCCAAGCTCGACGTCCTGGTGGTCATCGACACCCGCCCCGGGCCCCTGAGCCGGGCGGCCACGGTGCTCATCCCCGGCCACGCCTACTTCGAGAAGGCGGGGACGGTGACCAACACCGAGGGCCGCGTGCAGCGTCTCCGTGCGGCACTGCCGCCGGCCACCCAGACCCCGACCGAGACGCGCGTGCTGAGCGCGCTCGCCGCCGAGTTGGGAGCGGCCGGTTGGCCGGCCGATCCCCTCCATGTGCATCGTGAGCTGGTGGCGGCCATCCCCGCGTACGGCCTTGCCGGCAACGGGGGACGTGCCGACTTCCTCGTGGCGGCGACCGCGTGATCGCCAACTTCTCCGACATCTTCAGCGTCGGGCGCGTTGGTGAGGACGGCATCGTCGTGATCATGGTCAAGGCCGTGGTCGTCCTCCTCGCCCTGGCCACAGCCGCTGCCTACCTGACCTTCGCCGAGCGCAAGGTCGCCGCACGCATCCAGCTGCGCATCGGGCCCAACCGGGTCGGCCCGCTCGGCCTGCTCCAGCCCGCGGCCGACGCCGTCAAGCTGCTCTTCAAGGAGAACGCCGCGCCCAGCGGGCGCGACAAGCTCCTCTACCTGGTGGGCCCCGCCCTCGCCGGCGGCGCTGCCATCTTCGCCTTCGCCGCCATCCCCATCAGCGGCCTGACATGCGTCGGCGGAACGGTCGTCGGCGATGGTTGCAACGGCGGCTACCCGTTCCACTGGGACCTCATCCACGTCAACGTCAGCCTCCTTTTCGTGCTCGCGGTGACCTCGCTCGGCGTGTATTCACTGTTCCTGGGAGGCTGGTCGGCGAACAGCAAGTACTCGCTTCTCGGCGGCCTGCGCTCCTCGGCTCAGTTGATCTCCTACGAGATGGCCGTCGCCTTCGCGCTTGTCGGCGCGGTCATCCTCGCCGGCTCGCTCGACCTCGAGAAGATCGTGCTGGCACAGCAGGGCGCGTGGTTCGTCCTCCTCCAGCCGCTGGCTTTCCTCCTCTATTTCACAGCGGCGCTGGCCGAGACCAACCGGCTGCCCTTCGACCTGCCTGAGGCGGAGACGGAGCTCGTGGCGGGCTACCACACGGAGTACTCGTCGATGCGATTCGGCTTCTACTTCCTCGGCGAGTACATCAACATGGTCATCGTCTGCTCGATCGCCACGCTGGTGTTCCTGGGCGGCTGGCTGCCGCTCCTCCCCTGGATCCACTCCGACTGGCTGGGTGGCCTGGTCGGGGTCGCCTGGTTCCTGGGCAAGGTCAGCGCGCTGCTGTTCACGATGATGTGGCTGCGCTGGACGCTGCCGCGCTTCCGCTATGACCGGCTCATGAACCTCGGCTGGAAGGTGCTGCTGCCACTCGGACTCGTCAACATCGTGGTCACCGGCGCCATCGTGGCCATCCGGGCGTCGTGAGGAGCCGCTGATGCTGATCGAGGTCGCCAAGGGACTGGCCTTCACCCTCAAGACGATGCTCCGCAAGCCGATCACAGTGCAGTGGCCGGAGGAGCAGAAGCCCACCGCCGCCCGTCACCGCGGCCGTCACATCCTCCACCGCTACGACAACGGTCTGGAGAAGTGCATCGGTTGCGAGCTCTGCGCCGCAGCGTGCCCGGTGGGCTGCATCTACGTCGGGCCGGCGGAGAACGACCCCGCCGACCCGGTGTCGCCCGGCGAGCGCTACGCGGAGCGCTACGAGATCAACCTGATGCGCTGCATCTACTGCGGCTACTGCGCGGAGGCGTGTCCCACAGAGGCGATCACGTTGGGGCCCCGTTTCGAGCTTGCGGACTACCGTCGCGAGCGCACGGTGGTGACCAAGGCAGAGCTGCTCGAGGCGTGGCCGTCGTTTGCGCAGGCGCGCCGCCCCAACAGTGACACGGGCGTGGGCGCCGACCAGAAGGGGCGGGAGCTGAACGAGCCCGGGGTCAGCCCTCGCATCGCCTGGGAGGCCAGTGACGAGCTGCGCACCGACAGCCCCCGCCCCGATGAGTTCGGCGTGCCTTCGCACGTGCCCCGGGTGATCTCCCCTGATGAGGCCGAGCCGCGATGACCGTGATCATCTGGGTCGCCGGCGCCCTCGCCGCGCTCAGCGCGCTGGGCGTTGTGTTCTCGCGGCAGCCGCTCTACTCCGCGCTGTCGCTGGTCATGACCATCGGCGCCCTCTCGGTCATCTTCCTGGTGCTCAACGCGCAGTTCCTCTTCGTGGTCCAGCTGATCGTGTACGCGGGCGCCGTGATGGTGCTGTTCGTCTTCATCATCGCCCTGCTTTCGCCCGGCGCCGAGGACCGCGTCCGTGTCGACAGCCGGTTCGTGATCGGGGCCGTGGTGGCGCTGGGCATCACCGTGGCCATGGTCGTGGCGGCCCGCAACGGGATCACCTTCAACAACAGCAACGTGTTCCGTGCGCAGCAGATCGGCCAGGCCTCCGACCCCTACCACGCCTTCTCGTTCGACCAGAGCGACCTGGGCCTGGTGAACACCGCGGGCAATGTGCAAACCGTCGGCGGCCAGCTCTTCACCACGTTCCTGCTGCCCTTCGAGATCACATCGCTGCTGCTCCTCGTCGCCGCCGTCGGGGCTGTGTACCTGACCCGGCGCACCCGCTCGGGCGACCCGCCCGAGCGCCGCGAGCGTGCCCTGGCCCGCAAGCCGGAGCCGGCGCTCGAAGAGGACCGCATCGAGGTCGAGATCGGATGAACGCCACCAACGACTTCCCGTTCCTCCTCGGCCTCGCCGCCTTCCTGTTCAGCATCGGCGCCCTCGGGGTGTTGATCCGCCGCAACCCGATCGTGGTGTTCATGTGCATCGAGCTGATGCTCAACGCGGTCAACATCGTGTTCGTCAGCTACGGCCGCTACCTCAACAGCGAGGAGGGTCAGGTGTTCGCCTTCATGGTGATCGTGGTCGCCGCCGCCGAGGTGGTCGTGGGGCTGGCGTTGATCACCCAGGTGTTTCGCCTGGGTCGGGAGCTCGACGTGGACGACCTCGATGAGATGAGCAAGTGAACACGACCACCGTGGCGGTGTGCGGGTCGCTGCTGATGCTCCTCCCGCTGGCCGGCGCGCTCGTCAACGGGCTCGCCGGTCCACGACTGTCCCGCAACACCGTGAACCTGGTTGGCACCGTCAGCATCTTCGCTGCCTTCGTTGTTGCGTGCGTCATGCTGACGCTGGTCGTCGGCGCGCCGGCCTCGGCCAAGTCGGCCACGGTGAGCCTCTGGCAGTGGATCAACCTCGGTCACGGTGGGCTGAGCGTCGGCGTCGACCTCACCCTCGACCCACTCAGCGCCGTGATGATCATGGTGATCACAGGAGTGGGCTTCCTCATTCACGTGTACTCGGTGGGGTACATGGCTGAGGACCGCGGCATCGCGCGGTTCTTCAGCTACATGAACTTCTTCATCTTCTCGATGTTGGTCCTGGTTCTCGCAGCGGACCTGGTCATCCTCATCATCGGCTGGGCGCTCGTGGCGCTGAGCAGTTACCTGCTCATCGGCTTCTGGTACGAGCGCCCCAGCGCGGTCATCGCCGCTCGCAAGGCGTTCATCACCCAGGTCATCGGCGATGTCGCCCTGGTCATCGCAGCGTTCCTGATCGTGCTCAAGGTGGGCACTCTGAGCATCCCGGGCATCTTCGCCTCCGCGGGCTCATTCCCCTCCAGCGGCCTGCTGGTCACAGGAATCTGCTCTCTGCTGGCCATCGGCGCCTTCGCCAAGAGCGCGCAATTCCCTCTGCACACGTGGCTGCCCGACGCCATGGAGGGCCCGACGCCGGTGTCCGCGTTGATCCACGCCGCCACCATGGTGACCGCGGGTGTGTACCTGATCGCGCGTTTTCACCCCCTTTTCGACCGCGCCCCCGTGGCCCAGGGAATGGTGGCGTGCGTGGGCATCGGCACCGCCGTGATGGCCGGCGTCATCGCCCTCAGCCAGGTCGACATCAAGCGCGTGATCGCCTACTCGACGATGTCACAGATCGGCCTGATGATCTTCGCCGTGGGCATCGGCGCCTACTCCGCGGCCATGTACCACCTGGCCGCGCACGCGGTGTTCAAGGCGCTGCTCTTCATGGCCGCGGGCAACGTGATCCACGCCCTCCACGACGAGCAGGACATCCGCCTCATGGGTGGCCTGGCGGCTCGAATGCGGCGCACCGAGCTGTGCTTCCTCAGCGGCACCTTCGCGCTCGCCGGCATCCCGTTCTTCGCCGGCTTCTTCAGCAAGGAAGGACTGCTCGGCTTCGGCCTGACCAACGGCCCGGGGGCTGTGCCGTGGATCCTCTACATCGTCGGACTGGTCATCAACGTGCTCACCGGCCTGTACGCGTTCCGCCTCTGGGCCACGGTCTTCCGGGGCGAGGCGCAGACCGCGCGCGTGTACGCCGCCCACGAGGCGCCGCCGATGATGCTCGGCCCGGTCACGATCCTGGCGGTGCTCAGCGCCAGCCTCGGCATCGTGCTCGGAATCTGGGCCCTGTTCCTGCACGCCAACGTCCTGGTCGGGGTTTTCACGAGCTTCCTCGCGCCGGTCTTCACCACCGCCACCTCGGGGCCGATCGCCGTCGACCTCGGCACCTGGCAGGCGGTCCTGGCTGGGACGATCGGGACCCTGGCCTCCCTGGCCGGTGCCGGGCTTGCGGCGCGCATGTGGCTGCAGCACCGGCCCGACCCGTCGGTGGTCCTCGAGCGACTGCCCCGGGCGCTGCCGCAGCTGTCGTACAACAAGTTCTACTTCGACGAGATCTACGACGCTCTGTTGGTGCGCCCGACGATCGCGCTGGCCAGGACCACGCGCAAGGTCATCGAGCCACGCGTGATGGACGGCTGGGTCCGCGCCATCGCTGACGCCTGCTCCGAGCTGGGCGGCTGGGCGCGCGATTACCAGACCGGTCTGATCCGCGACTACGCCTCCTACATGATCTTGGCCGCGGGCATCTTCGTGGTCGCCACCATCGTGCTGGTGTCGCGATGAACGTCCCGTGGCTGACCGTCGTCCTCGCGCTTCCGCTGGGCGCGTCGTTGCTGCTCCAGGCGGTCCCGCGCAGTGCGACGGGCGCCATCAAGGCACTCACGGTAGGAGCGACGCTGGTGACGGCGGTGATCGTCGCCGTGCTGGTCGCGGCGATGAACGGCACGCGCCTGTCCCCGGGTCCGCTCGGCTTCCACTATGAGGAGCAGCACAGTTGGATCCCGGCGATCGGCGCCTCCTATCACCTCGGGCTCGACGGTATCTCGGCATGGATTCTCGCGCTCAACGCCGCTGTCTTCCTGCTCGGGGCGGTGCTGATCTCACGGCGCGACACCGACCGGCTGAAGTTGTTCTGCGGGCTGTTGCTGCTCACCGAGACCATGACGGCTGGCGTCCTGCTCAGCCTCGACCTGCTGCTCTTCTATCTCTTCTGGGAGGGCATGCTCATCCCGCTCTACTTCATTCTCGCCAACTACGGCAACGAGAATCGTGGCCGGGCGACGGTGAAGTTCATGATCTACACAGTCGCCGGCAGCCTGCTCATGCTCGTCTCCATCATTGCCCTGCAGTTCGCCGGCGGCCATCAGTCCTTTGACATCACCGCGCTGCTCGGCGGCCAGATGTCGCGAACGCCGGTGGTGATCCCGTGGGTCAACATCAGCACCTTCAGCCCCGAACAGTGGGCATTCCTCGGCTTCGCCGCCGCGTTTGCCATCAAGATCCCCATGGTCCCGTTCCACACGTGGCTTCCCGACCTCTACGTGTCGGCGCCTGTACCCGTCCTGGTGTTCTTCGCGGGCCTGGTGAGCAAGCTCGGCGCCTACGGCTTCATCCGCTTCGGGCTCACGCTCTTCCCCGACGCGGTCAACACCTTCAAGTGGTTGTTCGCTGCGCTTGCGGTCCTCAGCATCATCTACGGGGCGCTGATGGCCCTCAGCGAGACCGACCTCAAGCGGATCGTCGCGTACTCGAGCATCAGCCACCTCGGCTTCATCGCGCTCGGCATCTTCACGCTGACCACCAACGGGGTCAACGGCGCGGTCATCCAGATCGTCAACCACGGCATCATCATCACCGCGCTGTTCGTCATCGTCGGGGTGGTCGAGCAGCGCACCGGGACCCGCGACATCCGCGAGCTCGCCGGCCTCGAGAAGCGCATGCCCTGGCTGTACGCCTTCTTCCTGGTGGCCACCCTGGCCGGCCTCGGCATGCCCGGGATGAACTCCTTTGTCGGCGAGTTCTCGATCATGCTCGGCGCCTTCCAGCTCTACCCGGTATACGCGGTGCTCGCGGGGGTGGGAGTGGTGCTGGCGTGCTGGTACATGCTCCGTCTGCACCAGGGGCTGATGCACGACCCGCCCCAGCCACGCACGGAGAGCGTCCGCGACATCAGCGTCCGCCAGGGATTGGTGCTGCTCCCGCTCACCGCCTTGATGGTGCTGCTCGGCGTGTTCCCGCGCCCGATCGGGGACGTGGCCCGACCCAGCGTGCAGCAGTCGGTCGCCGTGGCCAACGGGTCGCTCGGCGCGACGGCGGTCAGCGTCCCCTTGGTCACCTCACCAGCAGTGGCTCCCTGACGTGCTCGCCGTGATTCCCTCCCTGGTCACCCCGAGCGGTGTCGACATCCTCGGCATCCTCCCTGAGGTCATCCTCGCGGGCGGCTTTGTCGCCCTGCTGATGCTCGACCTCGTGACAAGCCCGGCCCACCGAGGCCGGCTGGCGGCGTTCGGGTTGGTGGCGGTCGCGGCGTCATTCGGGTCGACGGTGTGGGGCTGGTTCGATGCCAGCACGCCGCACACGGTGTACAGCGGCTCGTTCGCGTACGACCGCTTCGGCCTGTTCATCAACGCGATCATCCTGATCAGCACAGCTCTTGTCCTGATGATCAGCCCGCAGTACCTGAACCGTCGCGGTCTCCATTACGGCGAGTACTACTCCCTGATCCTCGCCGCCGCCACCGGCATGATGATCCTCGCCGGGGCCAGCAGCCTGATGGTGATCTTCCTCGCCATCGAGCTGCTCTCCATCGCGCTGTACATCCTCAGCGGCTTCAGCCGCACCGAGCCACGTTCCCACGAGGCGGCCATGAAGTACCTGCTGCTCGGCGGGTTCGCCTCCGGTTTCCTGCTCTTTGGGATGGCTCTCATCTACGGCGAGACCGGGCATACCCAGCTGGCCCAGATCGCGGCCGCGCTGCAGAACGCCGGCAACAGCGTCGATCCCCTCCTGATGGCCGGCGTCGCCCTGCTCTTCGTGGGCCTCGCCTTCAAGATCAGCGCCGCACCCTTCCACACCTGGACGCCGGACGTGTACCAGGGCGCGCCGACGTCCGTGACGATGTTCATGAGCGTGACCACCAAGGTGGCCGCGTTTGCCACGCTGATCCGCGTCTTCACCTACACGCTGGGTGAGACCGCCGTGTACGACCGCTGGAAGATCATCGTGTACTTCGTGGCCATCGCCTCCATGGTGGTCGGCAACGTCGCCGCCCTCCGCCAGAAAAGTGTGAAGCGGTTGCTCGGCTACTCGGGCATCGCCCAGGCCGGCTACATCCTCATCGGCGTGGTGGTGCTCAGTCCCCTCGGCACCATCGCGTCGCTGTACTACCTGGCCGCGTACGCGGTGACCAACATCGGGGCCTTCGCGGTGATCACCATCATGGCCGGGCGGGGCGAGGACATGGACAGCTACGACAGCCTGCGCGGCCTGGCATTCCGGCGGCCGTACGTGGCCGCGGCCATGAGCCTGTTCCTCCTGTCCCTGGGAGGCTTCCCGCCGACGGCGGGGTTCTTCGCCAAGTTCTTCGTGTTCGCCGCCGCCATCAACGCCAACCAGGTGCCGCTGGCCCTCTGGGGCATCGCCACCAGCGCCGTCTCGGTCTTCTACTACCTGCGGATCGCCCTGCTCATGTACACGCGGCCGACCGCCGGCCAACCGGTCTACAGCTGGTCGCGCACCTCATTTGCGGGCGGTGCTGTGCTCGTCTTCACCGGGGCGGGGACACTGGTGCTGGGCATCTTCGTGACCCTGGTGTGGACGATTGCCGTGGCCGCGCAGCAGGGCATCCTCCCGGCCGGCGTGCTCTGAGACCACGGCGCGCGATCGGCTGATCCCCCTAGAGTCACCCGCGTGAACCATGCCCTGCGTGCCCAGCTCGCCGCCATCGTCGGCGCTTCGGGCATCGGTGCCGACGACATCGTTCAGCCGGCCGACATCGCCCAGCTCCGCGCGGTGCTGGGCGCGTGCTCCGTCGCCGGGGTCGCGGCGGCGCATGCGGGTTCCGCAGCGGGCGGTGATGCCACCGTGTTGATCGGAGACGAGCGCCTCGACGCCATCAGGGTCGAGGCGGCCGCGTTGCTCCTTCACGCCGGTGCCGGGTGCACATGGGCAGCGGTTCGGAAGAAGGCGGCAGCGAAGAAGCTGGCGGTCAGCGGTCTTCCCACCACCCGCTCCGATCGCGTGGGGGAGTCGATCGCCCTCGGGGAGCTGGCGCGTCGCAGCGTTGCCGGCGTGGACCTGCTCACCGGCGCCGGAGCGTTGATCTCAGCCGGAGGGCGGACGCTCAAGGACGTTGTCGGCTATGACGTGGCGGGGCTCGCGATTGGCAGTGGCACCCGGCTCGGACTGGTCATCGGCGTCACGCTGCGCCTGGAACCCGCCGCGGCGGGGACGCCCGCGCAGCCAGGGGCCGGGCCATGGCGGGGCGACGGGGGGTTGGATGTCACCGCTGCGTTCGCCGGCCTCCCGACGACCGATCAGGCGGAGTCGCCCACGTCCGAGTGAGGGTCCGCGCCGGCGTCCTCCTTGACCGGGGGTCTGTACGCGATCCGCTCGAGTGTGCCGTCGGTGTAGTCGAGTTCGAGCATCCCGCCCTTTGCGCACTGGAGCCGGTGCAGCGCCCAGGCCGGCCGGTGCTCGCCGCGCACCCAGAAGGCCTGGATGGGGTCACCGTGGCTGACGCAGATGCCGCCCTCGTCCGGCGTGGTCGCGAGGATGCGGCGGATGGGTCGCTCGACGCGGGCTGCCATCTCGCCGACGCGCTCGTCGTTGGGCAGCAGGCCCGGCCACACCATGTGGACCATCCACAGGGGACGGCGCCACGGCACGTCGCGAGGCTTGATGCCTTCGAGGTAGTGGCCGAAGCGCGCCTCGACGAGGTCCGCGGTGGTGGTGACGGTCGACCCCGGGATGTGGCCGGAGATGATCTCCGCCGTCTGCTGAGCGCGCAGCAGCGGGCTGACCAAGATCTGCCGAGCAGACGTCTGCGCGAGGTGGCGGCCGAGCGCGTGGGCTTGGGCGACGCCCTTGGTGCTCAGCGGGAAGTCGGGGAGGTGGCCGTAGAGCACGCCATCCGGGTTGTGGACGTCGCAGTGACGGGCGAGGTGGACGCGCGTGTGCAGTGATGGAGACACGCCCGCGATGCTAAGGGATCCGGTCCCCTGGCCCGCGTGACGGTGCGATCGCCACGCTACCCTGCACCGGTGAGCGTGCGCGAGGCATCCGACAGCTCCCCGGACTGGGACGCCGCCACCTACGACCGCGTCGCCGACCCGCAGACGCGGTGGGGCGCCGCCGTGCTCGACAGGCTTCCGCTGCGCGGCGACGAGACGGTCATCGACGCGGGGTGCGGCACCGGCCGGGTCACCCAGCACCTCCTCGAGCGCCTGCCCGACGGCCACGTGGTGGCGCTCGACGCGTCCCCGTCGATGCTCGACGCGGCGCGGTTGCGCCTCCAGGGCGACGATCGGGTGCGCTTCGTCAACGCCGACCTTCTCGCGTTCAAGCCGGCCGACGTGGGCGCGCCCGTGGACGCCGTGTTCTCGACCGCCACGTTCCACTGGGTGCTCGACCATGACCACCTCTTCCGCAACATCGCGGCGGCCCTGCGCGGCGGTGGCCGCCTGGTCGCGCAATGCGGCGCGCGCCGAAACATCGACCAGCTCACGGATGTGGTCCGCGGTCTCGGCGTGGAGCGCCCGGGCAGCTGGCTCTACGCGTCGGTGGACGACACGGTCGATCGCCTGCGGCACGCCGGCTATGTCGACGTGGACGTGTGGACCAACGACGAGCCCACACCGTTCGACACCGCCGATCAGCTCCGCGACTTCCTGGAAGCCGTCTGCCTGCGCGAGTGCGTGGTCACCATGAGCCGCGACGAGCGGCAGGCCTTCCTCGACGCGGTGGTGGAGCGGATGCCATCGCGGGTCATCGACTACGTGCGCCTCAACATCGTCGCCAGCCGCGCCTGAGCGAGGGAAGCAGGGGCTAGGCGAGGCGCTCGACGACCATGGCCATGCCCATGCCGCCGCCGACGCACATGGTCTCGAGGCCGATCGTGGTGTTGGTGGTGCGGAGGTCGTTGAGCAGGGTGCAGAGGATGCGTGCCCCGGTCATACCGAAGGGGTGACCGAGGGCGATGGCGCCGCCGTGGGGGTTGAGGCGGTCGTCGAAGGGGTCGAGGCCGATGCCCCGGGCGGCGGGGATGACCTGGGCGGCGAAGGCCTCGTTGAGCTCGACGACGTCGACGTCGGCGATGCTCATGCGGGCCCGGGCGAGGGCCTGGCGGCTGGCCGCGATGGGGCCCAGGCCCATGTACTCGGGGGAGAGTGAGGAGAGGCCGCTGCTGACGATGCGGGCCAGCGGGGTGAGGCCAAGCTCCCGGGCCCTGACGTCGCTCATCAGCAGCACCGCGGCGGCGCCGTCGTTGAGGGGACAGGAGTTGCCGGCGGTGACCGTGCCGTCGGCACGGAAGATGGGGGAGAGGGCGGCGAGCTTCTCCAGGCTGGTGTCGCGGCGGGGACCGTCGTCCTGGGTCATGACGGCGCCGCCGGGGAGCGGGACGGGGATGATCTCGCGCTCGAAGACGCCGCTGTCCTGGGCGGCGACGGCGCGCTCCTGGCTGCGCAGCGCGTAGCGGTCCTGCTCCTGGCGGGAGACCTGCTCGCGGCGGGCCACGTTCTCGGCGGTCTGGCCCATGGCGAGGTAGACGTCGGGGAGGCCCTCGGGGTTGGCGGGGGCGAGGCGGGGGTTCTGGTTGCCGGGCTGGTCGCTCATGCCGTGGACGAAGCGCGAGACGCACTCGATGCCCACCGAGAGGAAGACGTCGCCCTCACCGGCGCGGATGGCGTGGGCGGCCATGCGGGTGGTCTGCAGGGAGCTGGCGCAGTAGCGGCTGACCGTGGTGCCGGGGACGTCGAGGCCGGCGAGGATGCTGACCACACGGCCGAGGTTGAAGCCCTGTTCGCCGCCGGGCAGGCCGCATCCACAGAGGAGATCCTCGATCTGCTCACGGGGCAGGGCGGGCACCTGCTCGAGGACCTTGCTGACGATGTGGGCGCCCAGGTCATCGGG
>Ga0209890_10000295_pt1 | contig 23010 bp, 21 predicted proteins | sample OrgsoiDNA2013049_FD_185799 | JGI IMG/M metagenome (GOLD analysis project Ga0209890, IMG submission 185799) | Permafrost soil microbial communities from the Arctic, to analyse light accelerated degradation of dissolved organic matter (DOM) -... | ecosystem: Environmental > Terrestrial > Soil >...
AGCCCTTTAGAAGATCTTCAAGCTCGAGGACGTCCCCTGCCCCCAGCAAGAGCGTCGGGCTCTCCGCATCGACGAGCGTGGGGAGAGCTTGGAAGTCGATGTGCTTGACCAGCAGCGCGCGCAGGTCGGTGAACTCCGGGCGACCGACCATGAGTGACGTCGCCTGCGCCCAGAGCCGAAACTGCATCGACGACGGACTGCTGGCGATCGTTGGCAGGAAGCCGTGCTCTGCGAGCCGGACCATCTGGGTGCAGACCCCGTCGAGGAGGACCTCGCGCGGCGTCTGTGCCGAAAGGTCCCTCCAGCAGGCGATGATCCGGTCTTCGATGCATCCAGGCCAGCGCGGCCGTGAGGGCGCCGCCCGACGTTCCGCTCAGCCCGACGATCTTGAATCGATCCTGAACGCCCCGTCCGAAGAGGGTCTTCAGCGCGCCGGCGACGAACGCGCACTGACTCCCCCCGCCCTGACATGCGATGGCGATGCGCTTCTTGGCCACGGGTCTCCTCTGTACGCCGTTGGACGGCCCGTTCCGTTGTGGGGTCGCCACCCGCTCTGTCAACGCGGGCCGGTGACATTGCGCCGACGGATGACGTTAGCGGTGGTTGCCCTACTGGCCGTTGGTCGGGTCCGACTCCATTGTTTGCCGACCAGCTGATCCACGGAAGCTGGGAGTTCCAATGAACGGAGGGGTGCGATGAACGACCAGATGTTCGACACGTTTCGCAAGGCGTCCGAGTCGTGGCTGAAGATGCAACAGGACCTGTTTCAAGGCGGCGCGCCGTCACCGTTTTTCGCCGCACCCCAGGGGGCGGGTGTAGCGCCGGAATGGGCGCGCACTGCCCAGACAAAGTGCGTCGCTCTTGCCGCCGAGGTCTTGGAGCGGCAGCGTGAATCGGTCGACGCGCTCTTCAAGTCGACCATCAACCTCCTCCAGCAGACATCGCAGATCTCCGAAGCGAAGTCGTCAGAGGACTATCGCCGCGCGGCGGAGGATCTCTGGCGCAAGTGGTTCGAGAGCGTGAAGAGCCACTCGGAGACCCAGTTCCGGGACGTTCAGACGTTCGCGGGAAAGTCGCTGGAGATCGTCCAGAACGCCCAGGCGTAGGAAATCGGTGGTTCTCCCTAATTGCGGTCCCACTTCCTGCCCTTACCATCCGAGCCGCCAACGACGATCACGCCAACTGACCGGAGAAGCCATGGACGACCAACTTTTCGACAGTCTACGCAAAGCATCGGAGTCCTCGCTGCAGATGCAGGAGGAGATCCTGAAGCACTGGACGGAGCGCTGGACCGGGAACGCTTCCCAGGCCCCGAACGTCTCCAGCGACGCGAGCCAACAGGTCAAACAGCGCTGGCTTGCGCTGGGGATCGAGCTGCTCGACAAGCACCGCGCATCGCTCGACTCGACCTACGCCGCGGGGATTCAGCTCATTGCGCGGTCGTTTGGCGCTGCGGAGGCCAAGTCGCCCGAAGAGTACCAGCGCCTGACGGAAGATCTCTGGCGCAAGTTGTTCGACACCTACAAGAACCAGACCGAAGCGCAATTCGACGCCTTCAAGAGCTGGTCCACCAAGTCGGCCGAATCCGTTCGAGATGCCCGAACGTAGTCAACCGACCGCCTACGTCGAACAGTGGTTCGACTCGTGGCGAAACGCCAGCGCGCTCGGATGGGACTGCCTGGAGACGTTGTGCGGCCTTCGCGAACCGCAACGGCTGCGCAGCCGCCTCCTTGCCGAGGCGAGGCAGACCGCCGCCGAATATCTGAGGTCGCCCGCCTTTCTCGAATTGATGCGAATGAACCTGAGCGCAATGACCATTCCCAGCCGTTTGATCAAGCCATTCCGAATCCACTAGGAGACCTTCCATGACCGTCGCACTTCGGCAAGCCGCATCGAACCTGCTCCCGATCTTCAGTGTATTGGGGAAGAAGGCCTTCGTCACCGGCGGCTCGCGCGGCATCGGCCGGGCCTGCGCCTTGACCCTGGCCGCCGCCGGGGCCGACGTGGCGATCGGCTCGAGCCTGAGCCCGAGCGGGGTCGAGTCGTCCGAGAGCGTCTGCCGCGAGATCCGCGAGCTCGGACGCCGGGCCGAGGCCTACGCCTGCGACGTGGGGACGCGGGGTACGGTGAAGACGATGTGCGCCCGCGTGAAAGAGGAGTTCGAGACGATCGACATCCTGGTGAACAACGCCGGCGTCACCCGGGACGGGCTCTTTCGCAAGATGGACCGCGAGGCGTGGGACGAGGTCATCAACACCAACCTCAACAGCGTCTTCGAGATCACGCAGAACTTCATCGAACCGATGGCCGCGCGCGGATGGGGACGGGTCATCAACATCTCCAGCATCGTCGGCCAGATCGGCAACTTCGGTCAGGCGAACTACGCCGCCGCCAAGGCGGGGCTCATCGGGCTGACCAAGACGCTGGCCCGCGAATATGCCCGCAAAGGGGTCACCGTGAACGCCATCGCGCCCGGTTTCGTCAAGACGCGCATGCTCGACGGCGTCCCCGACAAGGCGCTGCAATCGGTCCTCGACATCACGCCGGTGGGGCGGCTGGGCGAGCCGATGGAGATCGGGGCCAGCGTTCTCTACCTCGCCTCTCCGTCGGCCAGCTTCGTCACCGGTCACGTACTGGACGTCAACGGCGGCATGGCGATGTAGCGGGGAACCGTCGGGACGCACGCGGGCGAGGTGGAGGTACAGGTGGCGACAGGGCAGATCACGACGGTCGACGAGAGTCGGCCTCCGCTGTTCGCCGAGCAGCAGCGGATCTGGCGGCGCCTCCTGAGTCTCCCGAGCGTCCTCCAGCAGGCGCGGGAGACGCGCGTCGGCACCACGGCGGCGGAGGTGGTGCTGACAGAGGGGACGCACAAGCTGCTCCACTACCGGCGGGAGACGCCGGCCACTTACGCGGAGCCGGTGCTGTTCTGTTACGCCCTGGTCAATCGCCCGTACATCCTCGACCTGCAGCCCGACAAGAGCGTCGTCCAGCAGTACTTGAAGCAGGGCTTCGAGGTCTACTTGATCGATTGGGGCGTACCGACAGACGCCGACCGCGGGCTCGACCTCGAGCACTACGTCTGCGGATTTCTCCAGCGCGCGGTCGAGTGGATCCGCGAGCGACAGGCGAGCGACAGAGTACACCTGCTCGGTTACTGCATGGGGGGAACGATGGCGGCGCTCTTCACGGCGCTGCGTCCCGACCTGGTCCGGTCACTCACCCTGCTGGCGGCGCCCATCGACTTCGTGGGGCACGACGCGCTTCTCAATCTTTGGACCGACCGGCGCCACTTCGACGTCGACGCGGTGGTCGACACCTACGGCAACTGCCCGGCCTGGTTTCTCCAGACCTGCTTTCTCTTCATGAATCCGGTCGCCAACCTGATCGAAAAGAACATCTCGTTCTACGAGCAGATGGAAAACCCGCAGAGCATGACGAATCACTTCGCGCTCGAGAGCTGGGTCAACGACGGCATCCCGGTCGCGGGCGAAGCGTTTCGCGAGTTCGTCAAGAGTCTCTACCAGCGCAACCTGCTGGTGAAGGGGGAGCTCTCGCTGGGCGGCCGCCCTGTCCACCTCGCGCGAATCATCTGCCCGCTCCTGCTCTTGACCGCCAAGAACGATCATCTGGTCACCCAGGCGTCGACGGAAGGAATTCGCCCCCACGTGGGGACGCCCGACATCGAATCGATGGAGATCGGCGCTGGCCACGTCGGCCTGGTGGTGAGCGGCCGAGCACACAAAACCTTCTGGCCTGCGGCGACGCGCTGGCTGGGCGACCGCTCGACGCCGCTCGAGCGCGGCCTCGAGCGCCAGACAAACACCTAGGAGCATCAGCCATGAGCATTCGAATTTCAGGCGTCGGGGGCTACGTGCCGAGCAAGACGGTGACGAACCACGAGCTGGCGATGCGGATCGATACCTCGCACGAATGGATTGCCGCCAAGACCGGGATTGTCGAACGCCGGGTGGCTTCCGAGACAGAGGCGCCCAGCGACATGGGGTCCGAGGCGGCCCGCCGCTGCCTCGTCCACGCGCGCGTCGACAAGTCGGAGGTCGACCTCATCGTGGTCGCCTGCGCCACTCCGGACCAGTCTCAGCCGGCCGTCGCCTGCATGGTCCAGGAGAAGCTCGGCGTCGCCGATCGGCAGTGTCCTGCGTTCGACGTGAACTCCGTCTGCGCCGGCTTCGTCTTCGCCCTCAACGTCGCGCAGAGCATGATGCTCACCGCCCCGAAGCGGTACCGTCACGCGCTGGTGATCGGCACCGACGCCTTCTCGAAGATCATGAACTGGCACGACCGGCGAACCTGCGTCTTCTTCGGGGACGGCGCCGGCGCGGTGCTGCTGTCGCAGTCCAACGAGGGGGAGGGCCGCATTCGATTCCACCTGGGGAGCGACGGGCGCGGCAGCCACCACATCGAGGTGCCGGGCGGCGGCACCCGGATGCCGATCAGCCCAGAGGTGCTCGAGAAGCGCCTCAACACCTTCGTCATGAACGGCCCCAAGGTCTGGGACTTCGCCGTCGACACCGTCCCGCGCGTCATCCGTTCCTTGCTGGCCGAGCACGACATGACGACCTCCGACCTCGACCTCATCGTCCTGCACCAGAGCAACCTCCGAATGCTGGAGGCGATCATGCGCTCGCTCGAGATCCCGATGGACCGCACGGTCACCACGGTCGAGACTTACGGCAACACCGCGGCGGCCAGCATCCCGCTGACGCTGCAGAAGGCCTCCGAGGCCGGGAAGCTCCTGCCGGGGTCGAAGGTGATGCTGTGTGGATTCGGCGGTGGTCTCTCCTGGGGCGCGGCGCTCCTCGATTGGTGACAGGGAGGCGATCATGCACAGCATACTGATCACAGGTGCCGGCAGCGGGATCGGTGCCGGGCTGGCCACGGAGCTCGCCCGCGGCGGCGACCACGTCATGGTGAGCGACCTGAACCTCGACGGCGCCGAAGCGGTCGCCGGCCGCATTCGCGCCGCGGGCGGCTGGGCCGAGCCGCTGTCGCTCGACGTGACCTCCGAAAAGAGCGTCGCCGCCGCGGTGGCCTCGCTTTCGCGGCCGGTCGACGTCCTCATCAACAATGCCGGCCTGCAGTACGTCGCCCCGCTGGAGGAGTTTCCTCTCCCCCAGTGGGAGCAACTGATCCACGTGATGCTGACCGGCGCCGTGGCGCTCAGCCGCGCGGTGCTGCCGGGCATGCGCGCGCGCGGCTTCGGCCGAATCATCAACATGGGGAGCATCCACTCCCTGGTGGCGAGCCCGTTCAAGAGCGCTTACGTCGCCGCCAAGCACGCGCTGGTCGGGTTCTCCAAGGTCATCGCGCTCGAAACGGCCAACACGGACATCACCGTCAACACGCTCTGCCCGAGCTACGTGAAGACGCCGCTGGTCGACAGGCAGATCGCCGATCAGGCGCGCATCCGCGGGATGCCCGAGTCCGAGGTGATCTCTCAGATCATGCTCAAGCCGATGCCCAAAGGGGTGTTCATCGGCATCGACGAGCTGGCCGGTGTCACCAAGTTTCTGGTGTCGGCGGCCGCGCGGAACATCACCGGGCAGACGATCGCAATCGACGGCGGATGGACCGTCCAATAGAGACCGCAGCTCGACCGCGGCATTGAGGCCGTCTTGTCGTCGTACTGGTCGTCGTTCTGGCCTCGTTCTGGCCGTCTGATTGGTCATCATTGCGGAAACAGCAATACTGAGCCGCAGATCTTAGAAGAGCTTCGGGGAAATCGCCTATAATCCGTTTGTCGCATTTGCGCGGCAGAACGGACTACTCGCAGTGCTGTACCGACTCCACGAGTATAACCGCGCGCTGTTCGCGCCCGCGGTCGAGCTGGCCGAGGCTGGCGCCCGAATGTTCTCGGAACCAGGAAGCTGGTTGGCGCAACTCCCCGGTGCCAGCAACGTCGCCGCCGGCTACCAGCTGTTCTACCGCCTCGGCAAAACCTACGAAAAGCCGGAGTTCGGGATTCACGAGGTGACCGTCAAAGGTGCCCGGGTGGCGGTCATCGAACAGACGGTGCTCTCGAAACCGTTCTGCCGGCTGCTCCGCTTCAAGCGCTACAGCGATCAGGGCGACGTCGTCGCCGAGCTCAAACGCAGTCCGGCGGTCCTGGTCGTCGCCCCGCTGTCGGGTCACCACGCTACGCTCCTGCGCGACACCGTTCGCACCCTCCTCACCGACCACAAGGTCTACGTCACCGACTGGGTCGATGCGCGCACCGTAGGGGCCGAGCACGGCCCTTTCACGCTCGACGATTACGTCGGCTACATCCGCGCGTTCATCCGCCACGTCGGGGCAGATCGCCTGCACGTCGTCGCAGTCTGTCAGCCCGCGGTGCCGGTGCTGGCGGCCACGGCGCTGATGGCGGCGGCCGGCGAATCCCAGCCGCGGAGCCTGATCATGATGGGGGGTTCGATCGACGCCCGCCGCAGCCCGACGCGCGTCAACGAGTTCGCCACGGCGCACCCGATGAGCTGGTTCGAGAGCAACCTCATTCACGAAGTGCCGGACGCCCACTCGGGACGCGGCCGCCGCGTCTACCCGGGCTTCCTGCAACATGCGGGCTTCATGGCGATGAACCCGGTGCGCCACATCGGGTCACACTGGGACTTCTACCAGCACCTGGTCGAGGGGGACCTCGACAGCGCCGAGGACCATCGCCGCTTCTACGACGAGTACAACGCGGTGCTCGACATGCCGGCCGAGTACTACCTCGACTGCATCCGTATCGTTTTCCAGCAGCACCTGCTGCCGCGCGGGCTCTGGCACGTTTCCGGCCACCGGGTGGCACCCGAGGCGATCACCCGCTCCGCGCTCCTGACGATCGAAGGGGAATTGGACGACATCTCCGGAATGGGTCAGACGCAGGCGGCGCAGGACCTCTGCCTCGGCATCCCCGCCGATCGCAAGCATCACCTCACGATCATGGGGGCCGGCCACTACGGCATCTTCAGCGGCCGTCGCTGGCGTGAGACCGTCTATCCTCAGGTGCGCGGCTTCATCGCCACGGCCGACCGGGCGGTCTGACGCTCGGCCGCCATCGTCAGCCAGACGTCGATCACGAACAGCGCAACCGCCAGGTCATTCAATAGCGTCGCCCGGGGGAAGTCTGGCCAAAATTGATTGGCCGCCCAAAACAGAAACGCCGCCGCCAGCACGATCGCTCGCCCGAGCTCCGCGCGCGTCGGCCGCTGTGTCAGTCGGTGCCCCAGCCAGGCCAGCGCGATCAGCGCCAGTGGCAGCGCCGACAGCGTATCGTGCGCCTTGGGCGGGAACCGCGCCGGAAAGAAGTCCCAGGCCAGCAGTAGGGCCACGGTGACCAAGGTGATGAGCCCGACAGCTCCAGCGCCAGAAGCGGCGGCAGAGGTGGCGGCAGCGGTGGCGCCAGATTGACCTCGGGGCTCGTCGGACCGTGCAGCGAACATCCCGCCGAAACTACGCGGCGCCGTTGGACTCCGCAACGGCCAGATCAGTCAGGCGGCCGACGGCCGGTTCTGGATGAACATCAGCCGGTGGCCGGCCGGAGCGCGCTGGCGATCTCGGCGGCGACCGCCTCAGCGCGGATGGCGATCTCCCGCAGGTGGCCCGTCGGCACGATCTCGTAGCCGACGAAGAAGAGGTTCGGGCAGGCGCCGCCCGCTCTCCAGTCGCGCGGAGAGCCGCTGTCGTCGAGCACGCCGGGGACGGCGACGAAGTCTTCCAGCGCGGCGCGGAAACCGGTCGCCAGCACGACGGCGTCGAGCTCCGCCGCGCTGTCGTCGGCGAAGACTGCGCCCGTCTCGGTGAGGCGCGCGACGCCCGGCTTGACTGCGATCTCGCCGCGCTTGATGGCGGCGATGGTCCCGACGTCGATGAGGGGGATGCGCTGCCGGAGCTTGATCGCCGAGATCGGCCCCATCGCCGGCCGCGGGAGACCGAGCCGCGCCAGGTTCCCGAACGCCAGCCGTGAAGACATCCGCCCGATCCCGTCGGCCAGCCTGAGCGGCGCGTTGCGCAGCCGGATGCTGGTGAGCTGGATCGGCATGCCGAGAAGGTCGCGCGGCACGACGTTCACCGGCGCGCGCACGGCGAGCGTCGGCTTGGCGCCGCGCTCGGCGAGATCGAGCGCGATTTCCGCGCCGGTGTTGCCGGCTCCGACCACCAGCACCCGCTGCCCGGCAAACGCGTCGCCGTTGCGGTAACTCGACGAATGCAGGACCGGGCCGCGGAAGCGCTCCTGATCGGGGAGCCGCTCGGGGTTTGGGCGGCGGTTGTATCCGGTGGCGACGACCACGGCGCGGGCGCGATAGACGGCCCGCTCGCTCTCGACGACGAAGCCGCCGTCCCCGGCGCCCACCCGGCGCACCGCCTCCCCGGTGCGGGGGGCGATCGAAAAGCGGGCGGCATAGGACTCCAAATAGCTGACAAAATCGGCGCGCGACGCATAGCGCGGCACCTCCTTGGCGAATGCCAGCCCAGGGAGGTGCGACCGCTGCTTGACCGTGTGCAGGTGCAGCCGGTCGTAGTGGTTGCGCCAGGAATGGGCCAACGACGGTCCGGCCTCGAGCACCAGCGCCTCGACGTTCCGGCGCCTGAGACAAGCCGCCGTGGCCAGGCCTGCCGGACCGGCGCCGACGATCACCACCGGGAGCGGCGCCGGCGGGTCTTGCGCGGGAACGCCGGTGGTGGAGGACATCGCCCGCGCATCATAGCCGCCGGGCCGGCGGGGCCAATCTTACGGCGCCCCTGACGCAGCGTCGCGTCGAGGAAGTCCCCCTGGTCGAGGAAATCCCCCCCCGAGGAAATCCCGCCCAAAGAGAGAGAGACTGGAGAGGGCTGGAAAGGAGCCAAAAACGGCCACATCAAGCTCTGCCGGGGCTCGCTCACGCTCCGGTCTGCAGGCTCGTGCAATAAAGACCGAGGCTTCGCGGGCACCGTCTGCTACTCTCCCGCGTCCGATCGACGATCGTCGACGATTTAGAGAAGCACTGGAGCAATGCCCGCCACGCGACATTACCTACACGGTGACTACCTAGAGGCGGGCGATCGACGGCCCGGAAGCGTCGTCTACTGCGCCTTCTGCGACGGCTTCTGTCTTCCCGAGCACCTCTACGACGAGCACGAGCTGGACCAGAACATCGCTCGGCTCAACGCGAGCAAGAGGTCGCTCGACCGAGCCCGCCAGAAGGTCGAGCGTCCCGTCGACGCCCCCAACTACCTCGACGGCACCCCGGATCCCCTCTGAGAGGTCTTCATTTGGATCCACGAGACGATACTTCTCGCGGATCGCCAAGTTGAGAGTAGCCTGGGTGGCATGTCGCTCGCCCACCTCCGCGCTCTGAAAGCGGCGCGCACCCGCCCCACGGCAGGCGCTCCCGCTACCGCGAGAACCGCCACCCCCGCCGCCTCTTTGTGCGGCGCGAGCCGCGAGCCGATCTACCGCACCATGGACGAGGCCAACGAATCTGGCCTCGAGCTCTGCGGCAGCTGCCTCGCCGATTTCCGCAAGCAGCAGAAGACTCACTGAGCCGTCGCGCCGTCTGACCGACAAGGCGCGACCCGCCGGGTTAGGTGATTGCTCGAGGGGCCTGCGGCGTGCGACGGTCGCCCGTGGAGAACCGACGATGACGCTGAAAGTGATCGGGGCGGGCTATGGCCGCACCGGAACCCTGTCCACCTGCACGGCCCTCAATGAGCTGGGCTTTCCCTGCTACCACATGTTCGAGGTGATCGAGAACAAGGCCAACAAGACCCACCTCGACTTCTGGCGCGGCGTGGCCAACACGCCGGCCGGGACCCGCCACGACTGGGACAGCGTGCTCTCCAACTACACGGCTGCAGTCGACAACCCCGCCTGCTGCGTCTGGCGCGAGCTGAGGGAGGTCTACCCCGAAGCCAAGGTGCTGCTGACACTGCACCCGCGAGGGCCGGAGGCCTGGTACGAAAGCACCATCGACACCATCTACTTCACCGAGAACCGCTGGCAGTTCAAGGTCCTCAAGCTCGTGGCCCCCTTCGCCCGGAAGATGGGCGACATGTCGCGCAAGCTGATCTGGCAGCGCAATCACAAGGGGACGATGAACGATCGTGCCCGGGCGATCGCCCAGTACAACCAGCACATCGAGGACGTCAAGGCGGCCGTCCCGCCGGACAAGCTCTTGATCTTCACCGTCGATCAGGGGTGGGAGCCGCTCTGCAAATTTCTCGGGGTGCCGGTCCCGGTCGGGCCGTTCCCCAACGTCAACGACCGCGCCCAGGTCAAGAAGGTGATCGCCGGAATGACGGTCGGCGCCTACGTGATTTTGGCGGTGGGTACGGTCATCGTCGCCGGGTTGATCTTCGGGGTCACCCGCCTCTTCGGGTGAGCGCCGCGCCGCCACGCCGATGAAGCCGTTGCTCGATCTCGACCGAGATCAGCGTGGCCGTGACTTGAACACCCGAAACAGCAGCCGCAGCGAGGGGAACAGCACCAGCGCGCCGGCTCCCAGCGTCGCGAGCAGCAGCGTCTGCGTCGCCCGCGGCGCCGATGCTGCCGCGAGGGTCAGATCGGGCACGACCACGAAGGGGTACTGCGAGGCGCCCCAGCCGAGGACCACCAGGGCCACTTGCGCCGCGGCCGCCAGGCGCGCCAACCGGAAGCGCCGCCCTGCGACCGCCAGCAGCGCCGACACCGCGGCGAGCGCGGTGGCGCCGTGCAGCGGCCAGGACCACCGCCGGATCGAAAGCCCCTGATAGACGCGCGGCGCGCCGGCCTCCGACAGGAGAAACGTCGCCAGCGCCAGGACTCCGCACACAATGCCGGAGGCCAGCGCCCGGCGGCGAAAGTCCTCCTGCAGGTCGGGCGCACCTTCGGCCTCGACGGTGAGGTAGACGGCTGCCAGAAATGCGCACAGCGCCAGCGCGAACAGCCCCGCTGCCAGCGCGAACGGCGTCAGCCATGGACCACTCCAACCGAGACGCGCCGGCGTCAGGCCTGCATCCACATCGCCCGCGACCAACGCGGCCGCGATCATGCCGAGCAAGAGCGGCGACGCCACGCTCCCCCCGATGAAGACCCCGCCCCAGCCACGACGCTCGCGGGTCCGTTCGCCCGAGGCCGAGCGGAACGCGAACGCCGAGCCGCGTGCCACAATCGCCAGCAACAGCGCCAGCAACGGCGCGTGAAATCGGGTGCTGATCTCGGCGTAGGCGGGCGGGAAGCCGGTGAAGAGGACGACCACCACCAGGATCAACCAGACGTGGTTGGCCTCCCAGATCGGCCCGATCGCGTCGGCGATCAGCGCGCGCTGCCGGCTGGCACGCCGCCCCACCGCGCAGAGGTGCCACACCCCACCGCCGAAGTCGGCGCCGCCGAAAAGAACATAGAGGATGAGAGCGCCCAGGATGACCGCGCCCAGCAGCGCCGGCTCACCCCACATGCGCCGCTCCCGTCTTGAGGAAGAGCCGCCCCAGCAACACCGCCACGACGATGCCCAATCCCAGGTAGACGACGCCGACCAGCGCAAACGGAACCCCCAGGCCGGCTACGGGCGTCACGGCAGCGCCGGTGCGAATGAGCCCATACACGATCCAGGGCTGGCGGCCGACTTCGGTGACGGTCCACCCCGCCTCCAGCGCCAGAAAGCCGAGCGGGCCCGACAGGGCGACCGCCCAGAGCAGCGTGCGGTCTTCGTTGGGATAAGGCATCGACCGGCCCGAGCTGCGGCGACGCCACCAGACGCCGACCCACCAAAGAGCCACCAGCGCCAGCGCCGAGCCGGCCCCGACCATCACCTGGAAGGCGACGTGCACCACCCGCGTTTCGGGCCAGTCGTCGACGGGGAACGAATCGAGCCCGCGCACCTCGGCGTGGAGATCGTGAAACGCCAGGAACGACAGGCCGTGGGGGATCTCCAGCGCGTAGCGCGTCGTGTGCGTCGACGGATCCGGCCAGCCGCCGAGACGCAGGGGCGCCCCGCGCTCGGTGTGAAACTGCCCTTCCAGCGCCGCCAGCTTGGCCGGCTGACGAATCGCCACCGCCCGGGCGCTGAAGTCACCGGAGAGCGGCTGCAGCAGCGCCGCTGGCACCGCGAACAACATGGCGATGCGGAGTGCGCCCCGGTGAAACCGGCTGTGCGGGTCACGCAGCAAGAACGCCGCGTGGACCGCTGCCATCGCCGCCGCCGTGGCGAGATAGCTGGAGAGAAGCACATGGACGACCTCGACGGCCCACCCCGGGCTGAACATCGCCGCCAGGGGCTTCACGTCGACCGGGAGGCCGCCCCGCACCTTGAAACCGGATGGCACGTTCATCCAGGCGTTGGCCAGCACCACGAACAGCGCCGAAAAAGCGCCGCTCACCGTCACCGCCACGCCCGACAGGAGGTGCAGGCGCGGCGACACGCGCTCCCAGCCGTAGAGATAGATGCCGAGGAAGATCGCTTCGGTGAAGAACGCGAAGCCTTCCAGTGAAAACGGCATTCCGATGATGGCGCCCGCGAAGGCCATGAAGCGCGGCCACAGCAACCCGAGCTCGAAGGAGAGCATCGTCCCCGAGACGGCGCCCACGGCGAACAAGATGGCGGTCCCCTTGGACCACCGTTGGGCGAGCTGCAGATAGATCTCGTCGTTGGTGCGGCGATAGAGCAGCTCCGCGACCACCATCAACGCGGGGAGCGCCACCCCCACCGCCGCAAACACGATGTGAAACGCCAGCGACAGCGCCATCTGTCCGCGCGCAAACATCAGATCGGCCGCCGGTCCCTCCACGTCTCTTTTCTCCGTAGGGCCAGCATAGCCGCGCCGCGGTCGGCGGCGACTTCATTCGGCGGCGAAGCGCTTGACGAATCAGAAATCTCTCGGCGTCCGGGCACCCACCAAGCGACGCGCGATCTTCCCGAGCTCCAGCAACGTGATCGGCACGAGACCGCACAGCGCGGCGGCCCCCACGGCGCCCGGAGAGACCTCGGCGAGCTGGAACAGCCGCCGGCCGACCGAGGTCATCACGATGCCGACCTGCAGGACCGCCGACAGGGCGACCACGGCGACGAGCCGAAGATTGCCGAGAGGTCCAATCTCCCACAGCAGCTTGCTTCGGCTGCGAAACGCGAGGGACATGATGATGTGTGCGAAGACCAGCGTCGCGAAGGCGAGCGCCCGCGCCGTCGGAAGGTCGCGGTGCACCAGCGTCCAGGCAAACACCGCGAATGTCGTCGCCGCCAGGGCGAGCCCGGTCAGGACGATCAGCGTCCACTCGGGACGTCCCAGCATCGATTCGTCCGGCCGACGGGGAGCCCGGTTGAGCGTGTCGCCGTCCGGCGGATCCATCACCAGGGCCAGCGCGGGCAGACCGTCGGTGACCAGATTGATCCAGAGGATTTGAAGTGGGAGGAGCGGCACCGGAAGGCCGACGATCGCAGCGCCGAGCATGAGGGTGAGCTCGCCGGCGTTGCCACCCAGGAGGTACAGCAGACTCTTGCGGATATTGTCGAAAATCCCACGCCCCTCGCGGATCCCGGCGACGATGCTGACGAAGTTGTCGTCCGCCAGGACGATGTCCGCGGCCTCCCGGGTGACGGCCGTTCCGCTGCGTCCCATGGCGATCCCGATGTGCGCCTCGCGCAACGCAGGCGCGTCGTTCACGCCATCCCCGGTCATGGCGACGATGGCGCCGCGCGACTTCCAGGTGCGCACGATCCTCAGCTTGTCTTCCGGCGTGGCACGGGCGTGGACCACCTCCGACGCGTCGCTTTCGCCTTCGGTCACGATTCCCATCTCTCGGGCGATCGCCAACGCCGTGACCGGATGATCGCCGGTGATCATCACCGTGCGGATCCCCGCCTGCCGTGCCTTTGCGATCGCTTCGATGGCCTCCGGGCGAGGCGGATCGGCGATTCCGATCAGCCCCAACATGCGCAGGCGTTCCTCGGCGGGCCCTTCACCGACGGCGACAGCGAGGACCCGAAGACCGCGCGTGGCCATCAATCGCGCAGCCTCGGTCGCGCCGGATGTTCCATCGGTCGAGCGGTCGACGACGATCTCGACCGCCCCTTTGACGTACAGGACTCCGTCCTGGCGTCGGACGGACATCCTCTTCCTTTCGGAGTCGAAGGGGGTGACGGCGGTGCGCGGATTCGCCGCCTCGATCTGCTCGCGCAGGATTCCGCGCTCCGCCGCAGCTGAGAGGATGGCGAGCTCCGTCGGATCCCCGGTGCCGCCCTCCCCGTTCGGGCCAAGCTGGGCGTCGCAGCAAGCTGCGGCCGCGGCGACCAGGGCCGCCTGATCGGGACCCCAGAGCTCGCGCACGGCCATCCGGCCGCTGGTGAGCGTGCCGGTCTTGTCTGTGCAGATGACCGTCGCGCAGCCGAGCGTCTCGACGGCGGGAAGCTTTCGGACGAGCACGTTGCGGGACGCCATGCGCTGAACGCCGATCGCCAGGGCGATGGTGACGATGGCCGGCAACCCCTCGGGAACGGCGGCCACCGCCAGCGAGACCGCCGACATGAAGACATCCAGGCATTCCCCGAACCAGGCCCAAAACAGCGACCAGGCCGACGATCCCCACGCAGAGGAACAGCAAGCTGCGGCCGAGCCGACGAAGTCGAGCTTGCAGCGGCGTCTCGGTCTCTTCGGTCGTGGCCAGCAGATGCGCGATTCGCCCCAGCTCGGTGGCCATGCCCGTGGCGAAGACCTGCGCGCGCCCCACCCCTGTGGAGACCGAAGTCCCCGTGAAGACTGTGTCGCGCCGCTCGGCCAAGGGAGCGTCGGCGGGGACTGGGGCCGTGCTCTTCTCGACGGAGAGACTCTCACCGGTCAGCGGCGCCTCATTGGTGGTCAGAGCGTGCGCCTCGACCAAGCGGGCGTCCGCGGCAATGACATCCCCGGCCTCCAGCAGAAGGATGTCGCCTGGGACGACCTCGACGGCCGGCACGGGAAGCGCGCGACCGTCGCGTTGCACGAGGGCGCGAGGAGCAGTCATCGATCGCAACGCCGAGATGGCCTTCTCGGCCCGGTACTCTTGAAAGAATCCGACCAGCGCGTTGATCACCAGGATGACGGCGATGGCGATCGCGTCGATCAAGTCGCCGAAGAGCCCCGAAACGACGGACGCCACCAGCAAGAGCCAGACGAGGGGGCTTGCGAACTGGCCGGCCAGCAACGCCCAGCGCGAGGTCGCCTTCTGCTGGGCGATCTCGTTGGGACCGACCTCGAGAAGGCGCTGCCGTGCTCCCTCGGTGGTGAGCCCATCTCGCTCCGGGCGCAGCGGCGATGCCAGATCCACACCCTACCTTGCTTCCTCGGGAGACAAAGGCAAGCGAGCTCGAAGCGACCGTGGACGCAGATCGCGCTACCCCGCGACCGGCGGCCGCCTCGATCGATTTGAGCAGCCGGTCATGATTCCGTGACAGATCGGTGACCCGGTCGCCGCGCCTGCAACGATAACGTTGGTTGGTCGGAACCATCGCGCCGAATTGTTCGTGCTACTCGAATGGTCCTCAACCCGTTCATCCGCGGAGGGGCACCATGGGCACGAACCGTCGAACTTTTCTGCAGCGTGTGGGCATCGGAGCGTTGGCGGCCGGCTTTCCGGCCAGCATCAAGAAGGCACTGGCCATCCCCGCGCATCACCGGACGGGGACCATCGACGACGTCGAGCACATCGTCATCCTCATGCAGGAGAACCGATCGTTCGATCATTACTTCGGGACGCTGCGGGGCATTCGGGGCTTCGGCGACCCGCGCGCCGTCACACTCCCCTCGGGAGACCCGGTGTGGAAGCAGTCGGGCGGCGCCGCACCGGTGACGCCGTTTCATCCGGACGCGCCCGAGCTCGGGCTGCAATTTCTCGAGGACCTACCCCACGACTGGGCGAGCACCCACGCCGCCTGGAATCTCGGCAAGTACGATCAGTGGGTGCCAAACAAAGGCGCGACCACCATGGCGTATCTGACCCGGGATGACATTCCCTATCACTTCGCCCTCGCCGACGCGTTCACGGTCTGCGACGCCTACCACTGCTCCTTCCTGGGGGCCACCGATCCGAACCGCTACCACATGTGGACCGGTTGGACGGGGAACGACGGCAAGGCCGGTGGCCCGGTCCTCGACAACGCCGAGGCTGGTTACGACTGGCCGACCTACCCGGAGATCCTCCAGAAGGCGGGCATCAGCTGGAAGATCTATCAGGACGTCGGCGCGGGGCTGGACGCCGCGCACTACTGGGGCTGGGGCCCCGACGAGGCGTACATCGGCAACTACGGAGACAACTCGCTCCTCTACTTCCACCAGTATCAGAACGCGCAGCCAGGGAGCCCGCTCTTCCAGGGGGCGCTCGTCGGGACCAACATCTCGCAGGGCGGGTCATTGGTCGATCTCTTCCGGCAAGACGTTCTGGCCAACAAGCTCCCGCAGGTCTCGTGGATCGTCGCGCCCGAGGCCTATACGGAGCACCCGAACTGGCCGGCGAACTACGGTGCCTGGTACATCTCGCAGTTCTTCGACGCGCTCACGGCGAACCCGGAGGTCTGGAGCAAGACCGCGTTCTTCCTCATGTACGACGAGAATGACGGCTTCTTCGACCACATGGTGCCGCCCACGCCCCCCCAGTCTCGCGGCGAAGGCATCTCGACGATCGACACGGCCAACGAGCTGTTCGCCGGGAACGCGAATTTCGGCGCAGGTCCGTATGGCCTCGGGGTCCGCGTCCCCATGATCGTGATCTCGCCCTGGAGCAAAGGAGGCTGGGTGAGCTCGGAGCTGTTCGATCACACCTCGCTCATCCAGTTCATCGAGCGGCGTTTCGGAACGCGGCATTCCAGCCTGATCGAGTCGAACATCACGAAATGGCGGCGCGCGGTGACAGGCGACCTGACGTCGGCGTTCAACTTCAAGTCGCCCAACGACGCGCTGGTGCCGCTGCCCAGCACGGCGTCCTACGTCCCACCCGACAACGTCAAGCATCCCGACTACTCGCCGACGCCACCCACGGCACTGGCGCTTCCCAAGCAGGAACCGGGCGTGCGGCCCGCGCGCGCCGTGCCCTATGAGCTCGACGTCCTCGGCGAGGTCAACTTCTCGGATGACACCGTGAGCATTCACTTTGGCAATACGGGCAAGGCGGCCGCGGTGTTTCAGGTGCGCTCCGGCGATGGCCAACACGGGCCGCGGACGTACACGGTCGGGCCCCAGCTGAGCGTCTCCGATAGCTGGGCCTTCAAAGCGAACGGCCAGTCCGCATACGATCTCTCGGTCTACGGTCCGAATGGGTTCTTCCGCGCGTTCAAGGGGAGCCTGGTCGGCCGGGAGAAGGCCAACCTCGCCGTGACCACGCTGTACGACTGCGATTCGACTGGCGTCACACTCGATGTCCAGAACCGCGGCAAGACGACGGCCAAGGTGCACATTCTCAACCACTACACGAATGAGACGATCACGCACTCTCTGCACCCGGGCGCCGCCTCCAGCCCATCCTGGGAGCTGGAGGCTTCTTTCGGCTGGTACGACTTCACGATCGAGGTCGAGTCCGATTCAACCTTCCAGCAGCGCGTCGCGGGTCACGTCGAGACCGGAAACGACAGCATGAGCGATCCGGCCATCGGAGCTTGAAGGGAGCTTGAGGGGGACGCGCTGAAGATCAGCCGAGGCTGATGTTGCCCGTGCACTGGCCGGCGATGCAGGATTCGCCGGCGTTGCAGCAGCCACACCCGCACTGAACGACGTCCGGATCGCAGACGATCGCGGCGCACTGGCCGTTGTTACAGATCTGCCCGCAGCCGCAGGCCGGCGTGCAGGTCTTCCCCGGACAGAGGCCGTTCGTGCACTTGCCGCCGCCGGCGCAGCCGCAGGTGCCACCACAGCCGTCGGCCGCGCCGCAGGTTCCGTTGTTCGGACAGCTCGGTGTACAGCAGGCGCTGTCGTATGCGACCTCGCCGCCCGGGCACGCGCAGCTCTTCCCGCAGCCGTCGTCCATGCCGCCGCGGCTGCCGTCGCTCGGGCAGTTCGGCGCGCAGCAGGCGCCCAGGTAGAGGGCGCTCCCCTTCGCGCAAGCGCAGGTCTTGCCGCAGCCGTCGCTCAGGCCGCCGCGGCTGCCGTTGGCGGGGCAGTTCGGCGCGCAGCAACTCCCGCCGTAGAGAACGTCGCCGCTCGGGCACGCGCAGGTCTTGCCGCAGCCATCCGGCTTGCCGGCGTTGCTCTCGTCGCTGGGACAGGCCGGCTTGCAGCAGGCGCCCATGTAAAGCGCGCTCCCCGTGACGCAGGCGCAGGTCCCACCGCAGCTGTCCGACTTGCCCCCGTTGCTGCCGTCGCTGGGGCAGATCGGCTTGCAGCAGCTTCCGCCATAGACAACGTTGCCGCTCGGGCACGCGCAGGTCTTGCCGCAGCCATCGCTCATGCCACCGCGGCTGCCGTCGGACGGACAGTTCGCCGTGCAGCAGGCGCCCATGTAGAGCGTGCTCCCCGTGGCGCAGCTGCAGGTCCCGCCGCAGCCGTTCGACTTGCCCCCGTTGCTACCATTGGCGGGGCAATTCGGCGTGCAGCAGGCGCCGTTGTAGAGCGCGCTCCCCTTCGCGCAGGCGCAGGTCTTACCGCAGCCGTCGCTCAGGCCGCCCCGGCTGCCGTCGGCGGGGCAGTTGGGCATGCAGCAACCGTTGGTCATCTGCGTGCTGCCGGTGGGGCAGGGACAAAGCCCGGCGCAACCGTCGTCGAGCCCGGCGCGACTTCCGTCGCTGGGGCAGACAGGCGTGCAGACGCACGAGCCCTGAATGCAGTGACCGGCGGAGCCGCAGCTCTTGCTGCAGCTGCAGCTGTCCGTGCAGATGCCGTTGCTGCAGATGCTCCCCGCCGCGCACTTCACCCCTGCGCAGAGATTGGCGACGCAAGAGCCGCCGCTGCAGAGCTGATTGGCGGCGCAGTGGACCCCGGCGCAAGGATTGGGCGACGCGCAGGTGAGGTTGCAAGCCTTCCCAGGACCGCAGGCGCCGTCGCAGGCATCGAGCATCACGCAGGCGCCGCTCCCTGGATTGCAGTACTGCCCGGAGGGACAGACCACGCCGTTGCACGGCTCGAGAAAACAGCCCGCCAGGCAGGCGCCGGAGACACAGGTCTGGCCGTCGGGGCAGCTCTTGCCGGCGCAGAGATCGGTGACGGTCACGCAGGTCGCCCGGCAGGTCGTGCCCGCGGCGCAGCTGGAGGCTGCGGCCAGACAGGGGTCAGGCTGACAGGTTCCGCCGAGACAGACCTGCCCGCTCGGACACTGTGCCGGGCAGATCGGCGTGCCGCCCGTGCCGCCGCCGGCCCCCGCGACGCCGCCAGCACCGCCCAGAGCACCGCCGTCGTGAGATCCGGAGCCAGGCTTTCCGTTCGCGCTGCCGCTGCCGCCTGCGCCGCCGCCGCCCGTGAGCTTCAAAGCGGTCCCTCCGTCTTCGGGGGTGGACGTCGAGAACGCCGCGGGATGGAAATCGCAACTGGCGATCCACAACGCGAGGAACGACATCCCGGACGAAACGATCAGGGACGAACGGAGAGAGCGCGCGATCCGCATACGATCTCCATCGGCTACGGCGCGATGCGAAGTGAGAAAATAATGTGGCGCCAAACAACGACCTCGACTGACGCCAGCGACGAGGTGGTTCGTCGCGCACGTCGACGCATGGGCGCCTGCACGCGCGGCGACACGTTCGTGGCGAGCCAGGTCGCTGACGTGTAGATCAAGGGTCAAGCCTCAAGGAGGGCGACTGATGCCGGACCCGAAGCGATACCTCGAAGACTGGAGCGCGATCACCCCGACCGATTTCGGCCTGCAGGCCGCCTACTGGACCGGGAAGCCGGAGGAGCCCGTGACGTTCCGGCCAATCTTGGGCTGGATCACCTACAACGCGAAGGAGGTCGGAAGCTCTCCGGACACCCTGCTGAAGAACGGATTTGGCGCGGTCGTCCTCAGTGATGCCTGGTGGCCCCTCTTGGCCTTCCAGATCAACGACTACGGCGGCGTCTTTCCAAAGACGTTGGATCTCGAGACCGTCAAGTCCAAGATCGCCGAGTGGCGCACCTCGGGCGCCGAGCAATTTCGGATCAACGTTCGCGAGGTCGGCCGGGCCTGAGGCCCCCTACGCCGTCTTTCGGACGATGCCTGGCGCCGAGGCGGGCGCGTAGCGCCGTTCTGGCGGCGGGAAGCCACACGAAGATCCGTCGACGTGGACGACCTCGGCCTCCCACGGGAGCCGATAGCGGCCCGCGACCAGATCCTGCATGTACGTGTACGGGCAATCGCTCGCGCCCCCTTTCACCGCCACGTAGCCGCGGTGGGCCAGTTGATAGATGTTGTTTTCGACGCCCCAGCTGCGGCGCGCCTCACGCACCAGATCGGGCCGCACCTCCGCGGTTATGATCTCGTCCGGGCGCCCGCCGCCGGTCACCAGCGGCACGCCGTCGAAGTTCACGATCATCCCCTCGCCCATCGAGTCGAAGGTCCCGTCAGAGCCGCACAGACAGACGGAGGCGGTCACGGCGAGGTTGGTGAACGCGTTCGCTTGATTGGTGATCCGCCAGGTATGCCGGATCGGCGCGGTGTAGCCCGCGGTTCGCAGGATGATCTCCGCGCCCTTGTAGGCGCACTCGCGCGCCATCTCGGGGAACATGCCGTCGTGGCAGATGATGAGCCCGATGCGGCTGCCGTTCGGTCCGTCGCACACGGGGATGCCGAGATCGCCCGGCTCCCACGGCTCGACCGGCACCCAGGGGTGCAGCTTGCGGTAGTAGAGCCGCAGCTCCCCCTGGTCGTCGAGGATGATGCCGGTGTTGAAGGGGTTGCCGCCCGGGTTGGCCTCCATCAGGGAGAAGCAGCCCCAGATGCGGTTCGCGCGGCACGCTGCCCGGAAGGCGCTCACCTCCGGGCCGTCCATCCGACACATGAGCGCTGGCTCCGTGCTCATCGAGAGCCCGTGCAGCGAATATTCGGGGAACACCACCAGCTCCATGCCGGGCAGGTTGCGCCGCGCCTTCCCCACCAGGTCGACAATCCGGCCGGCCTGCGTGGCCAGCTCTGCCAGCGTGGTCACGGTGGGGAGCTGCAGCTGGACCATGCCGATCACCACCCCTGCGGGGGACTTGTTGAGCCCGCCGAGTCCGCTCATCTGAACCTCCTGTCGTTAGAAACTCCGGGAACGCCGTGAAATGCCCTGAAATCCTGCCGAATCTTGGCGGTGCCGCTCATCCGGGCGGGTTTCAGAACGAACGGTTCTTCGTAACATTCGGGCGGCCGCCGCCCCGAAATGGTTTCGCGTTCGAGCCCGGTAGCCCTAAGTTACGCGCGCCCGATGATCGCCACGACCAACCTCGCCAAGGAGTACGGCGCCCGCGTCCTGTTCGCTGACGTCTCGCTGCAGTTGAACGCGGGGTCGCGGTACGGCCTGGTGGGGGCGAACGGCTCGGGGAAGACCACCTTCCTGAAGGTCCTGGCCGGCGACGAGGAGGCCTCCGCGGGGACGGTGACGATCGCCAAGCGGGCGCGGGTCGGCGTGCTGCGGCAGGATCGGTTCCTCGACGACGACGCGATCATCCTGGATCTCGCGATGCGCGGGGACGCCGTCGTCTGGAACGCCCTGGAAGAGCAGCGACGCCTGACCGCGGCACATGGCGACGTCGACGCCGGCCGGCTGGCGGATCTGGAGGACATCGTGGCCGCGCACGATGGCTACACGCTGGAGGCCCGCGCCAGCGAGGTTCTGGAGGGCCTGGCGATCCCGACCCGGTTTCACCGGGCGGCGCTGTCGACGCTGTCGGGCGGGTTCAAGCTGCGCGTTCTCCTGGCGCAGGTGCTGGTGGGTGGTGTCGACGTGCTGCTGCTCGACGAGCCGACCAACCACCTCGACATCCTCACCATCCGCTGGCTGGAAAAGTTCCTGGGCGGTTACGCCGGCTGCGCGGTGGTCATTTCCCACGACCAGCGATTCCTCGACAACGTCACCAGCCACACGCTGGACGTCGACTACGGGACGATCACGCTCTACACCGGGCCCTATTCCAAGGCGGTGATCGAGAAGGAGGCCACGCGCGCGCGGGCGGAGACCTCCGTCGCGCGAGCAGAGGCAGAGATCGACCGCAAGAGGGCCTGGGTCGAGCGCTTCGGGGCCAAGAACACCAAGGCGACGCAGGCCCAGAGCCGGCTCAAGCAGATCGAGAAGATCGAGGTCGCCGAGCTGGCGGACAGCTCGCGGCGCACGCCGCAGTTCAAGGTCGTGCCCGAGCGGCCGAGCGGGCGCGAGGTGCTGGAGCTCGCCGGCGTCAGCAAGTCGTACGGCGAAAAGCGGGTGCTCACCGATCTGTCGCTGCTGGTGCGGCGAGGCGAGCGCGTGGCGATCATCGGAGCCAACGGCCTCGGGAAGTCGACGCTGCTCCGGATCATCGTCGAGCGTCTCTCGGCCGACACCGGCAGCGTCAAGTGGGGGCACGAGGTGCGGGTCGGCTACTTCCCGCAAGATCACCGGGAGGTGTTGGACGACCCCGAGACGACACCGCTCGAGGCGCTGGAGGCGCTCTGTCCCGGGGAGAGCCCGACGTTCGTGCGCGCGCAGCTCGGACGCGTGCTGTTCTCGGGCCCAGACGTCGGCAAGCGCGTGGCGCTGCTGTCGGGCGGCGAGGCGGCGCGCCTCATCTTCGCGCTGCTGGCGGTGCAGAAGCCCAACGTGCTGGTGCTCGACGAGCCGACCAACCACATGGACCTGGAGGCGATCCACGCGCTGGTCGAGGCTGTGAAGGCGTACACCGGGACGGTGGTGTTCGTCTCGCACGACCGATGGTTCGTGAGCGCGCTCGCGACGCGCGTGGTGGAGATTACCCCCGAGGGTCCGCGCGATTTTCCCGGGACCTACGCCGAGTACCTGGCCAAGCTGGGCGACGATCACCTGGACGGCGACGCGGTGGCGTTGCGCGCACGGGCGGAGCGCGCCGAAAAGAGGGGCGATGCCGCCCCGAATGGCGCAGCGACCGGCGCAACCGCGACGAGCGGCGCGGCGGCTGGAGCAACCGCGACGAGCGGCG
>Ga0209890_10000296_pt1 | contig 22985 bp, 22 predicted proteins | sample OrgsoiDNA2013049_FD_185799 | JGI IMG/M metagenome (GOLD analysis project Ga0209890, IMG submission 185799) | Permafrost soil microbial communities from the Arctic, to analyse light accelerated degradation of dissolved organic matter (DOM) -... | ecosystem: Environmental > Terrestrial > Soil >...
GCTCCTGCAGTGCATCGACAACGTCAATCCCTTCGGTGCCGGCGGCGTTCGCGGCCAGATTCAGCAGACCTGGAACGACCTCAACAACGGTTGCCCAAGCCAAGTTGGACAAGATATCGGCACGCTTCAGTTCGAGGCGGCGCTGTCATACGGGGGAGGGGCCGCCGCGGCGAAGGTCGCCGAGCGACTCAAATTATTGAAAGCGCGCGTCAACGAGATGAAGGCGGTCCGCGCCGCTGATAAGGCCGCGAAAGCAGCAGAATCGGTGTCGGCTAAAGTTGCCGATAAGTTTAATCGTGTCAGGGCGATCGCAAAGGATCATGGCCTCAATGTTCCCGAGTTTGGGGGTGGATATCTCTGGGCGAACAAAGACGCGAACCTTGCGCTGCAGACCCCTGAGCAGCTCGCCGAAGTCAAGGCGCGGGGCTTCACCAAGTCCGAGATAAACACGATTCGGGACTACTATCGGGCAGTTGATTCCGCATCTACCGGAACGAATCCCAGCGCAGGCTACCGCGCTCAACTCATGCAGTACTACCTCGATAATTGGAGGAAATAGTCATGCGCTTCCAGGTTGGCGCGAGAGGGACTTCGCCAGTCACAGTCGTGCTAGAACCTTCGGGTGCCGAGTATATGTTGCAGCCGGGTGACTACTACGAATTCGAATGGGAGGACGCTCCTGGGCCGTTACTTGGAATGATTATCCACGAACCAGATGTGATTACGATCGGTGAGGGCAATGGTCGCGCTCGAATGTGGAACTCGCGCGGCGAAGAGATGTCGATGATTGGATGAGGTCCGGCACGGCGGTGCTCAAACTAAACGACGCTGCCTGGGCGGCGGCCGCCCCCGAGCTCGGCGTCCGGCTCGTCAGCGCCGCCGCAAATTGCTAGCGGCGCGACTGGCCATACTCCGGCCGACTGCGCCACGCGAGCGGATCTGCCCACCACCTGATCGGCTACCGGCGCGATGCCGTGTCGCATCGCCGCGCGTGGTCTTGGTGGCGAGAAGTCGATAACCGTCGGGCAACAGATGGGCAACACGACAGTCAAACACAGCCAACGCCAGTCAACGATGACCCGCGATGAAAGCCCTGTGAAATCGTGGTTTTCAACGGCTCCCAGCTACGTTCAATCTGTGAGATAGCACTCTCAAGGCGGTAGCGCGGGTTCGAATCCCGTCGGGGCTACTCACATAACCGCAGGTCAGCGCGGGTGTGGCGCCGGTTGCGGGCACCGCTGGGGGTACCATTTCTGCCCGTGGGCAACAGCTGCGCAACAGCAGCTTCGACTGGTGTCGCAAGTTGGTGATCGGTGCGGGTGGCCTCCTGGTGAGATCAAGGTGCTGTCACTAGGTACAGGCGCTGTTGGGGTCCGCGAAGTGGACACCTGGAGCGAGAACTTTTCTTGGCTCAACCTGGACCTTGGTTCGCGCAGCGCCCCGAGTTTGTCAGCGGTGGAGGGCGATCAGGGTTCCGACGTGGCGGAGTCCGTCGCGCACGGGCCGTAGGTGTGATTGGGTGCGGCACCGGGTTGACCTAGCGAGGTTGATTGTGTGATGAACGCAAGCAAGGGAGTGCTGCGTGACGATGGGACTCGGTTCTGGGTTGACCACAGCAACTCGACAATCATCTTCAGAGGCCCAAATGCCGGAGTTCCAGGATCGTTCTACCGACCAGATAATTTCGCCAAAGCAGTGGCGGACAACATGGCTCGTTCGGTGAGTGGGCGGTGATCGCCCGATTTGGGAAGGACGGCGTCCGGCTCGATCTGGAACCGCGAGAATTCGCCTTCGTGGACCTCGTACTCTCGTACGTCCTCCACGGTGTACGACTTCCTGACCATGACTTCCTGAACATCTTGGGTATGTCGAGGTTGGCCGCCGAAGCGTTGTACTCGGAACTGCAGTCGACCGAAGCTGCGGCACGCGCTCAAGGCCAACATTGGCTTGGCGCGCCGGTGCGCGAACAGGAAGGGGATTTCTGAGGTGGCGCGTCGTAAGTTGTTGCCGCAGAAGGTGTCGATTGTCCCGCGTCAGCTTTCTTGGACGGTCCATGGCTCATTTAGATTTTTGCCGAGCGGCCGCAAGGTCGGTGGGTGTCTGGACTCGTCTTTGCCCTCGATCATGGCAATGAATAGCTATGCAGAAGCGCGCACCTTCGTCGCCGACCGCGTTCGAGGCCTCGTGTCCTACGTCCGGGTTCTGTGCTGCACAACCGCGCGTGTTCTGTAGTACATTACATAGGTGGCGATCAGCTGGGCAGCCAGCGCGGACAAGCATGGCGTCCCGAACGAAGACGCTTTGCACGCGATCGAACACGCGGTGTATGTGGAGGTCGAGTTCGATGAGCCGCGGCTGGGCGGTCGGGTGCGCCCGACGTTGTTCATCGGGCCGCCGCGGGCACCTGGTGGTCCGCTGCTCGAGGTGATGGTGGAGATCGCAGGTTCCAGAGGTCTGCACATATTCCACGTGATGCAGGCGCGTAAGAAGCACCTGGACCGGATGGGAGAGAACTGATGGCGAACGCGAAGGACTACCAAGCGGCGGCCGACTGGGCCGAGCGCGAGATGGCTTTGAAGCCCGGCTCGACGACTGCGCTGCGCGGACAGGACGCGGCCAAGCGCGGACGTGAGGTTCTTGCGAAGGCGTTGGGTGGTCGGCCTTCGATCGACCCTGACGCGAAGCCGGGTCAACACGCGCGGGTCCGGCAGGTCCGGGTCTCTACCGAGGTTGATGCCCGCATTGAGGTTCTGGCGGCGGATCGCCATGTCAAGGCGAGTGACATCATCCGGGAGGCGTTGGCGGCCTACCTTGCCAGCGCAGTGAGTCCGGGCGACAAAGTGGCGTCACGAACTCGCCGCTCCCGGATCGCGGTTCCTGCCAAAGCTGCCCGCGCCGGGACGCCGGCGAAGGCAGCTCCGGTAGGGGCCGCGAAGCGCGTATCGGCGAGCGCAAAGACGGCCCGAACGCGGAGCGGTGTCGTCGCCAAGAGGCCCGCCAAGTGAAACGCCGAGACCGTGTTGTTGTGGCCGGGTCGGTGAGCTCGGTGGGGGAGAAGTTGATCACCGTCGGGCAACAGATGGGCAACACGACAGTCAAAACCAGCCAACGCTGTTCAACGACGACACACGATGAAAACCCCGGGAACTAACGGTTTTCAACGACTTCCAACTATGTTCAATTACTGTGGGATAGCACTCTCAAGGCGGTAGCGCGGGTTCGAATCCCGTCGGGGCTACTCACATAACCGCAGGTCAGCGCCGGTATGGCGCCGGTTGCGGGCACCGCTGGGGGTGCCATTTTTGCCGTTGGGCAACAGCTGTGCAACAGCAGCTTCGACTGGTCTCGCAGAGTTGTCGGTCGGCGCGGTCGGCCTCCTGGTGAGTGGGCATCGAGCTCTCATGGAGTACAGGCGGTTTGAGGGGACCCGAAGTGGCCAGCTGGACCGAAAAAGTTTCAAATATTGCCCTCGCCGACCCGCCGGTGCGGATCTGCTTACGCAGTCGGCCCCGGGAGTAGACGGCGTGCGCATCAAGGTAGGTACGCCGCGACCGCGGCGGCCCGAGGTGGGGCTTGGCTACATGGGTTTGCGTGGTCGCGTCGCCGAGGGCCCACAACACGCTGACGTCGTCTGACCGCGACGCTCGACCTACCGGTGGGTCCAAAACGGGCTCGTCGAAACGCGATCATCTGCCGATGTGCGGATGTTGTTTTAGCAGCGCATCGAGCGTGCTGAACGCTGGGGCGCGGCGCGCGGTTCAGCAGTCTCGGGTTCTCGGAACGCGGCATCGCCGCAGGTCCGCAAAATGCGGCGCAGCTGTTCGTCGTGCGCGACACTTTGAGATGTGTCCGGATTCAGTGGTCTGCAAGTTGATGAGCCGGTTGGTCCCCGGTGGGAGCTTGCACTCGCGCTGATCGATTCAGGCGAGGCATCGGTGATGCTCGGGTCAGTGGAATTGCACCGTGCAACCTCGGGGCCAACGGCCGACGGTGTGATCAGCGTGGTCGTGCGTAGCTCCACGCCGACGCCTACGGAGGGCGCGGCACGTGCCGAGGTTGAGCTGGCGAGAGCCAACGTGAGAGTCGCAACGGTCGCGGATCCGAGGCTTGGGGAGCTGCTGGACAGGTATGGATCGCGATGGGAGCTCGTCGACGACTACGGGATGGGCACGCTGCTACTCGCCCATATCGACAGCGACGGCAACCTCGCCTGGGAGCCCGGCCACCGCCCCACGTGACATCCGCAATTGCCGCACCTCGCGTGGCAGCGCGCGCATGACCTACTGGCTCGAACGGCGAACCTCGAGCCAGAGCCGAAGCCGTAGTGCGGCGATTGAACCGGCCGCAGCCGCAAGTAGGAGCCCGACGATGCCCTCAGCGGGACGCGACGAGGCGAAGCCACCGATTGCAAACACGAGCGCACAGAGCACGGCGAAGAACAGCGCCACGATCGCGAGGAGTCGCAGCCCGGCCGCGAACTGACGTAACGCGGTCGGCGAGGGCATGAGTTTCATATCCCCAGCAGTTCGGTGCCGCAATCCGAAGGACCTCATTTGCCGCGTTGACGTGCGTTCGGTCGTGATTGCAGGACGTCGTGCTAGTCGCGGAGTACGTCACCGAGGCACGGGCGCAATGCGAGGCACGCGCTGTCCGGTCCCGCAGTGCGCTGCGCGGCGATCTGCAACGCCCGGGCGCGTTCTACGTCTAGGAGGCAGATTTGCGGTACGCATGTCTATCGGGCGGACGCGAGCCTCGTGATGAAACACGCAGGATCGGTTGCGAGCTGCGCGCTCGTATTTCTGATTGCCGGCCGCGGCAGCAGTGTAAAAGGGCGCCGGCTCGCTTCCTCGGGAGGGGCGGCGCCGATGGGTCTGGACCGGCCGGCATGGCAGGTGGTTGGCTGACGCCATGCTTCCCTGGGGTGTTGAGCTGGCCGGTCGTCTGGACCGAGAGACCATCGTTTCGGAGCTGCTGCGGGGCAACGTGCTTGGTGACGCCCCCGAGCGTCCGCTGTGGGTGTACGTGCCGCCCGGCTATGACGACGACTCGGCGGTGCGGTACCCGTCGGTCTACGTGCTGCAGGGGTATACCGGGCACGTCGCAATGTGGGCCAACCGCCAGCCGTTTCGCCAGCCGTTCATCGAGACGGCAGACGCGCTGTTCTCTTCCGGGCAGGCGCCGGGCTGCGTGCTGGTCTTCGTCGATGCCTGGACGGCCTACGGCGGCTCGCAGTTCGTCGATTCGCCGGGGACGGGCGCCTACCACTCCTACCTGTGCGACGAGGTCGTCCCATGGGTTGATGCGCGCTACCGCACCCTGCCCGACCGGGAGTCTAGGGCCGTCACCGGGAAGTCCTCCGGCGGGTTCGGGGCCATGATCACGCCGATGCTTCGGCCTGACCTGTTCGGGGCGCTGGCCACGCACGCCGGGGACGCGCTGTACGAGCTGTCATACGTGGCGGAGTTCGGCAAGGCGGTCCGAGCGCTGCGCGACTACGGCGGGGACATCCAGCGATGGTGGGCGGACTTCCGGTCCCGGACCTCCTTCACCAAGGCCGAGGACGAGGTGCTGCTGATCCTGCTCGGGTGCACCGCATGCTTCTCCGCCCACGCCGACGGGACCCCCCAGCTGCCGTTCGACCCGGTCTCCGGGGAGTTGGTCCCCGCGGTGTGGCAGCGCTGGCTTGATTGGGACCCGGTGCGCATGGTCGAGCGCCACGCCGACGCGGTGCGCGCGTTGCGGGCCGTGTGGATCGACGCCGGTACGCGCGACGAGTGGTTCCTCGACGTCGGCGCCGAAGCGTTCCGGTCCGCCGTGGCCCGGGTGGGGCTTCCCGACGAGCGGGTCCACTTCGAGCTGTTCGACGCCGGGCACGGCGGTATCGACTACCGCTACCCGCTCGCGCTGTCCTGGCTGGCCAACCGACTGGCCCGGTAGAAGGCACCCTGGCCACGCCGGCTCAGACGTGCGCTGGACGGGGACATGGGAGCGAGGGAGCGAGGGAGCGGGCGGCTCGAACAGTCGGATCAAGATTCCAGTATGTGCTCCGGGACCGCGACTCGATCTTCACCGAGGCGTTCGACGCCGTCTTCACCTCCAAGAACATTGAGGTCAAGAAATCAGCCCCGCAGTGTCCGAAGATGAACGCGTTCGCAAAACGATGGGTGAGAACGGTCCGGGCCGAGTGCACCGTCCGCATGCTCATTGCCGACGTACGGCACCTGCGTGTCGTCCTCGACGAATACGCAACTCACTACAACGCACGCCGGACGCACCAAGGGGACCGGACTGAGTCTGCGGGCACCCCCTGACGACCCGAACGTCATCCCCTTGCCAGCGGACCGAATCACCCGAACCAAGATCCTCGGCTGACTGATCAACGAATACAGCGCCGCCAGTTATTGAACCCCACAGGCGTGCAGGCTTGCGACTTTACGTTCGGCTGATCGAGGAATGCGCGCCACCTGCGCCAGACGCGGCCTACGCGACGTTGCGTCGCCGCGCAGTCCGCTCGATGAGTGCTTCGAAAGCCTCATCGCGGTACTGCTTCGACAGCTCGATGGCGAGCCTGTCGTCGTCGGCACCGATCGCCGCGTTGATTTTCTGCGTGTACGCCGCGCGAATCGTCTCGATCTCGGCCAGCGCGCTGCCGGTCTGCACAATCTCGTTGTTCAACACGTCGTGGGTCAACATCTCGTCTTCGATCATCTCGTCGGTCATGGGCCCTCCCTCGGTTGCTTAGCCCGTACGTCCACTCTGCCATTCGTATCGGCAGCCAAGGGCCTCGCAATGGTTACCAACGGGAAAATAGTGTGTGACATTCCCCGCAAAATTGCGGGCTGCAACCCGAACTATTAGGGGAGCCTCAAATAGTTCGTAAATCGGCTGATGAGGGAAAGCTTATGCCGGCTCACGATTTTCCAGCGTCGCAAAGGCTTCCGCGTCGCCCGTGCGCTCCACCAACGCGTGGTCATAGCGTCCGAAGACGTACAACACCAGCTCCTGCGGCGCGCCCGCCACGACCGACCGCCTTCACCAGCGGCGGGCGACCGTGCAACGTAGCGTTCGCCAGTATCTGACCGCACGAGTTCGACACCGTGGTTCGTGTGCAGTGCGTGTCGTGCGATCGCGCGCGTGCGACGCCACAGCAATTCGTTCGCTGCGGCGTTGAGAGTGCGGGGTTGCCACTCGGGTTGAGCGCGCCGAATATCCTGGTGATGACGCCTGGGCGCCGTTGCGACGGGTACTGGCACGGGACAAGCCTGCAGTAGAACATCGCTCTCGGGCTATAGCGGCTCGGTCACCCTGCCAGCTGGAGGTGCCTTACGGGCGGGGTCACGCGGGTTAGCGGATTTTGGCGACCGCTGGCATGGGTTCGCGTGAGTTGAACCGCAGGTGGGGGATGTCCTCATCGGTGGCCCAGGCGTTGAATGCTTTGAGGTAGAGGGCGACGTGTTCGCGGGTGTCGCGTCGGCGCATGACGGTGCCGGCTTGTTTGCGGGCCATGGCGAACATGACCCGGCGAAACAGCAACCTCGGGTCGTTCTTTTGCAGGCCGGCGCCGTCGATGATGCCGTCGTACCAGTCGGTGAGGTTGGCGCGTTTGTTCGCGCGCTCCACCAGGTAGCTGGCGGCGCCGGCCGCGCTTTTGATCATTCCGGTGGCGGCCGCGATCTGCTCACCGCGGCCGAGGAAGTCCCGCAGTTTCGGGTTTTCCTCCAACGTTTGGACGATCTGATGGTTGGTTACGGCGGCGGCGCCGCCGGACCAGTTCAGGTCTGGCCGGTTCTCAAATAACCACACGGTTCGGACCATCGCGGCGAGCATCGTCGAGGATTTCTCACCCTCGATCGCGAGCACGTCTGCTGCGTTGCGGCGCTTCCCGGTGTCCAGCACGTCGAAGGTGCCGTCGTCGACGTCGGTGAATACCGTTAGGTCGACCGGCACGTCGGCTTCGACGATCGCGGCGAGCCGGTGTTGCCCGTCGATGAGGACGCCGTTGACGTCGAACGCGATCCCTTGGTGGGTGACGATCCATTCCCCGCGTTGCATCGCTTCGGCGAACGAACGGACCACTGACCGTGACACTGGCCGGTTAGTGGTGTTGGCCTCCAACAACTCGGCGGCCTTGGTCGGCGTGATTGTCTGCACCCTGCTACGCAACCGAATCGACTCCAACCGCCCACGGGCTGCTAGGTGCAGCCGAAAAGCATCATGCACCTGTTCGATCGCACCCGACATCGCGGGACCAGATCGCCCGAGCGAAGGACTGGTATTGCCGCTGGCCGGTGCATCGGTTGTCGCGCTTCGCCCCCAATCTGGCCGCGTGCCTCGCCGTCGAGGTGAGGTAGGGAGAGAAGGGCGCGTCACGAACCCGGCGTTCCAGGACGTTGGTCCTACCAAACCTTCCCGTGTCCGAGCGTCGGCGAAGGCTGTCCCTGCGGCTGCGGCGAAGCGGGTATCGGCGAACGTAAGGACTGCCCGAAAGCGGAGTGGCGTCGCAGCCAAGAGTTCCGCCAAGGCGTAGCTGCGACCGGGATTGGTGGGGATCGGTGCGGGAGAAGTTGATCACCGTCGGGCAACAGTTGGGCAACGCCACAGTCAAAACCAGCCAACGCTATTCAACGATGACACACCATGGAATCCCTGTGAAGTAAGGGTTTTCAACGGTAACCAATAACAGTCAATCACTGTGGGATAGCACTCTCAAGGCGGTAGCGCGGGTTCGAATCCCGTCGGGGCTACAACTAAGAGACCAGTTCAGAGGCCCTGTGTTTGGTCGTAGGCGCTATCGCTTAGCGATTGTGCGGCCCCCCGTTTTTCGGTCCATCCTGCTTGAGAGTCTGATGACAAGTGAGAGGGCTGGTGTGAGGTCGTGACAAATTCGAGCGGGACCGCCCTCCCATTGCCCAGAGCACTGACGGCGTTAGCCTGTCTCGCGCTTATGGGCTGTCGCCTACCGGTAGACGGCGGTACGGTCTTTTTAATCACCAACTCGACCAAGCTGACGCGGACGATACAAGGCTATACGCAGGTCACCCCGACGGGCGCCCCCAGGATTAGACCATCAAATTGCAAGCTCGTCCTCGCCCCCGGCGCAAAAGACGGCTGCCGACTCGACCTGCAGCCGGGGGCATGCCTGACTGTAGGTTTCGTCGCCACCGACGCGGCGGGCGGGATCGTTGCACGCAAGCCGTCACCGATCTGCGAAGACGCCGCCGGCAAAGGCAACACATGGACGATCACGACAGCACCGTAAGCCCTGGTATGCGCTGGCCTAGGCCGTATCCCGCCGGGTCGGTGCCGCGGCCTGAGGGGTCGGAAAAACCGCTAACGGTACTCGTGCCATGAGGGCCACATGACGTAAGCCGTCACGGCGCCATCGCCCTGACACACGGCGTGCCCTTCGTTGCGGCGGCCATGCTCGGACTTGGTGTGCCGCCGCTCACGATTGCACTGGCGGCCTTAAGTGGGGGGTCACGCCGGCTCGCTTCGAATAGACCTCGCGCAGGAGCATCCGCAGCTGGATTTCGGGCGCTATTGCTGGGTCGGTGGCTGGCGATTGCCGAGTGGGGAGAGCTCCTGGCTGACGAGCCGGACGACGAGGTCCTCGAGGTTCATCGGGGTGTAGCCGTCGACGTGATGGGTCGTCGTGTCGCCGGGACCGCCGCTCGGGCCGTAGGTGAGGAACAGGAACTGGCCCTGGGTAATCTCCGCCAGCTGTCGCCAGATGTACTCGCCCGTGTCGTCGAGCCCACTGGCGGCCAGCGATTCGATCTTGACGCCCATTCGAGCCGCGTCGACCGCGGTCGTGACGTAGTCGGGGTCGTTCGCGTAGTCGAGGTGCGGCCGGGCGTCGCCGATCAGCACCATCAGCTTGGCCGCCCCGCCCGCTCGCCAAGCGGGCTTGTGGAGCGCGTCATAGAGACCCTGCTGAACGTCCTCGGGGTCATCGCCGCCGCCGTCGGCGGTCACCCCCGCGATTTCTCGTTCGAAGCCGGCCAGGTCAGGCGTGAAGTTCCAGGTCTGAGTCAAGAAGCTGTCGACCCGATCGCGGTAGATGGTCAACGCGAAGCGGACGTCGGGCTTGGCCGGCAGCGCGTCGATGCGGGCCGCGATGTCGGACAGGCTCGCCTTGAGTTGTGCGATCTCGTCACCCATGCTGCCGGTCGCGTCAACGACGAACTCGATGTCGAGTGGCACGGGCGCGGTCGTCGCGGGCGCATCGAGAGTGACTTGATAGACGCTGCTGGTTGGATCGATCGAAACGCGGGCGGTCGCGCCGCCCTGCGAGACGACGGCCTTGAACGAGGAGTTCGCGTTCGCGGAGGAGTTCTGCGGGAACCACAACGCGCGGCCACTGGAGTCGGTCAGCAGGTCGGCGACAGTGCCACCGGAGTTGGAGTTTCCGGAGTTGCTAATCACGATGTGGGCACCGAGCAGCGGATAGCCGGATTGATTCGTAACGGTGAATACGTGGCGTCGTGTCACGTCGAATTCGTGAACGTCCTGACCGAGTGTCGCGAACGTATTCCGGTAGGCGAGGTAGTCGGCGAAGTGAGCGTTGTCGTCGACGCTGCCGGCTCGCAGGCCCACTCTCACGTTCTGGTCGCCTTGACTGTCACTGTCGTAGGGCGCCGCGCCGCCTTCAGGACCCGGTGCTGCCGCCGCAGAACTCGCTGCTGCTGCCGGGACCTTCGCCGCATCGCCTGGGCCCGCCGCAGCGGCTGGGTCGGATGCATCGCCCGGACCGGCAGCGGTCATGCCTGCGCCCGTGTCCGGCGCGCCCGCCGTATCTGCACCATCAGTGGCGGCGCCACCACTCGGTAGCGTCTCGGCAAAGCTGCCGCTCATCGAGCCTGCGGCCGCGGCAGCTTTGGGACTCTTGGATTGATGACCACCGCATCCGGAGAGCAGCAGTACGACAACTGTCAACGTTGCGGGCCACACCATGCGATTGCGAGTCATCGGAAACGCCTCCCGTGCAATGGATTTGCGCTTTGGACGGCGCATCCGCACGAGCGGTTCCGGTTGCAGCTAACGGTTTGGTCTCGGCGAGTCTTGACCACGGCTCGTTGGTGTGGGGCGAACAACTGCCTGCCGGCTCGTCCACGACCGCCAGTGGCCAACCCCCGTGCTGCGGTTCGGCCGGCTCATCAAGATCCCCACCCAACCGTTGTTGGATTTGCTCGCCGACACCACCACGAGGTCGTCTGACCGCGAGGCTCGGCCTGCCAGCGGCGACCGAAACGGGCTCTGGTGCCACTGTCGGGGTAGCCGGGCGCCGCTCGATTGCTTGCGCACCTCCTCCGGCGGCGCCGGACTTCCACCTCGCTATAGCCCGGCGAACTGTGCGAGCAGGACGGCGGCGGTGGCGCCCATCAGTGCGAACGCGGCCCATCCCACGACCGTGGCGAGTTTGCCGTTGCGGTATTGCCCCATCAGGGCACGGTCTCCAGCAATGAGCATCACCAAGAGGAGGAACGGGGCGGCGGCGATGCCGTTGATGATCGCGACGATGACCAGCAGCTGGATCGGGTTGGTCGAGGTCAAGGAAAGCAACGTGCCACCGATCGTTCCGACAGCGACCAGGCCGTAGAACACCGGGGCTTTGCGTACTGATCGGGAGAACCCCCACCGTTTGCCGAGCAGCCCGGCCATCCCAGCCGCACCGGAGCCGGCCAGGACGGGGATGGCGAGCATCCCGGTGCCGATGAACCCCAACGCGAACAACGCCGACGCCCAATGGCCGGCGACGGGCTTCAACGCGGAGGCTGCCTGCGTGGCGGAGCCGATCTTCTTCCCGTGCAGGGTCGATGCGGTCGCCACGATGATGGCGAACATCACCGCGTTCGAGAAGCCCATCCCGGTGAACACATCACCGCGGCTGGTCCGTTCCTTGTATTTCGCATCCGATGCGGAGCGTTGGGTCAACGGCACGGCCCGGTCGCCGCCTTCTGGCTCAGCCCGTAGTTCCTCCAGCCGGTGCGCGGACTGCCAGAAAAACAGGTACGGGCTGATGGTGGTGCCCAACACCGCGACCAGCAGCGCCAGGTAGTCCTTGTTGGACAACTCCAGGTGCGGCACGACGGTGCGCAGCCCGACCTGCCCCCAGTTCACGTGCACCGAGAACATCACCGCGAAATAGCTGAACAAGGCGAGACAGATCAGTTTGAAGATCCGCGCGATTTGCACGAACGACCCGACGATCACCAGCCCGGTGATCAGCACACCGGCGATCAACGCCCACACCCATGTCGGCCCGGCGTGCAGCAGATTCATCCCGCTACCGACCGCGACCAGGTCCGCGGAAATGTTCAACGCGTTCGCGACGATCAGCGCGACCAGCAGCACCACCAGGATCGGGCGCGCCCGAGCCCGAAATTTTTCGGTCGCCAACTCCCCCAGCCCGCGGCCAGTGGCTAGGGCTGTTCGGTCACAGATTTCCTGCACACCGGCCATCAACGGCAACGTGAGCAACGACACCCACAACAACCCGAGCCCGAACTGCGCCCCAGCCTGCGAGTACGTCGCCACACCGGATGGGTCATCGTCGGAGGCGCCGGTGACCAAACCAGGACCCAACGCCCGCAAGTAACCGCGCCACCCCGGCGGTGCACTTGTCCTCGTCAGATCGACTTCCGGTTTCCCCGGGGCACCCTCAGCTTGTGACCGCGTGGGCTGCGCCGAGCGACGGGTCACGACCGAGGCCTGCCCGAAGGTGATCACGGTCAAACGCCACCATCAACGATCCTGCGAAGCAACAGGTGCCAACGATTCGTACGCTGCGGTCACGCCACCAAGGTCGGGCCAGCTGAGTTCTGCGACCTCCCAGGCCGGTCCTGTCGTGAAAGCGGCGAACCCGAAGCGGTTCTCGGCTACCTCGACGGCTTCAGGACGTGGCAACTGAGCTTCGGGTTGACACCGACGTAGTTCAAAGCCCCGCCAATACGGTGACGGTGACCGTGCTGGTCTTGGCGCAGGTGGCGTTATTGCCCTTGAAATACCCGCGCTGAACAGTGGCCGGCGACACCAACGATGAGCAAGCTCGGGGTGATCGGTACCACCGCGCGCGGCACCGTCTTTGCGCTCGCGGGCGGGCTGGTGATCGAAGCGGCCGTTACGTTCGATCCAGCGAAAGCGCGCGGCCTCGACGAAGCGTTGCGAACGTTCCGCGATCGGCCCTACGGGGCAGTTGCGCTCGCGCTGGCGGCGGTCGGGCTGGTCATCTTCGGGCTGTACGGGTTGTGCGAGGCGCGCTGGCGCAGAGTGTGACGAGCGCGGAGGGGTGCAACCGTGCAGCACGACGATTGGTTGATGGCGACGCCGGTTCTAACCGATCGCAGACATCGCCGGACTTGAGACGCGCCGGATCTGGAGGGTACACAATCCGGGGATGCTTCCCGACGACGCTGACTCTCCCGGGGACCCGCTTGAACAGGACGCCCCTGACAATCCCGTAGATGACCCGGCGATCCTCTCGTGGTTCCTAGCTGAGAGTGACCGGGCTAACCCGTGGACTGACCTGCGCGCTTTTACCACCGGCAACCTGGTTGTGCCGCTGGTGGACGGTCGAACCTATTTCGCTCGGCTGTGCGCCGAGCTCGAAGCGACCGCCGCCGGGGACCAGGTGTATTTCCTGGACTTTCGCGGCGACTTTACGGAGCGTCTGGCAGGCCCGGGGTCGGAGGTCGGTGAGGTGCTAGGCCGGGCCGCGCACCGCGGGGTCCACGTCTTCGGTCTGCTGTGGCGTTCGCAACCCAAGATCTTGAAGCAGTCCGAGGCGGCGAACGCGGAGTTCGTCCGACGCATTGACCAGGACGGCGGTCAAGTGTTGCTCGATGCGCGGACGCGCCGAGCAGGAAGCCATCATCAAAAGCTGGTCGTCGTTCGACACCCGGGCTCCGCGGATCGAGATGTCGCGTTCGTCGGGGGCATCGATCTCGGGTACAGCCGGGGCGACGACTCGCAGCACCATGGCGATCCGCAAAGAATGGAGTTTGCCGCAGCCTACGGGCCGCGGCCGCCATGGCACGACATCCAGGCCGAAGTTCACGGTCCTGCGGTTCACGACCTTGAGCACACTTTTCGTGAGCGTTGGTACGGCAGCAGTGTGTTGGACCTGCCGAGCCCGGTACGCCAGCTCTACGACCGGGCGTACCACATCGGGGCGATGTCGGGTCGGCCGTTGCCGCCGCCGATAGCCGACGATGAGCAACGGCGCGGCAGCCACGCGATCCAGGTGCTACGCACCTACCCGGCGCGTTTGAGGCGGTACCCGTTCGCGCCGCACGGGGAGCGGAGCATCGCCCACGCCTACCGCAAAGCCTTCGCACGTGCCCGCGCCTTGGTGTACCTGGAGGACCAGTACTTCTGGTCACGTCCGGTGTCGGAGATGGTCGCCTCGGCGTTGCAGGATAACAAGAATCTGCGCGTAATCGTGGTGGTGCCCCGCTACCCCGACAGCGACGGTGCGGTTTCCCGGGTGCCTGGTGTGCTGGGCCGATACGACGCCGTGCGCGCCTGCGCGGCTGTGGGCGGCGCACGTTTTGCGCTGTATGACCTCGAGAACCGTTCGGGCGTCCCGGTGTACGTGCACGCCAAAACGGTGATCGTCGACGATGTCTGGGCGATAGTGGGGTCGGATAACCTCAACCGTCGTTCGTGGAGCCATGACAGTGAGCTGTCCATCGCGGTGCTCGACGCGGACCACCACCGCCGAGAACCCCACGACCCTGCCGGTTTGGGTGACGGCGCGCGAAGTTTCGCCCGAGACCTCCGGCTGCGCCTGTGGCGCGAGCACCTCGACCGGGACGAGGGCGACGACGAGGACCTGCTGGACCCGAAAGAGGCCTTCGAAGCTTTCAAGCACCAGGCGGACGCGCTCGCCGCGTGGCACCGCGACGCGCAGAGTGGCCCCCGGCCACCCGGCCGGGTCGTTCCCCACCAGTTGACCGAAGTGACCCGAGCGGAGCGGGCGTGGGCGTCGCTGCTGCTCCGATTCTTGTACGACCCAGACGGGCGTCCCTGGCGCGACCGCATCCGCGGCCGCCTCTAACTCAACAACGCCGGATCTTGGCATCGCGTCGGCCGAATTAACGAGATGTTGACCAACCGCCGCCCCAGCCTGCCGTTGAGTAGAGGAAGCGACAACGGAACAGGAGTCGGAGCATGTCTGAACCGCGCACCGAGTTCCACAACGCGAATATCGTGAGTGACGTCGCCGAGGCCGGCGGCTGCGGGTTGAAGAACCTCCAAAACGGCGCAACGTGCGGTTTGCCTGCTCATCATGACGGGCCGTGCGACTTCATCACCCCACAAGCGGTGCCGCAGGCTCTTGCTGAGAAAGGCATCGACCTAGAGCACGGAGCCGGCACCCCGATCGCCCCTACCGCAGGATAGGTCAGGCTCCGCAGTCAGTTCTGGTCGACCGCGCCGCTTGAGATCTCGGGTTTGGCGCGCGCGGGAACGCAGATCAATATCGACGAGGGATGCACCCTAATCCGCAGCCTCTTGGTGCTAGGTCGGGCACCACCGTCGAGTTCGTACGCGAAGGGACGGTCGAAACAAATCTTGAACTTCTTGCCCCTCGTCGTCTGGGCGAACGGCGACTTGTCGGTCTTCCCTACCGCAACTCTCCCCAGCGTTCGGATCCACTGGACGGGGTTCTTGGCCGTGACGATGCCGAGTTCGAGCACTCCGTTGCCCGCGAGCACGCAGGAGACCAGTCCTTTGAAGAATCGCTGACCGTCGACATCGACGGTGGCCTTGCCCCGGCTCGCCGCTAAATTCTTGGCCCCCGTCCACACATACGCGGCTCGACCGATGCGGTCCTTCATCCCGCCATCGGCATCCCTGATCATCAGCGCATCAAAGCCGGCTCCCGCCATCACCGCGAAGTGCTCGCCGTTTGCCGACCCGGTATCGATGGGCCGGCGATGCCCGCGTAGCCCGACCCGAACAGCTTCGACCAGATAGGTGGGCACACCCAGGTTGGTCACCAACAAGTTGGCCGTGCCCGCAGGGAGGATCGCGATGGCCGCGGCCCTGCCAACCAACGCGTCGATGCATCGTTGAACCGTCCCGTTCCCACCCCACACGAAGATCACATCAGCGCCATCTGCGACCGCACGACGAGCGCACTTGGACGCCCTTCGGCTCTTTGAGCCGCCCCGGCGTTTCCGGAGGCTTCGTTTTGTGTGTCAGCCGGTCTCGGTGAGCCCGCTCGATTGTCGAGAAGTTGATCGCCGCCGGGCAACAGGTGGGCAACACGACAGTCAAAACCAGCCAACGTCAGTCAACGATGACACGCGATGGAAACCCTGTGAAATAGCGGTTTTCAACGGTAACCAACAATAGTCAATCAGTATGGGATGGCACTCTCAAGGCGGTAGCGCGGGTTCGAATCCCGTCGGGGCTACACACAAACCCCAGGTCAGAAGGCCTGGGCCTTGCTGTTCCCGACGCCGCTTCGCGATCTTGACCACCGGATCGCCGGGTGTCCAGTCCAGATTTAAGTAGGGAAGGGGTCTCTAGGCAGGACATCCGGAGCGATCTGAATCAGACGCTTGCCGAGATTCTCGCCGCGGTACAGCCCTGCGATCGCACCGGGTGCCTGCTCGATTCCGTCGAGGATGTCCTCTCGATAGCGGATCTGTCCGTCGCGCACCCAGCTCTCGAGTTCCCGCAGTGCCTCTGGACTGCGCTGAACATGGTCAAAGATGAGAAAACCCTGCATGCGCGCGCGTCTGACGAGAATCTGACGCTCGACCCGCGGGCCCTGGGGTGGCGGATCCCAGCTCGCGATGGACGCCGTGCCGCAGATCACCACCCGTGCTCCGACATTGAGACGTCGCATGACGGAATCGCTGATAGGGCCGGCGGTGTTGTCGAAGTAAACATCGACGCCCTCGGGGCAGGCAGCATCGAGTGCTGACTCAAAATCGTCAGCCCTGTAATCGACGGCGGAGTCGTAGCGGAATTCCTCGCGACACACACGCACCTTTTCAGGCCCGCCAGCAATGCCGACGGTACGGCACCCCTTGATCTTGGCGATTTGACCGACGCATGACCCGACCGCCCCCGCCGCCGTGGACACGACCGCGGTCTCGCCCGCCTTGGGCTGGCCAATCTCCAGAAGGGCGAAATAGGCGGTGAGACCATTGAGGCCGAGGACGCCAAGCGATGTCGAGATCGGCAAGCCCGAGCCGCCGACCTCGCGCTCGATCGCCGCGGCGTCGACCACGGCGTACTCCTGCCAGCCGAACATGCCAGTCACGTACTGGCCGGGGTGGAAATCAGAACTTCGCGACTCTTCGACGCGCCCGACGGCTAGCGAGCGCATGACCGCACCAAGCGCTACAGGCTCGGAATAGTTGGCGACCGCGCTGACCCAACCGCGCATCGCGGGATCCACCGACAGGTAGATATTGCGCACCAGAACCTGACCATTCGACGGGTCCGGCACCGGCGCCTCAACGATCTCGAAGTGCTCCGCCTGGGGAACGCCAGACGGCCTGGACTTCAGTCTGACCTGCCGGTTCACTCGTTGATGCTTAGCTAATACCACCGGTGCACTCTAATGCTCGGGCGTTGCAGCTCGTTAAATTCTTGGATCAGCCGCTTACTCGATCATCTCAAACGGGCCTGTGCGCTGCTGTGTCGGATTACGGCGACGTCGCGTTGGTGTCGAGAAGGCTGATCACCGTCGGGCAACAAATGGGCGACACCAGGTTCAAAACCAGTCAGCGCCAGTCAGCGATAACACGCGATGAAAAGCCTGTGAAATAAGGGTTTCTGACGGTAGCCGACAACAATCAATCATCCCCGGGCGGCACTCTCAAGGCGGTAGCGCGGGTTCGAATCCAGTCGGGGCTACACACAAAACCGCAGGTCAGAGCGCTGGCTAGTTGCTCGACTTGTCGGCGGGGCTGGTCGCGGCGTTGAGCACGACCTTGGCCTGTTTGTCGACGAACTGCATGAACAACTGTTGTGAGGCTCCGAAGATCAGTGCATATGCCGAGATCTGCGCTTGGGTCAGCGAGGTAAGTGACGGGCCGAAGCCGGCCCGCAATAGCATCAGGCCACCAAGTGCGGTGAGCGCGCCGATCGGCAGCTTGAGCAACAGCGAGGCGAGCGGGACGGCGTACGGCGTTGACGTCCCGCTGAGGTTGCGGATCGCGAATGCACCGGTGATAGCCGCGGCGAACAAGCCGAGCATTTCGACGACGAACACGTCGCCGCCGGTCGGGTGCTGCGAACCGGTCGGGCATGCCGCGGCAACGGACTTGGCGACGGAGTCGCAGACCGCGAAGGCGCCCGGTGCCAATGTCGCGACGACTCCGATCAGCAGGGCTAAGCCGCTCAAGACCGCGGTGGTTCCCAGCAGCACGTTGCGAAAGCTTCGTACCCGCACATGCTGCGCGTCCGAGAGGTCATGCGCTGAGGCGAGAGTGTCGGCGGCGAGTCTCTGCTCGGCGGCGCTGACCGCCGTCCCCGCATCAACGATGCTGCGCAGTCTCTTCAGCCGGGCGTCGGTGGGTATGAAGGCCGCACAGTCCTCGACCAAGCTCGGCAGGCCGGCGGTGACGTCGGCCGGGGCGCAGGCTCGGACCAAGGCGACCTCGGCGGCGTGCGTGCTGACCCAGGCGCGTTCGACGTCAGTGCCGGTCCAGGCGCCCTTGATTGTTGCGGTGCGCTCGACCGCAGTGCGCGCTCGCTGAAGGAGTGTCCGCGCGAGTGTCCGTTCGGGGTTGTCGGGCGCGACGGCAGCCCGGGTGTCGAGTTCGAGCAGCCGGATGGCCAGCTGCTCACGCCAGCCGGCGGAAAGGGGCGCCGGCTGACCTGTCGCAGGCTGCTCGGCAGGTTGCTCTGGAACTGGTGTCGGGATCATCGTCGCATTCTTGCGTCGAGGCGCCCGATGCGAAAGAGGTCAGCCGGTGACCCGCAGCTATTCGGCGTCGGAGGGCTCGAGGTCGAGCGCGCGTCGGTGCGCTCTCAGTGCGTCGGTGCGGCGGCGCTTAGTTCCCCGCAGCCAACAGCCGCGCCACTGCAACGTCTGGCGTTCTCTGTGCGGGCAATTCGGGTCGTCGGTTTCTTCCGCCCGAACGGCCCGTTTCGGCGGCGATGGCAACGCGGTTGCGGCCGGCTCGTTTGGCGGCGTACATCGCGCTATCGGCGGCGGCCATGAGTGCATCTGGTGAGGAGAGGGTGGTGCCGCTGCGGGCCGCGCCGATCGAGACATGGACCGTGATCGAGTGACCGGCAACGTGAAACGGCGCGCGTGCCAGCTCCTCGCGGATTTGCTCCGCCCGGTTGAGTAGTACATCGCCGTCACCGACTTCCGGTAGCAGCACCACGAACTCTTCCCCGCCCCAACGCGCGACCACATCGCCGGGCCTGGTGGCGCCGCGCAACCGATCTGCGAACGCAGTGAGTAGTTCGTCTCCACCGCCGTGGCCGTAGTTGTCGTTGACCGTCTTGAAGAAGTCGATGTCGATCAGCAGCAACCCAACGGAGCCGCGGGCTTGGCCGGCACGATCCAGATGCCGGGCCAGCAGTTCGGTGAAATCGCGACGGTTTCCTAACCCGGTGAGCTCGTCGGTTCTCGCCCGCCACTCTGCGTTGGCACGTGCTAGTGCGAGCTCGCGGTTCGCTGACCGCGACGCCTTCAGGGCCTGCTGTAAGGCAACCGTGGTGTGATGCAGAGCCGTCACATCGGTGACAACACCGTCGTACACAATCCGACCGTCGGGCAACACAGGCCGCGGCCACATGCGGTCGAGCACCCACCGTGTCACTCCGTCGTAGCCGACCATGCGATATTCCATCGAAATCGGTCCACCCGCGACGTCATTGAAGTCGACGTGTGCCTGGCGCTCGAAGTCGTCGGGGTGCACGGCTGCCTCCCAAGCCTCCCCTGGATCAACGCCGGGCGGGATTGGCCCGCCGAGAAGGCCCTCGGTGCCGGGACCGGTGAAGAGTTCCCGGTACCCAAAACCGGCCACCGTCTCGCCCGTGTACAGGTGACAGTCGATGCGATCAAGGACCTCAAGCAGTCGGGTCGCGTCGACATCGGCCATCTCGCCTCCGGCGCAGCCATGACTGCCGGACGACGGCGTGCGCGCGTCCGGTGCCATGTGTGGCCCCTCAGCCACCGATCCCACGAATCGTCATACCTGTGCATCGGTACCCGACCGCCCGAAACGCTCCGCTGAACGCGCCGCTTCGGTTCATTCCTTCGGTGTGCCTTGATCGGCGATTGCCGACGGGTCAGGCCAGTACACCGCTATTTCGACGGACCGCTTAGGGTGCAGGGCGTGGAGAATCGAACGCTTGGACGCACCCACCGGCAGGTCTCGGTGGTCGGCCTGGGTTGCTGGCAGCTCGGCGCGGATTGGGGCGACGTCAGCGAAGCCGACGCCTTCGCCCTGCTGCACGCCGCTGTCGACGCCGGGGTCACCTTCCTCGACACAGCTGACGTCTACGGCGACGGTCGCAGCGAGCAACTGATCGGCCGGTTCCTGAAGGAGCGCGCTCAGGCACTCACCGTCGCGACGAAGATGGGCCGCCGCTCGAACCCGCACGTCGCCGAGGCATACACCTTGGAGGCTTTCCGCGACTGGGTCGACCGCAGTCGCACCAACCTCGGGGTCGACACGCTTGACCTGGTGCAGCTGCACTGCCCGCCGACGTCGGTGTTCGCCGACGACCGTGTCTTCGACGCGCTCGACACGCTGGTTGCGGAGGGTCGCGTCGCCGCGTACGGAGTGTCGGTCCAGACGTGCGACGAGGCGCTGCGGTCGATCGCGCGCCCCGGGGTTGCGACCGTGCAGATCATCCTCAATGTCTTTCGCCGCAAGCCGCTGGAGCAGGTGTTGCCGGCCGCCGTTGCTGCGGGTGTCGGGATCATCGCCCGGGTGCCGCTGGCCAGTGGGCTGCTGTCTGGGAAGTACGACGAGAGCACGCAGTTCGGCGCCGACGATCACCGTACTTACAACCGGCACGGGGAATCCTTCGACATGGGTGAGACCTTCAGCGGGGTGCCCTACGACGTCGGTGTCGCTGCGGCCCGCGAGGTCGCGCGCCTCGCCCCGGCGGGCACCGTGACCGCACAGCTGGCCCTGCGCTGGATCGTGGACCAGCCCGGTCTGTCGACCGTGATACCGGGAGCGCGCAACGTCGAGCAGGTGCGGGCGAACGTGGCGTCTGCCGATCTGGCGCCGCTCGGCGACGACATGCTCGATCGCTTACAGGACGTCTACGACCGCGACATCCGGGAGCACGTGCACGACCGCTGGTGACGCGGTGGGTGGCAGGCAGCGAATCACCCGCATCGCTCCGCGCAGTTCGACCGGGCCCGCCGAATATGGGATGAGCACCGTCGAGCCGCGTTCGACGGGCAACTCCGACGTCGCCGTGACGACTGAGCCCGCTCCTTCGACCACGATCAGCACCCAGTAGCTCGACTCGACAGTCAGTGACGCGGCGGGAGTGACGACGACGTCGTGTGCTTGAAAGAACGGATCGGCGTCCGCCGGAAAGAGTGTCGCGACGCCGCCGAGGTTCGCGCGAGCCTTGCGGTGGTACGTGCTGATGTCGGCGGCCGTCAAGCAGTCGCGGTCAAAACACTGCAACGACTGCTCGCCGCTTAGACCGAGTTGTTCGTCGCGCCGGTCGGGCATGCCGAAGTCTTTCCATTCGAGCATCACCGAGAAATCGGTGGGTTCCTGGAGTTCGACGATGAACACCCCAGCGCTGATGGCGTGCGGTGTGCCCGCCGGCACGAAGATGGCGTCGCCGGTCTGCACCGGCAGCCGGTTCATGGCGCCAAGAATCTGTGCGCCGTCTTGTGCGACGAACCAATTCTCCAACTCGGCAGGTTCGACGTCGTGGTCGAAGCCGAGATAGACGTGCGGGTCTGCTCCGAGAGTTCCCACGATGATCCAGGCCTCGGTCTTGCCGAAGCTGCACGCGAGATGGGTTCGCGCGAACGACCGATCGGGATGGCAATGCACCGGCAGCCGCTCGCCGGCGTCCAGCAACTTCACGAGTAGCCCTGGATTCGCGCCGAGTTCTTCGAGATGGTCAGGTGCGAGAAAGAGCTCAGGCTCGTCCATGATGGCTTGTCTGAGCAGGCGACCGTCGGGCAACCGCGTCAGGCCGTCTTCGGCGTCGGCGGGTATGCCGAACTTCGTCACGGTCGAGGCAACCCAGTCTTCGGGCGATCGGTTCGACGCACTCGCGCTCGCGCCGGTGCCTGGGGCTCCGTCACGGAACTGCGCAATCTGTGCGCCGCCGAGGTAGAACTGCGGCGGTTGATTGGCGGCGAGCAGCACGGGTTCCATCGGCGTTCGTCGACCATCCTGTCGTCGAGCTAGATACCGACCTCGCACAGGCGCAGCATGCGTCTGCGTCGGGCAACACGATAGCGTCGAGGCAGCGCCGCCCTTAGGGTGTCAGCGACGAAAGGTAGCCGGGTTGATAGAGGCGCGTGATCTCAGCAAGCGATACGGCGACAAGGTCGCCGTCGATCATTTGTCGTTCACCGTTCAGCCCGGCAAGGTCACCGGATTCCTCGGCCCGAATGGCGCCGGGAAGTCGACAACGATGCGCCTAATTCTCGGGCTCGATCGGCCCGACACCGGCACCGCGACCATCAACGGCCACCGCTATCGCGACCTAGTCGAACCGCTTCGGACAGCGGGGGCGTTGCTCGAAGCAAAGGCCGTTCATTCGGGCCGCAGCGCCTACAACCACCTACTAATCCTTGCCCAGACTCAAGGCCTGCCACGCAGCCGCGTCAATGCTGTCATCGATCTCGTTGGGTTGCACGACGTCGCCCGCAAGAGGGCAGGTGGGTTCTCACTCGGCATGAGCCAGCGGCTCGGAATCGCGGCCGCACTTCTCGGCGATCCGCAGGTTCTCCTGCTCGACGAGCCGGTCAACGGACTCGATCCCGAAGCGATCCTCTGGATCCGCAACCT
>Ga0209890_10000297_pt1 | contig 22963 bp, 24 predicted proteins | sample OrgsoiDNA2013049_FD_185799 | JGI IMG/M metagenome (GOLD analysis project Ga0209890, IMG submission 185799) | Permafrost soil microbial communities from the Arctic, to analyse light accelerated degradation of dissolved organic matter (DOM) -... | ecosystem: Environmental > Terrestrial > Soil >...
AAAGCCGTCTCTCCCTCACGCAACCTACTTCGGGACCCTCAAAGGGTCCCGCGCCCCCCGCGATGAGCTCGAGCCGGCAAAGCCGTCTCTCCCTCACGCGATCTGGTCGCTGTTTTCTGGACGCCGCAGGCGGACTCGCTGCACGATGCGTCGCTGAGGCGAGACGGCGGTGGGACAGTACACGCTCTGGTGTCTCAATCGGGTCGCCGGTTGGGATCGGGATCGGTTGGCGCGCGCGCTGGGGGTTCGGGGGTTGTGGAGGTCGAAGCACGACATCCGGCTCGGCAGCCGCGGGCGCTTCGACAGGAATCCCGGCTGGGAGGCGACCCGCGGCACCGGCGTCCTCATGCACGAAGAGCACGCCTGCGACGAATACTTCGTCCCCATCGCGGTCAAGTGCATCGGCGATCCGGATGGGTTCCTCACGCGTCTCGGCGATCGAATGAGCGCCGACGGGCGCCGGATGTTCGAGGCGCTCCGCATCGACTTCGCCCGGTACTTCGCTTTCGCCGACACGCTCGGCGGCGAGCAGCCCTGGCGCAGCTACTGGGAGCCGTTCCCGATGAGCAACCCGCTCTGGAAGGTCGGGATGTTCACGCGCACCGATGGGCCAGCCCCGTACGCCGGCCTCTACGAGCTCGTCGCCAGCGAAGCGCGGGAGCTCAAACGCCAGGCGATCCTGGTCGGCTACAGCCAGGGGGGCCTGGTGGCGCGCTTCCTGGCCTGGATGGATGAGCAGCTGATGGAACCGGACCAACGCGCCATCGCCGGCGTGGTTCTGGTGCAGACCCCCAACCACGGCTCGCCCCTGGCCGACCCGAACAACGCCGACAACGTGAGCGCCGGCCTGCTCGGCATCCTGACGGGCCTGGGCGGCTTTCCGATCGTCGGAGACGCCGACCCGAACACCCGCGATGCGCTCGAGGCGCTGGTGGGCGGGCGCGCCCCGGCGGGCTCACCGGTCTGGCACTTCGGCGTGGGAGCCGTCTGCCAGATCCTCGACGCGGCGATCGCGGACACGCCGGCGTCCGAGCCCGATCGGTGCGACATCTTGCGAACGGCCCGCAAGTGGCTGACCGGTCTTCTGGAGGAGAAGGTCTTCACAGCGTTCGATGACCTCGATCCGGCCGGGCTCGACGATCCGCGCAGCATTCTGGGACGGCTGGAGGCGACACCCCTCGCGCGGACCTTTCACGGCGCGATCGTCGGCGGCGACACGTCGCTCGACGATCTGGTCCTCGAAGGGAGAAACTGCCTCGTGCGCTGGCTGGTGCGCCACCTCGTGGCCCGGCGCTGGTTCGCGACGGCCGAAGATTCCTACGCGCGCATCGCCCTCGACGAAACCGCCGCCGACGTGCCTCACGGCGAGCTGCACCGGAAACTCGCGACGCTCTATCAGACGGGCGTCAAGGACCGCGCCGCGGGGATCGACCTGCCGCCGTTCGCTCACGACTTCGTCATCCCCTCGGTCTCGCAGGCGCTCTACACGCTGGCGCCGCCGGAGGCGGGCGAGTTCTTCCTCGGCAACGAGCTGAACGCACGGGCGACGCACGTCAGCGGCGCCGACGAACGCGATCGCGACTCGGACTCACCGCTGGTCCGCAGAATGCTCGCCGCGCTGGGCGAGCGGCTGCAGTAACGACGGCACCTCAGCGCAGGTGGAAGAACGTCAGGACGATCTCCAGCAAGATCAGCACGACCACCGCCTCCTCCAGCAGCACCAGGCGCCGATCACGAGCCACGCCCAGCACCAGCTCCAGCATCTCCTGGACGCTGCGCAGCTTCAGCTCCAGCGCCTGGTATCGGTCGACCAGATCGAACTCGGCGCGCAGCTCGTCGTAGATGAGGTTCATCCCCGGGTCGTCCCAGGTCTCGTCGGGTTTGTCGAGCAGGTGCAGGATGGTGAGCACCTCGTTGCGCGTCGAGATCGCGGCGCCGATGAACTTGTGCAACGGGCGGGTCCGCAGCGACACCGTTCCGTGCCCCTCCATCCGCTGGACCAGCCGGTCGGTGCGCACGAACATCTCCTCGACGATCCGTTCGTAGTACTCCATCGCCGCGCTCTGCGCGACGGTCAAAGCCACCACGCTGGCGCGCGCGGGGGTCAGCTGATCCAGGGTCAGGATCCCCTCGGCGACGTCGGGCGCCCGGCCCGGATCCTCCCGGACGTTCAGCTCCTCGATCACCGTCGCCTTGGTGAGGCCCGGGCGCGCGCGGCGCAGGCGGTCGAGCTCGCGCTCACGCACAGCCGGCGTCAGATCGCGGAAGACGATGGCGCCAAACGGATAGACGAACACCGCCCCACCGTCGACACGATAGAAGAGCTCGTGCGGACGCCGACGGGCCTCCGGGTAGACCACCGCGAGATCCTTGAGCGATAGGTTCTCGACGAACGCCGTGGCGTGAAAGACGTGGACCAGACCGGTCGAGGCGAGTGGCTCCATCGCCCCCGATCTTACCTGGACCGTGGGGTCGTTCACGGGTCAGCTACTGATCGGTCGTCGCAGGCTGATCGGTTGCCGGCTGCTCGGTCGCTGGCTGCTCGGTCTGCGACTTCTCGCCTTGCGGCTGGGCCTGCGTTTCCGCCGGCAAGGTTGCTTGACGCGGCACCGGCGGACCGACGACCGAAGGATTGCGAGGGTGCTCTTTCTGGAGGTCCGTGATGCTGAGCGCCTGCGAGCTTTGCCCCGTGGGCGTCCAGGCGTGCGGAGGCGCGGTGATCGTGGGCCCCCCCAGGCGATTGGCGCCCGAGACAGCGCCTGCCGAGCTGTTGAGAATCTGAGGCTGATTGCCGTCGGCGAAGGCGGCCACTGGAACCAACGCGACCGTCACGCCCAACCACAACGCGGCTGCTACGTTCTTCATACCAAAAACGTAACCACGACTGCGTGGCAGCAGGCGCCGTAACCCATCGCCGTAACCCATCGCCGTAACCCATCCTGGCGGGCGGCGTAGAAGGGTCAGGAGGATCATCATGTTGCAGACATTCGTGACCACGACGCTCGACCGACTGCGCCGTACCGCGGACCGGATTTCGTTCCTGGGCCCCACTTTGGCCCGCCTGACGGTTGGGCTCGTGTTCATGGGAACCGGCTGGGGAAAGCTGCACTCCCTCCCCGACGTGACCGATTTCTTCACCTCGCTGCACATCCCGGCGCCGGGGTTCAACGCACGGCTCACGGCGGCAACCGAGTTCTTCGGCGGGCTGGCGATCCTGCTCGGCCTCGGGACGCGCCTGGTGGCGCTGCCGCTGGGGTTCACGATGGTCATCGCGATTCTCACCGCCAAGCGTGGCGACATCATCGGCCTCACGGCGCTGGTCGGGTTCGAGGAGTGGAGCTACCTCGTCTTCTTCATATGGCTGGCGCTGGTCGGCGCCGGGCCCGTTTCGCTCGACGGTCTGATTGGCAGGCTGAGGAAACGGAACGGCGACGCCCTCCCCTCGTCGGCCACAATCTCCCAGACACCGTAACTGGGAGCTCTCACCGGAACAGAAACGTCATGATCGCGGCCCTGCATTCGTATCGCCTGGATCGAAGGCCGCCGCTCGGGAGCTCGCTCGCGCCGCGGGTGGCGGTTGTGGCCAGCGCGGCGACGGTCTATCTATTGGTCCCGTGGAGCGTGGCCGTGGATCCTGAGGCGACGGAAGCCGCCGAGGTCATGGGGCGGTACTGCCGGGGCGACGCCGCGGCGTTTCACCGCCTCTACGCACTGCTCGCGCCGCGTCTGCTCGCGTATCTGTTCGGTCTCCTGCGCGACAAGGCCGCCGCCGAGGACATCTTGCAGGTCACCTTCCTCAAGGTTCACGAGGCGCGATCGACCTACGTTCTGGGCGCCAACCCGATCCCCTGGATGTACACCATCGCCCACCGGACCTTCCTCGACGAGGTTCGCAAACGAAAGCGCAACCGCGTGCAACTCACCAAGGACGGCACGTTGCAGGCCGAGCCGGCCGCCGACCTCACCGGCGTACCGGTCGAAGCGGGTCAAGACGAGGCCGCCCGCCCCGATCCCGCCGCGGCCGCTGTCGCGCTCGCCGCGCTCCACCAACTCCCCGAGAACCAGCGCGAAGCACTGTTGCTCACCAAGGTCCACGGTCGCTCGACCGCGGAGGCGGCGATGATCGCCGGCACCACACAGGGCGCGATCAAGCAGCGCGCCCACCGGGCGTACGTGACGCTGCGTGGGCTGCTCAGCAAACCGGACGGAGCCTCGCCCGGTCCCGCGCCTCGGCCCGCTGCCGAAAAGGAGCCGTCGTGACCTCCAAAAACTTCGACGATCGCGCGCTACCGCCGGGACAGCTCGAGGCGCCCGCGCCGTCGCACGATCTGCTGAACGCCATCCGGGGGATGAAGCCGGTCCGCACCCGCACGCGGTTCGGCGCCCTGGCGGCCGTCGCCCTGGTGGGGCTCATCTGGCCGGCACTGGTGCTCACCCTCCACGCCTACCGCCCCGATCTCGCCGCGTTGCCGCTCGGCTGGGTGGTCGTCGCCGCGGCGCTCTGGGGGGCGGCCTTCGTCCTGTCGCTGACGGCGGCTCTGGTCCCCCGGCGAGGCGACGTGCTCCCGGCGCCCGGTCGGGCCTCACGCGTCGGGGGCGTCGCGCTGGCGGGACTGTTCGCATTTGCGCTCGCCGCCAGTGCGCAGGTGCCGGGAGTCAGCCTTCGTCCCGAGGACGCGCACCTGACGCTCGTCCAGTCGTGCGTCCACTGCGCCAGCTTCGTCCTCGAGATCGCGGTCCCCTTCCTCGTCGTCGGTCTCTACGCGCTTCGCCGGCTGGTGCCGATGGGCCGGGCGCGCATCGGCCTGGCGCTCGGCGCTGCCGGTGGCGCCATGGGAGGCTTCGTCCTCCATTTCATCTGCCCGTTCGCCGGCACCGCCCACGTGGTGCTCGGCCACGTCGGTGGGACGATCCTGGCCGCCGCCGCGGGCGCGGCCCTGCTCCCCGCGCTCCTCCGTCGGCGAAGTTAACGGCGCAGGATCAGGTCCCAGACCAAGAGCTTCAACGCCAGAGCGGCGACGGTGCCCAGGAAGAGCAGCCGGACGAAGCGATCGCCCCCCTTGAGCGCGGCGTGCGCGCCCAGCCAACCGCCCACCAAGTTCGCCGCTGCCAGCGGGACGCCGACCCGCAGGTCGACGAGGCCGTGGGCAAAGAAGACGACCGAGGCCGCCACGCAGGAGAGCAGGTTGATCGGCTTGGTGACGGCGACCGACTCCATCATCGTCAAGCCGAAGCAGACAGTGCAAAGGACTGTCATCAGCGTGGTGTAGCCGCCCGAGAAGAACCCGCCGTAGACGCCGAGCAACGTGGTCCCGACGAACCCCCACCAGCGGCGCGCGCGGGTCGGCGCCACCGGCGCGCCGTCCTTTCGGTAGACCGCGATGAAAACCACCAGCACCGCCATCGAGATGCCGACCACCAGCTTGACCACCGTCTCGGGGAGCTTCACAGCGAGGTGAGCGCCGAAGGCGGAGGTAGCCATGGTGATGGCCCCGAGGGGGAGCAGCAGCTCCACCCGCAGCATCCGCGCCCGCGCGAACCGCGCCGTCGCGGAGACGGTCATGAAGATGACCGCGAACATGTTGGTGGCCACCGCCTGCCGCGGCGACATGCCGACCATGATCATGAGCGGCACGTTGATGAGCGAGTTGCCCCCGGTGATCGCCCCGAGCGCGCCGGTCGCTACCATGAGGGCACTTAGCAAGGTGATCTGGGCGACGGTCATTTGGACTTCCTAGATAGCCTGCCACCCGGACGTGGTGAAGCCTCTCCATGCAGGCTTGGGACTTGGTCGGGGGCGGGCTTTGCCGCGCGACCTCGGTCGCTTATGCTCCCGCGCGCCGTGATCGACATTCGTTTGCTACGTGAAACCCCCGACGACGTCCGCCAGGCCTACGCGCGGCTCGGCGCGCCGATCGACCTCGATGGCGTGATCGCCGCCGACGCGCGCGTGCGCGACCTCAAGAACGAGTCGCAGACGCTGCAGGCGGCTCAAAACAAGATGTCCAAAGAGATCGGGCGTGTCCCCGCCGGGCCCGAACGCGAACGCGCGGTCGCCGAGAGCACGGCGGTCAAGAAAGACATTGAGAGCAAAGCCGCCGAGCTGGCCGCCGCGGAAGCGAAGCTCGACGAGCTTCTCCTCGAGCTCCCCAACCTGCCCCACCCCTCGGTCCCCGTCGGCAAGGACGAGACGGAGAACAAGGTCCTTCGCGAAGAAGGCCAGAAGCGGACCTACGACTTCGCCCCCAAGCCGCACTGGGACCTGGGGACCGCGCTCGACATCATCGACTTCGAGCGGGGGACTAAGATCTCGGGCTCGCGCTTCTACGTCCTCAAGTCCTGGGGGGCGCGCCTGCAACGCGCCCTCATCACCTTCATGCTCGACTTGCACACGGAGAAGCACGGCTACGTCGAGATCTATCCGCCCTACATGGTGCGGCGCGAGTGCCTGGTCGGGACCGGCAACCTCCCCAAGTTCGGCGAAAACCTCTATCGCGACGCGGAGGAGGACTTCTGGTTCATCCCCACCGCGGAGGTGCCGGTGACCAACCTTTACCGCGACGAGATCATCGACGGCGCCAAGCTGCCGATCCGCCACGTCGCCTTCACCGCCTGCTTCCGGCGCGAGCAGATGGCCGCCGGGAGGGATACCCGCGGCATCAAGCGCGGCCACCAGTTCGACAAGGTGGAGCTGGTCAAGTTCGTCCACCCGGACACGTCCATGAACGAGCTGTCCGCCCTGCTCTCCGACGCCGAGGACGTCCTCAAGGCCCTGGAAATCCCCTATCGTGTCGTGCAGATGTGCACCGGCGACCTGTCTTTCTCGGCCATGGCCAAGTTCGATCTCGAGCTCTGGGCGCCCGGATGCAACGAATGGCTGGAGGTCAGCTCCTGCTCCAATTTCGGCGACTTCCAGGCCCGCCGCGCGCACATCCGGTTCAAGGGCGCCACCGCCGGAGCAGCCGGCGGAGCAAAAGACGGGAAAGAGAAGGCCCGCTTCCTCCACACCCTGAACGGCTCCGGCCTAGCGCTCCCGCGGACGCTGATCGGCGTTCTCGAGACCTACCAGCGCTCCGACGGACGCATCGATGTGCCGGCGGCACTGCGGCCGTATCTCGGCGGCGCGGCGATCCTGGGTTGACAACTTGACGACTCATCCCGTAACTGGCTGTAACCTTTGACTTCCTCGGGACTTTCCGGATACAGTGCTCGCACCGGGCCGATGACCAAGGCGGATCTCATCGATCTCATCGCCGAGCGCGCCAAGCTGCCGCATGGCCGCGCAGAGCTATTGATCTGCCAGATGTTCGATTCGATGGTCGACGCCCTCTGCCGCGGCGAGGGGATCGAGATTCGCGGGTTCGGAAGTTTCTCTATCCGCGCTTACAAGGAATATCAGGGGCGTAACCCACGGACGGGCGAGGCGGTTCGCGTCCGCCCGAAGCGGCTCGCCTTCTTCAAGGTGGGCAAGGAGCTCCGCGAGCGGGTCAACGCCCGGGCAGGCAGCGGCAACGTCGTCGGCGCCGGCGACGACGACGACGACGACGACGGTCCGGACGACGCCGAGACCACCTAACCAGCTGAACTGCCAGGCTCTGGGGCTTGGAGCGGTGACCGGCGCTCGGCGCCGGAGGCCAGTCAGCGGCGCGCCAGCCAGTCGGCGAGCTTGGGAAACATTGCGCGCACGCGCCCGGCTGACGCGCGGGTCTCTGCGGCCGCCAGGAGCCGATCCGCTGACGTCCGATCGCCCATCTGTTCGTAGGCCCAAGCGAGCAGCGTCAACCAGGCGCGGGCCTGCGGCACGGCGAGCGCCTGGTCGGCTTGGGCGTGCAGCTCGTCACGATCGAATTCCCGGCGCCCCTCCGCGAAGGCCAGGTAAAGCTCGGCGTAGGCGCGCTGGATGCGGAGGTAGTCGCCCTCGAGGAGGCGCGGCAGGGCGGCGAACCGCGCGGCGGCCTCGGTGGCCCGATCGAGGTTCACCAGCGTGACGACCTGCGCATACGCCAGGGCCCGACGATCGACGCGGCGACGCCGGTCGCGCCCCATCCGCCGCAGCGCGGAGGTCTGCAGCGCCAAGGCCTGCTGGTGGTCGCCGCGTATGACAGCCGCCATGGCCATCAGGCGCTCGGCGCGGCCGCGCGTCGATTCGGACGTCCAGCGACTGCCCACGACCCGGCGGAGGAGCGTCTCCGCCTCAGCGAATCGCTCGCTGGCCATGAGGCGCGAGGCCCGATCGAACCGTTGAAACACGCAGACGTTGCGCAGAAACAGCAACGACAGCGCACCGCCGACCACGAGACCGCTCGCACCGCCGACGGCCCAGTAGAAGGCCGTCACCACCGTCATTCCCGCCCCGACTCCGAGCACATAGCGGGTCAGCTGGCGGCCGTAAGCGCGCGCGGAACGGACCTGGCCGCGCGCATCCACGTAGATCATCGAACCGGAGGTGGCCTCCGTGAGGCTGTCGGCGATTCGGCGCGGGGGGTCGTCCGACATCGCGCCGTCGCTCCTGCTAGCGCGGTTCGGTGACGCGCCAGGTGGTGCCGGCTGGCGTGTCCATGAGCTCGACGCCGATCTCTTGGAGGGTGCGCCGGATCTCGTCGCCGCGCGTGAAATCCTTGGCCTTGCGGGCCTCGGAGCGTTCCACGATGCGGGCTTCGACGGCGGCCGGATCGATCCCACGCCGCCCACACAGACGGAGCCGGTAGCCTTCGAGGAACGCGGCCGAGGGCCGCTGGAAGATCCCCAGCGCCGCACCGCAGGCGGCGAGATCCTTCCGGAGGCGCGCCAGCGTCCGGCGCCGAACGTCCTTGGCCGCCGCTTTCGGGTCGTCGAGCAGCTTGTTGGCCAGCAGGAACGCTTCCGACAGTTGGCCGATGGCGGCGGCGGTGTTGAAGTCGTCGTCCATCGCGTCATTGAAAGAGGTGATCGTCTTGTCGGCCGGCGCGACGACCGCGCCGCCGTCGTCCTCGCCCGGCGCCTCCGCCAGCCGGTCCAACGTCCGGTAGTAGTAGGCGAGTCGGGCTTCGGCCTCGTCGATCTCCGGATAGCGGGCGTGTCCCTTGTCGTCGTGGGCGATGGTGAACGCCACCGGGCTGCGGTAGTGGACGCCGATGAGGTGCAGGCGCAGCGCTTCGAGGTCGTAGGTCTCGGCGACCTTGCGGATGGTCACGAAGTTGCCGAGCGACTTCGACATCTTCTCGCCGCCGAAGTTCACCATCCCCGAATGGATCCAGTGCCGCGCGAACTGGCCCTCGCCGAACGCGCCCTCGGACTGGGCGATCTCGTTTTCGTGGTGCGGGAAGATGAGGTCGGCGCCGCCGCCGTGGATGTCGAACGGCTCGCCCAGGTAGCGGTGCGCCATCCCCGAGCACTCGATGTGCCAGCCAGGTCGTCCGTTTCCCCAGGGGCTCTCCCAGAACGGCTCGCCCGGCTTGGCCCCCTTCCAGAGCGCGAAATCGAGCGGGCTCTTCTTGTGCTCGTCCACCTCGATGCGCGCGCCGGAGCGGAGGTCGTCGATGTGCTGCCCGGAGAGACGACCGTAAGGGGCGAAGCCAGGCACAGAGAAGTAGACGTCGCCGCCCGCGGCGTAGGCGAGACCGCGCGCCTCGAGCCGCTGGATGATCTCGATGACCTCGGCGATGTGGTCGGTGGCGTGCGGCTCGTGGTCGGCGGGGAGCACGTCGAGCGCGCGGAAATCGGCGTTCATCTTCTCGGTGAACTCGTGCGCCACCTCGGCGGCCGTCCGCTTCTCCGCCTCGGCCTTCCTGATGATCTTGTCGTCGATGTCGGTGACGTTGCGGACGTAGTTGACCGCGTAGCCAGACGCGCGCAGGTAGCGGGCGATCACGTCGAAGGCCACCTCCTTGCGCCCGTGGCCGACGTGGCAGAGGTCGTAGACGGTGATGCCGCAGGAGTACATCCCGACCCGCCCCGGCGTCAGCGGCTCGAACGGGACCTTCTTCCCTGCGCGGGTGTCGTAGATCCGGAGCGTCACGACCGGGAGAGCTCGCGGAAGAGTCCGACCAGGTTGACGGCCCCGAACATCACCAGGATGAGAGCGATGAGCACGGTCGGCGCGTGCTCGCGCGGGCGGTCCCCCTCGACCAAGAGGTAGGCGTCGTCCGGGATCACCACCGGCGCCATGGTGTGGATGGCGGCGATTTCGGGCGGCGCGAGACTCCGCGGCGTCCCTTGACCGGGGCGAATGACCAGACCGCCGGCGCCCCCGGAGGGCGACACGTCCTCGAGCTTGACCTCGATCGTCTGGCGCGCGTCGCGAATCTCGACGTCCTGAGCGAGGTTCCCGATGGCGTCGAGCGCCCCCTGGGCGAGCGCAGGCGGGAACTTCACCACGAACGTCCACCGCTGCGGCGGCTCGGCCGTCGACGAGAGCGGACCGGACTCGGGCGCGGCCACCGCCGCCTTGGCCTTGATCGCGCCGAGCGTCCGCACCACCTCGCCGCCGCGCGTGGTGAGCACGCCGCGCGCGTCATCCTCGGTGACGAACTTGTCGCGCGGCAGCCCGATCCGAACCTGATCGGGCTCGGCGACGTCGATGGCGATCGTCTCGCGCTCATCGAGCGCCACGGTGTCGCCGCTGGTGTCGACCAGCGACAGCGGCGCCCCGGGGTGGCGTGCGGCGAGCGCGCGCGCCAGGGCGTCGGGCGCGAAGAAGTGCGTGGCAGCCACGTGCGTGGAGAAATAGCTGCGGATCGAGCTGGCGAACGACAGCTCGTCGACGCGGATGAGCCGCCCCTCGAAGACATCCGACTCGGCCAGCGCTGCCGGCAGCGGGCTCTCGCGGCGGTGGAGAAACAGGCGGTCGCCGGTCCCCAGCAGCCGGAAGAGCTGGCTGAAGACCCACGACCCCTTGGTGTCGATCTGTAGCGCACTCTCCCGGTCGGGAAGGCCGGCCACGCGCACGTAGCGGTTCTCGAGGCCGCTCACCGCCTGGCTATGGCCAAAGACAGCGCCGGCGCGGCCGAGGTCGAGCGGCTCTCCCGACGACAGCGCGTAACGCAGGTCGTGGCGGATGTGAAAGACGAGGAAGAACGCCAGCAGCGCGCCCGCAACGGCGACCACCGGATGGCGGCCACGCGAAGGGATGTGTGCGAACTCGTCCACGACGCCTGCCGCGTCGCCGGCGGCTCGGTTGGTCTCGGCCGTATCGGTCATGTTTCGGGCGTCGCGCGCAGCCTAGCACAGGTTCCACGGACTACCTGGAACCGCCTGCTCGACTTGCTCTCGGATGGGGTTTCCGCTATGTGCGGGGGGTGGTGCGGGTCCGATCGCGCGTGCTCGTCGCGTTGGCGTTGGTGGCGCTGCCGATGGCCGCCAACGGCTGCCAGCACAAGTCGAAGACGCCCGAGGAGGCCTTCCAGCGGTTCGCCACCGCGGTGCAGGCCGGCGACGGGGCGGCGCTGTTCGACGCGCTCGATCAGCAGACGCGATGGGATCTGATGACGATCCAGAAGTACCACCGCGAGGCCTACGACATCGTGCTCAGCAACTACCCCGAAGGGACCGTGCGCGACCGCGAGAAGGGCCGGTTCGAGCACGCGGCCACCGCGCCGTCGGCGCGGGAGCTCTTCCGCAGCGACACCGCCCCCGGCCTGCTGCCGACGCTGGTGCCGCTGGCGCAGGGGATTCCGCGCATCGAAGCGGGACCGGTCGAGGGGCAAGCCACGGCCGTGCTCGACGGTGGCGGGCGAGTGCCGCTCGGGCGCGGCGAGAATGGCGGATGGGGATTCTCCGGCCTCGCCAAAGGGGCCGAGGACGACAAGAACCGCGCCTACAACGATCTCCAGGTCGTGCGCGCGAGCGCCGCCGACTACGAGCGGGCCGCCGCACGCGCGGCGAAATGACCCGCAAGCCGACCCCCGAGCCGATCGAGACAGAGCAGCTCTCGCTGCTCGCGCGGCCGGTCGTGAGCCCCTCACTGCCCGCCGTCGCGCCGCCGGCACAGCCTCTTATCCCACCGCCACCGCCGCCGGCCGCAGTCGCGGCACCACGCATCTACTCGGTCACGGAGATCTTGCGCGCGGCGCGCCTGACGCTGGAGAGCCGGTTCGCCGAGATCCGCGTCGAAGGCGAAGTCTCCGGACTCAAGCGGTCGGGCCCGGGACATCTCTACTTTTGCCTCAAGGACGACGAGGCGCAGCTCGACTGCGTGCTGTTCTCGCGCGAGGCTGCGCGGCTGAAGTTCAGCCTGGAAGAAGGGATGGCGGTCCGCTGCCGTGGGCGACTGACCCTCTACGAAGCGCGCGGCCGGTTTCAGATGTCGGTCGCCGACATCGAGCCGACGGGGGCCGGCGTACTGGCGCTGGCGTTCGAGCAGCTCAAGCAGCGCCTCGAAGCCGAAGGGCTTTTCGACCAAGCGCGTAAGCGGCCGCTTCCGTTTCTCCCGCGACGCCTCGGGGTCGTGACGTCGCCCCAGGGCGCCGTGGTGCGCGACATCATCCGGATCGCGCACCGGCGATTTCCGGTGCCGATTCTGGTCTCGCCCTGCCCGGTCCAGGGCGAGGGGGCCGCGCTGGCGATCGCGGCGGCGCTGCGTCGCCTGGCGGCGGTCGACGACGTCGACGTCATCATCGTCGCGCGCGGCGGCGGCTCGCTGGAAGATCTCTGGGCCTTCAATGAAGAGCCGGTGGCGCGCGCCATCGTCGCCTGCCGCGTCCCGGTGATCTCGGCCGTCGGCCATGAGACCGACTTCACCATCGCCGACTTCGTCGCCGACCTGCGCGCCCCGACGCCGTCCGCCGCCGCCGAGCTGGCGATCCCGATCGAGGAGGATCTGCGCGCCGAGCTGGCGCTCTTGCAACGACGAGGCGGCCGGGCGCTGGCCGAGTCGGTCCGCGCCGCGCGACACGGGGTCGAGCGGCTGCGCGGGCGCCTCGGCGATCCGCGCCGGCTGCTCGACGAGCGGCGGCAGCGCCTCGACGAATCGATCGAGCGTGGACGGCGGGTTCTCGCCCGGCGGCTGACGGCCGCACGGGCCGACCTCAGCGCCGTCGACAATCGCCTCCACCGCGCGCACCCGCAGCGCCGCATCCTCGAGCAGCGCGCCACGCTGGCGGCCGTGCGCCATCGGCTGGAGGCAACGATCCGCCCTGCCCTCGTCGCGCGCCGTCACGCGGTCGAGGCCGCGGGGGGAAAGCTGCAGGCGCTCTCGCCGGTGCGGGTCCTCGAGCGGGGCTTCAGCCTGACCCAGCGCGCCGACGGCCGCCTCATTACCACCGCCGTCGATGTCGCCCCCGGCGAGCGGGTTCATGTCCGCCTGCGCGACGGCAGCTTCGACGCCACCGTCGATGCCAACGTCGACACCAGGGTCGACCGAACGCCCGAGAGCGCGGAGAAGAAGCCCCCACGATGATCCGCGCCGCCGTCCTGGGGGCCGACGTCAGCAAGAGCCGCTCGCCGGCGATCCACAATGCCGCCTTCCGCGCGCTGGGGATCGAGGGGGAGTACGTCGCCCTCAGCGTGGAAACGCGCCGCTTCCGCGCGCTGGTGCGGCAGCTGCGCGCCGACGGCTACCGCTACCTGAACGTCACCATCCCGCACAAGATCGCGGCCGCCGCGCTAGCCGATCGCCGGGGACCCGAGGTGCGCGCCTCAGGCGCCGCCAACACGCTCATCTTCCCGAAGCCGCGCGCCCCGGTCCGCGCCGAGAACACCGACGGCGCTGGCCTCATCGCCGCGCTGGCCGATCTCGGCGCAACGGTGGCGGGACGGACGATCGTCATGGTCGGCGCAGGCGGCGCCGCGGCCGGCGCGCTGGAGGCGCTCACCCGCGACGGTGCCCAGATCCGCCTGGTCGCGCGCCGACCGGCGGTCGCGCGCGCGGTGCGCCGACGCCTCCCCGTCAAGCAGCAGGCCCGCGTCACCGTCGCCGCCTGGACCGGCGCGTCGCTGGCCGAGGCGCTCGACGGCGCCGAGGTACTGGTGTCAGCGGTCCCCGCCGCCGCCTGGGGCGAAGCCGGCGCACGCGTAGGACTGAGCGCGCTCCCACGCGGCGCCGCCGTCCTGGAGATGGCCTACGGCGCGCCGACGCCGCTGGCCGCGGCGGTCCGTCGCAGCGCCCGAGGCTACGCCGACGGCATCGGGATGCTGGTGCATCAGGCCGCCCGCGCGATCGAGCTCGCTCTGCGAGAGAAACCGCCCTTGGGTCCCTTGTTCCGCGCGGCTCGCCGCGCTGGAGCTGGCCCCTCGAACCGATAGCCGCCAGGCGGACACAACTCCGCGGCGCAGCCGCCGACAAAACCGGGCACCCAACAGGAGGGCCCCGAGATGACGAGCGACTGCCGGAGCTGTGGATCCAGCAACGAACGAATTGCGCGGTTTTGCCGAGAGTGCGGCTCCGCAATCAGCCCTGTCGCGGCCGGCCCGACCGGGGCGCTGACGCCCGCACTAGTCCGGCAGCTCGCCGGGCGCCGCGCCGACTACTATGTCCAGGCTTTCGCGCGGATGTTCCCGGACGGGACGGTCGCCCTCAAGCCGAGCTGGAACTGGGCCGCATTCCTCGGCAGCGTCTTCTGGATGCTCTACCGCGGCCTCTTCCTCGAGGCGTTCGTGCTGCTCTCCTTCGAGCTCCTATTCGGCCTCGCGCACCTGCCGCTCTGGCCGGCGTTAATGGTCGGCCAAGGGATCTTCGGCAATGCGATCTATTTCCTGGCGCTCGAGCGGCGGGCGCGGCGCGCGACAGCCATCGCCGCCTGAAGCAGGAGGGACCATATGCCTGCCTCTGGTAAAGTGGGCATGCATGAAGGCACGGCTAAAACGGAAGTCGTTCTTCGTCGACGAGCGAGAGCTCGGCGAGGCCCGCCGCACACTTGGCGCCGAGACGGATGCTGAGACGATCCGGGAAGCGCTGCGAGAGATCATTCGGATGAAGGCCCTCGCGCGGTTCGTGAAGCGAACGCGTGAGAGTCTTTCGCCCGGGACCTTTTCCTAACAACCGCTGCCCGCGGGCCGTTCTCGATACGAACGCCTGCCTCGACTTCTGGGGCCATATCTCTAAGCGGCTACCAGTACTGGTGGACGAGGGCGCGGATGCGGCGGTCGTAGATCTCTTGCACGCGACCCATGGTTTGGTCGGAGAACGGCTCCAGCTCGACGGCCGAGCAGTTCTCGTCGACCTGGGCGGGGCGCTTGCCGCCGGGGATCACGCAGGTCACCGCCTCGTGCATCAGGATCCAGCGGAGCGCGAACGTCGCCAGGGTGGCCCCCTCGGGCACCAGCGGGCGAAGCTCCTCGACCGCCTCGAGGCCGACCTCGAAGGGGACGCCCGAGAAGGTCTCCCCCCGATCGAACGCGGCGCCGTCGCGGTTGAAGTTGCGGTGGTCGTCGGTGCCGAACTTGCTCTTGGCGGTCATCTTCCCCGCCAACATGCCAGATGACAGCGGCAGCCGCGCCAGGATGCCGACCTTGCGGCGACGCGCCTCGGTGAAGAACAGGTCGGCGGGCCGCTGGCGGAAGATGTTGTAGATGAGCTGTACCGACTGAACGTCGGGGAACTCGATCGCCTTCAACGCCTCTTCGACCCGCTCGACGCTGACGCCGTAAAACCGAATCTTGCCGGCCTTCACCAGATCGTCCAGCAGACCGAACGCCTCGGGGTGGTAGTAGAGGTCGGTCGGCGGGCAGTGGAGCTGCAGGAGGTCGATGGTCTCGACCTCCAGGTTCTTGAGGCTCCGCTCGACGAAGCCGGTCAGGTTCTTTTTGTTGTAGCCCTCGACCGTCTGCTTGGGGAGCCGGCGCCCCGCCTTGGTCGTGACGTAAAACGGGTCCTTGCGCTCGCGCCGCAGCCGGGCCAGCAACCGCTCGGAGACCCCATCGCCGTAGACGTCCGCCGTGTCGAAGAAGTTCACACCACGATCGAGCGCCCGGTGCAACGCCCCCATCGACTCTTCCTCAGTGACGGCGCCCCAGGTCCCGCCGATGGCCCAGGAGCCGAAGCTGACGGTCGAGACGTGCCAGTCGGTCCGACCCAATGTCCGATATTCCATCACGGCGCCGCGAAACCTAACACAGCCTATCGAGCGCTGCTTCGACCGACCCAACGTAGCTGCCGCCGAACAGATTGACGTGAACCATGAGCGGGTAGAGCTGGTAGAGCGACACCCGTTCGCGATGGCCGTCGGCGAGCGGCCAGGCCTCCTCGTAGGCGTCGAAGACGCGCGCGCCGAACCCGCCGAAGAGTTGCATCATGGCGAGATCGATCTCGCGGTGACCGCCGTAGACGGCCGGGTCGATGAGGCACGGGGCACCGCGATCGTCGCAGAGAAGGTTGCCGCCCCACAGATCGCCGTGCAAGCGCGCGGGGGGTTCGGCCGGGCCGCAGAGATCGTCGAGCGCCGCGAACAACCGATCGAAGCCCTGCCGCATCCGCGACGACGCGCGCCCTTCGTGGGCCGCCCGGCGCAGCTGCGCCTCCAGCCGCCGCGCGCGATAGAACTCCGCCCAGGTTTCGGCCGCCGCATTTGCCTGCGGAAGCCAGCCGATGAAATTGTCGTGATCGAGCCCGAAGCCGGGTGCGCCGTAGCGGTGCAGCGCGGCGAGGCCGCGCCCCAGCTTCTCGTCGAAGTCGCGCGCCGGCGCGCCCGTCGCCACCAGCTCCAAGACCAGGAACTGCTCTGGATCTTCCGGCGATGCCACCGCCACCACCTTGGGGATCCGCAGCGCGCCAGCCTCGCCCAGCCAGCCGAGGCCCCGCGCCTCGGCGGCGAACATCCCACGCGGCGATCGGTCATTCGTCTTGACGAACAGGCGGCGGCCATCGACCAGCGCGACCTCATGGGCGCGGTTGATGTCACCACCGGCGATCCCGCGCGTCGTTGCGACCTCGCTCCCGAGCGCCGAGGCGACCGCCGCCTTCAGCCGCGCGTCCATCGGCGACTAGTCTCCCGACGCGTCGCGCGTCGCGCCTAATTCCTGCGTCAGCTGCGCGAGCAGCCCGCGGCAAGCGCGCTCGCAGATGTCGAACACCTCGTCGAACCCGCCCTGCCCGCCGTAGTACGGGTCGGGGACCTCGGCGTCCGGCGGCGCGCTGGGGTCGAACGAGCGCAGGAGCGCGACCTTGGCCCGATCGCGCCCATTGCGGGCCAGCTTCAGCAGGTCGTCTCGGTTGGCGCGGTCCATCGCCAGCACGTGGTCGAAGTCGCCGAAGTCGTCGGGCACGAACTGGCGCGCCGCGCCCGAGAGCGGAATCCCGCGCGCCTCGCCGACCGCCCGGCTGCGGCGATCGCGCGCCTGCCCCACATGCCAGTCGCCCGTCCCGGCGCTGTCGATCTCGATCCGGTCGCCGAGCCCCGCCTGCCTCACCAGGTGGCGCATCACCGCCTCCGCGGTGGGTGACCGGCAGATGTTCCCTAGACAGACGAAGGAGACCCGGACCATCGCCCTGTCCTGCCTTGCGCTAGGGCTGCGGCTCGCCCGATCGGTCCGCGGCGGGAGGCGTCGGCGTGGCTTCTCGCTCGTCCGATCCGTCCTGCGCGTCGTCATCGCCAAGTGCGGCCATCGACTCCGGATCGATGGCGTTCGCCTCATCTTCGGCCAGCGCCGCCTCGACCTCGGCCGGCGGACCCAGGTGCCGCCGCCGCTTGCGCCGGCGCTTCCCTTCACGGGGCCCGTCCTTGCTGTCTTCCCGCGCCGCGCCGGCGATCTCCGACTTCTCGATCGGCGCCTTGTCATTGGGCGAGCGGATCTCGAAGTCCTCGACGTGGAACGAGCCACGCGCCTTGACCACGATCCGCTTCTGCAGCCGCTTCTCCATCTCCTCGAGAAACGGCCGATCCGCCGCCCCCAGGACCTGCGCCACGTCGGGGTGAACCTCGACCAGCACCGTGTCCCCCTCGACCAGATCGCCCTGGCGCCGCAGCTCACGGAAGAGCTCGTAGGTCACCGTCTTGCGTGACTTGGTGTAGCCCTTCCCCTCGCAGGAGGTGCAGGGCTCGGTCAGCGTGTGCAGCAGCGACTCGCGCGTCCGCTTGCGCGTCATCTCGATGAGCCCGAGCTCCGAAATGCGTGTCACCGCCGCCTTCGAGCGGTCCTTGCGCAGGTATTCGTTGAACGACCGGGTGACCTTCTCCCGGTTGTGCGGCCGATCCATGTCGATGAAGTCGACGACGATCATGCCGCCGATCGACCGGATGCGGAGCTGTTCGGCCACCTCGCGGGCGGCCTCCATGTTGGTCTTGGTGATGGTGTCTTCGAGGCTCGACTTGCCGACGAAGCGCCCGGTGTTGACGTCGATGGCGGTCAGCGCCTCCATCTCGTCGACGATGAGGTACCCGCCCGACTTGAGCCAGACCTTGCGCTCGAGCGCTCGGTCGATCTCGATCTCGATGCCGAAGCCGTCGAAGATCGGGTCGTTCCCCTCGTAGAGCTCAATGAGCCCCGTGAAGTCGGGCATGAGCGCGGCGATGAACTTCTTGACCCGATCGTACTCGGCGCGCGAGTCGATGATCAGCTTGGCCACGTCGGCGGTGAAGAGATCACGCACCGTCCGCAGCAAGAGGTCGAGGTCGTTGTAGATGAGCGCCGGGCAGCGGCTCCCCTCGGCGCGGCGGACCACTTCGTTCCACAGCTTGATGAGGAACTCCATGTCCGACTTCAGCTCGCGCTCGGAGATCCCGTCGGCGACTGTCCGCACGATGAAGCCCGACCCCGGGGGGCGCATCGAATCGACGATCTCGCGCAGCCGGCGCCGCTCCTTGTCCGAGCTGATGCGCCGCGAGATCCCCACGTGGTCGACCGTCGGCATGAACACCAGGTGGCGCCCCGGCAACGAGACGTAGCGGGTGGTGCGGGCCCCCTTGGTGCTGATCGGCTCCTTGGTGACCTGGACGACGATCTCCTGCCCTTCCTTCAGCAGGTCTTCGATGCGCGCGCCGCTGCCGACCCGCGCCGCGTCCGCCGCCTCCTCGTCCTCTTCGCCGTGCGAGGAGGCAGAGGCGTCCCCGCCGGAAAATAGCCGTTTGAGATCATCCGGGGTGCCCCGGACGTCCGAGACGTGGAGGTAGGCGCTCTTCTCGAGGCCGATGTTGACGAAGGCGGCCTGCATCCCGGGGAGCACGCGCTCGACCCGGCCTTTGTAGATGTTGCCCGCGATCCCACGCTCGCGCTTCCGCTCGATGTAAAGCTCGCCGAGATACCCGCCCTCCACGAGCGCGACCCGAGTCTCGGGTCCATCCGCGTTAATGACGATCAGCGTGTCGGAGGCCATACGCGGTGAGGCTTCAGGCTAAGGGACGAAGCGCGTGTGCTTTGGGGGCACAGGCTGACGCAAATGTCAGGGTTCATCGCGAAAACTTCGAGGGGCGGCCTGAGGCTCTAACACGTAACTGAAACCAAATCAACGAACTAGCCACATTTGCGCAGACAGGCACACCCCTTGCTCATGTGAGGGACCGGAAGCGGCGGCCGGGATCTTCGGGCTCGGTCGGTGCTCCCTCCTCCCTTCACACCGGTCTTGAAAGCTTCTTGGCCGGTGTGACTTAGCCTGACGGTTCCGGGGTTTATCGGTAGCTCAGCCTGGGGCCGCTCCCTTACATAGCCTTCGCCAATAGCCTCGCTTTCGCTCAGTAGCCTTGGCTTAGCTTGGTACCTGTTCCGCCTACGACCCCCGCCCGGAATAACAGCCGCGCGGGGGTCAGTTATTTCAGGAACCCTCAGAGGGTTCCTGCGACCTCCCGCGAAGAGCTCGAACGAGCAAAGCTCGTTCTCCCTCACGCGATCATTTCTCTGCGGGCTACTTCAGGTGGACGGCGTAGATGTAGATCCAGGCGCTGACGAAGAGGAGCGCGTCGATCCGGTCGAGCATGCCGCCGTGACCGGGAATGAGGTGGCCGGAGTCCTTCACCCCCGCCGCTCGCTTCATGAGCGACTCGACCAGATCGCCGATCGGGCCGAGGATGGCGGCCGGCAGTCCGACTGCCAGGCAGTCGCCGACAGTCAGCCAGGGAGCGGCCGTCGCCCGCACGACGAACATGATCAGCAGTGACGCCACCAGGCCGCCGACCGCTCCCTCGACCGTCTTGGCGGGCGAGACCTTGGGGTAGAGCTTGTGGCGGCCGAACCCGCGGCCGCCAAAGTAAGCGCCGGTGTCGTTCCCGAACGTCACGCCTATCGCCAGCAGCACCCAGGCGCGCCCATGGGCGGCGTCGCGCTGCAGCAGCGCCAGCGGCGCCGCCAGGCCGCCCACGTAGAGCACGCTGAATGTCGCGGCGCCGAGCCGCGCGCCAGCCGCCGGGATCTCACCGGGGTCGAGGAGCGTCAGCGCCGCGGTCAAGATCAGCGCCCCCAGGGTCGCGACCAGCGCGTAGCCCGGCGCCAGGTAGAGCGCCGCGGTGAAGGCGACCCCGAGCGCCACGATGGCCGCCCGGAACCTCGGAGGCGCGCCGGCCAGCATGATTGCCGCGCACTCGTGGAGCGCCAGCCCGGAGACCAGCAGCACCAGGGCGCCGAATCCGAGCGGCTGTTGCCAGAGGATCAGGGCGCCGACGACCGGCAGCAGCACCAGCGCCGACAGCGCCCGCAGCGCCAGGTTCGACATTAGGCGCTTAGCCCGCGCTGCGGATCTGCTCGCGGGTGCGGCCGAACCGGCGCTCGCGCCCGCGGAAGGACTCGAGCGCCTGGTAGAGCTCGGCCTTGCCGAACGCCGGCCAGTAGGTGTCGGTGAAGTAGAGCTCGGCGTAGGCCGCCTCCCAGAGCAGGAAGTTCGACAGCCGCTCCTCGCCCGACGTCCGGACCAGCAGATCCAGCTGCGGCAGCCCGCCGGTCTGCAGCGACGCCGTCAGCTTCTCCTCGGTGATCTCCTCGGCGGTGATCTCGCCGCTGGCGACCGATTCGCCGAGCGCCCGCGCCGCCGCCACGATCGACTCCCGCCCGCCATAAGAAAGGGCCAGGCAGAGGGTCATGCCGCGGTTGCCGGCCGAGTCCCGCACGAGGGCGTCGAGTGGCTCGCGGGCGTACGCCGGCAGCCGGTCGAGCTCGCCGATGGCGATGAGGCGGATGTCGTTGTCCATGATCTCGGCGCGCTCGTCGATCACGTAGTCGCGCAGCAGCTGCATCAGTGTGGCAATCTCTTCCAGCGGCCGTTGCCAGTTCTGCGCTGAAAAGGCGTAGAGCGTCAGAGCCCGCAGGCCGGTCTCGCGCGCGGCCCGAACGACCGCACGCACCGCCTTGGCCCCCTCACGATGACCCTCGACGCGCGGCAGACCATGCTCCTGCGCCCAGCGGCCGTTGCCGTCCATGATGATCGCCAGATGGCGAGGGAGCTTGCTGGGATCGATCATCCGGCCGCGATTTCCGGTACCACAACCAGCGGCAATTGTCGATGGCTGACGGATCGACTAACCACCGGCGATCGACTAACCTTCGGGCATGAAGAGCGCCGAGGACGTGGAGTCGTATCTGCTTCGCATAGGGGTGACGCACGAGACCGTCCATCCGGGATTCTGGCTGGTCAAGACCGACGGGCCGCCGCTGGCGGTTTCGTTGGCCGGCCCGGTGTTGGCGTTCCGGCTCAAGGTCATGGACCTGCCGCGAACCGGCAAGGAGGAGCTCTACAAGACGCTCCTGTTGCTGAACACTACCGAGATGGTGCATGGCGCGTTTGGGCTGGAGGGGGAGGCGGTGGTCATTGTCCATGCGCTGGAGCTGGAGAACCTCGACCTCAATGAAATGCAGGCGGTGATCGACGACATGTCGATGGCCGTCGCCAAGCACCAACCCAGCCTCGCCCACTTCGCCAACCCTTCGAACGGCGGCGCCGCCGCCCGCGTCTAGGACATCAACCATGGGAATCTTTTCCAGGCTCGGCACCCTCATCAAGTCCAACCTGAACGACCTGATCAGCAAGGCGGAAGACCCGCAGAAGATGCTGAATCAGATCGTCGTCGAGATGCAGAACCAGCTGGTCGAGGCGAAGAAGCAGGTCGCCACCTCGATCGCCGACGAAAAGCGCCTCAAGAAGCAGTGGGACGAGCAGGTCGATCTGTCGGCCGAGTGGGAGCGCAAAGCGATGCTGGCGGTGCGCGCCAGCGACGACGGCCTGGCCAAGGAGGCCCTGGCCCGCAAAGGCGAGCACGACACGATGCAGGCCGAGTTCGGCAAACAGTGGCAGCTGCAGAAGGACGCGGTCGAGAAGTTGAAGGACCAGCTGCGCACGCTGAACGACAAGATCGAAGAGGCCAAGCGCAAGAAGAACATCCTGATCGCGCGCCAGAAGCGTGCCGAAGCGCAGAAGGCGATTCAGGACACGATGCGCGGCATCTCCGACAACAACGCCTTCGACACCTTCGAACGGATGAACCAAAAGGTGGAGCAGATCGAGGCCGAATCCGAGGCCTCGACCGAGCTGGGCGGCGAGCTGGCGGGCGATACTTTGCAGCAGAAATTCAAGAAGTTGGAGGGTGGCACCGGTTCGGACTTGGCGCTGGCTGAGCTGAAGTCGAAGATGGGTCTCGGCCCGGCGCCCGAGCGTCCCGCATTGACGAGCGTACAATCGGGCTCGGCTGCCACCTCATCCGAGCCCTCCGACAGCAAGTAAGAATTTCGGCTGTTGCCGTACGTATCGAAACGCTGCTATACGATGCTGCGAAGGGACGAAACGAACCGATGCCACAACATCAAAATCACACGACGACTCGCTTTAATGGTGTGAAGGTCTTCTCCGCGACGATGGCGCAGGAGCGGGAAAACCTGGGTGAGAAGGTGACGGCTTGGATCCGTGAGCACCAGCAGTGTCAGGTCGTGGATACGATCGTGACCCAGTCTTCCGACGAGGCCTTCCATTGCCTCGCCATCACCGTTTTTTGGTGGGAAGAGAAATAGCGCGGGAAGGGCTCCGCCCCTCCCACGGGCCCCTTCACTCTACTCGGGACCCCTGAGAGGGTTCCCGAACCCTCCCCGCGATGGACTCCGGCGAGCAAAGCTCGCCTGCGCCATTCGAGCTCCTCAG
>Ga0209890_10000298_pt1 | contig 22890 bp, 18 predicted proteins | sample OrgsoiDNA2013049_FD_185799 | JGI IMG/M metagenome (GOLD analysis project Ga0209890, IMG submission 185799) | Permafrost soil microbial communities from the Arctic, to analyse light accelerated degradation of dissolved organic matter (DOM) -... | ecosystem: Environmental > Terrestrial > Soil >...
CGCGCCGGCCGGCAAGCAGTGGTAGAAAGTTAACAGCGGAGTTGAGTGATGGAGCGCAAGGCGAATTACGTCCTGATCGGGTTGTTCACGTTCGCCGTCGTCGCTGGCGCGTTCGGCTTCGTGTTCTGGATCCATCATTCGGCCGGTAAGAAACAGAGTGTGCTCTACCGCGTGATCTTCGACACGTCGGTGTCCGGGCTGCGCCGCGGGGCACCGGTGCTGTTCAACGGCATTCGCGTCGGTGAGGTGACCGATCTCCATCTCACCCCCGACAAACCGTCGCAGGTGACCGCCACGCTGCAAGTCAACAAGGCGACCCCGGTCCGCTCGGACACGCGCGTCGGCCTGGAATTTGCCGGCTTGACCGGCGTCGCGTCGGTGTCGCTCAAAGGCGTCTCGGCAACGACCCCGCTCATAGAACGAGAGGAAGGCGAGCCGCCTACCTTGAAGGCCGACCTGGGCGCCAGCCAGGATATGATGCAGGCGGTCCACGACGCATTGAACAATGCCAATGCGGTCATCGCCGAAAATCGGGAGGCGCTGCATAAGGCGATTGAGGACTTGGCTGTTTTCACCAGTGCCCTGGCGCGCAATGCCAACAGCATCGACGAAGTCGTGAACAACACCAAGCAGGCAACCGCATCGATCCGCGATCTCGCCGATCATGTCGACAAGCGCACCGACGAAATCACCGTGGGCATCAACAAAATGACGGAGAGTGCGACCAAGCAAATCAACATCGTCGGGGGCGATGCGCACCGCGCTATCATCAATATCGACAAGGCCGTGACGGATCTGACGAAAAACCCGCAACGCATCCTGTTCGGCGGCAGCGGCACCAAATAGCAGACTTTCGCGGGCGTTGGTGGCGCGGCCCGTTGCACAGATTGCCGCGACTATATCGTCGCCGGTGAGCGTTCCCTCGCTATCTCGCTATTTTTTGAATTTGTGGCCATTCTCTTCGTATTGCTTACCGATGGCATTTCGTATGCCACCGCCTGCCGGATTCATATGACAAGACTCGCAATCCAAGTGCTCTCTTTGAGCGTACGTCGGCAGTGCCGTAGCGGATTGCGGAGCAACCGCCAATCCTGCGAGCAATACGACGGCCGCCAGTGCGCCTGATCCGGCGATGATGATGGCCTTCATGAGGCTTGGCGACCCCGATGATTCTGCGTTTCCAATGCCAGTTGCCTCTGTTTTTCTTCTCGCCGGTGATTGCCTGGCTATTCGCCGACGGCATTAAAATTATTTACGACGGCGGCGCTTCGAGGCGTTGATCCAAGTCAAGGGGCAAAATTTTTCGATGGTGCCCTGATTTGATTTTTTTCAAGGAAAAGCCGTTGACTATATTGCCGAGCATAGCGCCGGCTGGGCTAAGCTGGATTAGCGCGAGTCCTGACGACTATACGGGCGCGATTGTGGTCGCCAAATACCGCCGCTTTATTGAAATCACTGCCGGGTTCCAGCCTTGGCTGCCTTGTCGGCGTCCCACCACCATAGGTTCGGGAACCCCGACATGCCGTATTTCGGCAACGGATTAGGATGGCTGAAGCGGTCCCAGCGCGCGGTTCGCAACTTGCCGTAGGCCCATTGCGGCACGACGTAATGATTCCACAACAGCACGCGGTCGAGCGCCTTGGTGGCGGCGACGAGATCGGCCTGGTTCTTGGCATAGACGATATGCTCGATCATCGCGTCGACCGCCGGATTTTTGATGCCGATCACGTTGTCTGCCCCAGCCTGATCGGCCGCTTGCGAACCCCAATAACCGCGCTGTTCATTGCCGGGCAAGAGCGATTCCCCCCAGGCGTAGGTGATGATGTCGAAATCCCAGTTGCGCAGCCTGTTCTCGTACTGCGCCTCATCGACTGTGCGCACCGACACGGTGATGCCGATGCGTTCGAGCGAGGGCTTGTAGAACAAGAAGACGCGCTCGAAGACTGGCGCATTGGCGAGGAATTCGACCGTGAATGGCTCGCTCGTCTTTCTGTTGACGAGTTGCTGGTTGAGCATATCGAAACCCGCCTCTTTCAAGAGCCGTACGGCCTCGCGCTGATTGGTGCGGATCGCCATGGGATCGCCACTGGCCGGATTGGAATAGGCTTTCGTAAACAGTTCAGCGGGAACCTGATCGCGCACCGTGTGCAGCAGTTCGAGCTCCCGGCCGGTCGGCAGCCCGGTGGCCGCGAGTTCCGTGCCTTCGAAATAGCTGGCGATGCGTTTGTACTGGCCGAAGAAAATCTGCTTGTTTAGAGCCTCGAAATCGAACGCGTAATTAAAGGCAAGCCGGACGCGCGGATCCTTAAACTTGTCGCGGCGGATGTTGAATGCGAAGGCCTGCATAATGCCGACATTGTTGATGGGGAACTCCTCGAGCAGGACGCGCTTTTCGGTGACCGCCGTGAAGTCGTAGGCGGTGGCCCAGTTCTTGGCGCTGTTCTCGCTGCGCCAGTCGACCGTGTTCGCCTTGAACGCCTCGATAGCGACCGTTGCATCGCGGAAATATTCGAACCGCAGCTCGTCGAAATTGTTTCGGCCGATATTAACGTTGACATTCCTGCCCCAATAATCCTTGACGCGCTCGTAGACGATGCTGCGGCCGGCCGAGAACTCTTTGATGCGATAGGCGCCGCTGCCGATAGGCGGCTCGAGCGACGATTCACCGACGCTGCGTTTCTTGCCGTCCTTGTCGGCGCCCTCCCACCATTCCTTGGGCAGGATGGTAAGTTGGCCGATGATCTGCGGCAGCTTGCGGTTGCCAGGCGCGTCGAACGTGAAAGCGATCTCACGATCGCCGGTCTTCTCGACCTTGACCACGTGGCGGTAAGAGGCGGCAACCTGCGGACTGAATTTATTGTACGCATTGAAGGAGAAGATCACGTCTTCCGGCGTGACAGGCTTGCCATCGTGCCATTTTGCCTCAGCCCGCAGTCGAAAGGAGACCGACGAGAAATCGTCTGGATAGCTCATCGCCTCGGCGAGCAACCCGTATTCGCTCGACACTTCGTCAAGCGCCGGCATGAAAAGTGTCTCGTAGACGAGATCGATGCCGAGGACGAGCGAGCCTTTGATTCCGGCGACCACCATATTGAAGTTGTCGAAGGGGCCGAGCGCGATCTGACACGCCGCGCCGCCCTTCGGCGCGTTCGCGTTGACATAGTCGAATTGTTTGAAGCCGGACGGATATTTCAGGTCGCCGAATGGCGATACGCCGTGCCGCCAAACCAGACTTGTTGTTTTTTCCTGCGCTTCGGCGCGGCTCGTCCAGGCGGGTAGCGGAAGCTGCCGCGCGGCAAGCAGGAGCATGGTGGATGTGAGCAGGGACCGGCGATTCATCTGATGCTCCAATGCAGCTCGCAACCCCGCGAGCGCCAATCAATGTCGCTGATTATGTGCTTTTTATTTACGGTGCCGCAAGCATAGCGGCGCGCGACGCGACGAAGGAACTTTACTCCCTGCGTGATTGAGATGCGCCGCTATCTCGCGCGAACCATGTCGTTGCGTGAAAATGTATAGATGCGTCACGATGTTGCGATGGCGTTGCGACAGCTGGCCCATGTCGGCCACGGTGTCGCCTAGTGAATTGAACCAAAAAACGAAAAGCAATCGCCGCAATGGGCGAAACAAGCGCTTGAACGTGGGTAAATTATACCTGCCGTGTCGAGTAGCGGCAGGAAGGAGGAGCATCTAGATAAAAGGAGCGAACGAGGCGCCGTAATATTCGGCGCCTCGTTTGTGGCTCTATTGATCTGGCGGTCAGGGACGAAATTAAAAAGCCATGACCAACTTAAAGGTCAAGCTGGGCAGACAGACAAACCGCTGCAGAATCCGAGTGTGTAGTTTCCGGCTTTTTCTTTCCCCGTGCCCGCCGCAGTCTCCAGCGCCTCGTCGGAGACTTCGTAGCTGAGGATCTCTTCATCAATCTGGTCGAGTCTGGTGGTGTCGCTCATGGCTTTGGTCCTTTTCGTTCGCCAGCGGCGCCGGCAATCAGCAGGCAGTCAGCAGGCAGTCAGAGAAATTCGGATAAACCCCCTCCGCCAGCTATGATTAAATCATCGGCCATTAAGGGTGTAAAGTCCAATCTAAATAGGGCTGTGCGTGCCACCCCGCATAGTACGGTTAATGCGACAGACGACTGATTTTATGCGGATAAACCGTCCAATCTCCTCGATCTTCGAGACGTGGGATCGTCTCTGGCACCGCCCGCGGCGCCGGCCCAATTCCCCCTTGTTATTTGGCACTTGAGACGCCAAAAAGACCCGCCTGATCCTCCCCCAAACGTCCGCCACAGACGCCAGTCGTCCCGGCACGGCCAGCGTAGGCTCGGGCCGAAAGGGCCGGACGGAAGATGACATTAGGCTGCCCGGACATAGAATGACCGCGGCCCGGAACAAATTGAGAAACCCGAGCGGAAAGAATTCGTATGGATGCTTTTTATGAGCGCTTGATCGTTCGCGCCGCAACCATCGACGAACTTCTGTCCGATGATTTCGAACCGCTGCCTGGCCAGAAAGGCGATACCGATTTGGCCGCGCGGCGCCTCGCCGCCTGGTGCCGGTCGTGTGCCAGCGGCGACTGGTCGCTGTTTGGCCGGCGGCTGGATCGGGACGGATGGACGATCGGTCAGGCGCTGTCGAAATTCGCCACCGTTCGCCGCAAAGCTTCCGCCTCGAAGCCCGCGTGGATCGACGATGCAATCTGGATCGACGCGGCGTTGCAAAGCCCAACCAAAAACGCCAAACCACTTGCGGCGTTTGAGCAGACCGAGCCATGTGCATTCGAACACTTGTTCACGCCGGTGGTCGAACAAGCCGAGGTGTTGCTTTGGTCGGATATCAAGGCACGGGGGTTCGACAATCTGAACGAATCCGCTCGTGCTTGCCTGCGCCTTTCGCTTCTCAAGGAACTGTCCAGTCTTTCCACTCCGGCAATCTACGAACGCTTCGTCAAGGCACGCAAGACCGGTGAAACGCCGCCCGATGCAGCGAAGCCGCAGCAAGAGGCCGGCACATCGCGCTACGATCAATTCGTCGCCGAAATGAAAGCTGGCGGTTTCCGGGGTCTGTTCGAAGACAAGCCGGTACTTTTGCGGTTGATTGCTTCGGTCACGCGGCAGTGGATCGATACGTCGCGCGAATTCGTCCTGCGCCTTGATGCCGATCTGGCGACGATCCGTCGAGCTATCCTCCATTCCGGCGCCGACAGCCGGGTCGCCAAGATCGAGGGCGATCTCTCCGATCCGCACAATGGCGGCCATTCGGTCCAGATCGTCAGCTTCGAGGATGGCGCGCGGGTCGTGTACAAGCCGAAAGATTTGCGGCTCGATGTTGCCTGGTACGCCTTAGTCGAGCGATTGAATCGGGCCGAGCCCCCACTCGAACTGAAGGCGGTGCACACGATTGCGCGGGACGGTTACGGTTGGACCGAGTTCATTGATCATACGGGATGCGCCGATCAAGAAGGCTGCCAGCGATTTTTCCGTCGTGCCGGCGCTTGGCTTGCGCTCTTCCACTGCTTCGCGGCCAATGACATGCATCAGGAGAATATGATTGCGACCGGCGATCACCCGGTGCCAATCGATCTGGAAACGATCCTTCAGGCCCCCGCCGAGGAGCACAAAGCCCAAGATCCCGAGGCGCAGGCCTTTGACGCCGCCATGGAAACCGTCGCCAACTCGGTCATGATGGTCGGCCTGCTTCCCGCCTATGGGCGGTCCCCCGACAACAATGTCTTTGCGATCGGCGGGATGACCGCGGACTGGAATTCCAAAATTAAGGTCAAGTGGAACAACATAAACTCCGACGAGATGCGGCCCGCGAAATCGAAGGAAGTCGGCAAGACCACACCGAACCTACCGCATGTCGATGGCCGTTACGCCAAGTTTGGCGATTATGTCGACGACTTCATCGGGGGATTCGAACACTACGCGAAGTTTCTGCTGCATCTGAGCAGGGGCGCCAAGCAGGGAGGACTGTTCGACAGATTTACCGGCGTTCCAGTCCGCAAGGTTATTCGTGCGACCAGATTCTATTACATGCTGCTCCAGCGCCTCAAAAATCATCGGACCATGGACGACGGCGTGATCTGGTCCGCACAAACAGACTTCATCGCCAGGCTGGCGGATTGGGAGAAAGATTCTGATCCCCTTTGGCCCTTGCAGCAGGCCGAACGGTCAGCTCTCATCGCGCTGAATGTGCCGCATTTCGTGTCGCCCAGTGATGGAAACGAGATACGCGATGCGACCGGCATTTCGATTCATACCGAGGCCACCTCGGGTATGGATCGCGCGCGGGCTCGTGTTCAGAACTTCGATGAGCAAGATATCGCCTGGCAGATTACTGTCATCACGCAAAATACGAGCTCGCTTCCGAGATCTGCCGCGCCGCCAGCGCGGGAGGTGGAGAGCAAACAACCTTCGCGCTCGGACGTAGTTGTAGCGCCGACAAAGGAGATTTTCGTCGCGGAAGCCGACAAGATCGCCGAAGAGCTTTCCCGTTATGCAATTCGCCGAGGGCCGGGCGCCGCTTGGATTGGTCTCGACTGGCTGGGAGACTCCGAGGTTTTCCAGCTCGTGTGCCTAGGCCCAGAACTTTACAATGGCGTTTCCGGCATTGCGGTTTTTCTCGCCGCGCATGCAGCGGTGACGGGGCGTAAATCTTCAGGCGAGCTTGCGCGGGCCGGGATGTCGCATCTGCGCAAGAACCTTCGAGGCCGGAACGCAGCGCGCATGGCCCGATCCTTAGGGATAGGCGGCGCCACCGGGTTGGGCTCGATCGTCTATGCCCTGACCGTGATGTCCAAGAGCCTGCACGACGATGACCTGCTCGCGGACGCCCATGTGGCAGCGGAGCTGTTCACTGACGACCTCATTGCGGCAGACAAACAGTTGGACGTAATGGGTGGCAGTGCCGGGGCGATACTCGGTCTGCTTCGTCTTTATCGTGATACCCAATCCAGCGATGTGCTCAAGCGCGCGATAAAGTGCGGCGAATACCTGCTTCGTCAACCCCGGGTCGGACCGGAGGGCCGCCGCGGTTGGAGCGGACAAGGTTCCGGCCCGCACGGCCTTAACGGCATGTCCCACGGCGCGGCAGGCTTTGCCTATGCGCTCGCTTCATTGTCAGCGGCAACGGGCCGCGACGATTTCGCGCAGGCCGCATCGGAATGCATCGCATTTGAAAATCTTAGCTACGACGCCGCGCGCAGTAACTGGCCCGATTTGCGCGGCGACGGAGAGCCGAGCTGGCCATGTCAGTGGTGTCACGGAGCTCCCGGGATCGGTCTGGCGCGCATTGCCATGACCAAATGGGGAGGATTGGATGCCAAACTCTTGGCGACGGATATCCGGAATGCGCTCGTGGGCGTGGAGCGAGGCTGGCCCGGCCCCTTGGATACGCTCTGCTGCGGCACGCTGGGCAGCATTGAATTCTTCTGCGAGGCCGGGGGCGCCCTTGGGCGGAGCGATCTTCGTGAACTTGCGTCACGGCGGCTGATGACCCTTTTGGAAGCCGCGACATCAAACGGCGATTACCGGTGGAACAGCGGAAATAGGCAGTTCAATTTGGGTTTGTTTCGCGGCCTTGCCGGTGTGGGCTACACATCGTTGCGTCAGGTCGATGGTTCTCTTCCCAACGTCATAATCTGGGAATAGCCGGGCTTTTGTGAACCGGAAATAATTCTATTGCGTGATCGCGACTCCACGCCGGAGCGCTTCCACAGCGAACGGATCGCGGAATACGGAGTCTACCGAGGTTTCACGGCTGCGCACGATGCGGTGAGAACAGCCTTGAACATATCAAACGACTGGACTCCCACCTGACAGGTCGTCGACGGATCGAGCGCAATACGAATGACGTCACCCGTGGCGGCCAATTGCTGCTTGCCGTTGACGTTGATGTTGACTCTCTCGTTCGTGGGTGAACCGATTAATCCGATAGTCAAATGACCGTCCGCGACGATCAGTGATTGATTGGGACTGACGTTATAGGTGTTCTCCGAAGGCGCGATCGCGCGCAACGCGGCCTGAACACTTGTAAGCTCGGTTTGCAGTTCGACGAGTTTTGCATTTTGGTCAACAATTGCCTTCTTGAGCCTCTGGTTTTCTGGCTGCAGCTGCTGGATCCGCTCCCTGGCGGCTGCAAGGTCGTGGTGAATCAAATCCAGGCCGAATAGGTAGCCTCCAATTGCGCCGCCTATTGCGAGGACCGCAATGGCAAGGACCAGCAGGAGCTGGCCCCCTCGTGCCGTCAACAAGACGTACAGTCGAGGGGTCTTCTGGTCCGAGCGACCTGATTCCATCCTTTCGGTCACTTTGCAATTCCTTCCCAATTCCTTCGCATGGTGCCAGAGCGACCGCCGGGCGCGCGTCTCCATGATTGCCGAATTGCGGACGCCATGGCAATTCGAAAAGCAATGCGACTCATGTCGTTACTCGGACTCCGGCACTCGGCCATCGACTACTGTTTCGGTTGCGCTCCTGTCCCTGGACTCGTCGCCGATCCGGTCGTGCGCAGCCCCTCGGAGATCCGGGAAAGAATGGATTGGATATCGGTGAGATCGAGCGGTATTGATGAACTTGGCTGCTTATCCGAACTAGCGGGAGCGGTAGAGGAAGTGTTCTTGTCGGACTCCGTTGAGGCCCCACCGGGAGGCGCCGTTGATGAACTACCCGCCGGCGGACTGCTAGGCGGAGCAGGCGAAATTGCAGGCGCATTCGATGTCGGATTGCCCTCAGCGGGTTTCGGTCCCGGGCCTGGCGATGCAGGCGTATCAACATTGCCGAGAATGATCGGCAGGCCATCCTTGCCGTTGCCAATGATCACTATTTTTGCATTCGAAGACTGCGCGAGCGCAAGCGTGGCCTCGATGCCGCGCCAACGCAGGTATGAATCAGAAATCCCTTGGCTGACCGTCCGCTGGAAGGCAGCTATGCCATTCGCCTCGATCTGCTTGCGTTTTGACTCCTGTGCTTCGCGCTCGACCCGGAATTTGAACTCCTGAATCTGGTAGAACTGCTCGGTCTGACGATTGATGGCTGCAACGATTGCAGGTGGCAATTCGATACTGAGCACAAGAGTGTCGAGAATTTGGATCGAGTTCTGCAGGAAGTCGTTGAAATTTTTGGGGTCCGGCTGTTCCATGGCCTCGGGCTGGATCAAATTGTTGAGATGAGTGCCCAGGCTCTTTTGCGAGTTGTTTCGAATTTTTTCCTGAATCGGCTCTCGTGACGTGTAAACCTCTTGGGCTGTGTACTGAGAAATGACCTCACGCGCTTGGCTGCCGATTTCGGGACTCACGACCGACGCCAGGTATTGCGGACCGATAAATTTGTGGAGCACGCCGACGGAGTTATGCAGCAGTTGAAACCGTATGCTGATCTGAGCGATTACGCTCACGCCGTCTTTGGAAATAGCGTTGTATGTCTGAGTCGAGGAATGCAGCCGCAGGTCATAAATGAACAGCCTGTCCCAAGGCCAAACAATGTGGAGACCTTCATTCCTCAGTTGCTTGGGATCCAGGATTGTACCTCGGCCAACAAAACACCAGCAGTAAAAGTCAAAACCGTTGAATCGCTTCCAAAGGACACCAACCTGCCCGCTCGGAACTGTAATCACCACGTAAGGATAAAGCACGGTGGCGCTGAGCATCGCCACCATCAACAGGACGGATACGCCCGGCAGGTGGCGTCCGACATATCGCCACCATCCGCGCTTCGTCGGCGGGGGCGGCATTGGATCTAGCTCTGGATACTTTACCATCAGCCGTTCTCCATCGAACGCTGCTCGACTATACGGCCTTCCTCAAAGCGAATCCTGCGCGCGGGCATTTTTAGCTCGTCGAGATAGCGGTCATCGTGCGTGATCGCCACGACGGTCAAGCCGGCTTGCTTCATTTGCGGCAGCAGCTCGTCATAGAATTTGCGCCGAAATTCGGGATCTTGCTCGGCCGTCCATTCGTCCAGAATGAGGATCGGACGTTTCTCGAGCAAACTCACGATGAGCGCCAGACGTCTGCGTTGACCGCCAGAAAGTTCGAGCGTGCTAAACTCGCCGTCCAACAGCGAGGTCTTGTCGGATAACCGGAATTGCTTCAGCAGGCGATCGACCTCGCCTGGTTCCGGTTCCGGAATTCCATAGAGCTTCCGGAACAGATGATTATCGAAGAAGATCGCCGACATCAACGAGCGATACGTGTCTCGCGTTTCGGTGTCGATCCGCGCACCGTCTAGGGTGATTACACCGGAATCCGGGGGATAGAGTCCGGCGAATACCCTTAAAAACGTCGATTTCCCCGAGCCGTTACCGCCGGTGATAAAGACGAGTTCGCCAGATTCCAAACTGAAATCCAGTGGCCCGATCTGGAAGGTAGCGTCGGAATGTTGGTCAACGTAACGGAACACAATGTTGCGCATCTCGATCTTATCGAAAAGCTTCGGTATCTTTATGTCGTGCTCGTCGGTTGTCGAAGCGGCCGCCCGCAAAGCAATTTCCAATTGGTCGATGCGGTCCGCCGCGGAATTCGCGATCAGCAGGACCGGTATCGATTGCACCAGTCCGAAGCACGCCCCGACAACGAACATGAGGGCTGTCGTGGTCTTGGTCAGGGATGCGCCGCCCAGGGTATCGCTGAATTGGGGAGCTGCGAATACGACCGCGCCGAGCAAGACATACATGGCGACCTGCGACGTCACGATCAGTTTGAAGGTTTCCGCCTGGCTGCGTATTTTGATGTTGGCGGCGGTTCGCGACACGTTGACGGAGTCATCGAACAAATCGTTGCTCCGTGCGCGGTTGAGCCTCACCTCCTTGAACCCATCCATGAAGTCGGTCAGCCGATCGTATAATCGGCGTTCCCACTGCGCCGATTCCTGCTTCTCGACGATCAAACGGCGATTCTTGACGTGGAATATTGCTGCCGCCCCGGAGACGATAACGACGGTCATGGCGAACGCCGCAAACGACAAATACGCCACGTAGATACCGACGAAAAAAATGAGGACCGCGCCTTGCACCGTAAAGCTGAGCGTATTGCTTGCTTGCGTCAGCACCGCGGAATCGCTGGTGATCGCGGCAACGATACGCGAACGCCCGATTTGTTCCATCGACAGAAGTTCAGAGCGCCTTACTTGATCCATAACGCGCAGGCGGAGCTTATGGATGATCGCCTCGATCTCGGCAGTGGCCGTAATGGTCACGTAGAACTGAGTTTTGATGAATAGAAAAAGTGAAACGATAAAAAGCATGGCCGCCCACAGGCTGGGCTTATTTCCGTCACCAGTGCCTTGCATGCCCGAATTGATGGAAGCGAGGATCGTGGCGGTGCTAATGCCTCCAAGCGCGGACATGAACAACAGCTTCGGCAGCGAGCCGTGCATTTCGCGGCGAACGAGCTGGAGGAAGGTCATAGGTGTGATGTCTTCTGTCTACGCTTGCACAAGACGCCGCCGCCGGTTTAGCGATGGAGGCGCTTGCGGACCCCAATCAAACAGTTGCTCTACGGACAGCGGCGCCATTCGATGCGACGTGATGGGCCGGTGAGCAGCAGCACAGGCAGCACCACCAATGGAGTGGTGATAATCGCGAGGATAAACGTCCCGAAAAAACCCATTCGGCGTTGGCTGCCGCAAAGTCCTGTGAGAAGGCACAGAATTATGTAGACGATGGCTTCGAGCATGGGGCTCGGTCTTCTCGCCGGTCCACGGCAGTTGCGCTTCAGCGGGTGCGGCCACTCCCGGATTGGCTAGCCCACGGCTGAGCGAATTAAGAGCTGGTCGCTGCCGCCCCCGTGGTCGTTTCAGAAGAGCTGGATTGAGAAATCTTCGAACCAGCCCTTCGTGAGTCCCACTTCTCCTTTTGGGCCTTGATGAACTCACGATAATCCGGAGGGTTGAAATCAAGCAGAGTCCCACCCGTCGCAAAGTGCTGAATGAAAGCCTTGCCGATGGCGTAGGTGGCTCCGGCCGAGAGCACCGGCATCACAAATCCAGCGACGATCGTTCCGAAGATTGGCACGGCCTTGAGCACACTGGCGGCGCCAATGCCACTGGTCGCCGGGATCATCGCTCCCGCCGTGCTCGCGATCAGCGCTTTGCCGCTATTTTCGGAGAATGCCACCTCATAGATTTGTGAAAGACGACGCAGCATCTGAAGCTGGAGACCGCCGACGGCAATAGTGTCAAAAACGGGCAGCGGGAGAAGTCCGGCAACGCCGGACCAAATGGCAAACCGGTCAACTAACTTCGAAGCTACTTCATTGCGTTGCTCGGGCGTCATTTCGGGCGAGTCCGCAATGGCTTCGTCTTTCTCAGGACTTACGGACTCAGTCGGTTTCGTTGCCATAGCGGATCCTTTCTCGTCATCCCCGTGCCGGGCCCACCACTCGGTCGATTTGTGCTTATTTATCAGCTAAATCCACGTGGGCTAAAAAAGCCTATCATGCAGGCTAGCCGCTGCCAAGCGTTCGCCCTTTGGAGTATTTCTCGGTGTTGAGCGAAAGCGCGGACCGCGCGCGCGCCGCTCGGATCATGTGAAACCGTCGGCGAGTGCCGCCCCTCGGCGCTGCCTTGCCATGTTGGACCCGCCCCGCGGGGCGTGACAGGCGGCCAGTTCCTCCGCTGGTTCGCACCGGTGAACTGATAGAGTGCAACAGGTCGGCAATTGCCAACTCATGTCCGCCATTAAAACGGATGTTAGGCAACCTCACGGTGCAGCAGAGCCGCGAACAGCCGTTGTCCGAAAGTTGTAAAGCTGGCCAGCGCTACGATTGGTCAGCGTTCGAAGCGCGCGTCACCTGAACCAAGGAATGTTCGATTCAAAAGTGGCATTAACGGAAAGTTTGACTTAGCTTCATCTGCCTGAGTTTAGCTTTCGGTTGCTGAAAAGCGCGCGACTTAGCTGCAAACGGTTGCCTCCGGATTGGTGCATGACATCTTATTTTTCCGCACTGGTGGACTTCGTTTCCGCGCATCCGCATTACGCGCATATTGCGATTTTTCTGCTGGCCTTGTCGGAAGCTATTCCTGTGGTCGGCACCGTTGTTCCCGGCTCAACGCTGGTCATCGCCATCAGTGCTTTAGCGGCGAGCGCTAATGTGAACCCATGGCTCCTTCTTATTGCTGCGACTGCAGGAGCGATTGCTGGAGACGGATTCTCGTTCTGGTTAGGCCAGCGATATCACCGGGAGATTCTGACTTCCTGGCCGCTGAATCAGTATCCGCAATTCATTGCCCGGAGTGAAAAATTCATAACCCGATACGGCGTGGCCAGCGTCTTTCTTGCGCGCTTTACGGCGGTCGTCCGCGCCTTTGTGCCGTTGGTATCCGGCATCCTTCAAATGTCGCCGCGACAGTTTTATGCGGCAAATATACTGTCGGCAATCGTTTGGGCGCCTGCTCATGTGTTCCCTGGTGTGCTGCTCGCATTGGCGCTCCGATTTGCCGGCGCAAGCGCAGAGCAGCGCACAATTCTCGTGATCGCGGGGCTGATTGCTGCGATTTTTATCATCTTTGCCACACGCTCGTACTTCAAGGCCAAGTGAGCTTGCATGATCTAATGACACCCTATCCCGCATTTACCGTGAGCACGCCTGCGGCCTTCTCAATCGATAGGAACTGCGATAAAAACTTGTTGCGGGGCGCGAGGCGCCATGAGCACCGAAAGTACCATTGGAAACGGCGAAAACCGACTTGAGCCGCACCGTTTGCGCGCGGGGGGTACTAGGCGAAAGCGCAGAAATGCAACCTCTAACATCAATCGCCAATGAAAGATTTTTGCAGGAGGGGGAATGAATAGCCAATATCTAGATATAGCTGCAATGTTAAACCGCTTTTTAGACCGTGCGGCACAAAACCTTACAATTGAAAAGCTGCTGCTTCAACTTCATCTTGATCCCAGCAATATTACGTTCGACGCGATATTCCATCGACTGGTCGAGATCGTGCTGGTCAACATTACTCTTGCAAATATGTGCGCGCTGATCGCTGCGGGTTTCTATGCAACAACTTTTCTGATGCGAACGATGGTGCCGCTGCGCGTTTTCGGCATCCTCAGCGCTTTGTTCTTCATGGCCTATGGCGCGCTGGGCGGAGCGATCACGACCTTCTTGATGTATTTATGTTTGTTGCCCATCAACAGCGTGCGTCTTTACCAGATTGTCAAACTCGTCAAGAAGGCACGGATCGCGGTGCAAGGCGATCTGGCAGTGGATTGGCTCAAGCCGTTCATGGACAAGCGCACCTACCGCAAAGGCGACATCCTGTTTCGCAAAGGCCAAGTAGCCAAAGAGATGTTCCTCACCACCACCGGAAAATATCTGGTAACCGAAATTGGCGTTGAACTTCCGCCGGGACGTCTGGTCGGAGAACTTGGCTTTCTCACGCCCAACAATAAACGGACGGCGACGGTCGAATGCATTGAAGATGGAGCGGTGCTGACCATCAGCTATGACCGGCTGCTCGAGGTCTACTTTGGCTACCCGGACTTCGGCTATTATTTTCTCCGCCTCGCCGCCGATCGCCTTCTGCAAAACAATGCGCGCCTCGAAGGAACAATTGAACAGTACAAAGCCAAGCTGCAAGCGGCCACCGCAGACACGAGCGGAGCCGGTCCTACGCTTGGGCCAACTGCGCCGGACACAACGGCACCGCTGCCTCCGGCAGATTCGCACAACTCGGACGGCAAGTCTGAAGCGACGATGGCAACGGAAACGACCGGGTCTGAGGAACCAGGGAAGGACGCTTCGATCGTGGAGATGGAAGCGGCTTCGCCTGATTTAATCGAAACGCCTCCGGACGACCGCCGTGCACGTGCAGTGAAATTGGTCGAACGCTTCTCATTGTGGTCTGGGGCTGCCGGGCTTATTCCGGTGCCGTTCGTCGACCTGGCAGCCATCGGCGGCGTCCAAATTCAAATGCTCCGCCGCATTTCGCAGATTTACAGCATGCCGTTTGCCGAAAACCGAGGCAAAGCGCTCATAGCCAGCCTGGCAGGATCGATGATCCCGGCGAGCAGTGGGATAGGAGCCGCGAGCATACTAAAAAGCGTGCCATTAGTTGGAACGGCTATTAGCGCGATTGCGATGCCGGCACTGTCTGCCGGCGCTACTTACGCGATCGGGATGACTTTCATCCAACACTTTGCTTCGGGTGGGACACTGCTTGATTTCAACCCACGGCATTATCGCGGGTTCATCAAAGCTCAGAAGGAAATGTGGGGCACCCGATCGGGCGCCGCCCGCGCTGATGCTAAAAACGCCCCCGCCTCTTAACCCAGCCAACACCCGATCTGACATGAACCAGGAAGCGGCGACGGCAACGGCGCGTTCTTGACCGGGCATTGATTCGGTTCGCCATGGAACTGGGATCGAATGGCCCGTTCAGCTCCCAAACACCGTTCGGGCTGGCGTCCGAACCGCACGCTTCTATCGAGCAGGGAAGCCGGCAAACGCGAATATTCACACCAATTCGGGTGCTACCCGGGGAATCCAGGCCAAGAATCCGATAACATCGGTTGCAGGCGATTCGCCCTACGGAAACTCGGCAGAGAGGCAGGTGGGTGATGCGGCAGATCATCACGGTTGCAACAATGAAAGGCGGCAGCGGCAAAAGCACGCTTGCGAGCTGCCTCGCGGTGCATTGGCATCTGTGCGGCCGGCCCTCGACCATCATCGATGCCGATCCGCAACGCTCGATCGCGCGTCTCGCCGCGCGCGAAAAGGCGCTCGGCGGCGTGAAAGTGGTGGAAGACGCCACAGAGAACGCCTGGAAGACCGCGCGTAACCTCGCATCGGCCGGCCCGATTATCATCGACACCCCCGGCTTCCGCTCGCTGGCGACGCTCGCCTGCATCGCCGCGGCAGACTTCCTGCTGGTCCCGGTCAAGGCCTCGCCGCTCGATATCGATCGCATGCTCGATACGCTCCACTCCCTCCTCGAGGGCGACGAGGGCCAGCTGCGTCTATTCCGCTGCGTCCTGACCCAGACGACGCGGGATTCGGTGATCGCCAAACATATCCGCGCCGAACTGATCGAGGCCGGCTTCCCGGTGCTCAAGAGCGAGATGACCAACCGTGTTATCTATGCGGAAGCCGCGCTTTGGGGCGCGACCCCGAGCCTGATCGAGCGGTCGGGCACCGCCGCCCGCGAAATCGCCGCCATTGCCGATGAGGTCGACAGCATCGTCGGCATCAGACAAGCTGCGTGACGATGAACAAAAAGAAGCTCCCAAAGGCAATCAGGCCGGACAAGAAAAGCGGAGCCGGCCCCGCGTCGGGCGCGACCGAAACGGCGCGTCACGACCCGGACGACATAGCGGAGGCGACGATGGATAAGGAAGCGGCTTCGGCTGATGCGGACGAGATGTCCCCGGAGCGTCGCTGCGCAATGGCGATGAAACTGGTCGAACGTTTCTCGTTATGGTCTGGGGCTGCCGGACTTATTCCGGTACCGTTCGTCGACTTTGCCGCCGTCGGCGGTGTGCAAATTCAAATGCTCCGCCGCATTTCGCAGATCTACGACGTTCCGTTTACCGAAAACCGGGGCAAATCGATCATCGCCGGCCTGGCAGGATCAATGATCCCCGCCAGCAGTGCGATGGGAACCGCGAGTCTGATAAAGGGCTTGCCGTTGGTCGGCACGCTCGTCAGCGCGATTGCGATGCCGGCATTGTCTGCCGGTGCCACTTACGCGATCGGCATGGCTTTCATCCAGCATTTCGCTTCGGGTGGCACGCTGCTTGATTTCAAGCCCGGGTCTTATCACGAATTCATCAAAGCGCAGAAAGAGATGTGGCGCGGCCGGTGACTAGCGGATCGGCGGCGCGTACAGAATGCCGCCGGCATTCCACAATTGATTGAGGCCGCGCGGAATGCCGAGCTTCGAGCCGGTGCCGATATTGCGCTCATAGACCTCGCCATAATTTCCAACCCGGCGAATAATCCGCACCGCCCAGTCGTTGGTGAGGCCAAGTCCCTCGCCATATTCGCCTTCGGTGCCGACAAAGCGCATGATATCCGGTTTCTTGGATTTGAGCGCGTCATCGATATTCTTCGAGGTAATGCCAAGTTCTTCGGCGTTCATCATTGCAAAGAGCGTCCACTTCACGATCAGCAGCCAGTCATCGTCCTTTTGCCGCACCACCGGCGCCAGCGGTTCCTTCGAAATGACATCCGGCAAGATGGCGTGGTCGCCCGGCTTGGCGAGCTTCTGGCGCAGCGCATAAAGTTGCGACACATCGGAGGTCAGTGTGTCGCATTGGCCGGATTCGTAGGCCTTGAAGACATCGTCCACTGTGGCGAATTTGACCTGCTCAAATTTGATGTTGTTGACGCGGAAATAGTCGTCGAGGTTCAGCTCGGTGGTCGTGTCCGACTGGACGCAGACCTTGCTTCCATTTAGCTCCAATGCAGAGTCGATCTTGCGCGCTTTGGGCAACATGAAGCCCTGGCCGTCGTAGTATGATACCCCGGCAAAATGCAGGGCGTAATCTGTTTCGCGCGAAATGGTCCAGGTCGAGTTGCGCGCCAACACATCGATCTTGCGCTTTTGCAACTCGGCAAACCGCTCTTTCGCGTCGAGCGGAATGAATTTGACCTTGCCCGGATCGTCAAAAATCGCCGCCGCGATGGCGCGGCAGAAATCGACGTCGAATCCCGACCAGTTTCCTTTTTCGTCGGCACTTGAGAACCCCGGCAACCCGGTGTTAACGCCGCAGAGCACTGCGTCCCGGCGGATCGTCCGCTTGAGCGTTTTGGTATCGTAGCGATCGTATGCGAAAGCGGCCGCCGCTACCGCAATCGCGATCGCGCACCCAATCAACAGGCCGGTTCGAAAATTTAGCGCGAATAATCTCGGCATACTCTCGCTCCAACGCGCAACATCGCAACACGTCGTCTCATCAACCGCCGGGGCAGTACGATCACAATTCTGGCTGCTGCCGAACGATCACTTTGGTGCCGACTGGAATGCGATCGAAAAGATCGATGACATCGGCATTGACCAGGCGGAAACATCCAGACGACACCGCTGTGCCGATGGTCTGCGGCTGATTCGTGCCGTGGATGCGATAGACGGTGGTCCCGAGATAAAGCGCGCGCGCGCCCAGCGGATTGCCGGGCCCACCGGCCATGAAACGGGGCAGATACGGCTGGCGCTCGATCATTTCGGGCGGCGGTGTCCAGTCTGGCCATTCTTGCTTGCGCGTGATGCGCAGCAGCCCCTGCCATCGAAAGCCATCGCGGCCAACGCCGATGCCATAACGGATCGCGCGTCCGTTGGGCTGCACGACATAGAGAAACCGCTCGGACGATTGAACAATGACCGTGCCGGGGGCCTCACTGGTGCGATAGGAGACCATCTGGCGCTGCAGCTCGGGCGACAGCTGTTCATCGGCAGCGTCGGGAACCAGTCCCGGCTGGTCGCTAAGGGACAAGTTATCGCTCCGGGCAAGCGCGTGCGGCATCGGTATGGCAAGCGATGCCATGAGGATGATCTGGATGCAGAAGCAGAGACGATTTAGCAGCATTTGGGAACTCCGCATTGGAATTGAGGCGATGTTCGATCTGAAACTACCCGGCGCCTCATCCGTGAAACCAATCAAATCCGACTCATGTGCCGTCGGCAAGGGGTGGATCAGCCCACCTTGTCTGCCATATGGCAGACCTTGATTCCAGCGTTGCGTACCGGTGAAATTGTTGGTCCACTCGACGTCACTGGACGCCATATTCATCGGTTCTTTTCCCAATGGGTCAAATACTTGACCGCGCCGGGCGCCTGCTCGCCGCCTATCTGCAAAAGCCAGCATCGGGTTATGAGCCATTTACGCCTGCCGATCCAGCCGCGTTACGCAGATCCATAAAGCGTGGTGATGTTCTCTTGATCGAGGGACACAATCGCATTTCGGGAATCATAAAATACCTTACGCAGTCAACTTGGTCCCATGCTGCTCTTTATGTCGGCGAAATTGCCGGTACGCAGACGGTAAGCGATGAACCCTGTGACCTGATCGAGTCCAATGTAGATGCTGGCGTCATTTCCGTCCCGCTATCGAAGTATCTCCAATTCCATACCCGCATCTGCCGACCTGTCGGACTAACCGCCAGTGACTGCCAGAAGGTATGCGATTACGCCATCGCGCGGATTGGGCTTCAATACGATCTTAAGAACTTGATCGATCTTGCGCGTTATCTGGTGCCACTTCCCTTGCCGCAGCGTTGGCGGCGACAAATGATCGCGCTTGGTTCTGGCGATCCAACACGGCTCATTTGTTCATCGCTGATTGCGCAGGCATTCGAATGCGTGGGCTACCCCATCTTGCCGAGCATCGAGCGGGCGGGTAGCGAGCAAGCGCGGCAAGAGATTTTCCATATTCGCGACTCCTCGCTATATACTCCGCGTGACTTTGATATTTCCCCCTATTTCGCCGTGATCAAACCCACCATCGAAGCGGGCTTTGACTATAGGAAAGTGAACTGGTCCAGGGATCCAGCACCCCGATAGATTTTTTTGCGCCTAGAAGGCAGCGGGGATCGACGGCACGATTTTCCATTCGAGTTTATCAAATTCCCTGAACGGCCTGCCTAGCAGATTCAAGCATTGACCTGGGTGGGGATATTGGTTCCGATAAGCAGTATTACCGCAGGCAATCGCGAGCCTATTATTCTGGCGCGATGTCCGCAAACTCAAGACGACCGGCGATGCAACGCCAGACTTGAGCAAGCGTTTCGGGAGGAAACCATGCCGATCTCACGCCGCAAACTGATCATTGCCCTTGGCCTTGGTCCTGCGGCAACCCTGCTGCCGCGCCGCGCCTTCGCCGCCTATCCGGACCGGCCGATCCATCTGATCGTGCCGTTCGCGCCTGGCGGCAATGCCGACATCGTCGGCCGCATCGTCGGCGAACGGATCTCAAACGCGCTTGGCCAGCCGGTGGTGGTCGATAACCGCGCCGGCGCCGGCGGCAGCATCGGCGCGGAAGCGGTCGCGCGCGCCACGCCCGATGGCTACACGCTGTTGGTCGGCTCGAACGGACCGCTCACGGTCAATCCGTTCGTGCAGGCCAAGCTCGGCTACGACCCGCTGAAGGATTTCGCGGCGATCGCGCTCACCAGTTACGTGCCGCACGTGATCATCCTGAACGACAAGGTCGAGGCCAAGACGTTGCCGGACCTGATCGCGCTGTCGAAGAAAGCGCCGGTGAACATCGCCACCAGCGGCGTCGGCAGCGCGACCCACATGACGCTCGAGCTCTTCAAGGCGGCGACCAGCGCCAATGTCACGCACATCCCCTACAAGAGCGGCGGCGCGCTGATGCCCGATTTGATGGGCGGCAGCATCCAGGCGGCGATGACGGAATTTTCCACCGCGCTGCCGCTGCACAAAGGCGGCAAGGCGCGCATCGTAGCGATCGCTTCGGCGCAGCGCTCGCAATTGGCGCCCGACGTCGCCACCTTCATTGAGGGCGGCGTGAAAAGTTTCACCGCTTCGAGCTATATCGGCATTCTGGCGCCCGCCGCCACGCCGGCGGCCATCGTCACGCAGGTGCAGAAGGCAATCGTCGCGGGCCTCACCGGCGCTGGCGCAGCCGACAAATTGCGCGCCATGGGCTCGGAAATCGCCACGCCCGAGCAGATGACGCCGGAAGGCTTTACCGCTTTCATCCGCGCCGATTACGAGCATATGCGCGAGGCCGCCAAGCTCGCCGGCATCGTCCCGCAATGAGCGGCGCGCTGCCCGCCGGCGCCTGTGACTGCCACTGCCACGTGTTCGGACCGGCCGCGCGCTTTCCCTACTCCGAACCGCGCAGCTATACACCGGACGACGCGCCGCTCACAGCCTATCTGGCGATGCTCGACCGCCTGGGCTTCGATCGCGGCGTGCTGGTGCAACCGAGCGCCTATGGCCGCGACAACGCGGCGATGCTCGATGCACTCGCACGCGAACCGATGCGCCTGCGCGGCGTGGCGGTCGGCGGCGGCGAGCTGAGCGCGGCGATGCTCAAGCAATGGCACGCGGCCGGCGTGCGCGGTTTGCGCGCCAACGAGTTCCGCCGCGACGGCAAGCCGTATTACCAGAACGGCGTCACATTAAAGGAGATCGAGCCGCTGCTGCCACTGCTCGCCGATCTCGGCTGGCACCTACAGCTCTGGATCGATGCGCGCGATCTGCCCGAGATGGCGGGAGCGCTCGCGCGCGTACCGGTGCCGGTGGTGGTCGACCACATGGGCCGCCTGGAGCAACATCACGGCACCCATAATCCCGGTTTCCAGGCGCTGCTGCGCGGCGTGGGCGAAGACCGGCTGTGGGCGAAGCTGTCGGGCACCTACCGTCTGGGCGCCACGCCGCCCGACTACGGCGAGGCGCGACCGTTCCACGACGCGCTTCTCGCCGCCAATCCGCGCAACCTGGTGTGGGGCACCGACTGGCCGCATCCGCGCCCGGAAGGCCCAGTGCCGGACGCCGCGCGGCTGTTGCAGGTGTTTCTGGATTGGACGCCGCAGCGGCAACAGCGCCAGGCCATCCTCACTGACAATCCGGCGCGGCTATATGATTTTCCGAAAGCGTGAGAGTTAAGCCGATCAGGTGCGCGCCGCTTTGGCCTCTGCCTTGGCGCGCCGCGGCTTCGGCACGTAGAGTTCGCCGAGCTGCATCATCGGCCGCGGCTTGAACACGATCGACATCAAGCGCTCGCGCAGCGCCTTCGGCGACGTCGGCTTGATCAGGAACTCATGCACCCCGGCTCGCATTGCCGCGGTCACCGCGGAGTGATGGGCTCGTTCCGTCAGCATGATGATCGGAATGTTGGGACGCGGAAACACGCCGGGCGAGCGCACGATGCGCATGACCTCCATGCCGTTGAGCACCGGCATGTCCCAATCGAGTAGCACGACGTCGGGGTCGTCTTCACGGATCGTTTCCAGCGCGGCGAGACCGTCGGCGGCCTCCTTCACCGACTTGGCGCCGAGATTCATCAGCATCGAGCGGGTCAACCGACGCATGTAAGCGTTGCCGTCGGCGATCAGGATATCGAGGCCTTGGAGCAGAGTTTCTACTGATTTGTTGCGCATGCAGGCCGGATAACCGTTGCGGTAGGACCACGAGGAACCTAATTCAAAATGTCTGTAATTTTGCTAAGCCGGATCATTCAATTTTTCGCAATTCCGGCTGATAAGCGACGCGACCGCTACCAAATGATGGGGGCGCCACGCCGCCATTTAGGTAAAATTGTCAGCAATCGCAGCAAGGCCAGCGTCCATCGATCCGTCACCCTGAGGTGCTCGGCGCTAAAGCGACGGGCCTCGAAGGACGACGGAAAAAAGGCAGAGCTACTCCGCTTCATCGCGGAACGATTGCGCTCAATGCAGCCGAGGCGTCTTGAGAAACTTCACGCGGTCGGACGAGTTCACCCGCACGTCGAAAGTGACGCCTTCGCGATAAAGTGTGAGCGGCACCTCGACGCCGGCTTGGCCGAGCGCCCAGACCTTGCGGTAGAAGGAGGCCAAGCTCGTCACATTCTCGCCCTTGACCGCCAGCACCACGTCGCCGGTTTTCAGCTCCGCGCGTGCCGCCGGGCCCTTGGGCGCGATGCCGACGGCCACGATCTTGCCCTCGATCTCGGTCGAATAGAGCCCGAGCCACGGCCGCGCCGGCTTATTGACGCGGCCGAATTTGCGCAGGTCGTCGAGGATCGGTTTCAAGAGATCGATCGGCACCACCATGTTGAGATGCTCGTTCTTGCCCTCGCGTGCGCGCTCGAGCTGCAGGGAGCCGATGCCAATCAGCTCGCCCTGAGGTGAGATCAACGCAGTGCCGCCCCAATTAGGATGTGCAGGAGACGTGAAGATCGCCTCGTCCAGCACGTATTCCCAGTAGCCGGCGAATTCCTGCTTGGCGGC
>Ga0209890_10000299_pt1 | contig 22867 bp, 26 predicted proteins | sample OrgsoiDNA2013049_FD_185799 | JGI IMG/M metagenome (GOLD analysis project Ga0209890, IMG submission 185799) | Permafrost soil microbial communities from the Arctic, to analyse light accelerated degradation of dissolved organic matter (DOM) -... | ecosystem: Environmental > Terrestrial > Soil >...
GACGTGATGCCGACCGCTGTCGACGATGAGCGGCTCATCCCCGGGTATGCGTCGGTTGGCCCGCACGACGTCACCGACGAGCCGGAAACGATCGACGCGCTGGTCGATGAGCTGTGGCTCGGTCGGGTGCGGGTGCTGTCAGTACTCGGACGCGACGAGGCAGCCGAGCGGTGGTACGACGGCGAACACGGCCCGCAAGCCCCGATCGCCCGCGCGGCCGAGATGGCCTGCGCGAGCTGCGGCTTCATGGTGCTCATGCGCGGTGGGCTGAGCCGAGTATTCGGGATCTGCGCCAATGAATACGCGCCGGACGACGGCCGGGTGGTGTCGTTCGACCACGGTTGCGGCGCGCACTCCGAAGCCTTGGTCTTGCAGACCGAACCGCTTGCCGGTGATGTAGTGGCCGGCGATGTAGTGGCCGGTGATGTAGTGGCCGGCGACGTGGTCGCCGCTGATGTGGTGGCGGGTGTTGAGCTCGAAGTCGACGAGGGCGAGACACCTGAGCCGGTTGCGCTCGCCGACGAAGCCGGCTCACTTGACCACATTGAGCTCGCCGACGAAGCCGGCTCACTTGACCACATTGAGCTCGCCGACGAAGCCGGCTCGCACTGAACGATCCGTTCGGCACCGCCGCCGTACGGTCGAACGTGCTGGCCTCCTGGACAGCATCACCGGCCCGGTACCGCGAAGACGCCAACGCCGAGGAAGACCTCGTCCTCGGTGGCTATCGCGACCGGGTGCTGATCGAGTTGGCCCAAAATGCGGCAGATGCGGCCGCGCGAGCCGGTACGAGAGGTCGGCTGCGGTTCACCCTCGACGGCAGCTGGCTGCGGGCAGCCAATACCGGCGCGCCGATCGATGCGGCCGGGGTCGAATCGGCATCGACGCTGCGGGCGTCATCGAAGCGCGACCATGCGATCGACCCCATTGGCCGGTTCGGCGTCGGGTTCGCGGCCGTGCTCGCCGTGTGCGACGAACCCACGATCAGGTCGCGCGGCGGATCGGTGGAGTGGTCGCGCACCAGCACGCTGGCGGCCGTCACTGCGATCCCTGAATTGCGCGACGAGGTGGCGCGGCGCGGCAATGCCGTGCCCGTCTTGCGACTGCCGTACGCGATCGAGTCGGCGACCCCGCCGCCGGCCGGCTTTGACACCGAGGTGGTGTTGCCGCTGCGAGACGAGGCGGCTGTGGTCGGCGTCCGCGAATTGCTTGTTTCGATCGATGCCGTGGCGCTGCTGACGTTGCGTTGGCTCGCCGAAATCGAGGTCGTAGTCGATGGCGTCAGTCGGGTGCTGACAGCCGAGATCATTGATGACGGGCTGCTCATCGATGGCGTGCGGTGGATCGTGCGCGATTCGCAGGTGCGCCTCGATTCCGAGTTGCTGCGCGATCGGCCGGTCGAGGAGCGCGGCCGGCGTGATGTGGCGATCACGTGGGCGCTGCCGGTCGATGCAGCAGAGGCACCGGTGCCGTTGCCGTCGTCGGTACGGCCGGTGGTGCATGCACCGACACCCACCGACGAACCGCTTACGTTGCCGGCCCTCCTTATTGCGCCGTTGCCGCTTGATCCAACCCGGCGACACGTTGCGGCTGGTGCGTTGCGCGACACCGTTCTCGATCACGCGGCTACGACGTACGCCGACCTCGTGCGGTCGCTGCCGAGCACGCCGGCGTTGCTCGATCTGGTGCCGGTGGCGGTCGCCGCTGGCACCATCGATGGTGAGCTGCGCACCCGCATTGTCAGTTTGCTGCGTGGGGTTTCGTTCATCGCGACGGCCGACGCCGAGATCAGCCAACGGCCCGAGCACGCCGTGCTGTTGGACGACGCCGGGCTGGCGTCGCACGAGACGCTTGGGTCGGTGCTCGGCACGGTCTTGCCCGAGTTGGTGCCCGCGTCATGGAGTCGTCGCAACCCGGTTGCGTTGGCGGTGCTCGGAGTGCGGCGGGTGAGCATCGCGGCGCTGATCGGTGAGCTGGCTGGTGTGACCCAACCGCCCGCGTGGTGGCATGAGTTGTACGACGCGCTGGCCACCGCCGGTGTCAGCAGCGAGGCACTGACCGGCCTGCCGGTGCCGCTGTCGTCGGGCGCGATGGCCCTGTCCGCGCGCGGATTGCTCATGCCGGGGCCGCTGGGCGACCTCGACGTCGTCGGTCTGCGCACCATCGATGCCGACGCGGCGCATCCGCTGTTGTTGCGCCTCGGTGCGGTCGATGCCGATCCGCGCCAGGTGCTGGCCGACGACCGGGTACGGGCCGCGGTCGAGAACTCCTACGACGCCGACGACGCCGAATCGCTGGCCGAGGCGGTGCTGCGATTGGTGGCGGCCGCGCACCTGACCGCTGGCGACGAGCCGTGGCTGGCCGATCTGGCCCTGCTGGCCGAGGACGGTGAGTACGTGCCGGCCGGAGAATTGCTTATGCCGCAAGGCCCGTTGGCCCAGATCGTGGCCGACGACGCGCCGTTCGGATTCGTCGACGCGGCCCTGATCGAGCGGTGGGGATCGTCGGTGCTGACTGCGGTCGGCGTGCTCGAGACCTTCGGTGTGGTGCGCGCCGACGACGTCATCGACGCGGTGCACGACCTCGACGGCGAAGACGAGTACATCGACGATCTGCGCACGGTTCTCGCGGTCGACGAACCGGTCGTCGTCAGTGAGTTCGTTGCGGTGCGCGATCTTGAGTTCGTGCGGGCCGACGCATGGGCTGCCGCCCTGGCGATGCTTTCGACGCCACCGTTGCGGGCCGCCGTTGTCGACCAGGCGGTGATTGTGGGCGGCTCGATGCGCGCGCGAATGCCGTCGTACACAGCCTGGTGGTTGCGACGCCACGGTGTCATCGATGGCCGGCTGGCGTCGTCCGACCCTTTGCTTGTCGGCCTTTTCGACGTGGTGACGGTCGACGGTGACGACGAGTTCTTGGCCGCGGCGGGTGCGCTGCGAGAGGTCGACGACGCCGATCACGACGAGATCGCGTGCCGGTTGGGTGACCCCGATCGCGTCGTTGATCGTGCGCAGGTCAAGGCGCTATACGCCCGCATCGCGCCGCGCGACCCGGTGATGGCGGTGCGTGCCGTGCGTCGCGGTGACCTCGATGTGGTCGACGCGGCCGATGCGGTGATCGTCGATGCTCCTGACCTGCTGCCGTTGCTCGGAAGCCTCGCCATCGTGCCGGTCGCTCTCGGCGACGCGTCGCGGGTCGCCGACGCTCTCGATATTTCGCTGGCCAGCGAGCGGGCGTTGTTCGAGGTGTTGAGCAAAGGCGTCGCGCACGGCGATCACGTGGTGCACGAGGAGTTGTCGGTTCGTGGCGTCGACGGGCAGGCGCAGCACGTGAGCTGGCGGCTAGTTGACGACGTCTTGCACGTCGATGCCGGCGCGCTGGATTTCGGTCTCGGTCGCGGCCGAGCGTGGCGCGACGGCCAGTGGGGTCGGCGTTACGTCGAGACAGAGCTATTGCGCGGCGTGGTGTCGCCGTCGGTGCTGTTGGCGGAGTCCGACCTCGACTGAAGGCGCGCGAGCGAACGTCGGCGCAGCAGCATCAAGCTCAAGCCCCACAGCCCGAGCAAGAAGCCACTCAAGCCGACCCACACGTACCAGCCATGGCCGTGGCTGGCGAGTTGATGGTGCCGGCTCAACAGGATGAGAAAGGCCACTGCCCACAGCCCAGTGGCGGTGATCACCGGCGCGAACTCGTTGGTGCGAAACGGCGGCGGGTCTGGACGGCGAGGGGTGGCCACGACCGTCAGGCTATCCCGGCGTCCGGGCCGCATTTCCTCGGCAGCCGCTGCCGCCCGCAATAATCAATACCGTTAGCAAGGGTAATGAGTTATGCTAACGATATGCCGCCGAAGAGCCCAGCCGTGTTGATCAAAGACGCCGAACTCGCGAGCGAACTGCGGGTGTCGGTCATGCGCCTGAGCCGCCGGCTGCGAACCGAACGACTCGACGAGGGCCTGACGCCGACCCAGCTCGCGGTGCTCGGCACCCTTGATAGAGGCGGGTCGATGACGCTCGGCGAACTCGCGGCGGTCGAGAAGGTGCAGCCACCATCGATGACCCGCACGACGGCCGCGCTCGAAGAGCGCGGCCTGGTGATTCGGGTGGCGCACCCGACCGACGGCCGGCAAGTACTGGTTTCGCTCAGTCGTGAAGGCCGGGCGCTGCTCCTCGAGGATCGCAAGCGCCGCGAAGCCTGGCTTGCGCGGCGGTTCGAGTTGTTGACGAATGACGAACGTGCGCTGCTGCACGCGGTTGCTCCGGTGCTCGAGCGACTGGCGCAGGCATGATGCTGGTGGTGCCGTGAAAGGCATGTTCCGTGCATTGTCGGTGCGCAACTACCGGCTCTTCGCCGGCGGCCAGCTGGTTTCGAACACCGGTACGTGGATGGGCCGCGTCACCCAAGACTGGCTCGTCTACCACATTCTGACCCACGACAGCAGCCTTGCCCTGGGCCTGGTGACCGCACTTCAGTTCATGCCAGCACTGGCTTTCAGCATGTACGGCGGCATCCTCGGCGACCGGTATCCGAAGCGACTCGTGCTCGGCATCACGCAGAGCGTCATGGGTGCGGTGTCGTTGCTCGCCGGGATCCTGATCGCGGCGCACACGATCGAGCTGTGGTCGATCTGCGTGATCGCGTTTGTGTTCGGCGTCGCGTCGGCGGTCGACATGCCCGTGCGGCAAGCCTTCGTGATCGAGATGGTGGGTCGCGACACGTTGCAGAACGCAGTGAGTCTGAACTCGGCGACGTTCAATGTCTCGCGCATGGTGGGGCCGGCAATCGCCGGGTTGCTGATTGAGGCATTCGGCACCGCGCCCGCGTTCTTCATCAACGCGGCCTCGTACCTCGCCGTGATTGCAGGCATGCTCGCGATGACGAAGACAGACCTGCACAGCGCGCCGTTGGCTGGGCGCGCTCGCGGTCAGCTGCGAGCGGGCATTGCGTACGTTCGTAGTCGGCCTGAGTTGCTCCTGCCGATCGTGTTGATGGGTTTCATCGGCACATTTGGCTTCAACTTCGCGATTACGAATGCGCTCATCGCCAGGGGCACATTCCACCGAGGTGCCGGCAGCTACGGCCTCCTGTCAACGATGCAAGCCGTCGGTGCATTGGGCGGCGCGCTCATGGCTGCGCGTCGTAGGCAGCCGCCGCGGGCGACGTTGCTGGTCGGCGCGGCGCTCGCCTTCGGCGTCCTCGTTGTTGTGTCGAGCGTCATGCCGACGTACCCGCTCTTCATGCTCACGCTGATACCCACCGGCGCCGCCGGCATCTTGCTGGCGACCTCGTGCAACTCGATGCTCCAACTTGGCGCTGCCCCGCACATGCAGAGCCGCGTCATGGCGTTGTACATGACGACCTTCGTCGGCTGTGCGCCGTTCGGGTCGCTGCTGGTCGGCTGGCTCGGCGGCGTGCTCGGGCCGCGTTGGGCGTTGGGCTTCGATGGCGGCATCTGCGTGGTCGCGGCGATCGTGTGCGGTGCCGTTTATGCGCGCTCGCAGCATGCCGACGTGCGGCTATGGGACCAGTTACGGCTGAGCGACCGCTCTGCACCCGTGTCATGATCACGGAATCTGGCAGCCTGCCTAGATGCGTGTTTTCCGGACGCCGACGGTGGCCGCCAGTTTGATCGCGACGGCCGCGCTGATCGGCGCGATGTCTGCGGCGGTCTATGCAGCCGGCGTCGATTCGGCGCTGCTGTTTCGATTCGCTGACAGCCGTATCACTGAGTCGAGCGGCATGGGCACGAGCTCGTACGGCGACGGCATCGTGTACACGCACAACGACAGTGGTGATACGGCACGCTTCTTTGCGGTGAATTCCGCCGGTGCGACGGTCGCGGTGTACACCCTGCAAGGAGCGGTCAACCACGACTGGGAAGACATGGCGACCGGTACCGATGCGGCCGGGCATGCGGTGCTGTACTTCGGCGACATCGGTGACAACGCCGCCACGCGTACCGAGATCGACGTCTACCAGGTGCCCGAACCACGCGGACCGAGCGCCAACGTGCCATGGGTGCGGTATCGCTTTCGGTATCCCGATGGCGCGCACAACGCCGAAGCGTTGATGGTCGATCCGCACTCGCACCGCATCTACATCGCGAGCAAAGCAGCGATCGGCCAAGGCGAGCTTTACCAGGCGCCGGCCACGCCGAGCACGACGGATATCAACGTGCTCGCACCCGTGCGGCCGGTACCGACACTGACCACCGCTGGCGACATTTCTCCGGACGGACAGCACATGGTGCTGCTCACGTACTTCCGTGCGTACTGGTCAGCCGGAGCGACTGGCGCGTTGACCGCGTTCGACGTGACCGAGCAGCAGCAGGATGAAGCGATCGCCTTCACCCGCGACGAGAAGTCGGTGCTTGTCGGCAGCGAGGGCGTGCACAGCGGCGTGTACCGCGTTGCGTTGCCAGCAGGTGCGGTCGGCGCGACCACGCCAACTCCGACGCCAACGCAGGGCGCCACGCCCGCGAAACCGTCGATGCACAGCCCGACGCTATCGGCGAAGCCGACGCCACCCGCATCGTCGGCCACGGTGCCCTCTACGAGTGGCCCGGTCGTGGCGTCGGCTGAGCCGCTTGTTCTGAGGGCCGGATCCACGCATTCGAACACCCGGTGGTTGCTCGTCGTGGCCGCGGGACTGCTAGCCGCGCTCGCGGCGCTGCTCATCGTCGTCCGCCGCAATCGCTGGTGGCCGTGGGACGCTGCCGGTGGATTCAGGCCGGGGCTGGGGCGGCGTCACCGATAGCGCGAGGCTCACGGGTCGACGGCTTCCGGCGGGTGGTGAGGACGCCGACCGTCGCGACCAGCACGAACCCCGGGACGACGAGCATCGCGGTATGTGATCCGACAGTGTCGGCGAGGGCACCGAGACCGAACGGCGCGAGGCCGATCGCGATGCCGGCGCCCAACGAGGAGACCGCCGTCGCGACATCGGGCCGGCCGTCGGAGAAGGCCACCATGCGAGTGACGCCGAGCGGGAAGTTCAGTGAAATTCCCAAGCCGGCAACGAATAGTCCGGCAAAGGCGAGCACCGGGATGGTCGAGACCCAGAACGCGGTGAAACCGACCAGCATGACCGCGTAGGAGGTCAGCAGCAGGCCGTCGGCGCTGTAACGCAGTGCCAGTCGGCTGCAGGCAAGCCGGCCGATCGCTATGCCGGCGACGATCGCGGTGACGCCGGTGGCCGCCGTCCCTTTTGATAGGCCGTCGTGGTGCCGGAGTACGTCCGGCGTCCAGATCGTCATCGAGAACTCGACAGCGGTGGTCATGACGAGCACGACGCACGCGCGCCAATATTCGAGCGACAGCCGGCCGGGCAGGTGTTGCGCGGGTGCGGCATGGGCGCTGGGTTGGTCGCGCGGCACCGATCGGCCGAAGACGATTGCCACCGCGACCGTAAGGGCGACGGTGCCGAGCATGGCCGCACGCCAGCCGAGCCCGATCGCGATCGCGCCGCCAACGCACAGCGGTGCGAAGGTGCCGATCGAGGCGCCGACACCGGTCGATTCGGTGACCGCCGCGCGACCGAGTGCGCCGACGTGATGTGCGGTGAGCAGAGCGACGGCCAAGTTGCCGACGAACGTGCCGCCGATGCCCGACATCACCGCACCGAAAATGGTGATCGGCACCACATTGCAACTAATCATGACGATGACGCCGGCCGACAACGTCGTCAGCGCCGCCCACATCATGCGCACGCGGCCGAACCGACGGATCAGGCGAGGCGCGAGCACGCCCGCGACGACCGTGCCGACAGCGAGCCCAGTGCCGTGCAATGCCGCGACCGCTTTGCTGACGTGCTCATCGTCGCCGAGCAACGTGACCGCTGGTGCGAACGAGTACAGCGAGAAACCGTATATCGCGATTTGCGAGTAGACCATCCAGGTGAGCCGGTCGCGTTGCACCGCCATCAGGACGCTTGACTCCTTAAGACAAGCGCGATACGACGTAGTCGATGCAAGCGGTCAGGGCCTCGACGTCGGCCGGCTCGATCGCGGGGAACATCGCGATGCGCAGCTGGTTACGGCCGAGCTTGCGATAGGGCTCGGTGTCGAGAATTCCGTTGGCTCGCAGCGTTTTGGCCACCAGTTCGGCGTCGATGCCGCCGTCGAAGTCGATCGTGCCGATGACGTTCGAACGCTTCTCGGTGTCGACCACGTAGGGCGTCGTGTAGGCGGTCTTCTCGGCCCACGTGTACAGCCGGTTTGCGGAGTCGGCGGTGCGAGACGTGGTGAACTCGAGGCCGCCGTTGCTGTTCATCCAGTCGAGTTGGTCGGCGAGCAACCACAACGTGACCAAAGCCGGTGTGTTGTACGTCTGGTCGAGCCGGCTGTTCTCGATCGCGGTGGTGAGGTCGTACGACGTCGGGATCCAGCGACCTGAGTCCTTGATCTGCTGCACTCGGGCGATTGCGGCCGGCGAAAAGATGCCGAGCCACAGGCCGCCGTCTGAGGCGAAGCACTTCTGCGGCGAAAAGTAGTAGACGTCGGTCTGCGTGATGTCGACCGGCAACCCGCCCGCACCCGAGGTTGCGTCGACCAACACCAGCGCATCGTCGTCCGCGCCTTGCACTCTGTTGATCGGCATCATCACGCCGGTCGACGTTTCGTTGTGCGTGAGGGCGTAGACGTCAACGCCCTTCTCGGCGGTCGGCAACGGGTGCGTGCCCGGGTCTGACTTGATGATCGTCGGGTCGTGCAAGAACGGCGCGGCCTTGGCGGCGCTGGCGAACTTGCTGGAGAACTCACCGAAGCTCAGGTGCTGTGAGCGCTCGGTGATGAGGTTGAAGGTGGCGATGTCCCAGAACGCGGTCGCGCCGCCGTTGCCGAGCACGACCTCGTAGCCCTCGGGCAGGCTGAACAAGTCGCCCAGGCCGGCGCGCACCTTGCCGACGACATTCTTGACAGTCGGACGGCGGTGGGAGGTGCCGAGGTAGGTGCTCCCGGTGGCGGCCAATGCGGCAATCGACTCGGGGCGAATTTTCGATGGCCCGGCGCCAAAACGGCCGTCGGAGGGCAAGAGGTCGGCCGGAATCTGGATCTTCTCGGTCGCGTCGGTCACAGCGTGCTCCCTGAATCTGTATGCGGAAGGGGAGTCGGCGACGCTGCCGGCAACGTGCCCAGTATCGCAGGCTGGCGCGGTGGCCGACCGGCCAGACCGGCGGCGGCGAGAGTTGTCGCCCGAAAGGTGCGGTCTACCGCTCGTTTCCGGCGACAACTCGTTGGTCCCAGCCGTCGACGGATGATGCCGGGCGGGTCGCGGGTCCGATGTACTTCGCCGAGGGGCGGATCAGGCGGCCGGTGCGCTTCTCCTCCAGCACGTGTGCGCTCCAGCCGGCCACCCGCGCACAGGTGAACATGGCCGCGAACATCGGCGCGGGCACCGCGGCGAGGTCGAGGATCAGTGCCGCCCAGAACTCGACGTTGGTCTCGATCGGTCGATCGGGACGGCGGGTGCGCAGCTCTTTCAACGCCGCTTGCTCGAGTGCCGACGCAGCCTCAAAACGGGGGGAGCCGAGTTCGCGCGCGACCCGTCGCAACACCCGAGCGCGCGGGTCTTCGGCCCGGTAGACCCGGTGGCCGAAGCCCATGAGTCGCTCGTGTCGATCGAGGATGCCCTTGACGTAGCCCTCGGCGTCGCCGGTCTTCTCGACGTCTTCGACCATGTGCAGCACCCGCGTCGGCGCGCCACCGTGCAACGGGCCCGACATTGCTCCGATCGCGGCCGACAAAGCCGCGGCCACGTCGGCGCCGGTCGACGCGACCACCCGTGCGGTGAAGGTTGAGGCGTTCATGCCGTGCTCGGCCGCTGAAACCCAGTACGCGTCGAGTGCCTTCGCCTGCAAAGGGTCGACCTCGCCGCGCCAGCGCAGCAGGAACTGCTCGACCGCGGTCGCGCCCTTGTCGACTTCGGCCTGTGGCACCGGCGTTTGGTCGCCGCGCGCCGACTGGGCCACATACGACAGCGCGGTCACCGACGTTTGCGCGAGCTCGTCGCGAATCTGGGTGTCGTCGAGGTCGAGCGTCGGCTTGAAGCCGAGCTGTGGCGCGAGTGTGGCAAGGCCGGCTTGCACGTCGACACGAACGTCACCCGAGTGCACCGGCAAGACCAGGTTGTTGAACGGCGGCAGCCCTGGGGTGAACGAGTTGTCGACCAGCAATCCCCAGACGTCGCCGAACGAGGCTTGGCCAACGAGTTCTTCGATGTCGACGCCGCGGTAGCGCAGCGAGCCGCCGTCTCTGTCGGGTTCGGCGATCTCGGTCTCGAAGGCAACAACACCCTCAAGGCCCGGGACGAAGTCGGACATCGGCACTACTCCTCGCTTTGATCGTGCGGGGCGGTTCTCCCATTGTTCCCGCTACGCTGCCGATCGAGCGAGCCAGGGTGCATCGAGATTGCCGGGGTGACCAGATGGACGCCGATGCGGTGGCCAGGCTGCGGGAGTACCACTACGCGGTCGGCCTCGACGAGAGCGACCTGGTCGCCGACCCGATTGCCCAATTCGACGCATGGTGGCGCGAGCCGGCCCGCCTCGAGGTTCCCGAGCCCAACGCGATGGTGCTTTCGACGGCGGACGCCGAGGGGCAGCCGAGTAGCCGGCACGTGCTACTCAAAGGGGTCGACGACGGCGGCTTTGTGTTCTTCACCAACTATGGCTCTCGCAAAGGTAGGGAATTGGCCGCGAATCCGCGGGTCAGTTTGTGCTTTCCCTGGTTTTGTATCGGACGTCAGGTCATCGTGACCGGGGTTGTGACCAAGGTCACCAGAGCGGAGACGGACGAGTACTTCGCGTCGCGGGCGCGCGCCTCACAACTCGGCGCGTGGGCGAGCGAGCACCAGTCCGCGGTGGTTGCCGACCGCGCGGCACTCGACGTTGCCTATGCCGACGTCGCCGCGCGCTATGGCGGGTTCGACCCGGTGCCGACGCCGCCGTTCTGGGGCGGCTTCCGGGTAACACCTTCGACGATCGAATTTTGGCAAGGCCGCACCGCGCGGCTGCATGATCGGCTGCGCTATCGACGTGCGGACGACGACGCCGGCCAGTGGATTGTCGAACGGCTCTCGCCTTAGCCGGCGGCTGCGTCGGCGAGCAGGCGGGCGGCAACGGTGAGGTCGGCGACCAGACCCGCGTACGCCTCGTCGCGATCGGTGGCACGGAGCACGGCCGAGGGATGAATCGTGGGTACCAACACGATGCGGCGACGATCGGCCGCAGCCATGCCGGGTGCAGGCCAGGGCATTGCAACACCACGCGACTTGGTCACCCGAAAATCGTTGCCCACCAATGACTTTCCGGCGGTGGCGCCGAGGGCAACGATGACATCGGGGTCGATCTCGCGCAGTTCTGCGGCCAACCACGGGCGGCAGGCCACGACCTCGCGATCAGTGGGCGTCTGGTGGATTCGCCGCTTGCCCGGCCCCTCTTGGGTGAACTTGAAATGCTTCACCGCGTTGGTCACGTAGGACTGACCGCGTTCGATACCCGCGTCGCCGAGCGCTCTGCTCAGCAACACGCCAGCCGGCCCGACGAACGGGAGACCGCGCCGATCCTCTTGGTCGCCAGGTTGTTCGCCGACGAAGACCAACCGCGCCGACGGCGGGCCAGCACCGAACACGGCCTGCGTCGCGTCGGCATACAGCGGGCAGCCGTGACACGACAGCGCGGCCGCGCGTAGCTGCTCGATGTCCGCCTGCTCCGGCACAAACACCCGTGCACTGGGGTACTCCTCGTCGGCCATGGCTAGATCTTCACCCAGATCCGCACTCGCAATCTCATCGCCACCGTCAGGGCGGTCCGAGTTTGTCGACGGCGCCTGCGACGCTGACGTAGATCGAGCTACCCAACTCGCTGACGTGACCGACGGCCGCGATCGGCGCGCGCCCCGTCACGGCCAGGGAGACGGGATCAAGGCGCAACAGCTGGTCGTCTTGGGCGAGCCAGACGCTATCGCTGTGCGCACCGATCGGGCTGACGTTGCCAATGAGGTCGGTCGTCGCTGTTTGACGGCCAGTGGTGTCATACCGCAATAGCGAAGTTAACGAACTCACGTACAGGCCGTGGGCGCCCTCGGCGATCCCCGGGACGTCGCCGCAATCGCAAGGATCTGCCATGGACCGCTGGACCTTCAAAGTGAGGGGGTCGATGACCAAGATCGGCCCGTTTTGACTGGCAACCACAACATGCTGGCCGACAGATAGCGCGACGGTTTCACCCTCGCCGGCAACGACCACGGACCCGGTGATGGCACCGGTGGCGGCGTCCAATCGCAGCAGTCGCTGCCGATTCGCCGTGGTCGTCGACGTGCAGCAGAGCGTGACCCACACGGCGCCATGACCGAACGCGACCTCCGAGGCTTCTGCTGGTAGTGGCACTTTCAACGTTGCCGTCATCGTGTTCGGATCGACGCGCCACAAGTTCCCGTCGGCGAAGTTGAGGAGCCAAACCGCGTCGGCGCCATACGCAATGGAGACGGCACTGTTGCGTACGGTGCCGACCTGCAAGGTCGCGGTGGTTCGCAACGTCAGTGGATCAAGACGTAAGAGTCGGCCGGTGTCCCACGAAGTGGCGAAAAGCCAAGAGCCACCCGCGGCGAGCGCAGCAGGTGTCTGCTCACCCGTTGCCAGCGTCTGGATAACAGTGAATGTCTGTGGCTCGGTCGGCGCGGCGGGGACGGCGTTCCTGTGGTTACGAGTGACTGCCACCACGCCCGCGACGGCAACAAGCACGACCGCGGTCGCCACGGCCCAGCGCGTTGAGCGTCGACGACGCCCCCGCACGAACGCAGCGACGTAGCGTTGGGGCGGCGCGATCGATCGGTCAGCAAACGAGATCGATTGGTCAGAAAACGAGATGGTGTCGAGCGACTCGTGCAGCTCTGCGCGAAGACGAGCGACAACATCCTGGTCAGGAGCGCTCATGACCTACCTCTGATTCATGGGGCGCCAGCAGCCCTGCCAGCTGATCGAGCGCTTTGGAAGTTTGGCTCTTCACGGTGCCGACCGAAATGCCAAGGACGGAAGCCGTTTCTGCCTCAGAAAGGTCGGCATAGAAACGCAGCAAGACGCACGCGCGCTTGCGCATGGGCAGTTGGCGAACCGCTGCCAACACCACCGATTGCTCGACAACATCGACTGTCTGCACGGCGGGGTCGCGCTGCCACGCCGCGAATGCGCGTTCTCGCACACGCCGCCGACGCCAGCGGCTTCGCGCGCCATTGACGACGGCGGCCCGAAGGTACCCGTCTGCCGCGTCGGCCTCACGCAACGATGACCAACGGCTGAGCAGCACCGCGAACGCATCTTGGACGACTTCGTCAGCCTCACCGCGATCGCCAAGCAAGCCATAGGCCAAGCGGGCCAGCTCGTTGTAATGCCGCTGGTAGAGGGTCGCGACGGACACGTCCCGCCCTGGTCGCGGCTCATCGTTGACCTGCCTCACCACCATCAAGAGTCCTCAGGGGTGCAAATGGTTGCCGTAGCCCGCTGCCGGGGCTGCCGCAACTGGCACTGCCGAGCGCAACTAAACCGTCAGATGCCGGCGTCGAGCGTGCGCTGCAGGGCGGCGGCCGCACGACCGTCGCGCACCCGGCCGCGACCCTTCAGCTTTTCGATGATGCGAGCCCGAACTTCAGGCGACCGATTCTGGCCAATTTTGAACTTCGCCGTACAGCGCACGATGTCGAGGCGGATCGCGACCAGCATGCCGAGCATGCCGCGGTACATCGGGTCATCGATGGTGATCGGACGAAACCCGCCCTCTGGCTGGTAGCGGTCCATCACCCGCGATTGCTGTGCCGCTAGTACCTCGCCGTCGGCCGTCATGGTCGACGTGCAATCGAAGATCACGGTCTGGTGGTACGCGGTCGCCATGGCCGCGTTTTCTGGATGCACCCAGTACGACGGAATGTCGGCGAGCACTTCGTCGACCTCGAATACGCACTGCGGGTGTGCGGTCAGATCGGCAACCTGTTCGTCGCGTGCGTTCAGGTGAATCTCGATGTACTCGTCGAAGAACACGAAGGGGTACAGACCGATGTGCGGCTGCCCGTCAGCGCTCACGGTGACCAGCCGCCCGAGTTCCATTTCGCGCACGAACGCACGCACCTCGTCGTCGCTTGCGCCGTAGTAGTCGTAAAAGATCACGGCGGCCTCCAGTCAACACTGGTGTTGAGGGCAACGATGCGGGTACAGCACTAACGAACGAGTCACCACGCGGGTGGCCGGCCAGGAGGCGTGATGAGCAGCTTAGGGCTCGATCCAGAGGTTCCGCTCCCACCCGTTGACGACGATTCGGAACTCGTCGGCAAGAACGACAAGCTGGGCAAGTCAGACCCGGGTGACGGTGACCGTTCGGCTGAACGCAAGGTCGAAGCCGGTGCCATTCCCGTCGTTGGCGGCATCGCGGTTCCGATCCCGGCCACCGCCGACGCTGCCAACGAAGAGGCGGACGACGAGGAGTAGCCCGCCGTTAGTTGTTCCGCGCCGACGCGCGATTTCATTGCTACAGGATGTTCCAGTGCTGCACGACCCGGTTGTCGTGTTCGAAACCCAGCACCGAGACACTCGCTGTGTCGAGCGCGAGCAGCGATCCGTCGCTCGGCGGTAGTGACAGCCAGCGGGCCGCGAGCACGCGCAAGAAGTGTCCGTGCGACACCAACGCGACGTCGCCCGACCGCAACGCCGGCACGACCCGCGCGATGATCCGATCGGCGCGCAACCCGACGTCCGCCCCTGTTTCGCCTGGCGTGCCGTCGGCGCGCGCGATCACGCCGTCTCGCCACTGCGACCACCCTGGTCGGGTGCGCTGAATCTCGTCGGTTGTCTGGCCTTCGTAGCCGCCGTAATCCCACTCGACCAGATCGGCGTCGGTTTCGATGTGGTGCAGGCCAGCCAGCTCGGCCGTGCGGTAGGCGCGACGCAGCGGACTCGACAGCACGAGGGCGAACGATCGCCCTGACATCAACGCGGCCACGCGCTCGGCTTGGTGTTCGCCGTCGGCACTGAGCGGGACGTCGGTGCGGCCGGTGTGCTTGCCGCTGGCACTCCATTCGGTCGCGCCATGCCGCAGCGCAACGATTTCACCGCTCATCGAGGCACGGTATCGGGGGCGTTGAGCATGGCCGTCGGATCGACTGCGCGTCGAGCAGACCGGGTAGCGCCGGCCCCGGCCACGATGCCGACGGCCAATCCGAGCGCGGGGAAGTGCCAGACGAAATCGACGGTGCCCGCGACGAATGCGGTGAGGAGTGCCGGCGCGGCTAGCTCGGTGCGATACGCACGCGCTGCGCGCACGACAACGCCGGCGCAGATTGCGAGCACCAAGGTGCCGACGATGCCCACGGAGATCAGCAGTTCAACCGGTTCGTTGTGGGCGAAGTACGCGATGCCGGGCTGGCCGGCCAAGGTGTGTGCCGGAATCAGCGGGTCAGGGCCGGCGCCAAACACGGGGTGTGCAGCGAACACGTGCACAGTGCCACGGAGCACGTTGCCGCGCTCGGCCCAGCTGGCATCGAGACCGGAAACAACGTGGTGTTGCGTTACCAGAAGCCAACCCAGCAAGCAAAAGGCGGGGACGGCGATCACGTACAACGCACGCACGGCGACGCCGTCCGGAATGAAGGCCAGTGTCACCGCGACGACTGCGGAGCCAACGACGAGCAGCCGGTTTGAATCGGCGCGCTGACCGATCAGCAAGAGCGGTGCCGCCACGATGGCAGCCAAGACGGCCACGCGTAGCCGTTGTCGCAACGTGCGAAAACACAGCATGACGGCGATGCCGAGCACGGCACCGCGGCTGTCGGTCGAGACGACGCCCAGCACCATGACGCTGGCACAGATGGTCATGATGCGTCGCTGGGCGTCCGATCCCGTATCGGCAGCCGTGGCGGCGGCTACCGTCGCCACCACAAAGAAGAGGCCGGCGGCGCTCGGGTAGGTGAACGGCCCCGAGAACCGCAACGACCGTTCGTCCAGGAAGGTCCACGCCGTCGAATGGACGCCGAGCACCACGAGCGCCACGACGGCCAATGCCAACCCGACGAGCGCGACACCGACCAAGACCACTCGTTGGGCCTGCGGCGAAAGGGTTCGCGCGCACGCGTACCCGGCGAGCAGGCTCAACCACGCGGCCGGCAGCTCCCCGGTGTTGACGCTGTGTCGCCACACAAGCGCGCTTGCGATCCACCAGCCCGTGCCGATCGTGATTGCGGCGACAACCGGCAGGTGCGCGCGCAACCACGCGCGTACGTCGTCGATCGATAGTGCGAGCGCAACCGCGAGGACGGGTGCCACGACGATGTCGGGCCGAAAGAACGCGCCCTTGCGTATGACGCCGACCACAAGCAGCGTAAGCAGCGGTGCGGCGAGAGCGACGGCGGTGGGCCACGGTTCTGATTCGGGCGCGTTGCGCGGGCCGACTTCGGCGTTGGTTGCGTCGGCGACCGTGTCGTCGAAGCTCGGCATCAGCCCGCCGTCGTCCCGTTGATCGCCAATTGCTGGAGTGCCAGCGCTGCGGACGCGCTTCGGCCGGCCGCGGCCGACAACGCTGCCAAGAGTTGGTTGACCCACGCGTCGAACGCGACCGGTGTGGTGCTCATGACGATGCCGCCCGACTCATGGCACACCGATGAGACCAGACCAGACGCCGTGGCCTTGAGCACGTAGCGACGATCGCCAATGCTGACATTGACGGCAGAGACCTTCGCCTTGCGGAGGAGGCCACCCGACCGTTCGACGCGGGCCAACTCGGGTGGGAGCGCTGCCGCCAGCGATTCGAGCACGACCTGTCCGTGCACGCGAGTGTCTTCGGCGTCGCGGCGCAAGCCGGCGGCAATGAATTCGAGATCGTGCGCGTCGTCCACGTGCCTCATGCTGCCGCATTCACCCCCTTGCGGACGGATGAGATCGAGAAAATGAGGGAAGACACGTGTTGGCAGCAAGGGTTTCCCCGTAGCTTGTTGCTCAAATGCGCGCTCCGAGCGTGTGCGGGGCGGGCGCTGTGCTGGCGAAAGGTGAGCGGCGATGCTGATCCTGGGTTTTCTGATCGTGGTGGCGGTTGCGGTATTTGCCGGCGTCGTTCTATCCGACAATTGGGGCGGATCGACCACCAGCATTGCCGGGTTCGGTCATGTGCTCGGGCACCTGACGATGGCGGAAGTCTTTCTTTCGGGGGTCGTGCTCACGGCGATCTTCTTCGTGGGGGCTTGGCTCATCATGTTGTCGTCACGGATGCGTCGCCGGGCCTCGCGCACCCGCCGCGCTGAGACCCGCGTCGCGCGCCAAGAGCGCGAAGAAATCGCTGCCGAACGCGACCGGCTCGCCGGCGAACTGGAGAAGGCCCGGGCGAACGCTCCGGTGGCAGAACCCCTCACCCAGCAGATGCCGGTCGGCACTGAACCTGTTGTGACTGAACCGATGGTCACCCGGCCGGCCGAGGTCCGGCTGCCCGACACCGCCGCCACTCCGGCATACCCCGGCGATTCGGCCGAGGGCTATGGCCAGCGGCTGATCGACCCGACTGACCCGCGCGACGCCACCGTCGCAGCGGATGAGGCTCGTCGGCACACCGTCTAGCTCGTCGTGCTTACTTCGGCCCGTTGCCCGAGATCGTGCCGCCCGAGGTAGCGCCCTCGGGCGGCCAGTACGAGATTTCGTTCGGCGACCAACAGGCGACGATCGTCGAAGTCGGTGGCGGCGTGCGAAGGTACGTCGCCGCTGCGCGGGCAGTTCTTGACCCCTATGAGGTCGGCCAGATCTGTGACGGCGTCCACGGCGCACCGTTGATTCCATGGCCTAACCGGCTGGCTGACGGGCGTTACCGTTTCGATGATGTCGACTACCAAGTCGCGCTCACCGAACCCGAGAAAGCCAATGCGATCCACGGCTTCCTCCATTGGCGAAGCTGGGTTGTGGTGGCACATGAGCCCGCAGACGTCGTTATGGCCACCGTCCTCTATCCGCTGTCGGGCTACCCCTTCACCATCGACGTCCGCGTCGGCTATCACCTCGACGCCGACGGGCTCACTGTCACGACAACAGCGACCAACATCGGGCGGTTGCCGGCCCCCTGGGCGTGCGGCGCGCATCCGTATCTATCGCCCGGCGACGGCTTGCTGGATGAGGCTGAGCTCGAACTCAGTGCCGCACTCCGAATCGATACCGACGCCGAACGGCAGCTGCCAACCGCCGTGGTACCTACCGCAGGTACGCCCTACGCCTTTGCTACCCGTCGGCGCATCGGTGACCTCGAGATCGACTTCGCCTTTCGTGGCCTAGACCGCGATAGCGACGGTCGTGCGTGGGTGCGGCTCACCGGAGTCGACGGTCTGACGGCTGCCCTCTGGGTCGACGCCAGCTTCCCGCTAGTCGAGATCTATACCGGTGACACCTTGGCACCACTTCGTCGCCGTCGCGGACTCGGTGTTGAGCCCATGTCGGCCCCACCGAATGCGTTCGCCAGCGGTGACGGCGTCATCAAACTTGAACCGGAGCAGACCATCGTGCACCGGTGGGGCGCGCAGTTGCAGCTGCCCACTACTACTTAGACGGTTTGGGCTTCGGCCGTTACTTAGACGGTTTGGGCTTCGGCCGTCTACTTAGACGGTTTGGGGACCGAGCAGTGCACCTTCGGATTGACGCCGACGTAGTTGAGTGGGCCGGAGATCACCGTCGCGGCGACGCTGCCGGCCTTCGCGCACGATGTGTCCGAGCTGGAGAAATATCCTCGTTGAGCTGTTGCAATCACGCCGATCACCAGCCAGACGACGATCACAATCGCGCCGATCCGCATGCCGACCTCCAGCTGTCACGTGCGCGGAAACTCCGAGCCGACAAACAAACCCGGGGCGCGGCCCGAAGGCCGCGCCGCGGAAACAAACCCGGGGCGCGGCCCGAAGGCCGCGCCCCAAAGGCTGGTGGTGAAAAGGTCGCCAGATGATTCCACCACCGTGGGTTGGCTGACTTCCGGCTACCAGTAGTGGCGCCGACCGCCAATGGCGTGTCCAGCCGAACCGAGTGCGAACAAGACGACGCCCACGACCAGCACGACGATGCCCAATGTCCACAGGATCCCGACGTGCGCAAGGAAACCGATGAGCAACAGAATGAGCCCTAGAGCGATCACGATGAATTCTCCTCCTTGGCCGACACTCACCGTTGATGTGTGAGCGCATCGCTCAACCAAATTGCGTGAGCGATAGTGAGAAGGAGTTGCCCGCGTTGAGTGAATCTAAACCGCTGCTGCGGATGACGGATTGACCGCGAGCTCGACAGCCGGGTGCGCGAGATGAATGGGCAACGAGACGACGTCGGCAGTTGTCTCAACAGACGCCGGCGCAGTCGTGGCGATGTGATCGGCCACACGGGTCGGCGATAGCGACCGTTCGAACCGATCGAGTAGCGCGAGCAAGGTGAAGAACGCGCAGGGCAAGCCGACCACGGTGAGCATCAAGATCAGCCCAACCTGTGCTACGCCCACGAGACCCTCCCAGAAACAGCCCGGCTCTAACCGGGATACCCGCCTGTGGCGTCGGTATGTCTGGCGTCTGACTTTACGGACACCCGCAGGTAACCCGGCGGCCACCTAGGCAATTGCGGCTTAGGGCGTGTCGGCAACATCCCAGGGTCCCGGGATGTGGTGGCAGCCTTCGCCCGGCGATGAGCGCGACGTGCGTGCATCACACTCACACGACTCCGGGTGCGGCCATGTCACTGGCATGGTCAGCCAGACCTCTTTCCCGTCCTTGAGCGGAGTCACGCCCCACTCGTCGGCGAGGGCCTCGACGATGAGCAGGCCTCGGCCGGCGGCGATGCTTCCGCTCGTGCCGACGTGCAGACTCTGATGCCGCGCTTCCAGCTCAACCCAAGGCGGGGGGGCGGGCACGGCGTCGAGATCGGCAAGCAAGTCGACCCGAGCAGGGCGGACGACGGGTGGCGCAGGCTCGTGGTCACGGACGCAGGCTTCAACCGCGCCACGGGCGACGCACAACTCGACCTCGATCGGCGTCTGGGCATGCAGCACTGAATTTGTCACCAACTCCGAGACCGTGAGCTCGAGTTCATCGATCAGCGGGTCGAGGCCCCATTGGTGGCAGGTCGCCGCGACAAAGTGTCGAGCGACGCCGACTGCTTGCGGCGTCGGATCGAGATCTAGGACCGCGCGTCTGCACATGCCTACGCACTCTTCAACTCGGCCACGTTAAGGTGTTGCCCGCAACCCGCGTGTCCTAACCCGCAATGCGCACTAACCCGCAATGTGGCCGTTTGCGTAGGCGGCGACAACTAGTCCGAACGCGACCAGGACCAGCGACCATGAGATCGTGCGCAGCGCCAGTTCAATGGGCCGCCGCACGTCGGCCGACGTCAACAGCACCGGCGATCCGTCGGCGTCCCTGGCCGTCAGCGCCACGTCCGTGACCGTCCTGCGCAGCCAGCGGGCGGGAGTGCTGAGCGTGCGTTGCGCCCACGAAAGGCCAGCCGCGCCAAGGGCGACGACGACGGCGGCCAACGAGATCGACCACCGTTGGGCGTAGTAGCCGGTGAGCACCGGAAATGCGCCCCACGACAGCGCGAAGCCGACACCGTTATGCACAACGCCGCCGAACCATTCGAGGTTGTAGGCGACGACAAGCACGGCGCCGACGCCGATGAACGGCAGCAACCTGACGCCACCCACCAACCAGCCGTCGACGGCAGCACCGGCGACCGCGAGGGCCGCGACGATCGTCAATGCGCCGTCACCGATGCCGGTGCGCAACGGGTGACCGTGGCGTTCATCGAGGGCGTGCGCGCCGATACCCAGCCCAAGAAAGAAGCCGAGCAGCGTCCAGCCGAGACGCTCGAGCCGGATCGGGTGTGCCAACGCGGCGCCGATGGCGACGTAGGACAAGTGCCACGCGGTGTACGGCGGGTGCAGCAACGACAGCCAATCGCGCCAGCTACCGGTGCCACGGCCGCCGCCATAGAACGTCGGCCGGACGGCGTCCGCCTCGTTAGGCGTGCTGCACGCGCCTGGTTGCCGACATCACCAAACCGCCGCCGAAGCTCATCGTCTTGACCTGCACGTTGTCGAGGCCAGCAGCCCGCCAGGCGGCGACATGCTCGCCGACCGGGTGCCGCATGTAGTGATAGGTGATGTTGGGCCCGAGGAATCGACCGACGCGGTACCAGGCCGGCCCGCCGGTTAGCAGGCCGGCGATGGGCAGCACGAAGCGGGTGTAGATCCACCAGGTTGCTCGCGCCGGCGCCCACCGGGGTACGTGAAATTCCAAGCTGGCGATGGTGCCACCCGGAGCCAGGCATCGCGTCAGCTCGGCGATCGTGGCGGCCGGCTCGTCGACGTACCGCATCAGGTAGCTGAACGAGATGGCGTCGAAACTGCCATCAGCGAAGGGGAGTTCCTCAGCGCGGGCGATCGCCAGCTTGACTCGATCGGCGACACCAGCGCGCTCGACGTTGGCTTTGCCTTGGCGCAGCATGGGTTCGGTGAGATCGACGCCGATGATCTCGGCTTCGCAGGCTGCCGCGATCGCCAACGTGACCCCAGCTGGGCCGCAGGCGACGTCGAGCACCCGATGCGGTTTGGCCTTGACGATGTGATCGACGACGGCGGCCCGCCAGCGGCGGTCTTGACCGAACGACAGCAGGTTGGCCAACGTGTCATAGCGCGACGGCAAGTCGCGAAAGAGCGAGCGAGCGAAGCCATTGAGTTCCGTCGGCGCTCGATCCGTGCCCATACTCGCTCCAGGAAGATGCATATCGCTGCACGAATGTTCCAGCTTCGGCCATCTTTGCGAGATCGGCGGCCCGAGGCCAGCGTAGGGGAGGTAGCGTGACCAGCTGGCGCGACGTCGTCGACCGCGCTGCTGCCGCGATCGGCCCGATCAGCCCTACCCTGTTGCGGCATTGGCACAACGAGATGGACGACGTCGAGCACCGCGTTGCCGACCTTGATCCGTCGTGGGTTGACGGTCGCGGCCCTGCCGAGGCTCCTGGAATTCCAATCGCGCGGCAGGCTGACGGCCTGCACGCGTTGGTTGCACTCGCGGTGGCCCGACTCGGCGACATCTGGCAGCCACGCCAGTTGGTCGATGTGGCCGCGGCGGTCGAGCTTGCCTATCGCGCCAGCCACCAGCACCGACGCGTCGTCAACGGCTTCGGCCCGCACTTGCCGTCGGCTTCCGGCGTCCGCCCGAATACGAAAGCCGTGCTCGAGGGCGACCGCTCGATTACGCAGGCTGCCGTTCTCGTCGCCGACGTCGGGCCGGCGGCGTACCGGGTGCTGGTGCGCGGCTACGGGGCGACTCAGGTGGGTCAGTTGTGTGACGCTCCTGCGCCCACCGCGCTTATCGAGGCTGCGGTCGGGCTCGGAGCCCTGGTGGCCGGTGTCTCGGCGGGTGACGTCGACCGGCTGTGGAGCGAGGTCAAGTTGCCGCCCGAACACCGATCGACTCCGGGTGCGGTCGTCGCCTGGGTCCGGGCCGAGGTGCTGGCCGCGAGCTCGCCGTCCACCACTCACCGCTAGCTGCCGCAGGCTAGGTGTGGATGAGCCCGAGTTCGACGGCGCTGGCCTTGGCTTGGCGGTCGAGGTGGGCGATTACGGCATCGCGGCCGTGCTCCGCAAGGAGCTGTTTTACTGCGAGGACGCGTTCGATGATTGCGACTTGCCACCACGAGGTCCGGTCGATGTCGTCGGCGGCGGCACGGGCAAGCAATCGGCCGGCCGTCGCGAGATCGCCGAGCAAGATGTGGGCGTAAGCGGCGACCTCGGTGACCCTTGTGTTGAGCGTGTCGGCCCCGTCGACCGTCAGTCGGGCCAAGGCGGCTTCTTCGTCGAAGTTTTCGTTGAGGCAGTGCACGATCGC
>Ga0209890_10000300_pt1 | contig 22823 bp, 19 predicted proteins | sample OrgsoiDNA2013049_FD_185799 | JGI IMG/M metagenome (GOLD analysis project Ga0209890, IMG submission 185799) | Permafrost soil microbial communities from the Arctic, to analyse light accelerated degradation of dissolved organic matter (DOM) -... | ecosystem: Environmental > Terrestrial > Soil >...
GCGAACAGGGATCGACGACGCTCGACGAGTCGCTGGAGCAGGCGCGTTTGCTGCTCACGGAGGCAGGTGGGGACGTCCCCCACACCGTAATTGCCTATAACGCCTTGGCGCTTACTTACTATAAAATGGGGAAGTTCGAACTTGCCGAGACTGCGCTGCACAAGGCATCAGATCTCGATCCCAAGAGCGCTTTCGTCTGGAACAACCTGGGCCTCGTTGCCTTCGAGCGCGGTCATGACCAGGAGGCTTTCTTGGACTTTCAAAAGGCTTCGGAGCTCGATCCCAAGTACGTCCAGGCGCGCCTGAACAAGGCGGTCGTCTACCTCGACTGCGGCGACTACAAGAAGGCGCGGGCCGAGCTCGACAAGGCGGTGGAGATTGATCCCAACGACGCCGAGTCGCAGGTCGCGCTGGGCGTCGCCTCACGCGGCGACGGAAAGTTCGACCAGGCCCGCAAAGCCTACGAACGCGCGCTCGACATCGAGCCCGACTATCCGCCCGCGCTCTACGATCTCGGCGTCCTCTACATGGACTTCGACAAGGTCCCGGCCAAGGCCAAGGATCTGCTCACCCAATACCTACAGGCTGTCGGCAAGGACGACGCGCGGCGCGCCGATGTCGAGGCGCGGCTGAAGGAGCTGAAGTGAGCGCTCGCGTGAGAGCTCGCGCGAAGCGCCGTTTCGTCCCGCTCGCCGCGCTGGCGCTGGCCCTGGCAGTCGGCGGCCTCGCGCAGGCCAAGCCGGCCAAGCGACACGTGGCGGTCCACAAGCCAGCGCCCGCTCAAACCCAGGAACGAAGCGTGGCGCCGCCCGCGCCGGTCGCCGACAGCGAGGCGTCGAACCGGGGCGGCCAAAGCAGTGATGACTCCTCTGGCGACGCCAAACCGGCCGGGGAGGCCAAGGGCGGCGGCAAGAACGTCAAGACGAAGACCTACACCTTCGGCGCGATGGACGTCGAAGGGAAGCTCAAGACCCCGCAACTCTTGTACTTTTTGAATCGGGTCAAGCTCGAGCTCGACATGTCGGCGCCCGACAAGCGCTCATTCATGAAGGAGCTCGGCCAAAGCGCCGATGACAAGAGCCTCTGACGCAAACAAATAGGTGACCCCTTGGCAACCACACACTCTCACGCGCTCCCGCCGCCTCCGCCGGGCCCCCAGCCTGTGCGGCGTCGGACGGCGCCCCGTCCCGTGACGGCACACGCGATGCTCCAGGTGGCGATGATCTGGCGCAGCCAGATCATCGGGTACCGCCTGCTGTCACGCCGCCGCAAGCTCACCGTCGGACCGTCGAAGCGCGCCAGCTTCGCGACGCCGGCGGTCGAGGGGAAGAGCAAGTTTCTCCTCCTGCAGCCGCGACGCGACGGCTACGTCCTTCACCTCGCCTCGGTGTTCAAGGGAGAGCTGACGCTGGGCGGGGTCACCACGCCGGTCGCCGACATCGCCTCGCGCGACGTCGACCTCGGGCGGGGGGACAAGGCCAAGCTGATCTTCGCCGACGGCAGCGATCTGCGGATCGAGCTCCGCTGGGTCGATCCCCCCGACCGCATCGCGCGGCCACGTATTCGCGATCCGCAGATGGTGCAGATCACCGTCGGCACCAGCATCGTCCTCGGCGCGCTGGCCCTCCTTCTCAACATCATGTGGGAGAAGACAGAGCCGAAGCCGCCGCTGGCGCTCGACGCGCAGCGCGTGGCCAAGATCGAGGCGCCGGCGGCGATCGAGTTCGAGAAGAAAGAGATCAAGAAGCAGAAAGAGGAGCAGGCCGAGAAGTCGACCGAGAAAGAGGGGCAGACCAAGCGCGCCAAGGAGAAGGCCGGCCGCATCGGCCGCAACGACGCCACCCCCAAGGACACCGTCATCCCCAAGGGGAAGGAAGACATCCTGCGCGAGAAGGTCCAGAAGGTCGGCATCCTCAGCATCATCGGGCGCGACAAGGCGCCCGGCTCGGGGCTCTCCAAGCTGTTCGCGCAGAGCAACGACGTCGAGCAGGCGATGGCCGGGATGGCCGGCGCCAAGATGGTGGTCGGGCACGGCGCGGGTGGCCTCACCACCAGCGGGTCGGGACCAGGTGGCGGCGGCACCGGCTACGGGCACATCTACGGCGCCGGAAATCTCGACACCGGCGGGCGCGGCACGCACGGCCACGGGCGTGGGCCGAAGCTCTCCGAGCGCGGCGAGCACGAGGTGTCGGTCGGCCTCGGGACTGGCGGCGGCGACACCGACGGGTCGCTCTCCAAGGAGCAGGTCTACAAGGTGGTCAAGGCCCACTTCGCGGGCGTCAAGTACTGCTATGAGAAGGAGCTCCAGCACAAGAGCTCCCTCTCCGGCAACATCGACATCTTCTGGGTGATCCAACCCGACGGCACGGTCAGCAAGGCGAACGTCAAATCGAGCGCCATGAACGACGCCGCCGTCGAGGGATGCATCGTCCGCCAGGTCAAGCAGTGGCAGTTCCCCAAGGCGCCCGGACAGACGATCGTCGGCCGCTTTCCCTTCGTCTTCAAAGGAGGGACTTGATGCAAGGATGCCAAACCGGTAACAAGGTCGGTCGTCAAGTCGCGCTGGCCCTCTCGCTGTTGACGCCGCTGGCGCTCGGCTGCCAGGGGATGAACAACACGCCGATCTACTTCGCGTCGCCAGAGCCGATCCTCACCGTGACCGGGATGAACGACGCGATGGGAAACCCGCCGCGGATCGAAAACGGGATGACGCTGCAGTTTCGTAACCCGACCGACGCCGAGAAAAAGGCGCTCGACATGCAGACCGCCGCGCTGGGGTTCGCCGCGCCTTGGATCCAGCGCGATCACGTCCACATCGAGCTCACCTACCAGGTGACCTACACCCCGCTGCCCGGCCAGGGTCCGGACGACGATCCGAATGACATCCCGCAGTTCACCATCGGCATCGACGGCGCCAACGAGTACACCAAGTACAACTCGAACATCGTGGCGATGACGTTGGCCCAGGGGAAAGATGCCCCTCAGTACATTCCGCTCATCCCGGTGACGCCGCAGACGCTCGCCCAGGGGCAGACTGTCTCGGGGACGGTGCGCGAGGACGACTTCAACGAGGCGGAGCTGGATCTGGACGCCATGGGCCGCTGGATGGCCCCCTTCAACGCCGTGTTGATCAACAATTCGCAAGTCAACCCGATCGGGTTGAGCATGGTGCCGGCGAACGTGGTGATCCCCGCGCTCATCGAGATCGACGTCAGCTTCACCGCCAACCGCAACATGACCTGCACCTACGACATTCGTGTCCGCGACGACAACGGGCAGTTGCTTCACGACACGACGAACACGCTCTTCTCGCCGACGCCGACGCTTTTCGTTCCGCCGGCAATGATGTGACCATCAGGGGCCATTGACACGATCTCGCAAGCTGATGGCAGCGTTGGTGACGTCTTGGCTGGTCGCGGGCGCCTCCGCCGCCCGCGCGCAGGTCACCGCCGAGCCGAGCGCCGTCGTCTTCCCTGACCCGGCCAAGTTCGCCCACGGCCTCTATACCGAGGGGGAGGTCGGCGCGGTGGCCTTCTTCGGCAAGGCGGGGAACGACGTCTCCCCCGGCTTCGCCATCGGCGCGCGCGTCGGCTACGACCTGTTCCGCTGGCTGGCGCTGCAGCTGCACTTCGTCGGCTCAACCCATCAGCTCACCGGCGACAACCCGCTCAACGGCCAGCTGCTCCAAACCTACCAGGCGCTCGTCGAAGGCAAGCTGACCTATCGATTCGGGCAGACCTCGATCTTCGGCGAGGGGGGGATCGGGGTCGAGCGGCTGTCGACCAACGCGCTCTACGCGCTGGGGGTTGAACCGAAGTACCGCGTCGGCTTCGTCGCGGGGGGCGGCGGCGGGCTCGACTACCACTCCCTGTCGCGTCACTTCTCGGTCGGTGTGCGCGGTGGCTTCTTCGTCATGGCGGAGCTCACCAGCAGCCAGGAGCTGATGGCGACCACCTACCTGAGGTACACGTTTTGAGCTTCCGCGGCGGCCGCCTGTCCCTGATCGCGGCGTCATTGTTGCTGGGCGCTGCGTTGGGCTGCCAGACGGTCGACCTCGGCGCGCCGCCCGCCGACGTGAACCTCTGCGAGCCGAGCCAGCAGTTCTTCATCGATCAGATCTGGCCGATGTTCCTCGGCAACACCTACAACGGGAAACACTGTTACGACAGCGGCTGCCACGGCTCCGGAAGCACCACGGCGATGACGCTGACGAACCCGATCGAAGCGGGGACCATTCCGCTGCCGGCTGATTGGGCCGCCAACTACACGCAGGCCGCGCACCGGATGAACTGCTCCGACCCGCTCGACAGCGATCTGCTCATCTATCCCGAGAACCGTGTCCCCCACGGCGGCGGAATGCTGATCATGCCGACCGGACCAGAAGCCACGCTGGTTGCCATGTGGGTCACGGCGCCGTGATTCGCCGGGGGATGGGGGGCGGCTGCCTCTCCTTGCTGGCGGTGTTCGTCGCGCTGACGTCGCTCCCGGCGCGCGCCGACGATCGGGCGTTGGTCCGGGTGATCGCCGAGCAGGCGCAGGTCCACACGGGGCCGGGGTTCGGATTCCGGGTCGTCTACAGCGCCAAGCTCAACGAGGTGCTCCCCGCCATCGGGCGCGCCTCGCACGACCACTGGTTCCGCGTCGAGCTCCCCGACGGCACCTACGGCTGGATCCTCGGCGACGAAGTCTTCCCACTCGACGTCGACACCTCCGCCGCCCACCAGGGACCGTCAGTCTGGAAGCGGATGGGGACCGCGGTCTTCTCGCCGCCGCCGCTGGAAGAGGAGAGCGTCGGCTTCACCTTCTCGGCCGGCGTCCTCGGCGGTGACGGTATGTTCCTCTTCCGCCCCTCGTGGCTGCTGGCGCCGCACATCTCGCTCGAGGGGATGATCGGCGAGACGGTCGGCAACCAGGTCGACATCATCTACGCCGGCGGCGGGCTCAACGTCTTCCTGTTCGCCTCGTCGCCGGTGACGCCGTTCGTGGGGGCCTCCGCCGGAGGCGCCTTCGGCCGCAAGAAGGCCGACCAGTTCGCCATCCAGACCGGCAACTACTCGATGCTGAACGTCGGCGGCGGGCTCATCATCGCGCTCAAGAAGCGGCTCACGTTGCGCGGCGACGTCCGCCAGTACGTCATCTTCGACGCCAACCACACCCAACGAATCCAGGAGTACTCAGGTGCACTCAGCGTCTATTTTTAGTCGCGGGAAACGGCTCGTGCGCCGCCTGGCTCTGGTTGCTATCGCGGCGGCGGCCGTCGCAAGCAATGGTTGCGCGGCCTCGAAGTGGACCGTGCGGCCCCATCAGCGCGAGCTGCTGGCCGACCGCATCATGTCTCTCGATGCCATCGGGCAGGAGCAGGCCGCCGAGCAGCACATCCTCGAGAACCGCGAGGGGGCGGTCGGAGGGAATGGGACCGCCGGCGGAGGGTGTGGTTGCAACTGAGACGCCCCACGTTCGGCACGTTGGCGGCGACCGTCTTCGTACCGTTGGCCGTGCTGGCCCTTTCGGCAGCGCCGGCGCGCGCCGACGATCCGACCGAGGCGTCGGCGCGCCTGACGTTCTTTCGCGAGCCATCGACCGACAACAAAGGGATCACCGTCATTCACCCGCAGGTCGATGCCGCCTCGCCGATCGGCGGGGGCCTCGGCATCGCCGCCGGCTGGGAGGCCGACGCGGTCAGCGGCGCGACGCCAGCCGTGTTCGGCCCGCACGTCGGCGTCGACGCGATCACCTCCGCCACGCAGTTCCACGACTTCCGCCAGCAGGTGCACGGCGGCTTCACCTACAACCGCCCGGACGCCGGCATCGGCGCCTCCTACGCCTATGGCTGGGAGAACGACTACAAGTCGCACTCCCTCTCGGCCACCGCCCGAGATGACCTCTACGACCACAACTTTACCCTGGCGCTCTCCTACAGCCACAACTGGGACAGCGTCTGCGACTACAACAATAGCGCGGCGGTGACGCCCGCCGACCTCCACCCGTTGACCTCCTCGGCCCACTGCTTCAAGACGGACCCCTACATCGCGACCAAACCCCTGGCCATCGACGCCCTCGAGACGTCCCTCTCCTGGACGATGACGCCTCGCCTGGTCGTCCAGGGGGGAGGCACGATCCAGGTCCTGGACGGGTTTCAATCGAACCCCTATCGCAGCGTTTTGGTCGGAAGCATCCGCGAGCCGCAGGAGCACGAGCCGACCTACCGCCAGCGCTACGCCGTCTTCGCCCGCGCGGCGTACGCGTTCCCGCAGTGGCGCGCCTCGGGCGTCGGGATGGCGCGCCTCTACGAGGACAGCTGGGAGGTGCAGGCGGTGACGGGCGACGTGGTGGTGAACAAGTACCTCGGCCCGGTGATGCTGTTGAGCCTGCGTGGCCACTATCACCTGCAGAGCGGCGCGAGCTTCTATCGCAACGGCGAGGCGTACCGCGTCCTCGGCCCGGCCGGCCAGTACTGGACCGGCGACCGGGAGCTGTCGCCGATGAGCAACTACCTGGTCGGCGGTCGCATGGCCTTCCTGCGCCGTCCGCAGCAGGAGCGCTCGAGCTGGTTCGCCGAGATGGAGGCGGACGTGAAGTACGAGCTGCTCGTCTATCACGTCGACTCGGTGGACGCCCCCAACGCCGATCGCCCCTACGCCCACATCCTCCAGGCGTCGTTTGCGCTACGCTTCTAATGGGAGGGGAAGGGTGGGGACCCCCACCCTCCCCTCCCAAACCCTCCCGCGACGGACTCCACCGGGCAAAGCCCAGCTCCGTCCACGCGATCGCGCTAACCTTCTCGCATGGATCGCCGTGAGGCTATCGGGCTCTTGCTCGCCGCGGGCGCGACCGGATGCGCTCGCGCGGCATCCAAGTCGGCCGCCATGAAAGAACGAGCGACGAAAGCCATGCCTGCCATTTTCCTGGCGCACGGCTCGCCCTTGCTGCTGGACGACCAGGGCTGGGTCGGTGAGCTGGGTGCCTGGGCGAGGGCCCTCCCTCGCCCGCGCGCTGTCCTGATGCTCTCCGCGCACTGGGTCGACCGGCCGATCACGCTCGGCGCCACCCGGCGCGTGCCGCTGGTCTACGACTTCTCGGGCTTCCCGGCGCGGTACTACGAGACTAACTATCCAGCGCCGCCGGCGCCCGAGCTGGCCACCCGCCTGCGCGGTCTTCTGGCCGGTCAGCCCGTCGCCGACGCGCCCGAGCGCGGGCTCGACCACGGCGCCTACGTGCCGCTCGTCTGCATGTATCCGGCGGCGGACGTTCCGGTGCTTCAGGTCTCGCTGCCGACGCTCGAGCCGACAGAGCTGTTCGCCCTCGGCCGCGCGCTGGCGCCGCTGCGGCGCGAGGGGGTGCTCATCGTCGGCAGCGGTTTTTTGACCCACAACCTGCGGGCGATGGACTTTCGTCCCGATGCGCCAGTCCCCACCTGGGCGGCCGAGTTCGACGCCTGGACGGCCGACGTGCTCGCGCGCCGCGACGTCGACGCGCTCCTCGACTATCGGCAGCGCGCGCCGGGCGTGCGGCAGGCGCTCCCCACCCACGAGCACTTCGTGCCGGTGGTGACCGCGCTCGGCGCCGCCATCGACGACCCGTCGGCCCTGCCCAGCTTCCCGATCAGCGGGTTCACCTACGGCTCGGCGACGCGCCGGTCACTGCAGCTCGGCTGACGGCAGCTCAGCTGATGGCAGCTCTCCTGAGCGGTCAGCGGCCGTACGTCTCGGGCCAGAACAGCCGCCCGATCGCCGTGTCGATCCCGTCGAGATCCGGCTTGTAGAAGATCGACGCGTCGACGCTGACGGCCAACATCGGATCATTGGAGGCGGAGATGGCGATGCAGGGGATCCCGTTCAAAGGCCCCTGACGGAGGGCCCGCAGGAACTTGATTCCGGTGCGCGCCGGCATATCGAGGTCGACGAGCACCAGGCCCGGACGCTCCAGATCGAGGATCTCGGCCGCCTCGGCCTCAGTCTCGGCGCAACGAACGCCAAAGCCTTCGGCAATTGCCAGCTCGAGCAGCAGATCTCGGACTTCCAAGTCAGCTGTGAGGGCCAGAATAGCGGCCGTAGTGGTATCGGGACGGCGCACGACCGAGTCAACGGCGGGGGTCGATGACTTGGAATCTGCGGGAGCGGCGACCAGCACGACGCTCCACTATCGCAAGTGCATGTTTCGGCCCGTTTTCGGACCCACGATCTTTTGGTAACAGTTTATCCACAGCCGACCGGACCGGGCCTCTCCGGCCCGGCGGCGGCTACTGGAGCATCTGCGGGTTCCCGCCGCGCGATTGGGAAACGGAGGCGCCGGTGAGGGCGTCGGCGCTCACCGCGACGTCGAGCTCCGAGCCGCTCAGGCTGCCGTGGCAGCCGCCGCAGATGTTGTTGAACACCGCGCGCGGGGGACCGGGGGTGATGTACTCGCCGGGGGTCACCTGGTGCTCCTCCGACATCGTGAAGAGGGCTTTGCCGTTGCCGTCGTCGACCTCGATGATGAGCGGCATGTTCGAGGGAACGAGCGCAAGCAGCGAGTGATCCCCCTGCAAGCTCGCCGAGCCGAGCGACGTCCGCTGCGAGTAGGCCAGCTTTCCGGCGGGGATGATGGAGGTCGGCGAGCTCGGCGGCGGCGGAAGGTCCTGGTAGAACCTGACCGACGCCGCTCCGTCGTACGCCGAAATATCGCGCCCACGGCGCAAGTTGGCGCCCAGCAGCGTGGCCAGCACCGGGACGTCGGGGAAGTGCATGACACCGTATTGCCCGGCGTTGTCCTGGTGCGCGTGCCCGCCGAAGACCAGCTGCGGAAGGTTCGAGAACAGCTCCGTCTCGCCCCGCTTGTAGCCGAGCGCCGCCTCGACGTAGGAGAGCGATCCGTCGCTGGCCAGCGGCCGGCGGGCGCCGGTCTGTGGATTGACCGCCACCAGCGAAAACTGCGGGACGTCAGTGTTGATGTTGGCGACGTTGGCGGCATAAGAGGCCAAGATCTCGCCGTTGGGGAGTGAGAACGGCGACCGGTAGGCCCCCGTGGTGGTGCCATCGGCGGTCGGAGCGGCGGCCGGGTCGACGATGACCATCGACTTGACGAAGGTGACGTCGGTGCGGTCGGCCTCGAACGGGCCGATCGATCGGTTGAAGGTGGCGAGCGCCCCGCCGCCCCCTTTGGCCCCCTCGTTCGACAGAATGAGCACGAAGTTGCGATCGAGCCCTTCGCGGATCTCCGTCGCCTCCTGGTAGCCGACCGAGGGCAACAGATTGTTGTCGAACGTGCTGGTCGACTGCGCGCGCTGCGCCAGCAGCGGGTGGTAGTCGGTGAGGTCCCAGTTAATCCGGCGGCCCGCCAGCTGGTAGAAGTCGGGCGTCGCCTTCTCCGCAGTGAAGCTGACGCGGCCGTCCTGCATGAAGGCGGGAGACAGCTCCGCGCTCAAAAGGAACGTCATCTGTTCCGGGTTGCTGAAGTCGTAGTTGGGCGCGGGGGCCGCGACCCGGTAGAGATTCGAATTGGGCTGCATCGTCCGCTGCGTCAGCGTTCCCGAGCGCGTCGAGGCGAACACGATGCTGCCGTCGGGGGCGAACACCGGATCGAAGTTGTGCACGCGGACGCTGGTCCCGTCGACAATCCGCCCGTTGTCGTTGGTCAGCCGCTGGCAGGTCCCACCTGCCACGTCGAGGAGCCAGAGATCGAGCCCGCTTGCCGCCCCTGGGCGCGCGGCGAAGACCACCTTGGTCGCGTCGTAGCTCCACTCGGGGCCGCGCACGTCGACGTCCCCGGTGAGGCCGGCGCAGGGACCGAGCGCGCTGCGCACGTTGCCCACGGCGGTCACCTTGCCGGTGGCGTCGAGCGTCGCGTCGGCCAGCTTCAGAGCGGCCCCCCCCGCGTAAGTGTCGAAGTGCAGGAGGTCGTCGCCGTTCTTCGGCCGTGCCACGAACACCAGCGGCAGCACGCTGCCGGCGGTCATCGGCGAGACGCTCCCGGCGGCGATCCGGTCCTGCCGCTCGGTCTGCTGCCAGGCCTGCAGCACGCAGAAAGCGCGCGTGGTGGGGCCGGCGACGAACGGTTGTGGGCAGGGGGTGTCGACGGACGTGTTGATGTCCTCCAAGGTCGATCCGGCGCGGTGGGTCGTGCCGCCCGACGACGCGATGATGTTCTTCTTCACCGCGCGCGACTGCTTCACGTCGACGGTGTCGAAGGCCATGAACTCGTCCGCCAGCGCGTGGTAGTTGCGGGTGAGCGCCGCCGGCGCAAAGAAGCCGAACGCGCCCGAGCGGAGGCGGAAGTCGTTGAACCCGTCGGGGCTGTGGCACCCCTCGAGGTCGCAGCCGCGCACGAGCAGCTTCGGCATGACGTTCTGTTCGAAGAACGTCTGCCCCGCAGTCTTGGGCCCGTAGGCGAGCGGCGGCGCGGCCTGGACCTCCTTGGCCCACGATTCCCAGGAGAGCCAGGTCTGGTCCGTCCGCGACTGGAAGAAGGTCCCGCCCGTGTGGCTCACGCCGCCGGCCGCTATGGCCAGCGGTCGCAGGAGGATCTCGCTCTGATCCACGTTGACCATGGTCGGGTCGGCGGGCGGCCCGATCACGAAGCCCGCCACCTGCGCGTAGTTGAACGCCGTCTCCGCGTCTGGATCGCTGCCGCTGAGACCGCACGTAAGGTAGAGGTCGGCCTGCACCGAGCCGTGGCAGGTGCCGTAGGCGCACGACGACTCGAGCGTCGGCTCGACGTAGGTCTTGAAGTCCTGGTAGGCCTGGCTGCTGGTGTCGACGGCGATGCGCTGGCTGAGGGGCGGAAGCGCGTCGCTGCACTGACCCGATCCTTTGTTGGCGAGCGCCTGTGGCGCGATACCGTCGCGGTTGGCGCCGTTGTCGAGCCAGTTCTTCAGCTCGAAGTAGGCTTCGGAGTCGGGCTGGATTGGCGTGCCACCGCTGTGCTGGATCTCGCTCGGGTAGAACTTGCCCTGGTACGGGATCTGATTGCTCTCCGGGGGCATCGCCTTCAGCAGCAGCAGCGGCTGCGGGTAGCTGCCGTAGGTCCGGAGGACGTCGCGCCGCTTCTGGACCCCGGCGAACGAGGAGAGATCGAGGTTACCGAGGGCCGTCGGCGAGTTGGTGACCGGGTCGATGGCGATGCTGTGGCAGGGCGACGTGTTGCCGACGCAGGAGGCGTTGAGGATCGGCTGGATGTGGACGTCGTAGAAATGCTCTTCGGGCGGTGCTGCCGGCCGACAGCCGAAGAGCGCCGTCGCAGCCGCGACTGCGAGCCCATAACCGACCCTGCCCTGTGCGGAAGAACGCATTTCGGGGACGCCGATTGTATCAAGTCTCGATCGGGTTGTGAACGCCGACCAACGACGAGGAGGAGCTGTCTCGACTACGGGGTGAGCTTGGTCAGCGCGGCCTTGGCCAGCGACCGGACGAGCGGGCTCGGATCGTTGGCGGCGGCGTTCTGCAAGGCCGCACCGGCTGTCGATGAAGAGGCCCCGATCTCGCCCAACGCCCAGGCCGCTTTCTTGCGGACCGTCTGCGACGGGTCGGAAAGGGCGGAAACCAGCGCCGACGCACCACCCGCGTACTTGAACATCCCGACGGTGACCACCGCGTCGGAGCGCACGCCCGCGTCGCCATCGCTGATGAGCGGGGCCGCGACGCTGCCGTCGTGGAAACCCGGGATCGTGCGCAGCGCGAGCAGAGAGGCCGAGCGCACCTGTGGGTCACTGTCGGCAAGCGCGGTCGTGAGGTACTGAGTCCCCGCCGGCCGCCCGATCGTCCCCAGCGCCTTGGCCATCTCCGCGCGCGCCGCCCCCGTGAAGAGCGGGTTCGACAGCGCGGCCCCGAGCGCCGGGATCGACGAGACGTAGTGGAACTCGCCCAGCACGTCGGCGGCGTTGAGCGCCGCCGTCGAGTCGGGCTGCGCCAGCCGGTTCAGCATCTGCACCTGGATCGTTTTGGCGATCCCGCGGCGGGCCAGCCACCAGGCGGCGACCGTCCGGACGCGAACGTCCGGGTGGTCGACGAGCGGGGTGACCAGGTCGACGCAGGCCGCGCAGACCAGGAGCTCCGTCCGCTCGAGCTCGGCCTGGATGGAGTCGACCGAGTTCGAGGCGATGGCCTGCTGGATGGACTGCGGACCGCCGCCGGTTCCAGCGTTTGCGCTCCGCCCCGCCAAAAGGCCGACGGCGAGTCCGAGCACGCTGACGATCGCGAGCTTCTTTGCGTTCATGTTGATGATTCGCATGTTCACTTTGCTCCCGTTCGTAGTTACGGCGTCGCCCCGGCTTCATCCAGGTTCTCCCGGAAGAAGTACTGGGCACCCATGTCGATGTTGAGCTCCAAGAGGTAGTACTCGTCAGGCGTCAGCTCGGTCCCGCCGACGTCCACCGGGTGGACCGCCAACCCCGGCACGAGGCGGGTGTTGGTGTCGAGCGGGTAGCGCTGCGGCGGATTGAGGTGCTCAGTAAAGAGCTTGCTGGTCTCCGCCGCGGCCGCGTTCACGTAGTCGGGCGTCTTCCCGGTGATCTGGACGACGTCTTCGCCCAGAATCTCGCCCAGCCCCATCAGCGAGATGTACGACGCGGTGAAGTCGCCCGTCATCCGCTCGCCGACCGTGACGTTGAGCTTCTGTCCGCGCAGGTCGAACACGAAGGTCTGCGAGGTGCCGCTGGTCATGTCGGTGACGGTGTAGCTCGGGTTGTAGGACTTGGTGGCGTCGCCGTCGTGGCAGGTGGCGCACTTGGCCGTGAGGATCGGCTGAATCGCCAGATCCCAGGGGACGCCGCGCACGTCGTTGTCGCCCGGGTTGGCCGCGTTGGTCCCGGCTGGCAGCACGCCATTGGTCATCTTGTAGGCCGTGGTCGACTGGCGAGCGGCCCTGGGTGCATCGAGATTGACCGGACCGTGGACGACGGCGTCGGTCTGCCCCGGCGCGATCGACGAGGGAGCCGTTCGGTTCTCGTGGCAGCCGCCGCAGAAGCGCGACTCGCCCGAGCGGCCGCTGAACCAGATGTCCTCGTTGGCGACCGGCGTGCCCGCGGCCGTACCGTGGCTGCCGCTGACCTGCGTGGCCATACCGAACTTGTCGATCAACTGGATGTGCAGCGGGACGTTGGCCGGCACGTCGGCAGCAAACGAGGCGTCAGCCTGGATCGGAATCTCGCCGTAGCGCGACTGCCCGTCGAACTCGGTGGTGCCGAACATGTCGACGCCCCCCTCTTCGCCGGAGAAGCCCTCGATGAGCCGCACCTTCGCCACGCTCCCCGGGGGGATCGTCATGAGCGACGAGTTGTAGACGTTGAGGCAGCCTACCGTGGTGCTGCTGTCGGTCGTGCTGATCTGGGAGGCCAGGTTCGCCGGCTCCGGCCGCACCTTCACCGGGCGCGGCAGGATGTCCCAGTAGTTCGGGTCGTCGTAGATCGGCGAGCGGCCGCCGTTACTAGCGCTGGCGTTCGCCGTGTTGAGCACGTAGATGCCGAACTGCGCGTTGCTCTGCGCGCGGGCGAGCTCCTCGGTCTGGACCGGGCCGTCCGACCAAGAGGTGAGGAACTGCCCTGGCGCTTCGTCGCCCACCGGCTCGGCGTCGTAGTACCGGCCAATTCCCTGCGAGCTCGACGACCGATCGCCCGGGATGAGCGGGGTCAGGTCCTGTGCGGCCGAGTTGGCCTCGCTGCCGTTGAGGTCGATGAGGAACAGCTTGCCCGACTGCAGCGTGCGATCCCGCGAGGTGGCAACCGCGATCACCTGGTAGTCGTCGATCATCTTGCCCGCGGCGGTGTCGAAGTACGACTTGGTCGAGACGTAGCGGGCCTTGAGATAGCTGTTCGTCGACGGGTTGGTTGGAGCGAGCTCGTCACCGAAGGCTTCCTTCATCCCCGTCATATCGGTGTTCACCATCCGGAGGTGACCCTCGTTGACCCCGCCCATGTGCATCCACTCGGTGTAGAGCACGTGGCCGTCGGGGAGCAGCGCCGGCGAGACGCGGTGGGAGACGTTGCGGGGCCCGAGCTGCAGGTTGGTGCCGCTCGTGCTGACGGTGCCGACCTGAGCGGTCGTCGCGCGCTCGTACTCGTCCTTGAACTGCATCGAGGTCGAGGCGCCGCCCCCCTCGACGTTGCGGTTGGTCATGAACGCGACCTGATCGCCCGGCGCGTAGACCGGGTAGACGAAGTCGTTCCCGCCGCTGGTCAGCTGCTTCAGGTTCGTCCCGTCCAGATTGATCGAATAGATCTGGTAGTTGCCGTCCCCCGGAAGCTGCGCTGAGAAGACCACCGACTTCGCGTCGAACGACAGGTCATACGCCTGGACGTCGGAGCCGCTCACGCAGTTGGCGAGGTCGGCCGCGGACGCTGTCGCGCCTAGGATCTCCGTGCAGGTCGCCGTGTTCGGGAAGATGACCGTCAGCTTCCCGTCCGCCGAGGGCGGCGAGAGCATCGAGAGGCGACCGCCGGCATGGAATGCCTGGTAGTCGAAGACGTTGCCCGTGTCGTTGTGGGGGACACGCTGCACGAACGTGATCGCCTTGACGTCGGCCGGAAGCGCGCTGACGTTGCTGCTGCTGGTGCTCGTCGAGTTGCACCCAGCGCCAGCCCCGAGCGCCAACCCGAGGACGCTCGCCTCCAGCAACCAAAGTGTCTTGACTATGAGCTTGTCTCGCATGAGCGGCTCTCCTTCGTTCGCTAGATTACGCAATAAAGGGGCCAATGGAATCGCGCCCGAAACAGCCGAAGGCACGGGCTTGCGGGCCGTTTTCAGCCTCTTTGTTGCGCAACCCGAGAACGTCGCGAATACGGCCGGTTCTCGCGTGGCGCCCTGCGATCTAGCTGGAATATCGAGGGAAAGTTCCGGCGTCGCAGGGTTGCGCAACAGCGAAACGTCACGCCCACCGTCAAGAGGCATAGAAGAGGCATAGATGCGGGCGCGGATGCCTGCCGCATTCTGATATTCTGGCCGCGGAGATGTCTGGGGTAGAGCCGCTCCCCGGCAACGGCCGTCCGATCGGCCGTTATGAGCCGATTCGCCGCCTGGCCGTCGGCGGCATGGCCGAGATCTATCTGGCGCGGCTGCTCGGCGTCGGGATCGAAGGGTTCGAGAAGCTCGTCGTGTTGAAGCGGATCCTTCCGCAGCACGCGCTCGATCCGGAGCTGCTCCGGATGTTCCTCGACGAGGCGCGGCTGTCGGCGACGCTTACACACCCCCACATCACCGAGGTCTACGACGTCGGCGCCGACGGGGACGCGCCCTTCTTCGCCATGGAGTACGTCCATGGCGCCAACCTGCGCGAGCTCATGCGCGCGCATGCCCGCAGCACCGGCCGGGACGCAACGGCCGCCGCGCCGCTGGAGCTGGGATACGCGATCGAGATCGTCGCCGCCGCCGCCGCCGGTCTCCACTACGCGCACGACCGCCTCGGTCCCGGCGGCGAGCCGTTCGGCATCGTCCACCGCGACGTCTCGCCGTCGAACGTGCTCGTCTCGTACGACGGTGCGGTGAAGGTCTCCGACTTCGGCATCGCCAAGTGGGCGCTGCAGCGGACCCGTACGCAGGAGGGGACGCTGAAGGGAAAGTTCGCCTACATGTCGCCCGAGCAGTGCCGTGGCCACGCCGTCGATCGCCGCAGCGACGTCTTCGCGCTGGGGACCATCCTCTATGAGCTGACGACCGGCGCGGCGCCGTTCACCGGCGAGAGCGATCTCGAGATCCTGAACCGGATCGCCACCGGCGTCGCCCACGCGCCCACCTGGCCCGAGGACAAGGGCGTCTACCCGACCGCGCTGGAAGACATCGTGATGCGGGCGCTGGCGCCCGATCCCAATCACCGTTACCCGACGATGCAGGCGATGCAGGTCGCACTCGAGACCTTCGCCCGCGAGGCCAGCATCCCCGTGTCGACGGTCGCGCTCGGCGGATTGATGCAGCGGCTGTTCGCGGACGAGCTGGCCGCCTGGCAGGAGGCCCAGCGCGCCGGCAAGTCGCTCGGCGAGCACCTGGCGGGGCGGCCGGTGGCCGTTCGCTCCGCCGGCGCCGAGGAGCGCACCGCGACCGACGCGTTCGGGCCGACCCGCCGGCGGGTGACCGCCGGAAGAAAGTGGGCGCGCGGGCTGTCCCTGGCGGCGTTCGCCGCGGTGTTTGCCTTGGCTGGGGGGCTGGCGGCGAAGAAATGGAAGACCGACGCTGAGCGCGCCACGTCCGTGCCTCCCGTCGTGCTGCCCGCCGCCGTCGGAGCAGCGGTGCCCACGCCGCCAGCGGAAATGAAGCTGCTGCCGGCAGCCACCAAGAACGTCGCCGCCGAGGTGATCCTCTCACCTACCGCCGCGGCGCCGCCGCCGCGGCCGCGCCGGGTCAAGCACGCGCGCACGGAGACGCCAACCCCTACGCCGGCCCCGGTGTCACGTCTCCACACCTGGGACCCCGATTCCCCGAAAGCGCCTTGAGACGAAGGTGCCCCGAGCACGCGCCTTTCGAACAGCGTCCGCAACTCTCGACAGCGCAATGGCAGGGGCATAACGTGGAAGGGCCATCCAGCATCGGCATTCACCTCGATCTGGGCAGCTACGGCGCGCTTTTCGCTGCAGCCTGCTCTCTCTCGTCGTTCTCCTCTTGGGCGGCGCGGTTTCGCTCCCGGCGGCCGCGCGTGCCGCCGAGCTCGCGGCCGCAGCGCCCGACCGTGGCCCGGGTGAGCTGGAAGGTCCGATGCACCCCGCGGCCCAGGCGCTCTACGACCGCGCGCTGAAGGGATTCGAGACACACGACTACGCGGCGGCGATCGGCGATCTGGAAGAAGGCTTCGCGCTCGATCCTCGCCGCGAGTTCCTGTTTGCCGAGGCCCAGGCCAAGCGGCTCGGCGGTGACTGCCGGGGCGCGGTCGTCCTCTACCAGCGCTTCCTGACCAGCAAGCCCCCCGCGTTGCAGATCGACGCCACGCAGATCGCGCTCGCGCGCTGCGCGCAGGAGCTGGCCAAGAAACCGGAGGTGATGATCATGACGCCGCCGCCAGCGCCCCCGCCGCCAAAGCCGGCGCCCCCGCGCTGGAGCCGCGATCCCTGGGGGCTGGCGCTGATCGGCACAGGCGTGGTCGCGCTCGGCATCGGGCTCGGCTACCTCGTGGCGGCCGAGAGCGCGCGGAGTGACGCCGAGAGCGCGCCGACCTACCCCGCGTACATGAGCCACTGGTCGACTGCCGGCGCGCGCCTCGATGTCGCGATCGGCGCGCTGGCGATCGGCGCGGCTCTGACGGCGACGGGCGCGGCCCGGTTTGTCCTCGTGCGCCGGCACGCCCGAAACGACTTCGTCGCTGTCTGGCTCGGCCCCGGGCTGCTCGGGGGCATGTTTTGAATCGCCCGACGGCCGGCGTCGCCGCGCTGGTCGCGCTGACCGCGCTCGGTGCGTCGTCCTCCTGCTACGGTCCGGGAGACTTCGTCTGTCACGCCGACGGACAGTGCGGTCTGAACGCCTTTTGCGAGATCGGCAACCGCTGCAGCAGGTTCGACGCGGACTGCGAGTCTCACCGTCGCTATCTGCACGCGGCAGGCGACGACTCCGACGCCTGTGTCGCCCCCTCCTGTACGGCGAACCCGATCGTCGCGCTCTCCGCGGGCGGCGCGGCGAGCTGCCTCCTGCGCCAGGATGGCCGCGTCAGCTGTTGGGGGCGCAACGACGACGGGCAGCTCGGCGACGGAACGATCACCCCCCGTTCGGCCGGCGTGCGCGTCTCGGGCCTCACCGATGCCATCGCGCTCGCGACGGGCGAGCGGCACGCCTGCGCCGTTCGCGCGGCTGGCAGCGTGGTCTGCTGGGGGGCCGACGACACCGGGCAGCTCGGCGACGGCGGAGGTGTCGATCAACGCACACCGATCGCCGTCCCGGGCGTCGTCGGGGCGACGGCGGTGGTGGCCGGCTCCGGGTTCTCCTGTGCGCTGCTCGCCGATCGCAGCGCCGTCTGCTGGGGAGACGATCGCGACGGGGAGATCGGCGACGGCGCACCTGGCGCGACGCCGCGCTCACCGACGCCGGTGATGGGGCTCGCCGGCGCGCGCTCGCTCTCGGCGCACTGGCAGCACGCCTGCGCGGTTCTTGTCGACGGCTCCGTCGCCTGCTGGGGGAGCAATTCCAGTGGTCAGCTCGGCGACGGCACCGAGCTCAACCGCGCGCAGCCGGTCGCCGTCCCCGGTCTGCAGAACGTCGTCGCCGTCGCCACCGGACTCTCGCACTCTTGCGCGATGACCGCCGGCGCCATCCGCTGTTGGGGCGACAACAGTCAGGGGCAGCTCGGGAACAATGCGAGCGCCGGATCCATCACGCAACCCATGATGCAGCCAACATTGGTTCCGATCGTGATCGATCCGGTGGCCATCGCCGCCGGCGCCCAGCACACCTGCGCCGTGCGGGTCAGCGGCCAGGTCCTCTGCTGGGGGCAGAACAGCAGCGGCCAGCTGGGCGAGGGTTCGATGAGCAGCCTGGCCGAGCCGGTCCCCGTCACCGGACTCGGCAACGGCGTCAAGGTGACGGCGGGCGCGACCTTCTCTTGCGCCGCCACGAACGACGGCGCGATCTTTTGCTGGGGCGACGACCACTACGGCCAGCTCGGCACCGGGCATGACGTCGTTCGTGCTCTTCCCACGACCATCGTGGTCGGCGCCGATCAGGTCACCGCCGGCGGTGCACACAGCTGTGCCGTCGGCCGCGCGGTGGCGCCCGGCGGCGCCGACGACTTCGTCTGCTGGGGATCGGATCAGGCAGGCCAGCTCGGCGACAACGGCGACGAGGACCGCTCGCTGCCGACGCCGATCAAGCCTTCGCAGCTCCCGGGAGGCGTTTCCGCGGGCGCGCTGCACAGCTGCGCGGTCGATAAGTCGGCCCGGCTCTGGTGCTGGGGGCGCGGCTCGAGCGGACAGCTCGGCCCCGGCCATCTGGTCGACACGCCCTACCCGATCCAGGTCGTCCTGCCGAGCGGTGCCGACCAGGCGACCACCGCCGCCAGCGGCAGCGCCCACTCTTGCGTGCTGGTCAGCCCAGCCGACGGCCTCGGCGGCGAGATCTTCTGCTTCGGCGACAACAGTTACGGTCAGCTCGGCGACGGCACGTTGGCCTCGCGACCGACGCCGGTCCTGGTGCCGCTCGGCCCGACCGCTGTGCGCGCCACCGCGGTCACCGCCGGCGGCGGGCACACCTGCGCGATCGACGTGAACGGCCAGCCGTGGTGCTGGGGGCGCGGCGACAGCGGCCAGCTCGGCGACGGCGCGGGAGCGAATCGACCGACGCCGGCACCGGTATCACTGCCCGGCGGGGCGACCGTCCGTTCGCTCTCAGCCGGCGGCGCGCACACCTGCGCGGTCGATCAGGCGGGCGGCGCCTGGTGTTGGGGCGCCGACGATCGCGGCCAGCTCGGACTCGGCGCCGCGGGCGCAAACGTCGCCGCGCCTGCCGCCGTCGCCCTGCCCGCGGCCGCCTCCGGTGTCTCGGCCGGCAGCGCGCACACCTGCGCGAGCCTCGGCGACGCCAGTGTCTGGTGTTGGGGCGCGAACGACAGCGGTCAGGTCGGCGACGGCACCACCGTCGATCGTTCGACGCCCGCCCGGGTCGCCGGCGCCAACGGGACGGTGAGCGCCGGTGCGCTGCACAGCTGCGCGTCGGGCGCCGACCACCTCGTCCGCTGCTGGGGCGCCGACACCAGCGGACAGCTGGGCGACGGCGTCACCCTGACGATCAGCGCTCCCGAGCTGGCGCGCGTCGCCTGCGACTGAACACGTCGCCTGCAACTCAGATCGAAGGCGCGCGTCCAAAAACAGTCGCAAGTGCTAGTCTCTTGGGGATGCGCGATCCCGCCGAACGGACACTGACGGCGGTCCAGTCGCCGCTCTCCCCCGGCGAGCAGAGGGATCGCGCGGTGCTCTTGGTCGTGGGCAGCGCCGACGAGCCGGCCCTCCCCGCGCGCACGCGCCTGCAGATTGTCGGCGACGATTTCTTCGTTGGACGGCGGGCGGAGGGGGTGCCGGTCGGGGCCAACGTCGCTGTTCTCGACGATGGTCTGGTCTCCAGCCAACACGCGCGCATCACCCGCGGCGTGGGCGGCTACGACCTCGAGGATCTCGGCAGCAAGAACGGCACCTGGGTCGACAACCAGCGCATCGAGGAGAAGGTGCGCCTGCGTGACGGAGCGCTGCTCTTCTTCGGCAACCACGTGGCCGTCTTTCGGATGGTGTCGCAGCTCGAGCTCGAGGCGATCAAGGCCGAGCTGGTGGCGCCGTTCGGCCCGGTGGCGACCGCCTCCCCGGCGCTGGCGGTCGCCTGCGATCGGCTGCGCCGGCTGGCGGCGTCCGACGGAGAGCTCCTGATCCTCGGCGAGACCGGCGCCGGCAAGGAGGTCTACGCGCGCGCCGTACACCAGGCGAGCGGGCGCAAGGGACGGTTCGTCGCCATCAACTGCGCCGCCATCCCGCGCGAGCTGGTCGAGAGCGAGCTCTTCGGGTACCGGCAGGGGGCGCACTCCACCGCGCACCAGGCCAAGGCGGGGCTCATCGAGGAGGCCGAGGGGGGGACGCTGTTCCTCGACGAGATCGGCGAGATGAGCCCCGAGGCGCAGATCAAGATCCTGCGGTTTCTGCAGGACCGCGAGCTGACGCCGCTAGGGTCGACGCGGCCGCGGCAGATGGACGTGCGGATCGTCGCCGCCACCAACCGCACCGCCGCCGGTCCGGGCAAGGGGCCGAGCGGCCTGCGTGACGACATCGTGGGGCGCCTGGGCGCGGCGCCGATTTATCTCCCGCCGCTGCGCAACCGGGTCGAGGACCTGGGCGTCCTCACGGCGCACTTTCTGGGGCGCGCTTCTTCATCCGTCAAGTTCGAGCAGCCGGCCTTCCGCGCGCTGGCGCTGCACGGCTGGCCGCTCAACGTCCGCGAGCTGGAGAAGATCATCTCAACCGCGGCCGTGCTGACCGGGGGCGACAAGCCGATCGCGCTGCGCGATCTGCCCGAGCCGATCGCACGCGTGCTGACAGCTCCCGCCGCCGTCGGCGTGCGCCGCACCTCCGGACCGTCGCCGACGCCGGCGCAGATCGAGGAGTCGCTGCGCCGCTACGACGGGAACGTGGCCGACGTCTCGCGCGAGCTCGGCAAGCACCGCGCCGCCGTCTGGCGCTGGATCAAGAAGTTCGGCCTCGATCCGCAGAAGTTCCGGCGCAACGAATAGCGCGGGGGCGGGTCTTGCCGAGTCCCAACATATCGGTGGTGATTCCGACCCACGGCGGTGATTTCCTGTCGGCGGCCGTGCAGAGCGTTCGGGCGCAAACTCTCACTGACTGGGAGCTCGTCATCGTCGACGACGGCTCGACCGACGGCACTGCGGAGGTCGCCCGGCGGCTGGCGGTGGAAGACCCGCGCGTTCGCGTCGTCACCAGCCCGCAAAACGGCGGCGTCGCCGCCGCCCGAAACCGAGGCCTGGCCGCGATCTCGACCGGCTCGGACTACGTCGCCTTCCTCGATCACGACGACGTCTGGATGCCCGACGCGCTCGAGGCTCTGCGGGGGGCCCTGATCGCCAGCGCGAAGGCCAGCGCCGCGCACGGAACGGCGACCGGAATCGACGAGCGCGGTGCGACGGTCCTGGTCCCGGCGGAGCGACTGCGCAGAATGGGCATCATCGACGGACGTCTGGTGGAGTGGCCGCGCTGGCGGCCGACCGAATTCGCCAACCTCGTCTACGAAAACTGCATCGTCTCGACCGGGTCGGGCCTCATACGGCGGAAGGATCTCGTCGCGCTGGGAGGCTTCGATCTGCGGGCGGCGCCGTCAGACGACCACGACCTCTGGATCCGCCTCGCGCGCCGGGGCGACATCGCCTACGTCGATCGCCCTGTGCTCGCCTACCGCGGCCACGCCGACCAGACGTCGTCTCGACCCCCGCCACCCCGCGGGCAGGGGACGCCCTACGTGCGCCACAAGACCATCACCTCGCCCGACAACAGCGACGAACAGCGGCGGCTGGCGATCGCTGGATTTCGCGCGCGGCAGCGTCGCCTGCTGCGAGAGCGCTGGTCCGCGCTGAGGACGGACTGGCGAACCGGGAGCTCTCACCAGGTCCCCCGACATCTGCTCGACGTCGTGGCGCGCGTCGCGGCCTATGCACGCGGCCAACCGTGGCGCTGGCACCGGTGAGCGAGACCGCGGTTATTCGATCTCGCCTGCCGGCAGCGTTATCGTCGTCTCATGCGAGCTTCATTCGTGGTGCTGGGACTGGCTCTCGGAACGGTCGCCATCGGCGGCTCCGGCTGTAGCGGCGGTTCTTCGGGCGGATCGAGCGGCAGCCTCGATTGCGCCTACCTGGCCAGCGACAACTGTTGGAAGACAACGGCCGCCGGGGCCCCGAGCTGCCTTCCGGCCGAGTCGGAGATCGGCACATTCAGCGCGGACGGCAAGACCTGCGCCTTCGCCACCGGCGACATGGTGACCTTCACTCCGGCCCTCGTGCTTCCGCTCCCGACTGCCACCACGCCGACCTGGAACTTCACCGTCAAGACCAGCAGCGGCGCCAGCTGCCTCAGTTACCAGGACGACGGCAACGGAGCGATCACCCTGACGGTGCAAGGGCAGACGGTAAAAGAGACCACCCCGGGCGGTCTCTCGATCGCTCTCAGCTGCCCGGACGGTAAGACCTACTCCAACCCGAACGCCTTCACCATTCTGACCTGCCCCGACGCCGGCCTGTTCGGCGAGCTGCCCGGCCTCGGCTGGTCGAGCAGCGACACCAGCGTGAGCGTCAGTCTCGCCGGTACCTCGGCCGCCTACGGCTCGATACCGGTCTTCAACTGCCAGACGGCGGCGCCCTAGCCCGAAAGGGCCGGACGCCGCAGTCGCTGGGACAGTTAG
>Ga0209890_10000301_pt1 | contig 22796 bp, 15 predicted proteins | sample OrgsoiDNA2013049_FD_185799 | JGI IMG/M metagenome (GOLD analysis project Ga0209890, IMG submission 185799) | Permafrost soil microbial communities from the Arctic, to analyse light accelerated degradation of dissolved organic matter (DOM) -... | ecosystem: Environmental > Terrestrial > Soil >...
GAGGGCGGCGCCCGCGAAGAAGTCTATTGCACCAAGATCGGTGCCGCGCGCCCGGAAGAAATGTACATCGTCGGCGCCCACATGGACGGTCATGGATGGGGTGAGGCGGCCAACGATGATGGCTCGGGAACCGCGTTGGTCATGGAATTGGCGCGCATATTGTCGGCGCCCGACGTCAAAACCGAGCGGTCAATCCGCTTCGTGCTCTGGAACAATGAAGAAACGGGTCTCAATGGGGCTTGGGCCTATGTCGCGCAACGGGCGGCACTGCAGGGCAAGGAAGAACCGGCCGGATCCGGGCGCTACCCGGAGCCTAAGTGGCTCGGCATGATCCAGCACGACATGATGCTTTTCGATCACGGTATGCCGCGCCCTGATGGCAGCGTCGCGAAGGAGCAGCGTCCCGAAGCGGACGTCAACATTGAATTTCAGTCGATCGCCAAAGCGGCAGAAGGCGCACAGAAATTGGCTTGGGCTTTCTACGCCGCCAACGAAGCCTACGCCACCGACTACCCCGCCGCGGTGGGGCCGCACATGACCAATACGGACAGCACGCCATTCATGGATCTCGTGCCTGCAATCAGCCTGCGCGAGAACGAGCGCGGACGAGAGATCGGCGCAGGGTGGGATCCCCAGTGGCATCAGCCTACGGATGTTTATGCAACCTACAGCGATGCCGACTTTCGCCTTGGCTTGAACGCAGCGCAGACCACACTCGGCGCAATCGGCAGGCTGAGCGGCGCCACCATCGCTCCCTGAGGCGAAGAACCGTCAGGCCGTGTCAATCAAATGAGGTGCTGCCGGGTCGAGCGACGTGGTGGCCGCGAGTCTGATTAAGTGAGCGGTCGAGAAACGCATTGATGATCGGGTTCAGCCATTCCGACCGGCCGGTAAAGGTGGCGTGATCGGTGCCTGGAAGCACGCACAATTCCGCCTCCGGGAGAGCATGAAATATTTTCAAGGTATGCTCGAGCGTGATCGCATCCCGGTCGCCGGAGATCACCAGCACCGGCTGTTCGATTTTTGCGAGCATCGCCAGGCTCAGTTCCGCTTCCGTGGGAGATGTCAGCCACAGATGCGAAAGCTTTTCATCGATCGTCCTCGGCTTTGGAATTTGGGTGGCGCGCAACTCATCGAGGTCGTCAGCGTTTAAACCCTCGGGCGCGATATTGACCCCGCTGATGACGAGCCGCCGCACGAGTTCGGGATGACGGACTGCAAGCATGAGTGCGATGATCCCGCCGTCGCTGAACCCCACGACATCGACATGATTCAGGTTGAGGTGCTGCAGCAGAGCCGCCGTATCATCCATCATCCCGGTGTAGGTCAGGGGACCGGGCACATCAGGCGTGTGGCCCTGGCCCACCTGATCGGGCGCCACGATGCGGTGGCGCTCCGAGAAGACGTCGAGCTGACGGGCGAACGAATGTTCGCCCGAGTCGCCCCCGCCGTGCAGCAGCACGAGGGTGGAGCCGCTGCCCTGCATGGCGTAGTAGATCTTATGTCCGTGAATGGCGGCCCAATGCCACTCGGCAGGTTGAATCACGGCATGGGCTGCATCGGACAATATCGACATCGACACTCCCAGGATCGAGACCACGGCGAACCCTTTCGCAGCGGCAATCCGCCATCGCAGCCCGCTTACCCTGCGGAAGATCGCCATCGGCGCCGTCATATGCCCACGCATCCTATCTAAACCCAAACGCGACTACACTACTTCCAGGGCATACTAACCGGGTGGCATCTTCCGTCCCTGAACCCGTGCCGATATTCGTTACCGAAGCGATCAGCGTCTCCGGCCTTTGGCAGTGCGCGCCCGAGTCCAAAGCATGTTTAGTGCTCGCCCACGGGGCCGGGGCCGGCATGCATCACCCGTTCCTCGCGGGCGTCGCGAATGAACTCGAGGGATTGGGCATCGCTACCCTGCGTTATCAGTTCCCGTACATGGAGCATCGCGGCAAGAGGCCTGATCCGCCTGCGCTCTGTCATGCAACGGTGCGCGCCGCTGTCGCCGCGGCGCTCCGACTGTCAACGTCGCTCCCCTTGTTCGCCGGCGGCAAATCATTCGGCGGCCGCATGACGTCGCAAGCCCAAGCCGCATCACCGCTTGTCGATGTCCGCGGCCTCGTGTTTCTAGGGTTTCCGCTCCATCCTCCAAAGCAACCTTCAGAGACCAGGGCCCAACATCTCTTTAAGGTAAAGATCCCGCTGCTCTTTCTTCAAGGCACGCGCGACACGTTCGCCGAATTGTCACTGCTGCGGCCTTTGGTAACGCGACTCGGCGGCCGCGCGACATTGACGCTGATTCAAGATGCAGACCACTCCTTCCACGTGCCGGCTCGAACCGGCCGTACCGACGCGCAGATGCAAACAGAAATGTTGAACGCTCTCTCCTCTTGGACGGCTTCATTGACGTCGATGGTGCGCCGCGAAACATAGGGCCGAAACCGCAAACTGCGGCGCGCGGCCCGGCAGATGCCGGTCCGATAAATTTCCCGCCAATGTGGGCTATCGAACAGAGAAATGCTTCGGGCCTGGCAAAATCCCGATAACTATGCGGTTGCGCTCGGCGCTGCGCCTCTCAAATAGTGGACGCTTGCACTCATGCTGTTACAAGAATTGCCGACGAAAATGGTTCGCCATGTGATCAAGAGCGTCACCTGGACCGACGTGGATATTGATATCCCGGCGCCGCGTGCGCGTCGCCGCTTCGGCGGTATTCCATCCTGGCCGGCCCGAACGTCGGGCAATTGGCGGCGTTTCTATTACCTGACGCAGGGAGCGATGATCGTTCTTTTTCGCAAAATTCGAAGGCTAATCGCTCATCTCGGCCGCTAACCCTTGGATCCAGGCCGCCTGCGGTTCCCTCACCCTAACCCAAACAACGGACATTTCGCCAATGGTACGCATCTTGAACGACGACGAACATCGCTGGGGCGCGCGAATCCGCGTAAGTATTCCGGTTCACGTGGCATCACCGTCCGCGACGGGAATTGACGGCCGCATTAAAAATCTGAGCTTGAGCGGCGCGCTCATGAAGACCAATTTTGACTTACCGCTCAATTCCCGCATCCAAGTGATTCTCAAATTGCCATCGCCATTGAAAGGCGATGCCGTGATCGAGGCGCATGTCGCACGCAAGTTTAACGACGACGTTGGTGTTGAATGGTGCCAATTCGCGCCAAGTCCGGTGAAAGATTTGCTTCGAGCACCGTCGGTTAGGCTCCCGCTCTAGGTCAGTGGGCCGGAATCGCCCGCCTGGTATGTGCGGTAACGCACAGACCCGCGCTCTGGGAGGATGGTCTGCTTGCGTCGTCCGGAACTTTTTATTGGGGTGAGCCAGCAAGGGCTGCCGAGCGGTATCGTCGCGATACTCGGACCCGACGCTCACCCTCTTTTTCCCATGAAATCCCCCCTCGCCGCTTGTGCGGTCATGCTCAGTTTTTTGGCACCGTTTTCTTTTGCAGCGGAAAGCCCGTTCAGTGACCCAGCAAAGTACGATCGTGCTGTTCAAGGGCGGCAAGGAAGCCGCGCGGTCCACGGGCGATACACGGCAAGCGACCCTGGCTGCACTCCTGCGCCGCGCGATCTCCTGACGCCGGGCTTCGCGATGACTTTCGGGCCCGCCACCTACGGACTGGGTCTCATTGCGGGTGCTCTCTCCACGTTGTCGCCCTGCGTATTGCCCCTGGTCCCCGTGTTGATCGCCTCCGCCGTGAATGCGCACCGTTGGGGGGCCTTGGCGCTCGCTGCGGGATTGGCCTCGTCCTTCACCGTGATCGGGATATTTTTGGCCGCCGCGGGCGCTTCCTTAAGTCTCGATCCGGATACTTTTCGCATGGTGGGCGCCGTCATCCTTGCGGTGTTTGGACTGATTCTGTTGGTGCCCCGGCTGCAATCCGCGTTTGCCGGCGCAACCGGGAGCCTGAGCAATTCAGGCAATCAATTGACGGCGCGCCTCAACGTCGAAGGGCTCGCCGGTCAATTTCTCGTCGGGCTGCTGCTGGGTGTGGTATGGAGTCCTTGCGTCGGCCCCACCTTGGGTGCGGCAACTACGCTCGCGAGCCAGGGCCGGGATCTGGGTCAAATAGCCCTGCTCATGCTGGTCTTCGGCATCGGCGCCGCCGCACCCTTGGTACTGCTCGGCTCCTTGTCCCGGGCCAGCCTGATGCACCTGCGTGGCCGACAGGACCCCGGACTGGCTCACGAATATCACCACGAAGTTTTAGATTTCGCATCGCTCGCCGCACCGATGTTTTCGCGCTCGGATTTGTAAGACTTCTCTGACTAAATTGCGCGGTCACCGCGCACGGTCGGTGCGCCCAACGCAGGTAAGGGCACCAACACGCGTTGGGAAAAAGCAACGGCGGGCGATGGCCGCTCTTTTGACGGCGTGGGCGGCGGTTTTGTCTGATATATCGCCGGCAACATGCGGCATTGTCTGACATACATAACTACCGAGTGCACCCAAAGTACAGTCAACGACAGCCAGATGAGTCGTTGGTACAAGTGTCTATAGATTTGAACGCAATCGCCTATGAATGAGATCCGCACCGCCGCCGTTAGCCAGCCTGAGGCCAACATTAACCGCGAGTTGCAAATCCGGCTCAATGCGCTTGCCTGCGGCGAATCCAGCGAAAATGAGTTCGTGGGCCAAATCTCAAGCCTCGTGCGCGCAGCCCCCGGCGCGGCGGGAACCGCATTGGTTGCGGTCAACCAAGAATTCGTCCGTGGCGAGATTTCGGCCGACGTGTTTCGCGCCAAGGCGTCGAGGATCATCGGGCGCGATTCCGCTACCGCGCCATACGGCCCCACCATCGACCTTAAGACACGGCCGGCAAAGCATCCGTCGGAATCGAGCAATGATTCAAGTCAGTCCGCACCGGTTGCAATTGGCCGCGTGTTACGCGACCGGTACGTGCTCGAGAAGCGCCTGGGCAGCGGCGGCATGGGCACGGTATTCAAGGCCCTGGATCGCTACCGCGCCGATCTTCCCGAAGCCAATCAATACGTGGCGATAAAAATACTGCACGAAAAAACCGTCAACCGCCAGGAGCTGCTCGCCAATTTAAGGCGCGAGTTTTACTGCACGCAGAGGCTCTCCCACCGGAATATCGTCAAAGTTTTCGAGCTGGACCGCGACGGCGACCTGGATTTTTTTACCATGGAACTGCTTGAAGGGGAGCCGTTGAGCAGCGTCACGGAGCGATTGCATCCGCTGCCGATGCCCCGCCCCTATGCCTGGGCGATCATACGGGAAATTGGCGCAGGCCTCACGCACGCGCATGCGCGCAACGTCGTTCACGGCGATTTGAAACCGCACAACATCATGATCACCCATTCCGGAGAAGTTCGAATACTCGACTTCGGCGCGTCAAGCACTGCCGTTACCCAGGGCGCGGACGTGCCCATCCGGCGAACCACAACCTCCGCGTTAACACCCGCCTATGCTTGCTGCGAGCTCCTGGCCGGACGATCGGCCGACCCGCGTGATGACATCTATGCCTTCGCCTGCCTCTCCTACGAATTGCTCGCGGGAGCGCATCCGTTTCAGCGCCGACCGTCGACGGTAGCGCGAGACCTTGGCATCGTGCCGAGCCGGCCAGCCGGGTTGAGCGGGCAACAATGGAAAGCGCTTACGATGGGGTTATCGTGGCATCGCGGCGGCCGGTCGATATTGGTACGCACGTGGCTCGACAAATTGTCCGCCGAACGCGGCGCGGCGCGGCAATTGCCGCGCGCTCGCGACATCGAAGCTGCGCCCGCGCCGGTGCGGCCACTGGCGTCGTTCAAAGCCGCTACGAGTTTCGCCGTCCTGCTGATTACGGTATCCGTGTGGTTGTCGTTTATTCGCGTAGCGCCGGGCGGAAAAGTCCGCGGCGATGAGGGCCCGACGATGGTCGCCGCGGGCACTCTATTCAACGCCGGCACCGCCGCCATCAACACTCGGGATGGGGTTGCGGACTTCGGACCGATAGAAGCAACTCCGGGAAATACGGGCCCATTCGACACGACGCCGGAGCTTCCCGAAACCGCCTCCGTTGCCAATATCGTGAAGCGCGATGCCAATCGCCCGAAGCTTGCGGTGGAGCTCAACCCCATCGTGGTGCCGGCCAGGAATTATAGAATCCGCTCGGGGGAAAATTTTGCCGAAATTCGCGTTCATCGGTCTTCCCGGTTACCCAGGGATACGGCATTTATTTGGTGGACCGAAGCTGCGTCGGCAAAACCCGGCATTGACTATGTGCATCAGGGAAAAGTGACTCAGTTGATTCCGAAGGGCAAGAAATCGACCAGCTTCTTTATCAAGCTCCTTCCGACGGCGTTCAGAAGTCAGGATGAGGTATTTTACATTGCAATCGCAGAGGCGGGTCCCGGCGCATCATCAGGGCGGGTCGAACGCGCCGCGGTCACACTGCCGCCGACGAATGATCATTCCTAAGCTCGGTTCGCGAAAGACCTTACCCGCCTTGATGCCGATTGCAATCGGCGCGAATCCACAGCATGCGCGCCGACGATAGGTGAGCGCGCGGCGCCTGCCGCACTACTTCCGCCAGTAGCCGAAATTGGGCTTTCCTGTACGATACGCGCCACCGCGCCGTCCTTACGGGAGAAAAAAATGACGCTTCGGTTTGTAACGCCCGTTGCCAATCTCGTCGCACTTGTGCTAATGCCATGGTTGTGTAATGCAGCCGTTCCGGACATCAATCCCGCACTCCTCGGCGGCATGAAATGGCGGCAGATCGGCCCGTTTCGCGGCGGCCGCGTGGTCGCGGTCAGCGGCGTGCCGGGGGATCCGGATACCTGGTATTTCGGCGGCGTCGCCGGCGGCGTATGGAAAAGCACCGATGTAGGCGCTTCCTGGAAGCCCATGTTCGACGATCAAAAGATCGCGTCGATCGGCGCGATCGCGGTTGCCGACTCGGATCACAATGTTATCTATGTCGGCACCGGAGAAGCATGTCCGCGCGGCAATATCACGTACGGCGACGGCGTTTACAAATCCGTCGACGCGGGTCGCACTTGGAAGAACATGGGGCTCAAGGACACCCGGCAAATCGGCGCCCTGATCGTGCATCCCAAGAACCCGGACATCGTACTGGTCGCCGCACTCGGACATGCGTTCGGTGCGAACGACGAACGCGGCGTGTTCCGCAGCGCCGACGGCGGGCAGACTTGGACCAAGGTTTTATACAAGGACCGGGACACCGGCGCGATCGACGTGGTATTCGATCCCGGCAATCCCAACATCGTCTACGCGTCCCTGTGGCAGATGCGCCGCCAGCCTTGGAACTTCTCGAGCGGCGGTCCGGGCTCCGGCCTCTACAAATCGACGGACGCCGGCCTCACGTGGAAGCATCTCGAGGGACACGGCTTGCCCGCGGGGATTCTGGGGCGTATCGGCGTGTCCGTGGCGGGCGCGGGCGGTGGGCGCGTGTACTCCATGATCGAAGCGCCCGAAGGCGGCCTATTCCGCTCGGATGACGCGGGCGATACCTGGACTCGCGTCAACGACGACCATCGTTTCCGGCAGCGCGCCTGGTATTACAGCCACGTCTTTGCCGACCCGGCCTCTCCCGACGTCGTCTATGTGCTGAACACCGGTGCGTTCCGTTCCGCAGACGGCGGGAAAACCTTCGAGTTGATGCCGGCCCCGCACGGCGATCACCACGCACTGTGGATCGATCCCAAGAATCCGCGCCGCTTGATCAACGGCAGCGATGGCGGCGCCAGCATTTCCGTGGACGGCGGCAAGTCGTGGACCCAGCCGTACAATCAGCCCACCGCTCAGTTCTATCACGTGGCGGTGGATAACCGCTGGCCGTACCGCGTGTACGGCGCGCAGCAGGACAATTCGACGATCGCCATAGCGAGCCGCGACGACGACGGCGTCATCGGCCGCCAGGATTGGTTCCAGGTCGGCGGCGGCGAAAGCGGATTCATTGCGCCCGATCCGAAGAATCCGGAGATCATCTATGCGAACTCCGACAGCGGGCAGATGACCCGGCTCGATCACCGCACGAACAACCTGCGCGATGTGTCCGTGTATCCGCTCGACGTGTCGGGCAACGGCGCTGCAAGCCTGCAATTCCGCTTGCAGTGGACCGAACCGCTGCTCGTCTCGGTGCACGATTCGAATGTTCTTTACACCGCGGCGCAATTCGTGCTGCGCAGTCCCGACCAGGGGCGCACGTGGAAGGCCATCAGTCCCGATCTCACGCGCAACGACAAGAGCAAACAACAGCCATCGGGCGGCCCAATCACGCTCGACATCACCAGCGTCGAGTACTACGACACCGTTTTCGCACTCAGCGAGTCGCGCCTGCAACCGGGATTGTTGTGGGCGGGAAGCGATGATGGCCTGATTCACTTGACGCGCAACGACGGCCAGGCCTGGGTCGACGTCACTCCGAAGGACCTGCCGGCCTGGAGCATGGTGAGCCTCATCGATCCCTCGCCGCACGACGCGGCCACGGCGTACGTGGCCGTCGATCGCCACAAGCTCGATGACTTGAAGCCGTTGATCTACCGTACTCACGATTTCGGCAAGACGTGGACTCGAATCGTCGCCGGCATACCGGATGGGGCCTATGTACGCGCCGTGCGCGAAGACCCTGCAGCCAAGGGGCTGCTCTATGCGGGCACGGAACTCGGGGTTTTCTTTTCAGCCGACGATGGCGCCCATTGGCAGGCGCTGCAGCTCAATCTTCCGACCACGCCGGTCCACGATCTCGTCGTCAAGGACAACGATCTCGTGGTCGCAACTCACGGCCGCTCGTTCTGGATTCTCGACGACGTATCGCCGCTCCGGCAAGCGGCGCTAGGCATCGCTGCCGGCGATTTCCACCTATTCCAGCCGGCGCATGCGGTGAAGCTGCATTATCCCAATCAAGTCGAGCGCCGGCTCCCGGTGGGCGACAATCCCCCGGCGGGCGCGGTGATCGACTATTACTTGAAGGCCAAAGCGTCCGAAGGCGAGGTCATCACGCTCGAGGTCCTAACGGGCGACGGTAGGTTGATTCGCCGCATATCGAATCACCGACCGCCGGACAGCGTCGAGCAACCGGAGGAATGGACCGACCGCGAGAAACCGGCGGATGTGATTCCCGATGCCGCCGGTGCCAATCGTTTTGCCTGGGACCTGCGCCGGGAGGATCCGGAAAGAATTCCCGGCGCCTTCTACAGCGACGACGGGCCCCGCGGACCGCTGGTGACGCCGGGCCATTACCAGGTTCGTCTGACCGTGGGCGGCAAGAGCCAGACCGCGCCGCTCGAGGTCGTGCCCGATCCCAGACTGCAGGGGCAGATAACGGACCGCGAGATCGCTGAACTCGAGGACTTGTCGATGCAGACCTGGTCCGACATCGATGCCCTGCACAAGGCCGTGAACCAGATTCGCGAGACGCGGGCACGCCTCGGAATCGTCAATAAATGGAGCAAGGACAACGCCGAGGCCAAGCCGGTCATCGATGCCGCGAACGAGCTTGCTGCCAAGCTGGCACCGATCGAAGGGCGTTTATTGCAGGTCAAGATGGCCGCGTCAGAGGACAATCTACGCTATCCGAACATGCTGAACGAACAGTACGACACTTTCTCGGGCACGCTCGACACCGAGGATTTCGGTCCGACCGAGTCGCAGCGCCAAGTTTATGCCTACCTGCACGGCGAGCTCACGGGTGTGCTCGCCAAGTGGCGCTCCGTGTCCGACACTGACCTGCCGGCTTTCCAAGCATTGATGCGCGCTCACGGCGTGCCCGCCATCGGCGATATTCGCCGGCCATGAACATCGTGACCATCACGAGCCGCGCGTGGGCCGCGGCGCTGTTGGTGGGGCTGGCGCTGCAGGCGGGAGCCGCGGAGGCGCCCGTCTCCGCGGCCTCTCAGGCGCTCCAATGGAGACTGGTTGGGCCGTTTCGAGGCGGCCGCACGCGCGCGGTGACCGGCATTCCCGGTCAGCCCGAGACCTTTCTGATCGGCGCAGTGAACGGCGGCGTCTGGAAGACCACGGATTACGGCCGGACGTGGAACCCGATTTTTGATTCGGCCCCGACACAATCCATCGGCGCGATTGCCGTTGCGCCATCCGATCCGACCGTCATCTACGTGGCAAGCGGTGAGGGCCTGGCGCGGCCGGACCTGTCGGTCGGCAACGGCATTTATCGTTCTTCGGACTCGGGGCTGACTTGGACCCACTTGGCACTCGATGACGCGCAACAGATCCCGGACCTCGCCGTGGACCCGCGAGATCCCAACCGGCTGTATGCGGCGGTTCTGGGACATCCGTATGGCGCGAATGCGCAACGCGGGATCTTCCGTTCACAAGACGGCGGCAAGAACTGGACCCGAGTGCTGCACACCGACGACGATACGGGCGGCTCTTGCATCAAGATCGACCCGCATGATCCGAACGTGCTGTACGCCGCACTTTGGACCGTGCGCTCGGGCCCCTGGGAGGACAAGAACGTGTTCAACGGCACGGGCGGCGGCCTCTACAAGTCCTCCGACGGGGGTGACCATTGGCGCAGGTTGTCCCAAGGCCTGCCGGAGAATCTGGCGCAAATTGAAGTGGCGGTTAGCCTAAGCCGGCCGGGCCGGCTTTACGCGACGGTCGCGACGACCGCCGAGGGTGAATACAGTTCGGCTGCGGGCTTGGGCGTATACCGGTCGGACGACGGCGGCGAAACGTGGGCTCGCGCCACCGGCGATCCGCGGCCGGCACTGCGCATCGGCGGCGGCGACCTGCCGATCATCAAAGTCGATCCGCGCGATGCCGACGTGCTCTACAGCGCGAGCTTGGTGACGGTGAAATCGACGGACGGCGGCGCACATTGGTCTTCGCTTCGAGGATCTCCCGGCGGCGATGACTACCAAAACCTGTGGATCAGTCCGGACGATCCCCGGCACATCGCACTGGTCGGTGATCAGGGCGCCGTCATCACGGTCAACGGCGGTACGACCTGGAGTTCCTGGCTCAATCAGCCGACGGCCCAGCTCTACCACATCGGCGTCACCGACACGTTCCCGTATCGGATCTGCTCCGGCCAACAGGAAAGCGGCTCGGTATGCATCGCCACTCGCGGCAACGACGGCGAAATCACGTTTCGAGACTGGCAGCCTGTCGGTGTGATCGAGTACGGGTACGTCGTGCCCGATCCTTTGGATCCCGACGTCGTCTATGGCTCCGGCCGCAATGTCGTGACGAGGACGCATTTGTCGACGGGGCAGGTGCAAGACATCACGCCGATCCCGCTCAAGAGCCCAGGCGTCCGCGTGGACCGCACCGAACCGATGTTCTTTTCACCGCAAGATGCGCACCATATGTACTACGCGGCCAACCGTCTCTACGAGACAACCGACGGCGGTGAACACTGGCGCGTCATCAGCCCGGACCTCACGCGGGAGAACCCGGGCGCGCCGGCAAGCGTCGGCGGCCTGCACCTGCCGAAGGCCGAAATGCAGCGCGGCGCCATCTATGCGGCGAGCGCGTCCGCGCTGGCGGATGGGCTCATCTGGACCGGCACCGACGACGGTTTGGTCTGGGTGACTCGCGACGGCGGCAAGGAATGGCAAAACGTGACGCCGCCGCCGCTCACGCCGTGGAGCAAGGTGACGCAAATCGAGGCCTCGCATTTCGATGCCAAAGCTGCCTACGTGTCGGTGAGCCGATTTCGCGTCGATGATTTGAAGCCCTACATCTACCGAACCCGCGATGGCGGCCAGACTTGGACCGCGATCACCGCCGGATTGCCGTCCGATGCGCCGGTCAACACCGTGCGCGAAGACTTGACGCGCCGCGGCCTGCTGTTCGCAGGCACCGAGAAGAGTGTGTGGGTCTCCTACGACGACGGCGATCATTGGAATTCATTGCAGCTCAATTTGCCGCACACCTCGATGCGCGACTTGGCGGTCCATGGCCGGGATCTCATCGTCGCCACGCACGGCCGTTCGTTTTGGGTGGTGGATGACATAAGTCCGCTGCGGCAGTTCGCTGCGCCTCTCGCGGCGAAAGAGGCAACGCTGCTGGAACCGGCGCCCGCGGTGCGCGTAAGGCGCAGCACGGGCAGCGACACCCCGATCCAGCCCGATGAACCGGCCGGACGAAATCCGCCCGACGGCGCGGTGATCGATTACTACCTCGCCCACGATTCCAGCCATGCCGTGATGATTGAGATACTTGACTCGAGCGGCGGCGTGGTGCGACGCGTATCGAGCACGGATCCGGCCCCCTTCACGCAAGCACAACTCGATCGCGAATTGATTCCGGCCTATTGGATCCGAATGACGCAGCCGCCGGCGACGAACGCCGGCATGCACCGCTGGGTTTGGGATTTGCACTATGCGCCGCCCCGCAGCGCGAAGCGCGGATTTCCGATATCCGCGGTGCCCGGCGACACTCCTCCGGGGCCGCAGGGTCCGACGGCCAATCTGGGGAACTACCGGGTGCGTCTGAGCGTCGGCACGCATCGGTGGGAGCAGGCGCTCAGCGTCATCGCGGATCCACGAATCAAGCTCAAGCTTGAGGACTTCTCCGCCCAGTTTGATCTCGCGCGCCGCCTCGCTGCGGCGCTCGACGGCAGCACCGGCGCACTGCTCGAGGCGCGCTCGATCCGGGCTCAGATCAAGGATCTGATGCCGCGCGCCGACGCGGGTCTGGCCGAGCGTATGCGCTTGCTCGACACGCATATTGCCACCCTGCTGGAGCCGGCCGACGATGGCGCTGCGCCCGCCCGAGGGCTCGAGCAACTCAACGGCGATATCGCAACTCTTTATACTCAAATAACGGACGTCGACGCGGCACCCACGGCGGCACAGGTGAGCGGGACTGAGCCAGCCCTCATGGACTTAAGTCGTATGGAGGCTGAATGGCAAAGTTTGCGTGACGGCGAAGTCGGCGAGCTCAATCGGGAGCTGCTCAAGGCGCGGTTGCCCCGGGTGCGCTTCGATATCGAACCCCCGAGAAACCTCGATTTCGCCGACGAAGAGTAGCGGGCTAAAAATAGCCATGCAGTTCGACGAAGCTCAATCGCTGGTTTTCGACGTTGCTCTGCGGAATGCCGCGATAGCGGCGGTACCCGGCACGCAGTTGCAGGAATGGTATGGGCGTGAACTCGTAGACGAAACTGTAGCGGATTTGCTGATTCTCGCGCACGGCGCGATTGGGATCATAGGATTCCGCCGTCAGCTTGAGATTGTGCCCCTTGAGGATACGCCAGTCCGCTTCGAACAATCCGCCCCGGAGCGAGCGTCCGCCCGGGAAACTTTCGTCGCGCACCAGATCGTACTCGCCCAACCAGCCAACAGGGCCCGTGCGCAGGCCCGCAAACAGTCCTCCGACGCGGCGGTTGCCGGCGTCCGATTGCGTCAGTGACGTCGCGGCGCCCAATCTCCACAGCGGTTGCACGTAGACGGCCTGACCCGTGACCTGATGGCCGGCCTTTGCCGCGGGTCCGGACGCGGGAACATTGGTGAGGTCGAGTTGTGCAGACCAGGCCGCGAGTTCGTAGCCCATCTCCACGCCCTGTTCGGGCGTCGTCATGCTGATTCCGGTGACCTCGCGCACGAACGCTGTTTGATCCTGCAAGCGCCAGCCGAACGGCAGGTAGAATTGCCCTCCCTTGAAGTACAGGCCGTCGTGGGAATTGCCGTAACGGACGTAGGCTTCCATGTTCTGCGAGGCATTCGGCGCGACTTGCTCATCGATGTACAGGCCGAGCCGATCGGGAATGACCTCAACGTCGGCATACAACCGGAATTGTTCGAGTCCGAATTGCTGCTGGCTCGGCGAGTTCGGAACGGAGCTCTGCGACCACTCGGCCCGCAAGTCGCCACCTATCCGCACGGCATCTATCAGTCGGCCGCTCCATGCGTCGAGCGCACCGCCGGCATTTTGCGCCGGAAGCAATGTCTTCGCGTACAAGGTTCCGAAGTTGTTTCGCAAACCCCCGCCCGTCGGATTGACGTGGCACACATTGCACTTGTAGCCCTCCTGCACGGCGAGGTAAGGCTCGGCCCGCGCGGGCAGCGTCACCAGCAATCCCGCAAGCAGTAGGGCGGCGGCGCCGGCGAGTAGGCGCGCGATCATGGCGCGGCCTCGATATCGAAGGTCAGGATCACGGTATCCGCGGAATCCGTCGAACTCAGCGGCTCGCCCGCGATGTCGGTCAAGCCTGACGATGCTCCCATGCGCATCATCACGCGGTAATGTCCTGCGCTTAAGGGTTGAATCGGCCACAGCAGCAACGCCCGGGGATTGGCGGACGGCACCGTGGCGCGCGCGGGCACGCTTTCCGCGGGCACATCGATGCCCTGCCCTGCGCGCCGCTCGATGCGCACGGACCCGGGATCGATCCGGCTGACATCGAGATCATGATTGAAGCCGATCATGATCTGCGCCGGCGGTTCGTTAAGCACCTCGCCGGCGGCCGGCGCAAGAGTGACGATGGCAAAGGACGCCGGCGCGGCGTTCCCCGGCAGCGCGCCATCCGTGATCCACTGCCGGATTACGGCGATCACCGCGCCGGACAAGTAAGGACCGCCGAACGGCATGCGAGCGCCGACCGCGGCATGCCCTTCCAGCTTCTGAATGACGTAGCTCAAATCCGGATCGCCCGGCTTGATTCGAAACAAGCTTGGAACCTCGGCGCTGGAAACGCCAACCAGCAGGTTGTAGCTGTTAGCCGAATCCAGGCGCAGTCCTTCCGGCGCATTGGCGCCGGCATGACACACCGTGCAGATGGGCGTAAAGACCTGCGCCTGAATCGAACCGAAGTCGGCCGTGAGCGGTCCGTTGCCTCGGGCGCCCGGCACCAGCGGCTGGCCGTTCGCATCGAGTCCTGCGCCGTTCCCGGCGCAGCCGGCGAGCAGCCACGACGCTGCGATCGCGCACGCTGCAGCATCGAATCCCCTGGCCCTCGCCTGTCGCATGATTGTCCCCGGTCTCGGAAGGGCCCCCACGCTTCGCATTCCCGAAGCGTGGGGACGGCGCGCTAGTTATTGAGCGCGCCTTGACTGATCCAAGTTTTAACGAGATCGATCGTGGCCTGATCGAGACAGGGCGTGGTCGTTGGGCAGCCGAACGGCATGCGTGCGCCCGTGATTCCGGGAGCACCTTCGATTTTTTGCAGCAGATAGCTGTTGGTCGGATCGCTGGGCTTGATCCGCTTGAGTGTCGGCTGTTCAAGGCTTGCCACGCCGACGATGTTCGCGAAGGTGTGCCCAGCGGTCAGATTTTGCACGCCCGGCAAAGTCGTGCCCACCCCCGTATGGCAAACCGAGCAGATCGGCGTGAAGATCTGGGTCTGCAGCTGCGTGAGAGTCACCGGCGGAGTTACCGTGTTCGCGACCGTCACGCTGGCGGCCGCCGAGGAGCCGACATTGCCGTCCGCATCGGTTGCGGTGGCCTTGACACTGACCTGGCCGTCGGCGACCGTGGTCGTATCCCAGCTGACCGAATACGGCGAGGCAGTTGCGACCCCGAGGGACGTCGTATTGGCGAAGAACTCGACCTTCGCAATGTTGAGCGGATCCTGCACCGTTGCGCTCAAGGTCACCGTTCCCTTGAGGTTGCCGGTGGGCGTCGTGAGGACCACTATTGGCGGCGCATTGAGCACCGGCGGCGTCGCGCCGACATCGATTCGGCCATAACTGCCGTTCGCCTCATTGTTCGTGCCTGCGGCGAAGAACAGCGTGTTGTGCGGCTGATTATTGGCGTCGTTGCCGAAGGCGATGCCCCAGAGTCCCGGCGTGGCAATGGCCGCGCCGCTCGAATCGCTCACGGTGCCGAGCGAAGTGCCGGCTGCGGGATCGTAGCCGTTGATCTTGCCGTCGCCGAAATTCCCCACCAACAATGCCTTACCCAAGCCGCCGAAGTCCGCAGGTGCAAGCGCGAGACCCCAGGGGGCATTGAGCGCGCCTTTGGCCACCAATTGCTTGATGAACTTCCCGTTCGTGTCGTAAATGTCGACGTAGCCCAATCCGGCGCCATCGACGTTATCGTGGTTGGCCGGCGCCAGCTGCTGGGCGTAGGTCACGTAAATCTGCGTGGCTGCGGCTGCCCCGTTGGCGATGGCCGTGATCCCGAACGGCGCGTAGCCCGCCGGAATACCGGGATCGGCAAACGTGAACGAGGTCGCGGACGTCGCTTGTTTTACGAAGGTCGCATCGAATACATCGACCTTGCCATTGTGAAAATCCGTCGCGTAGAGGAAAGATTTCCCGGCGTTCTGCGCGATCGCAAGGCCCTTGTAGACCGCGCCCGCCGCATCGGTGTACATCGTAACGGCATTCGTGAGGTCGACGCCGCCCGACCAACCGGCAATCATGCCGCCTTCGCCGTCGAAGATGAACGAGGCAGCACCCGACTTGCCCGCACTCGAGACGACGAAATCGGTGGTGCTGCCATTGAACACGATGCCCGTGGGATCGAATGTCGTTCCCCCGGCACTCGCGGCAAAGTTGACGACGAGCGGCCCTGCGTGAGGCTGCGGTTTACCGTTGCCGTCGTAGAGAGTGGACTTCTCGGTATGATTGTTAGCCACCCATGCGAAAAAGCTTCCGGCCGGAATCGACAAACCCCAGGGATTCACCAGGTTCGTGTCCAGATTTCCCGCCGTGCCTCCTGCCGTATCGGCCACGAGGTTGGTCAGTGAAAACGCCGACGCGGTCACCGTGAGTACCGCGGACGCGCTGCCGCCGCTGCTGTACGCACCGCCGCTGCAGGCCAGCGAAAGCGTGTCCATGCCGGTCGCCGTCGGTGTAACGGTCTGCGTTCCCGACGCCGCGAGAGTTCCGCTCCAGCCGCCGCTCGCGGTGCAACTCGTGCCCGTGCTCGAGGTCCAAGTAACCACTGCGGATTGACCCAACGAAATAGTCGTGGGCTTTACGACCACGCTCACCGTGGCGGGAGGATTCATGGAGGAGCCGCCGCCGCCGTATCCACCGCCGCCGCCGCAGCCTGCCACAATCAGTCCGCAAAGAATTCCCGTCACGCTGCAGAGTGCAGCACGCTGTATTTGCACGATGGTTTCCTCGAAGAGAAAATAGGTTTGATGCGTGAGGTAGGTGCCCAACATCACGAGAAAGGTTTAATCTTCCTCATGGACGAATGCTCATCCATCACGCTGACAGCCGACAGGCGGATGCGCACGCGACTCGCGGCGGTGTGTCTGTGCGCGCTGCTCCTGCCGCGCTGGAATTTTGCTGCCGAATCCTGGGGCGGATCGCTCGCCGTCACGAGCGATTACTTGGTGCGCGGAATTTCCCGCAGCAACCAAGGCGCCGCAGTTCAGGCGGATCTGCACGTCGCGACCGACAGCGGGCTCATCGCCGGCGTTTTTGCGTCCGACGCGAAATTCGATCCGGAAGATCACCGCAGCGCCGAATTGAGCGGATTCATCGGCTATGCGTGGCAGCCAAGCAGCGCGTGGCGCGCAAAAATGCTCGCGAGCTACTATGGTTATGCGTGGAACGACTCGGGATCGCAGTACAATTACGCGGAGCTCGGCTTCGAAGCGGTGTTCGAGGATTGGCTGGATGTGAACTTCGTGTATTCGCCCGACGCGCCGCGCTATATCAGAGGCAAGGGATTGGCCAGCGTCGCCGCCGAAACCGCTGAATTCACCGCGCGCACCCCCTGGCGCCATCGCCTGGCCGCCACCGCGGGTTTGGGGTACTCGCAGCTCGGCGGGGCCGGCGGCGGCGGTTATGTTTATTGGAGTGCCGGCGGCGTCGTGGACCTCGCGCCTTGGTCCATTTCACTGTCCTATGTCAATACCAGCGCCAAGGCCGCGGCGTTGTTTTATAGTGCTGCTGCGCATGATCGGTGGACCGCCACGGTCATTTGGCGCTTCTAGGTCCAAGGCAACTATTTCACGCGACGTTGGTACTTACCGAATATGGTTTGCGATTCTTAAGAGCCCGCTTTGAAAATACACGCGAATGTCCGTCAATACTCGAAGCAGCAGGACGAGGACCTGTTGGGCGCGGTCGCGCGCGGAGACGCCCAGGCGCTCGACGCGCTCTATTTGGGCTACCACCGGCGTTTGGCGCGATTCTTGTCGAGAATTGCGCCGCGCTACGAAACCGTTGAGGAAATCATCAACGACACATTCATGGTCGTATGGCAGCACGCGAAGGAATTTCGGGGTGCTTCGCGCGTCTCGACATGGATCATCGGGATCGCGTACCGCATCGCACTCAAGTCGCTGCGCGGCAATGATGGATTGCTGCGCGCCAAGAGCAGCAACGACCTGCCCGAGGACTCCGTCGATCCGACGGCGGCCGCGGAGCTGCGCGATTGGATCGCGCACGGCTTGAATCATTTGCCGCTGGAGCAGCGCCTGACGATGGAGCTTGCCTACCACATGGGTCATTCGATCGAGGAGATTGCGGAAATCACCGGCTGCCCCGCGGGTACGGTGAAGGCCCGCATGTTTCATGCGCGCGAAAAACTGCGCCACTCGCTGCCGGCACTCGGCGGGATCGCCGCAGCCGACATATTCAGCGCTTCAAATCCCCTATGAATAATCCAAATCCGCCGACTGCCGATCACCGTGATATTTGGGAGCTGCTTCCGTGGCACGTCAACGAGCGGTTGAGCGAACCCGACCGCCGGCGTGTCGAGGCGCACCTGCAGGTGTGCAGCGTCTGTCGCGACGAGTGCGTCGCGCAGCGGCAGATCTACCAAGTCATCGTGGCCGACGCTGCCGTCGAGCAAATACCGACGGCCGGACTCAACAAGCTCCGGCAGCGCATCGAGAGAACCGAGGTCGCCGATGCGGCCCACTCGCCGCCGCAACGGTTGCGGCCCGCCGCTTGGCGGCGGCCCCGCGCCGCCGCGATTGCCGCTTCTTTAGCCGCCCTGACTGCGGCCGTCAGCATCCCTGCGGCGCTGCACTTGCAGGCGCAGCGGCATGGTGAAGCGCGCGCTTATTACACCGTCACTAGTGCGGCGGCGCCGCGCGCGGGCGCCGTCATTCGAGCCGTGTTTGCCCCGACCGTGACGTTGTCCGAATTACAGAGCTTACTGGATGATGCGCATTTGAGGATCGTTTCCGGTCCCACGGAAGCGGGCGTATATTCATTGGCCCAGACCCAACCCCAATCGATTGATTGGTCGCTGCGCACGTTGCGCGGACACGACACGGTTCGCTTTGCCGAGTCGATTGGAGCGCTAGCGGTTCCGGTGCCGCCACCATGAGGTATCGGCCGTGGACCTTACTGCTTGCCGTTTGTCTATGTGCCTGCGCCGGCACGCGGCTTCCGGTGGCTGCGCAGGTCGGTGCGCAACGGCTTAGCGATGAATCAGAGCGCTACATCGTAGCAGGCGTGGACAACGAGGAGGCGACGCCCGCCGGGCACGCCGGCAGCTCGCCAAAGGGCTACGACGGCTTGACCATGTATGGGCCGACATCGCACGCTGCGCAGCTGCTCAAAAACCTCGAGCGCGAGTACGGGCTGCGCGAGGTGACCGCGTGGCCCATCGCGCCATTGCATATGCACTGCGCCGTGCTCGAGCTGTCCGCGAACGCGGATAGAGCCTCGGTAATCGCCTCCTTGACTCAGGATCGGCGCGTACGAATCGCGCAGCCGCTGCAATCCTTCACCACGCAGACTTCCGTCTATGATGATCCCTATGTCGGTCTGCAGCGGGGCTTTCAACAAATGGATGTGCCGGAGGCGCACGCGTGGTCCCGCGGGGAGGGAATCCGCATTGCGATCATCGATACCGGCGTCGATACTCGGCATCCCGATTTGCGGGGCGCCGTCGTGCAAACCGGCAATTTCGTCGATTCCGACGCCGCGCAATTTCGGCGCGATCGCCACGGCACCGAGTTGGCCGGAATCATCGCAGCGGTCGCGAATAACCACGAAGGAATCGTCGGCATTGCGCCCGGCGCCCGATTGGCCGTGTTCAAGGCGTGTTGGCAACTTCACGAGGATGCGGATGCGGCGCGCTGCAATTCGTTCACCCTGGCGCGGGCGCTCACCGCGGCCTTGGACGCGCACGTCCACATAGTCAATCTGAGCCTATCCGGGCCGGCCGATCCGTTGCTGCGGGAGCTCATCCGCGAAGGGATGCGGCGCGGTATGCTGTTCATCGGCGCCGCGCCCGCCGAACCCTCGAACCGCGACGATCATTTCCTGGCGGTCGACGGCGTGATCGAGGTGGCGAACGGCGGCACCGAGGGAGGCTCCGGCGCGCTGTTGCAGGCGCCGTTGCACGCGCCGGGAATGGAGATTCTGACGTTGTTGCCGGGTGGTCGCTATGATTTTGCCTCCGGTACCTCCTTATCGACGGCGCACGTCACCGGCACCGTCGCCTTGCTGCTCGGGAGAAACCCGAATTTGACGTCGGCGGCGGTGTATCGGCTGCTGCGCGATACGACGGTGCATCTTGACGAGTCGGGCGGCGGCGACAGCATCAATGCCTGCGCCGCAATCACCTCTTTGATGGGTCACGGAGAATGCGCTGCCGGCATGCGCAGCGCAGGAGCCCAATCCCGTCACTCTGCCGCCGGCAATCCGTAAACGGAAATACTGTTGGTAACGTCGTCGACGACGGCATAGTTGAAGCCGCGGCCCTCAAGCTTGGTGTCAATGCCGAACGCCCCCCCCTGGCTCGAATCGACGTCGTACTCGCGAACAAAATGTCCCGATCGGGTGAACTCCACGATTTCGCTGGGATACAGCGGATCGCCGTTCACCGCATCGCCGTTTGCCGTGAGCAGATGCCCATTGGGCGCGAAGCGTAGCGCGAGCGGACCCCGCAAATGCGCATCGGCAAAAACGACCTTGCCGGGTCCGGCGGCGTTGGACAGCCGGCTCGCGTGGGACACGGCGTAGATGGCATTGTCGGCGGTGGAGGCGACGTACAATGTGTCGGATTCCGCGTCGAACGCGAGACCCGTCGGTCCCAGCACGACCGCGGCGGCATTCGGCATGTGCGTGTAGCCTGCGGCGACCTGCGTTTTCTTCAGGATTGTCACGCCCTTGGCCGACACCGCAACGTCGAAGCGCGACACGATGCCGTTCAGAACGCTGGAGACGAACACCTCTGCCCAAGTTCCATGATCGTCCACGGTCAAGTCCCACGGACCATCGAGCAGCACCGGGTCGGTCCAGGTTTGAACGACGTTGCCGTGACGATCGATGACTTGAAGCGCTCCTTGGCCGACGGTTGCGGCAGTGCCGTCCGTGGTGGGTACGTTGCCGAGCAGAACAAAGCCCCCCTTCAGGACGCCGAGCGCCGTGCTGAGGCCAGGCAGCGCACTTTCAAAAAAGATCGCGGCGTTTCCGGGGGACGCAATTGCGCCCGTGGGTGTAAATTGGGTTATCGTCGTGCCGGTGCCTTGAATATTGGCGCTGCTGTTGAAGTTGGCGATCAGCACATCGCCGGCCGCGATCGGGCCGCCGGCGGGAAACCCCTCGGGCACGAATGCGACGCCGTACGGGTTGAGATCCCCATTCGAGGGGACCGTGGAGGAATTGACGAGTTTTGGAATGAATGCATCTTGCGCCTGGACGGTCTGCGCGGCGGCGAAGCCGGTGCTCGCGGCCAGCAAGATCATGGACAGCGCGCGGCGCAAATTGCGTGCGCCACTCGGTGAATGTCGAGTAATCATGAATTGTCCCCTTTGATTTGATGATGGGCTCACGCGATTTGCCGGGCACCGTCCGTGGCGCATGGCAATCGTAGGTGCCTGGCGCTGGGTAAATGGTTGCCGTCCGGGGGGCTTTTTTTGGATCCCTCGCCGGCCTTAAGACCCGGGCCGGGCGTTACTCCAGCATTTGCAAGGCAAATGGGTATATTGCTCGCTCGATCCATCGAGGAAGCGCTGTATGTTCAAGGCATTGGTGGTGGATAACGCCGGTGGTTCCGTCATCGCCGCAGTACAACAATTGGACGAATCACTGTTGCCGCCCGGCAACGTCACGCTTGCGGTGGAATACAGTACGGTCAATTACAAGGATGGTCTCGTCGTCACAGGCGCCGGAGGCCTGGTGAAACAATATCCGCACGTGCCCGGCATCGACATGGCGGGGCGCGTGATCAAGAGCGACGATCCCAAGTACAAGCCGGGTGACAAGGTCATCTTGACCGGCTGGCGTGTCGGCGAAGTGCGTTGGGGCGGTCTGGCACAAAAAGCCGCCGCGAATGGCGAATGGCTCGTTCCGCTGCCGCCTGCCCTGACCACGCGCCAAGCCATGGCGATCGGCACCGCCGGCTTTACCGCGATGCTCGCCGTCATTGCGCTCGAGGCGCAAGGTCTCATGCCGAAGTCGGGCGAGGTGCTCGTCACGGGCGCCGCCGGGGGAGTCGGATCGGTGGCCACGACGATACTCGCAAAGCGCGGGTACCAAGTCGTCGCCTCGACCGGACGGGCCGAGAATCACGGCTATCTCAAGAGTCTCGGCGCGACGACCATCATCGACCGCTCGGGGTTCTCCGATTCCGCCAAAAGACCGCTTGAGGGCGAACGCTGGGCAGCCTGCATCGATTCGGTCGGCGGCAATACGCTCGCCCGGGTTCTCGCACAAACGAAGTACGGGGGCTCGGTCGCCGCGGTGGGCCTCGCCGGCGGCAGCAAGCTCGACCACACCGTGATTCCGTTCCTGTTGCGTGGCGTGAACTTGCTCGGGATAGACTCCGTCATGTGCCCCATGCCACGCCGGCTCGAAGCATGGAACCGCCTGCAGTCAGACCTGCCGCTCGACCAATTGGAGGCGATCATGGTCGGCGCCCGTCTCGACGAGGTGCCGCGCCTGGCCGCGGAGATCCTCAAGGGCCAGGTGCG
>Ga0209890_10000302_pt1 | contig 22783 bp, 26 predicted proteins | sample OrgsoiDNA2013049_FD_185799 | JGI IMG/M metagenome (GOLD analysis project Ga0209890, IMG submission 185799) | Permafrost soil microbial communities from the Arctic, to analyse light accelerated degradation of dissolved organic matter (DOM) -... | ecosystem: Environmental > Terrestrial > Soil >...
TCCGCTACTCGAGCCCCGCCGCCTACGAGGCGGTGTACAAGCACGCGCACGGCGCCCCGGCGAGAATTCCTGAATTTACGTGCGCCGTGCCTGAGCATCTGCAAAAGTCGCCGACACCGCATGTCGCGCATCCCGGATGCTTCGCGACGGCCACCCTGCTCGCCATCGTGCCGTTGTTGGCACTGGGGCTCACCGATCCGCGCCTGTTCGTCACCGGCATCACGGGCAGCACGGGCTCGGGCCGCAAACCGATTGACGGCACGCATCACCCGCATCGGCACAGCGATCTGTATACCTACGGAGCCCTGAGTCACCGCCATGTGCCGGAGATCATCGCCTGCGCGAAGCTCGCCACGGGCGTCGAGGCTGAACTCAATTTCGTACCGCATTCCGGTCCGTTCGCGCGCGGCATCCATGTCACCGTGCAAGCCAGTCTCAAGCGGCCGATCGGCACCGCGCAGGCGCTGGAGGCGCTCAAATCGTATTACAAGGACTGCCCCTTCGTACGGGTGGGCGACACCGCACCGCGCATCAAGGATGTGGCGGCGAGCAACTATTCGAATTTGAGCGCGGTGACCAACGGCAATTCCATTGCCGTCATGTCGGTCGTCGACAATCTCAATAAGGGCGCTGCCGGCGGTGCCATCCAGTGGATGAATCGGCTATTGGGTCTTGCCGAGACCACCGGCCTCACCGCACCCGCGGCCGGCTGGACCTAACCGCCATGGCGACACATTCAAAGGCGACAACTCTGACGGCACAAAACGTAACGAGCCATCTGGCGCAAGTGTTTGCGCAATATCCCATCGAGGTGGCCCACGGCGAGGGTGTATGGCTGCACGCGCGCGACGGTCGCAAGATCTTGGATTTCTACGGCGGCCATGCCGTGGCCGGCTTGGGCTACGGTCACCCGCGATGGCTGGCTGCGCTCGAGCGGCAGGCGCGGCAAATGGCGTTTCAAACCAACGCCCTGCCGATGGTCATCCGCGAGCGTGCCGCCGCCCGCTTGGCCAAGTTCGCGGGCTTGGGGCTCAATACGGTTTTTTGGATCAACAGCGGCGCCGAGGCCAATGAGAATGCGCTGAAGCTCGCCTTCAGGCTCACAGGCCGCAGCAAAATCGTTGCATTGGAACAGGGCTGGCACGGCAGAACGGCCGCCGCCGGCGCGGTGACGTGGGGTGCGCTTGAAAAATGGTACGGTTTTCCGCGCACGCCCTTCGACGTGAGTTTCGCGCCGCGCGACAATCCCGCCGCTGTCGGGCAATTCATCGACCGGGATACGGCCGCGGTCATCGTCGAGCCGGTGCAGGGTGTGGGGGGAGCCTTCGATGTAGGCAAGCCGATGTTGCAAGCGCTCAAGGAGCGCTGCGACGAGATGGGGGCATTGTTGATATTCGACGAGGTGCAATGCGGAATGGGCCGAACCGGCGCGCCCTTTGGGGCGAACTTTTACGGCGTCACGCCGGACATGATTACCGCAGCCAAGGCGTTGGGCAACGGCTTTCCGGTATCGGCGCTGTTGTTGTCGGGTGGCGTCGCGGAAAAGCTCAAGTACGACGACATGGGCACGACATTCGGCGGCGGCCCCATGGCGTGCGCGGTCGCCGAAGCGGTGATCGACACGATCGAATCCGAATCGCTGCTGGCGAACGTGCGTCAAGTCTCGGCGTACATCCGCGGGAGTTGCGTCATCGGCCCGGTCACCGGCGTGCAGGGCGCGGGCTTCCTGCTGGGCCTGAAAACTTCGCGCCCTGCCAAGGAAGTGCAGGCGGCGCTGCTCGCCAAGAACATCCTCACCGGCACCAGCGCGGATCCGAACATTTTGCGCTTGCTGCCGGCGTATATCCTGAACGAGGGTCACGTCGATCAGCTGAGCGACGCCTTGGCGAGAATTTCCGCGTGAAGCGCTTCCTCAATCTGGCCGATTTCAGCCGCGAGCAGATTCTCGATCTGCTTAATCTAGCTCAGGCGCTCCAGGACAAGCCGGATCCCCGGGCGCTGGCGGGCAAGATCTTGGGCTTGGTGTTCCTCAACCCGTCGCTGCGCACCCTGGCATCATTCCAAGCGGGAATGGCGCGCCTCGGCGGCTCGTCCTTCGTGATCACTCCGGGTCAGGGAACGTGGCAGCTGGAAACGCGGCTCAACGCAATTATGAAAGGTGCAGCGGCCGAACACATTCGCGAGGGCATACCGGTACTGGCGTCGTACTGCGATGTGCTCGGCGTGCGCGCTTTCGCCGAAGGCAAGAATCTTGAGCTGGATCTCGGCGAATCCCTGTTCGGGATGATCGATCAGCTGTGCGATAAGCCGCTGATCAATTTGGAATCTGCGATGAATCACCCTTGCCAGGCATTGGCGGACTGGCGGACCCTGGATGAGCTCGGATTGCCGGGGCGGGCCAAATTCGTTTTGAGCTGGGTCTATCATCCGAAGGCTTTGCCTTTGGCCGTGCCGTCCGCCACCGTGCACATGGCGGCGATGCGGGGCATGGAAGTGGTGGTGCTGCGGCCGGATGGATTCGCCCTGCCGCCGCAAATTATGGACATCGCGCGCTCTGCTGCGGCCGCGGCGGGCGGCTCGCTCACCGAGACCTCCGACCGCGCGGCGGCACTCGCCGGTGCAAGCGTGCTGTACGCGAAGGAGTGGGGCACGACCACGTACTACGGCGACACCGAAGCGGACTCTCGGCTGCGCGCCGATCTTTCCGACTGGTGCGTGCGCGAACATTGGTTCGCAGGCGCTTTGCCCGACGCCAAGCTCATGCATTGCCTGCCGGTGCGCCGCAACGTCGCGGTTGCCGATGAAGTTCTGGACGGCCCGCGCGCGGTGGTCAAGCGCGAGGCCTTCAATCGTCTGGCGGTGCAGATGGCCGTTCTGCACCGCATGCTGACTTGATGACCCTGGGTTTCGGAGCATTGCCAATGATTATGAGTCGACCCGATCCTTCCGTCGCCGTGCGTGCTCTCAAGAGCGCGGCACCGTACATCCGCATGTACAAGAATAAAGTGTTCGTCATCAAGGCGGGCGGCGCGGTATTCAGCGACGAGTTGTCGACGCGCGCCTTGATCGAGCAAGTCGCAATCCTGCACCAGGTGGGCATCAAGACGGTTCTAGTCCACGGCGGCGGCCCGCAGCTCGACAGCTTGCAAGCGGCGCTGGGGCTCGACACCCGGATGGTCAATGGCCGGCGGGTCACGGATCAGAAGTCGATCGACGTGACCGCCATGGTGCTGAACGGCCTGATCAACACACGCATCCTTGCGATCTGCCGCGAGCTCGACATCGAGGCCATCGGCTTGAGCGGAGTCGACGCGGGGCTGATACGCGCGCACAAGCGCCCGCCGGTGCGGGTCGCGGAAGGGTCGAGCGAGACCGTGGATTACGGATTCGTGGGCAATATCGATTCGGTGAATGCCGGGGTGATCGAGAAATTGCTCGAGAACGGCTTGATGCCGGTGGTGAGTCCGTTGTCGGCGGACTCGCACGGCACATTGCTCAACATCAACGCCGACACAGTCGCGGCCGCCATCGGCGGCGCATTGTCGGCGGAAAAGCTCGTGCTGTGCACCGGTGCGCAGGGAATTCTCGAGCGCGTCGAGGATCCGAGCTCGGTGGTCTCCTACACGGACATCAAGGGGTTGAAGCGCCTGCGCGACCAGGGTGCCTTGAAGGACGGCATGCTCCCCAAGGCGGCCGCAATCGAGAATGCGATTCGCGGGGGCGTGCGCCGGGTGCACGTCATCAGCTACAGATCCGCCGATAGCTTGCTCGCGGAAATCTTCACGAATGAAGGCACCGGCACGCTGGTGGTCGCGGACCTCACGGCCTTGAGCCCGGCCGAACAACTGATCGCCGCAACGGTCGCTTGAGTCATGACGCGTCTCTGGGACAAGGGAACACCGCTCGACGCGCGCGTACTCGCATTCACGGCCGGGGATGATTGTGTTCTCGATAACCGGCTGGTGCGCTACGACATCCAAGCCTCCATCGCGCACGCAGAAATGCTCGCAGTTCAGGGCCTGTTGTCGGCGCCGGACCTCAAGTCTATTCGTGAGGCCCTGACGGCGATCGCAGATGAGCATGCCCTGGGCCGCTGGCAGGTCTCGCTCGAACAGGAGGATTGCCAGACCGCGATCGAGAATCTGCTCACGGCGCGCATCGGCGGGACCGGCGGGCGATTGCATGCCGGCCGCTCGCGCAACGATCAGGTGCTCGCCGCCTTGCGTCTGTACTTACGCGATGCGGCCGAAGAATTGCGGCGCGGTGCGCAGGCCGTTGCGAATGCGCTCGAAGCGTTGGCCGCGCGCCACGGCCCCATGGCGCTGCCCGGCTACACCCACATGCAGCAGGCCATGCCGAGCACGGTCGAGCTATGGGCGCGGGGATTTGCCGCGGAAATACGCGACGATGCGGAAGGTCTCGCGCTCACGCAGCGGCGCATCGGCAAAAATCCTCTTGGATCCGCAGCCGGCTACGGCACGCCGAATCTTGAGCTGAGCCGCGAGGAAACGCGGCGGCGCTTAGGGTTTGCCGTGACGCAAGAACCGGTGACGGCGGTACAGCTATCTCGCGGCAAGGCGGAGGCGCAGCTGTTGTTTGAAATCACCCTGTTGGCGCAGGACTCGGGACGTCTCGCGGCCGACTTGATGCTCTTCTACACGCAGGAATTCGGTTTCGTGTCGCTTCCGGCAGCCTTTACCACCGGCTCGTCGATCATGCCCCAAAAGCGCAATCCCGACGTCTTCGAACTCGTGCGCGGGCGAAGCTCAGTCGCGCAAGCGGCGCTCAACGAAGTGCTCGGCATCACGCAAAAGCTGACGTCGGGCTATCATCGCGATTTGCAGCTGATCAAGCCGCCGTTGTTCCGCGCCATCGATTCCTGTCTGCAGACCCTGGAGATATTGCCGAGCGCGCTCGAGGGAGTGACCTTTCGCCCGGAGAATATCCGGCTCGATTCCGGAATCCACGCCGCCGCCGACGCCAACGCATTGGTGGCCAAGGAAGGCATTCCGTTTCGTGAGGCCTACGCCCTGGTGGCTGCCAAGCTCAAGGATTCCGAATGACGATATGGAAGAGCCCGAGATCCGTAGAGGAATTGAATTCGAGCGGTGTGGGAACGCTCGTGGAGCATCTCGGAATCCGATTCACCGAAATCAGCGATGACTTTATTCGCGGCACCATGCCTGTCGATGCGCGCACCCGGCAACCTTACGGATTGCTGCATGGCGGCGCTTCCGTGGCGCTGGCCGAAACGCTGGGCAGCACGGGCGCGACGATGTGCGTCGACGCCAAGGAATACCTGTGCGTGGGCCAGGAGATCAACGCCAATCACGTTCGGGCGGCGCGCTCGGGACTCGTCACCGGCACCGCGCGCCCCGTGCATCTGGGGGGACGCACGCATGTCTGGACCATCGAGATCCAGAACGATGCGGGAAACCTGGTATGTACATCGCGCCTGACAATTGCGATCATCCGCCGTGGATCCCTGGGCGCCTGAGTCCGCGCCATCCTTTTGCAACTCCTAAGAGGCGTATTTCCCTGCCATGCGACATAACCAAATCGGAATGATGCGTACTGCCTGTGCGTGGGCCTTGCTTGCAGCCGCGCCCCTTGCCGGCGCCCAAACTCCCGCTCCTGCGCCGAATGCGCCGCCCGCAGCGACCGAACCCGCTGCCACGCCGTCCCCCGAGCAAATCGGCTACTTGTTCGGCCTGACTTTCGGAGAACAACTGAGCCACGTGGGGATCTCCGAGCAGGTGTCCGTGGATGCCATTGCGCGAGGCATCAAGGACGGTTTGCACGGAAAAAAGAGCACTCCCGCCGACCAGCAGCAAGTGCAGGCATTCGTGCGCACGGTGATGGAAGCCGCGACCGCGCACAATCAGGCGGCCGCGAAGGAATTCCTGGCGCACAACGCGAAGGAAAAGGGGGTAACGACCACTCCCTCGGGCTTGCAATACAAGATTGTCACGGCAGGAAATGCCAAGGCGGCCGCGATTACGCCTACGGACGAAGTGACCGTTCAGTACCGCGGCAAACTCATCGACGGCTCTGAATTCGACAGCACGTACTCCCGCGGTGTGCCGGCGACCTTTACGGTGACCGGCGTGATCAAGGGGTGGCAGGAGGCGTTGGTCCTGATGAAACCGGGCGCCAAATGGATGCTGTACGTGCCGCCGGAATTGGGCTATGGCGTGAGCCCAAAACCCGGAATACCCGGCGGTTCGCTCTTGATATTCGAGGTCGAATTGGTGAGCGTCAAACCGAGCGCTGCGGCCTCGGCGCCGCCCGCGCCGCCCGCACCGCCGGCGCCCTCCGCCCCCAAGCCGCCGAAGTCGAAGTAGCGCCGCGATTAGGTCCGCAGCGCTTAGATCCGCAGCGCACGGCCGCGGCGGATCTAGGACGGCCTCAGCTTATTGGCGAAGTTCCAGCGAGTTGGTCAGATCGCCCATGGGCGGAGCACCGTGCGCCGCGAGTGCTTGATCGCGCGTCGTGATTCCCGGCAACACATCGAGATCAAAGCGGCGCGTAATCAATCGCAGGACTGATCCGGTGTCGTACGGCGTGTGATCAACCGCGCCGCGCCTCGCGAACGGCGAAATGATCAGTGCGGGAATTCGCGTGCCGGGCCCCAAGAGATCGCCCTGCGGCGGTGAGACATGGTCCCATGCACCGCCGAATTCGTCGTAGGTGATCACGATCACCATGTGCGGCCACTGCGGACCGGCGCGCAGTTTCGCGACCACATCGGCGATGTGGGCGTCGCCTTCCGCCACCGACGCATAGCCGGCATGCTGGGTCACATTGCCTTGCGGCTTGTAGAACACGACGGCCGGCAAGCGGCCGGCGGCGGCATCGGCGGTGAGTGCGCTGTAATCCTTCAAGTGGGCTGCGCGCTCGGCGGCGTGGGGTTTGGGATCGAAGCGCTCGTAGTAGTTAAAGGGCTGGTGATGCGGCTGGAAATCCGGATTCCCGCCGGGAGTATCGGGCGCATAGATCACTTTGCGGGATTCAAGCGGGGACCGCCGGCCGTCGGCAAGCGCCGCGTCCCAGGACCCGGAATACCAAATCCAATCGATGCGTTTGGCGTCCAGCGCGTCGCCGACGGTCGCCTGATTCTGGGGCGGTAATGTGTTGGGTTTGTCGGGATCGGCATACAGGGTGTCGGCATCGCCGGCCGCCGGCGTGTTGCCGCTCGGTTGATACGCGGGCTGCATGGTGTTCACGGCGTAGAATTTGCCGTCGCCGAAGTAGTTGGGCGGTGTGATATTGCCGTTCCTCGCAAACTTGGGAGGTCCCTCCAAGGCCGAGGGCATTGCGCCGTCCGCCTGTTTCAATCGCGGCAGATAATGCCCGGCCGCGTCCTTCTCGAGTAACGCTATGGATGGTTTCGCCGCCGCCGCCGCCGCGTCGGGATATACCGGAGCACAAGCGCAGATCAAGTACTGGTGATTCAGGAAAGAGCCGCCGAACGCACCTTGGAAGAAGTTATCGGCGAGCACAAACTCCCCCGCCAGCGAATACAATTCCGACTGGGCGTAATCATAGTGACCTAGCGCGAGCCCGCCTGCGTCGGACCAGGCGGCATAGCCGTCGTTCTTGCCGCCGTCGATCTGCATTTGGTGCTCAAAGAAGCGATGCACCAAGTCGCGCGTTACGGTCGATGTCGACAATGTCGCGTTGGATTGCGGCGTGAAGGCGCGCTCGATGGAAAACGGCGCATTGGGTAACCCGGCGCTTTGGGCTTCCGTCACCACCGGCTTGACGCCGGCGGCCGTGACGCCGCCCCAGGTCGGCGGCAGGGTCGCAAGCACCGACCCATTGCGGTCGACCTGAGGTACGTAAGCCGGTAAGGGACGGCCGTTTCGGTCGACGACTTCACTGAGGCCGTGCGCTCCCGGAAAATTACCGAACAAATTGTCGAAGGCGCGATTTTCCGCGTAGATGACTACGATGGTGTCAATTCTCGACCGCAGCGCGCGGGTCGTGGCATCGCCGCCGCCGGAGTTCGAGATGCCGTGTTCACCGGCGCACCCGGCAAGAATGACGGCGCACCCGAGCGAAAACAGGAAGCCGCGGCGCACGCGTTTGCGGATCGCAAGTTTCATGGAAGAGTGAGTATAGAGGCCCGCGCCGTGTCGCGCGACAGGCCCCTAGTGCTAGCGTCGCGCGATGCGAAAGCGCCTCATCGCTAATACGTCCACGTAGCGCTGACCGTCAGAGCGTCGGGGTCGCCGAACTGGGAGCTGATGCGCTCGTATTCGGCGCGGAACGCGACTCCCCAAACTTTGGACTGCACGCCCACGCCGTAAGCGAACTTGTTGTCGGTTTGGTTCTGACGGGAGAAGATCGGGGGACAATTCGGTGAGTTCACCGGGCACGTCACCAACGCCGTAATAGTCGTCACGTCGGTTTGCAGCCGTGCGACGCCGGCCTTGCCGTAGACATCAAAGAACGGGATGGGCAGCGGCAGATAACCCACGCCGAACAGCGCCGCCGCCCGTGGGTGAGAATCGAGCCCATTGTTATTGAAGCTGCTGTAGCCGTGATAGTTTCCCGGCTGACCAAAGTCGATGTACTCGAATTCGGCGCCTACGATGGAGATCGGCCGCACCCCGGCGATCACCTTCCACGCCGTTTGGTGATCATTGTAATAGCCCGGAAGTCCGTAGCTGGAGTCGTCGCTGCGGATCGTGGAATAACCCACACCGGCGCCGAGATAAAATCCCGCCGGATTGTCCGCCAGAGCGGCCGTCGAAACCGCGCAGGCTCCGGCCGCAAGGATTGCCAATAGGGTTCCTGAAATCCGCATCATCAACTTCTCCATCGCCGGTACTGAAGTCTCGGACCGACTGGCGCCGCCGGAAGTTCCGGCTAAACCTGCCGACTTACCGCACGCGGTATACTAGGCGCATGAAAGTCGTGCGCCTGTGGCTGCCCCTTTGCCTCGCCGGGATATTGCTCGGATGCGGGCAAAAAGGCCCGCTGGTGCAGCCCGATACCCCTAAGCACAAGAAAGCGGCGCCGAGTCCGCCGGCCGCGGCTGCGCCCGCCCGTCCGGCTTCCGGAGCGCCGGCACCGCCCCAGGGCGGCATGCCGGCGACGGACGCTGCGAGCAACCCGCCGGACAAGACGCCAAAGCCCTGATTGGGTGTGCGGGTATTCCATGAGCGCGCGCAAACTCATCTTGGTGGACGGCTCTTCGTATCTGTATCGGGCCTTCCATGCGCTGCCGCCGCTCAGCAACTCGAAAGGCGAACCGACGGGTGCGGTCCTGGGCGTGTTGAATATGCTGAACAAGATGATCAAGGAGGAGTCGCCGGAACGGATCGCGGTGGTGTTCGATGCCCCCGGGCGCACGTTCCGCGACGATTTGTTCGATCGGTACAAGGCGCATCGCGCGCCCATGCCGGATGATCTGCGCGCACAAGTGCAACCCCTGTTGGACGTCGTACTGGCGATGGGACTGCCGCTGCTGCGCGTCTCCGGCGTCGAAGCGGACGATGTGATCGGCACTTTGGCAAAGCAGGGGGCGGAATCGGGCTATGACGTACTGATTTCGACCGGCGACAAAGACATGGCACAGCTCGTGGGTCCGCGGGTTGAATTGATCAACACCATGAGCAACACTCGCCTCGATCGCGAGGGCGTCAAGGCGAAATTCGATGTATTTCCCGAGCAGATCGTCGACTACCTCGCGCTGGTCGGCGACAGTTCCGACAACATTCCCGGCATCAGCGGCGTCGGGCCCAAGACCGCGTCGAAGTGGCTGAATCAATACCGGACACTCGATGAGCTGATCGCTCACGCCGCCGACATTGCGGGCAGGGTCGGCGAGAATCTGCGCAACGAGCTGCCGATGCTCGAGCTGTCGCGCAAGCTCGCCACCATCGACACGAGGCTCACTCTGGAGGTTACTGCTGACGGACTTGCTGCCGGAGCGCCTGACCTCCCGCGGCTTCGAGAACTGTACACGCGGCTGGAATTGCGGGCATTGCTCAAGGCATTGGGCCCGTCGCCCGAGCCGTCCGCCGCAGAGATGGGTGCGGCCGTGGTTGAAGTCGTGGTGGCCGCCGCGGATTCGCGAGGTGCGGATGCCGCTGCGACAATCGTTGTCGAAACGCCTGTCGCACGCGAGTATCACAAGATTCTATCGCAGGACGCACTGGAGGCATGGCTCGCAAAGCTCGCCGCTGCGCCGCTCATTTCGTTCAATACCGAAACGGACAGCCTCGATTATATGCAGGCGCGCATCGTCGGCTTGTCGTTCGCGGTCGCGCCGGGGGAAGCCGCATACGTTCCGCTTACCCATGATTACGCGGGCGCGCCGCACCAGCTCGATCGGGCGAAGGTGCTTGCGGCATTCAAACCACTGCTCGAGGACTCCACCCGGCCGAAGTTGGGACATCACCTCAAGTACGATGCCCACGTGCTGGCGAACTACGGTATTGCGGTCGCGGGACAGCGCTACGACTCCATGCTCGAATCCTATGTGCTCAACAGCGTTGCGACCCCTCACGACATGGACTCGACGGCGCAGAAATATCTCGGCATCAAGACCATTCAATACCAAGATGTCGCGGGCAAGGGCGCAAAGCAAATTGCGTTCAATCAGGTCGATGTGGATCGAGCCGCCGAGTATTCCGCGGAGGATGCGGACGTCACACTGCGGATGCATTTGACGCTGTGGCCGCAAATCGAAGCGCTGCCCACGCTGAAAGCAGTCTACGAGACCATCGAACAACCGCTGGTGCCGGTGTTGTATCGCATGGAGCGCGCGGGCGTGCTCGTGGACCGTGATCTGCTCAGGACACAGAGTTCGGAGCTGGCGGCGCGTATGCTGGAGTTGCAGGCGCAGGCTCACCTCGAGGCCGGTGGTGCGTTCAATGTGGATTCGCCGAAGCAATTGCAGGAAATCCTGTTCGGCAAGCTGGGCATTCCGGTGGTGCGCAAGACCCCGACCGGGCAGCCCTCGACGGCGGAGGATGTTCTCGAAGAGCTCGCCGAGACCTATCCCCTGCCCAAATTGATATTGGAGTATCGCGGCGTAGCCAAGCTCAAATCAACCTACACCGATAACCTGCCCAAGCAAATCAATCAGGCAACCGGACGCATTCATACCTCCTACCATCAAGCGGTCGCCGCCACGGGCAGACTCTCGTCGACGGACCCGAATCTGCAAAATATCCCGATCCGGACCAAGGAGGGCCGGCGCATCCGGCAGGCCTTCATAGCACCGCCCGGGTCTTCACTGGTCGCCGCCGACTATTCACAAATCGAACTGCGCATCATGGCGCATCTATCCGGCGATGCGAGCTTGCTGCAAGCCTTTGCCGAGAATCGTGACGTTCATCAGGCGACTGCGGCCGAGGTATTCACCACCCCGCTCGATGCCGTGAGCTTGGATCAGCGCCGCGCCGCGAAAGCCATCAATTTCGGGTTGATGTACGGGATGTCGGCGTTCGGGCTCGCGCGCCAGTTGGGGATCGGCCGCGGCGACGCGCAGAAGTACATGGATGTTTACTTCGAACGCTATCCGGGCGTGAAGCGATACATGGACCAGACGCGCCGCCAGGCGCGCGAAACCGGCTTCGTCGAAACGGTGTTCGGACGGCGGCTCTATCTGCCGGAGATACAGTCGCGAAATCAGGCATTGCGCCAATACGCCGAGCGAAGCGCCATTAACGCGCCCATGCAAGGCACTGCAGCCGACATCATCAAGCGTGCCATGATCGAGGTGGACGGCTGGTTGCAGAGTTCGCGGATGCCGGCTCGGCTCATCATGCAAGTGCATGACGAACTGGTTCTGGAGGTGGCGGACGAGGCCGTAGAGGGGGTGGTGGATCAGTTGCGAATCCATATGGCGCAGGCGGCAAAATTGGCGGTACCGCTCAAAATCGACGTAGGCGTTGGGCGCAACTGGGACGAGGCGCACTGATTTCGGGCCGCCGCCGCGGCGGTTGTGGCCTTGAGCTATGTTGCCGGATGGCGACGGAGCGGGCAGCGCAGCGCACCACACATTAAAAGATGCGCGGCGCCGGCGTTTGGGGCAGAATTCGCTCATATTCAGCGTGTTACCGCCGTGAAACCACACTGTGGCCGCGGTTAAAAAATTGCTGCGACGAGGGCTGGAACTTTCGAAGGGTGTCCCCATCTAACCTAATGAGCGTGAAAGACGCTCCCCGCTCTTCTCCCTGAGCGGGAATGACCCGGTTTGTCATCCCCATGCCGGGTTGGTCTGCCTCGGTGGCTGCTCTAAGTAACCACCGGGGCCTTTTTTTGGGCTCCGGTGAGCCAGCCGTCCATCACCTGGCGCGCCTCCTCGACCCCTTCGCTGTCATGCGCCGAGAACAATTGCGCGGTGACCAACGTATCGGAACAGGCCGCGCGGGTCTCGCGCAACACGCTTTGCGCGTCGCGCCGATTCAGCTTGTCGGACTTGGTGAGCAGCACATGGGCGAAGCGGTCCTTCGCGAGAACCCATTCGAGCATTCCCGCATCCTGAGCGCCCAACCCCCGGCGGCTGTCGACAATCAAAATCAGCCCGACCAGCGACTCCCGCACGTTGAAATAGTGTTCCATCAATTGCAGCCAATGAAGTCGCACTCGGTCCGGCACCTTGGCGAACCCATACCCCGGCAGGTCGACCAGGCGCCGTTCGGGCGCCAACTCGAAGAAATTGATCAACTGGGTACGCCCAGGCGTGCGGCTCACGCGCGCGAGGCCCACACGTTTCGTGATGGCGTTTATGGCGGTCGACTTGCCGGAATTCGAGCGTCCCGCAAAGGCGATCTCTCTCCCTACGTCCGGGGCGAGTTGATTTGCCTCGGCCGCACTGGTTAGGAATTTCACATTGGGATAGATCGACATGGCCGCCCGTTGAACGCAAATTATTGACTCTAGTGTACAATTTACCGCCGCGCGGTTTCACAACAGAATGGGGTATCAGGGGATCATGAAACGGCTTTGGATTCTCGCTGCAACAATTTCCGGCGCGATCGTCAGCAATTCGGCGTTGCCGGCAAGCGTCGAAGCCGGCGCCGCCAAGGCCGTTGTTTGCCAGGCTTGCCATGGTGCCAACGGCAATAGCGCGAACCCGGAATGGCCGAGCCTTGCGGGTATCGGTGCAGATTACATTGCGGAGCAGCTGAAGAACTTCAAAGACGGCAAACGCCCCAATCCGGTGATGATGCCGAATGCCATGACCTTGAGCGACGACGACATGGCTAATCTCGGAGCCTATTTCGATAGTTTGACCAATACGGGGTTGGAAGCGGACCCCTCGTACTGGCAAGCGGGCCAAAAGCTGTACAGGGCAGGTGACGCGGCGCGGGCGATTCCCGCATGCATGGCCTGCCATGGTCCGACGGGGCGCGGCAGCGAGCCGGCGAAATTCCCGGCCTTGCGCGGCCAGCAATCGGTGTACGTGATGAAACAATTGAATGACTACGCCTCGGGCGCCCGGACAACGGGGCCGAACGGCATCATGCCGACCATCTCCAAACGGCTCTCGCCCGACGATATCCGCAATCTAGCGTCATACCTGCAGGGCCTGCGCTGAACATGCGCCTCCGACCATGGTTTGTGTGTCTCGGGGTGGCGCTCGTGCTGGCCGCGTGCGGCAAACACCAGTCCGCCGCCGAGCGCCCGGCAGCGGGTGCACCGGCCGCGTCCAGGCCGGCTGCCGCGCCGGCGAGCGCCGCGGTAATGCAGCAAAAGCCAGCGGAGGCTGCGTCCGACCTGCCGTCAAAGATCACCCGCATGAACGAAGACGGCTCCGAGACCGTGGAGGATGTGCCTAGCGACAGCGGCGCACACAACCCACTGCTGGCGGCAGTCGCCTCCACGGTTGCGGCGGCGACGTCCGCGGCATCTGCCACCACGATAAGCACCCCTACCCTGTGGCAGGAAGGCGTCAATTACACGCGGATCGTACCCGCTCAACCCACCGCGGTGCCCCCCGGGCAAGTCGAGGTACTGGAATTTTTCTGGTACGCCTGTCCGCACTGTAATGCGATGGACCCGTTGGTCGAGTCGTGGAAGAAGACCAAGCCGCCCTATATCAGCTTTTCGCGCGTTCACGTGATGTGGAACGAAGCTCATCGCTCGCTCGCGCGGTTGTATTACACGCTGGAGACCTTGGGAAAATTGGATCAGATGCATGCGGAAGTGTTCAAGGAAATTCATCTCAACGGCGATCCGTTAGCTGCCGCCGATCCGGCGGAATCGGAACGCATGCAGACGGCATTCGTAAAGAAATTCGGCATTTCGGAAGCTGCCTTCCGGGAAAAGTATCATTCCTTCGACGTGGATAACGCGATGCGAAAAGCCGACGAACTGGTCCAGCGCTACCGGGTCGACGCCGTGCCGCGATTTATCGTGAATGGTAAATATGTCGTCGATGTCGCGTCGGCCGGCAGCCCGGAGCGGGTGATTTCATTGACCGGCGATCTGGCCGCGCAAGAACACAAGCGCTGACGAAGGAGCATGCGCACTCACACCGGTGGCTGTCATTGCGGACGAGTCCGCTTCGAAGTAATCGCGCCCGCGAAGCTCGAGATCACCGACTGCAACTGCTCCATTTGCAGCAAGTACGGGTATTTGCACTTGATCGTGCCGGCCGATCGATTCAAGCTCCTCAGCGGTCGCGAATCGCTCTCGACCTACTCATTCAACACGCACGTCGCCAAGCACTTTTTCTGCTCTACCTGCGGCGTGAAATCGTTCTACATTCCCCGCTCGCATCCCGACGGCATCAGCGTCAACGCCCGCTGCCTCGACAGCGATACCATCGAATCGATGTCCGTGATGCCGTTCGATGGCCAAGATTGGGAAAAAGGACGGGCCGAATATCGCGACGCGCCCGAGACTTGAAAATATCAGGAGGCGGAATCGCCCTCCAACTCGACGGGTTTGCCGTGCGGTGTACGTTGATAAGCTTCGGCCCACGCTTTTTTGCGCGCACGCAACGTGGCTGGGTCAGACAAGCGCTTCGCCACCACCAGCCGCTCCAGAGCCGTGAGCCAATGGTGATAGTAGCGCGAGCCATCATCCGGTTCACCCCGCGTCGCGGCTGCTTTCAGTTCATCGGCCAGCGTGGATGCCCATTCCTTCCAGGTAAAATGCCCTTGTGCCGACAATCGTACGGCCAGCGCGAAAGCTTCTGCCTGCCAAGGCTCGGCAAAGATCGGGCCGCCATCGTCGCGCGGCAAGGCCGCCAGATTTGCAGCCAACGGAGCTGAATCAGGCTGGTGCAAGATAATCATCCCACATATCAAGATAGACGGAGTCGCGTCGACTCGCCTGCTCGCCCCACAGCTCGCGCGCGTCAAAGCGCACGGAATATACGTGCTGCGGCTTTTCACCAAGAAAATGTGCGTTCGTATCCGGAAACACGAAGATGCCGTGATCCCGATCGACCGTTCCGACCTTTCCGCGCACATAGCGCGGCAGGCGCGTATGTCCCACCGGGTTCACGTTGCGCGCGCGCACACGCTGGCCAACTCGGAAACTCGCCGCAGCCGGCACATCCCGCCGCGCCGGCACCCCCTTCGAAATAAACGCCGCCACTTTGTCGGCGGTGAAGGTGGGGGTGCGGACCGGCGCCCCCTCGTCCGGTCTGCCGCTTTCTATTTCCGTCCGCGTGACCAAGTTGTTCTTGAGCATCAACTCCACGAGTCCGGCAATCCACCGCTCGTAATAGCTCATTTGAAAGTAGTCGACTGGCGCGATTAATTCGCGTTGGAAACGAGTTGCATCGAGGTTCCACAAGCGCCAACCGCCCATAGCGCGAGTTACCCCGTATGCGCGGCCTTCCCATGTCGCGTGAAAGACCGGCTCGCTCTTATCCTCCTTAATGGCGCCCATCCCATGCATACCGCCCATGTCATGCACGCCATTCATGCATTATCTCCTTGCACAGGCGTCGCGATCTTTGCCACGCCGACCATCGCGTCGCGGCTCACCAGCGCGGCCAGTTTTTCTTCGCTCCACCCGTCGCTGCCCGCGGGCCGCTCCGGAAGCACCAAATAACGGAGCTCAGCCGTACTGTCCCACACCCGCACTTCGACATTCTCCTCAATCTTCAGTCCGAATTCACTCAGGACGCCGCGTGGGTCGATCACGGCTCTCGAGCGGTAGGGCGCGGATTTGTACCAGACGGGGGGCAGGCCGAGGACCGGCCATGGATAACAGGAGCACAGGGTGCAGACGACGAGGTTGTGCACTTCGGCGGTGTTCTCCACAACCACCATGTGCTCGCCCTGCAGGCCGCCGTATCCCAACTCGGCAAGAGCAGCGTCGGGGTTACTCAACAAGCGCTGCTTGTAAGCTGGATCAGACCAGGCACGCGCGACCACCCGCGCACCATTACGCGGCCCGACCTTGTGCTCGTAAGTGTCAATCAACGCATCGACGGCGGCGCGGTCAACCAGGCCTTTTGCCACCAGAAGTGATTCGAGCGCCTTGACACGCAGCGCTGGATCGGAGGGAACAGCCTGGTGATCATGGTCGTGATGATGATCGTGGTCATGGTCGTGATCAGCCCCCTCGGCGCTCGCGAGTTTCGTGGTCACAGTCGCTCCAGCCGCCGCAGTCAGGGCGGTCGTCAATAGGTCGCGGCGAGTTGTCGTCAAGAGGATCTCCTGAACCGATCAGATACGAAGGCTCGGTGCCTGTCAGTTAATCGCGCGGTCTTTCGTCTCCGGCAGGACGATCAGGCCGACGATCGCGGTAGCAAGGGCGATCCCGACGGGGTACCAAAGGCCCGCAAAGATGTTGCCCTTATATATGACCAATGCAGAGGCGACGAAGGGCAGGAATCCACCCAGAATGCCCACGCCTAGATGATAGGGCAGCGACAGCGACGTCGTGCGAATTCTCGCCGGGAACATCTCGACCATGAATGCTGCCATTGGCCCGTACACCATGCCGACCAACGCCATCAGCCAGACCACGACCGCGATGGCGCCAACAACGTTCACGTGTCCAGCGTTGCCCTTGAAGCCAGACGCTTCGAGCGCTGTCTTGTATGTGGACTCATCGAATCCGGTCAACCTCGTTCCGCCAATGCGCGTCACAATGCTGCCGTCCACGGGCCCCGGAATCGAGGTGTAGGAAAGTCCGCTGCGGCTGAAAAACTTGCGTGCCTTATCACATGCCGATATCGGCGCCGCGAATAACGAGAACGTGCAGTTGTCGGCGCTGATCTCGACCGGGTTTCGTTCGGAGAAAGTCGACAAACCGGGGTTGGCGAAATTGGCGAGTGCATGGAAGCTCGGTATCAACGTCAACGCGCCTAATAAAAGCCCGGCAATCATGACCTGTCTGCGCCCTATTCGATCGGATAACGCGCCAAACAGAACGATTAGCGGCGTTCCCAAGCTCAGGCCGACAGCAAAGATTGCATAGCTGGTTTTGTAATCGACGTGCAGCGTACTTTGCATGAAAAATAGTGCATAAAATTGGGCGCCATACCAAATCACCGTCATGCCCGTGGTGATGCCGAATAACGTGACGAGCACGCCCTTCATATTGCCCCAGGAACCGAAGCTCTCCCTGATCGGGGATTTTGAGGTGCGCCCGTCCAGCTTCATCCTTTGGAACACCGGTGACTCTTCCAGCTTGAGGCGGATGTAGACCGATACGGCGAGCAACAGAATCGATGTCAGGAATGGGATGCGCCAGCCCCAGGACTTGAACGTGTCGTCACCCAATGCGAGACGGCATGTGAGAATGACAAGGAGGGAAAGCAGTAGGCCGACCGTTGACGTAGTCTGCAACCAGCTCGTGTAGTAGCCGCGATGGGCCGGCAGGGCGTGCTCCGCCACATACGTGGCCGCGCTCCCGTATTCGCCCCCGACAGCTAGACCTTGCGTCAGACGGAGCAGCACCAAGAGCACGGGCGCCCACACGCCCACCTGTGAATAGATCGGTAGCAATCCCACGGCCACGGTTGATAGACCCATCAACACCATGGTGACCATGAAGGTGCGCTTTCGACCGCTGTTTCATTGCCGGGCGGAAAGAACAACGCGCCAAAGAAGACAGCGAGGCTGCCATAAAGGAAGAAGTCGTACCATTCGAAGACGGTTCCCAAGGATGCCGCGATTACCACCAGTCGCGATCTGGCCGCCTCATCCTTGCCGATACTGCCTACATCGATAGCTTCGATTGCGGCCATGAAATCCTCCGAACGTCCGTGGGGGAATTTCCGAAACCAAGAAACGCCGCAGTCATCATGCCGCACGGCTTGCGGATTGCAAGTGAACGCACCGGGGCATTTCGGCGGTCAGATTACGCCGGCAACTCAAGGGTGCCTGTTGGCGGCTTTCTCTCTCACCCAAGTCTACCGAGTCTCTACCGGGCCGAATTTGGCGCCCGCCAACTCTATGTTTTGTTTCGTGATTTGTTTGTCGTGGGTTCGAATTTCGGCTGTCAGCCGCGGCCGGTTCGCGCGACGTTCTCGCGGGGGGTTTCTTCTTAAAGTGCGCCCGGCGGGATTCGAACCCACGACCCTCGGCTTCGGAGGCCGATACTCTATCCAGCTGAGCTACAGGCGCGTCTCAGGGGTGGCGATACTACTCGCCGCCTGCAAGCCGCGTCCAGCGTCACGCATTACCCGGCGTGCCGGCTTACTCCCGGTCGGTCTCCAATAACCCGTCGAAGAAGTCGACGACACCGGTCTGCAGCGAGTATTCGGCGCCCACGACCATGAGTCCCGCTTTTTGGATTAGCTGCTCGATGATGTCCGAGCCGTGCCGCAGATGCTGCACCGATGCTCGAATGTTGGCGCGTACCGCCGCCCGAGCCAGTGCGTGGAGATCATGTCTGAGTTCTGTCGCCAGCAGACCTTCGACGGACGGCCGTATCAAATCCACAATGGAGTGCAAGTTACGCGACTGATTCTCGATCGGCCGCTGTAGCTGCTCCAGCGCCGTGTCAATGGCGCCGCACTGCGTGTGGCCCAGTACCACCACCAAGCGAGTGCCGAATTGTTCGGCGGCGAACTCGACGCTGCCGATTTGGGAAGGAGCAACGATGTTACCGGCGACGCGAATGACGAAGAGATCGCCCAAGCCCTGGTCGAAGACGATTTCGACGGGCACCCGGGAATCGGAACAGCCGAGGATGGCGGCGAATGGCTCCTGGCTTGCAGCCAATTCGAGACGGCGCGCCCGACCGGTAATCGCCTCGCGATTGCCGATGTCCGACACGAATCGATGGTTTCCCTCCTGCAAAAGCGCGAGCGCGTCGCGAGCCAAGATCATCGAAGCGTCACTTTGGGTTCGCCCATGGCGATCGCTGTTTGGCGCTGCACCGGCATGTGCGCATCGTACCCACGCGAATTGGAATGCTTCCGGCTATGAAGAGCGGCCCGTGGAACTGCCGCGGTAACCGAATAGCCGTGCGGGCAGGAACAGAATGGTTCGAAGCAACGCGAATATGGCGTCGAATGTGATGCCGATCGCTCGAAACGGCAGCGACAAGAGCCATAGGAAGGGCCAGAGAACTAGGGCCAGAAGTGCCAGCGGCCAGCACAACACCCACAGAAGGCACCAGGCGACGATCGCGATCAACGCATTCACAGAAGTCTCTCCACGTTTCCTGCGCACAACATTAGCATACCTCGAGTGCGCCACGGCATCGACCGTTGGCGCGCGCTTCCAAGGGAGCCCAAGGCTCCTCAGGATTTCCTGACAGGTTCGCGCGCGGATGCCGATTCGAAGACTTTCACCAGAGTCTTCGGAGCAACCAGGCAGTAACTGAGCTCCACGAGATTTTGGACCTCCCTCCAATCTACTGCCTCAACGTCCAGCCGCAGGCCGAACCAGCCTCGCGGACCGATATACGGGGGAAGATAGAATCTTTCGGGCTCGCGCGACGCTCGATCGATGTTCTCCCCGAGCGCCGCTTTGCAACACACCGAGACAATTCGATCGCCGTGATGGTTGTTGAGAAAGTAGGCGAACACTTTGCTGCGCACGCGAAAGTCAGCATGATCACCGCTGACACGCCGTTCGGCTTCCGGCAGCGCGAGGCAGATCTGCGACAGTCGGGCTAAGCGGGTGGTACTCACTTGAATGGCGATTACCGGCCCGGTGCGCTCACGACTCGCTGGTCCAATTGCGCGAGCACGAATGGCCAAGCCTGCCGATGCCGATCGCGGGCGGCCTCGCCGGCGAAGCCTGCGTGCTTGAGGTTAAGGCGGGTGGTGTGGCCGATCGGCTGCAGCTCGACCGTGACGATGGTTTCCGCACCGTCGGTACCGCCCGCTCCCGTAACCCAAGTGAGCTCTACTAACTTGTCGGCGATTAACCGAAGAAATCGGCCGTAGTGTGGGTGACGTTGCACCATCGGCTGGCCTTCAGGCCTGAATTCGGTTTCGAAGAAGAACACGCCATCGACCTCCGGGCGCATCAACACCGATCCTGGCGCGGCGAACCATCGATCGAAGCCCGTGGTCCACGCTTGATAGAGCGCCGCAGGCGTCGTGGCAAAGTCTCTCTCGACACAGAGCTCGTAGGGCCGCGCGGAGATGTCGGGCATTCTTATGGGGGTAATTTCTTTTGCTTGCATCGATGCTCTCCGTCATCCTTTCCTAACGATCGTGAGCCAGCGCCAGCCGGATTCCCACAAATACAAATACAGTCCCGACGCAGCGATTGAACCATTGTTTGAAGGTGTTGCCGGCCGCGAGCCGGACGCTGATGCGCGCCGTCGACCAGGCGACGAGCAAATTCCATATCGTGCCGTTGAAATCGAAGATGACACCCAGGAACAGGAACGCCAGGGGCTTCGACGGGGCATCAGACAAAACAAATTGCGGCAGAAACGCCAGAAAAAACAGCGCTACCTTGGGGTTCAAGACATTTGTGAGAAAGCCCTGGAAAAAGATGCCCCGTATCGAGGCCGGCCGACTGCCCGAGTCAACTGGCGGAGATTGTATCGAGCGCTTGGCCCCTATCAGTGAAACACCCACATACACCAAATAGGCGGCGCCGATGATCTTTACCGCGGTGAAGGCGGTGGCGGATGCGGCCAGAATGGCCGATAAGCCCAGAGACGCTGCGCAAACATGCACAAGTGCGCCGGCGCCGATTCCGAGCGCTGCGACGGCTCCCGCGCGCAAGCCTTGGACGGAACTTCGGCCCACGATATAGAGGGTGTCCGGCCCGGGCGTGATGTTCAACAGCAAGCCGGACAGCACGAACAGCCAGAAATCATGAGCGCCGAACACGATGTCTCCTAAGGTTGGTCGTACGCTAGGGACGGCGCGGGGATTTCGCCGCCAGTAGCACGGCACGGCGTTCCAAGCTCTCCGGCGGCCATCGCGCCGAAACCTTGTAAAACTCGGTTTCGGCCGGGGTATCGGGCGGCAGTTGCACCCACGGCTGCTTCGACGCGGTATAGATATGAATGTCGGGCGGCAGACCCGCGGGTTCATCGAGCGTGCCAACGCGGATGAAGCGAATGGCTTCGCCGGCGCCGGCATAGTTGCTCCATACGGCGACTTCGCATTTTGGACAGCGCGAAATCCGCTGGCCCTTGCCGCTGTGGGACGGCGTGTCGATGACCACGACGTCGCCCGCCAGCAGCTGCACTCGATCCGATTCGATCATGGCATTGAGGGCGAACGCGGAGCCCGTCTCTCGCTGGCACCAGCGGCAGTGGCAGCAGTGAACGAACAGCGGTTTGGCCGTCACCCGATAGCGAACGTGGCGGCAGGTGCAGCCGCCGTCATAAAAGGGACCCACTGTAGGTGTCTCGCTCATGCGATTTGCATGCGTGCAGTAACCTCGATCTCGATTTGCATACGGGGGTCGGACAACCCGGCGGAAATCATCATTGCGGCGGGACGAACCGGACCCAGATATTTGCGCAGTACCGGCCAGCAGTCGGGAAAGCGCGCGGCATCGGGCAGAACGTAGGTTACTCGCACGACATCCGCGAACTCGGCGCCTGCCTGCCTTAAAGCTGATTGGATATTTTTAAAGCATTGCTCGGTCTGATCGGCCAAATTGTCGGAAATGGTCATTGTCGCGTAGTCGAAGCCTGTCGTCCCGGACACAAATACCCACTCCCCGTCCACCACCGCTCGCGAATAACCCATGTCGCGTTCAAATTGAGATCCGGAGCTGATCAATCGCCGCGTCACTGGCTGCTCCTCGGATACTGCACTCGAGCTTGATCGGCGGCCTGCCACGGCACCCGATGCTCCAGCCAGGTTTCCAGAGTCGGCGGGAATAGGTTCGGGTTGTCCAACGATGCCGTGGTGATGTCAATGGTCGCGGGGCTTGCCATATTTTCATAGACGAGCTGGCTCCCGCAAGTACCGCAAAACTGGCGAACGACCCCTTGGGAGGAGCGGTAAACGCGCGGGTGTCCCGTCAAGATTTCAACTTGGCCGCGGTCGAAGGTCACCCATGCCACCGTCGGTGCGGCACTTGCCCTGCGGCATGTGGCGCAGTGACAAATGCTCGAGAATACAGGTTCACCGGAAATGCGAAACCGAATTGCCGAACAGAGACAGCCGCCTTCATTGATTTGCATGGTTTCCTGCCCTGAACATGAACCCTGGGCACCGCGTGCGCGTCCGGAATCTTACCAAGTCGGTGCGGCTGCGAATACCTGACGCGCGCGAAAGCTAAATTAAAGCGCTCAGGCTATGGTCTGCGGATCCGTCCGCGTATATTGAGAGCATGGCCGGAACGCTTCAGGTTCGGTGCTGTATCGCCGGGGGCGGCCCCGCCGGCATGATGCTGGGCTATCTGCTGGGACGGGC
>Ga0209890_10000303_pt1 | contig 22720 bp, 17 predicted proteins | sample OrgsoiDNA2013049_FD_185799 | JGI IMG/M metagenome (GOLD analysis project Ga0209890, IMG submission 185799) | Permafrost soil microbial communities from the Arctic, to analyse light accelerated degradation of dissolved organic matter (DOM) -... | ecosystem: Environmental > Terrestrial > Soil >...
CCTGTCCGGCGGAGCCTCCTCCGCCGTGTCCGGCCAGCCCGGATCCCGCAGGACCGCTTCCACCGCAACCAGCAGCCGTCGCCAATACCGAAAACAGAAGAAGGGTCGCTGCGGACTGAATGCGCATGGGGCTCCTGGATAGGTGTTGGTAGCGAAAGCTCCCCCCCCGAAGAGCCCAAGCCGTATCGGTGCGTCAGCCTATGTCGTCACTCCTTCCATATTCTTGAGACTTGCTTCTGCCGACAGCTCACTCCTTTACGGGGAGTGAGCTGTCGGCGCCCAGCTCCAGCGCAACATCTCGAACCGGGGCTGGATGGCGCTGAGGAGCTCTCGGCCAGCCAGAAGACGGCGGGCCCGCAGAGAGGAGCCTTACCGCCCGGCGGCCACGCTGGTGGTGTCGGCGGCCAACGTCGCCGCCGAGGCGGCCGACATCGACTGGTAGTACCCGACGAACCGGGCCGGCTCCCGCGCGGAGTTGTAGGGGTCCAGATTGTGGGCCCATCGAAACGCGATCGGTTGGTACAGCAGCGCGACGTCCACCCGGAAGGGACCGATCGCCCCGGCTGGGAGGCGCGCCCGGTAGACGACGCGGTCGCCGCCCCCCTGGAAATCGGGATCGTCTTGGGCCTCGCCCTGTACGGCGTAGTCATTGGCGGCGGTTGCCTTGTCGAAGCCGCGAGGCAGAAGCCGGTTGTCCTTGGCGTAGCGAACGGCGGACAACAGGCCGGTGGTGACCCGTCCACGCACGTCCGCCATGATCGACTCGTAGATCTGCACGTCGTCCGGCGTCTCGATGACCCGGTGGTGCGGCTCGAACACCATCGGGTCGCGATCGTTGTCGTTGCCGTCGATGCTGCCGTCGGGGCGCAGCTCGCCGGAAGAGAACAGCACCCGCCCGGCGGCATCGCGAACCGAAAATCGCAGCCAGGCCCGGCGCGACGGGTACGCGGTCGGCAGCTTGTGCCCCGCCAGATTGGTGACGGCGACCTCGGCCTCCAGGCGATCGCCGCGAACCTCGGCCCGCGCGATCGAAACGGTGGCCGAGCCGGTACGCAGAAGCTCCAGCGTCCGCTCCCGGGACAAGCTCAGCTCCTGAGGCAGCGCCGCGACCTCCAGCTCGGTTCGGTAACGCTCCAGCATGGCCAGCATGAAGAAGTTCGCGCCCTGGAAACCGTGACGGGCGAAGCGCTCGCGCGGCTGGCTCAGCACGCTGGACGCCGGTGTCGGCTCGGCGGTGAACGTCATGTGGCAGGCCTGGCAGGTCTTGCCGGTCTTGCCGTTCTCCTCTCGCGCGTAGGCGCTGGCGCGCCACTCGAGGTACGGCACCTGCTCCGGAAAACGAGCGATCTGCGGGGCCGCGCCGCCGGTCCCCGGGCTCTCGAGGGCTGTCGTGTACAACGTGTGGCACGTCGAGCAGAGCTCGGACGTCTCGAAGTTGGTGGCGCGCGTCGGAACGAACCCTGCGGAAGATTGCATGACGCGCGCCAGGGGTGCCGGAATGTCGTAAGGACCGAAGACCAGACGGTCGCCCCAGGAACGGGTCAGGTCGATCCGAAACTCGCCGTCGTGCTCCAGCCCGGGGCCGCCGTTCTGAAGCTGGTGGCAGAGCGAACACGACACCCCATCGATGGCCAGCGGGTCGGCGCCGGACTGCGGCGGGCTCCCGGCCAGGTGCGAGAAGATCTCACCGGCGCGGCCGTCGGCGCGGGACTGAAAGCGCGTCATCGGCATGTGGCAGGCGGAGCACTCGTCCTCGATCGTCGCGGAGGCCTGAGGATGGTCGATGGTCTCGCGCCGAACCGCCGCCTGCCAGTAGGGATCCCGCGCCGCATTGGCCATGATCGAAGCGCGCCAGGCGAAACCGATGGAGACATCCTCGCCGGAGGGGGTGGTCATACCGTTGTGGCAGGCCACGCAGCGATCCGAAGCCGAGAACAGCGACCGCGGCGATTCCGCGGAGGACCGTGCGGGCGCGAATATCGCCGCAGCGAGGATCCCCGCGGACAGCAGCGCGACTTTGCCTTGGCGCATCCTCACCACCCCTTGAGGGGACTACCCTCGTACCAGTCCCAGAGCAGATAGGCGCCGAGTTGCACGTGGCGGTCTTCGGTCTGATTCACCGGCACGTCGGCGCCGACGTCCATGCGAATGTGCTTGCGGCGGCTCAACGTCACTTGCATCTGCGGCACCAGGTCCCACGTGACCACCGCGCCGGCGCTGTCCAGCTCGCGCGTTCCCAGGACCTCGAGCATCGGCGAGTACATCCGGCCGAAGCGGTGGGCGCTGATGCTCCATCCCAGCAGCGCCCGCCAGAAGACATCCGGCTTGGCAACCGTCGTGTCGACGGGAAGATCGACGCCCGCGTGTGCTTGGACGAAGCTTCCCGCCGGCAGAATCTGTCCGAACGCCACGAAAGGATCGAAGACGGTGACCCCGGCGCCAAGCCCCTGGTCGGTTCGTCCCGTCGGGACTGAAACGTCCAGACCAACAGCCAGGATGCTGCCCGTCTTCGCGCTCTGAACCAGGACGCCCTTGAAGGCGAATCCGAGGTCACCCAGCCCGGCGGTCCAGCCGGCGGCTGCCGTCCCCGGGGGCGCGGCGGACGCGCCGCTCAGGTCCAGCACGCCGAACGGGACGCCCACCTCGAACATCGAGCGCGCACCGAGCCGCTGCTCGTAGACCAGCTCGCTCATCACGTTGCCCGGACCGCGCAGGGCCACCGTCGACGTCAGCACCGCCTCGTTCTCGGGGAAAGCCTTCTCGGTGAACAGCGCGCGCGGCAAGTTCAGCTCGCCGAGCGGCCAGTCGGGCAAGCTCCGGCAGAAGCCGCGGAGGTAGTCGACCGTCCGCGAAATCTCTTCATCGGTCAGTGCGCCCCCGAACGCCGGCATCATGCGGTCGAGACCACGGACGCGCCCGCCTTCGTGCACGACCGCGAACCAATCCTGACTCGGCTCGGAGGTCGCGAACGTGCAGTCGCGGAGGTCGGGCAACGGTGTGTCGAAGCCGACGACGTCGTGCGAGCGCCCGGCACCGTCCGTTCCGTGGCAGGCGGCGCACGCGGCCTGCCAGACCTGGGCGCCGGTTCTCGAAGGCGCATCAGCCGCGGTTGCAGGGCGCATGAGACCCGCCATGGCACCGACGACGGCCGAGACCAGGCTAGCCCACCACAGTTTCGACCAGAGCCCGGGGGGTATCTTCACGGGAACGCGGCAACGTAGTCCCGACGCCGGCCGTTGTGAATCGGTGATTTCCTGTTTCGACCGGTGGATCATGACGGGTCCGATCTGGCCTTTGCGTCCTTTGCTGACTACCTTTGCGACACTAAGGGAGTCCAAGGATGCGCTTTGACATTGTGCCCGGCAGTACCTTTCCCGACTACGAGCTGCCCGACCACACCGGCACGCCGCGCACGCTGAGTCAGCTGCAGGGCGACGATCCCCTCATTCTCACCCTGGCGCGCGGGCACTACTGCCCGAAGGAGCACCAGCAGCACCTGGAGCTCGCCGCGTTCTACCCGAGGATCGCGGTCGGCTACACCCAGGTCGCTACCATCTCCACCGACGACCACCACACACTTCAGGAGTTCCGTGCCTCCGTCGGCGCGCAGTGGAGCTTCCTCTCCGACCCGGAGCGAAAGGTCCAGAAGGACCTCGACATCCAGGAGTACACCGACCCCGAGCACAACCCGATGATCCCTCACACCCTCGTGCTCAAGCCGGGCCTGGTGATCCACAGCATCTACAACGGCTACTGGTTCTGGGGCCGCCCGTCCGTAGTCGACCTCTGGCACGATCTCCGTGTCGTCAGCAGCGAGATCCGCCCCGATTGGGACCTCGCTGCTCCTGGCCTTCGTAAAGCCTGGGAGGCCGGCGACCTTTCCCCTTTCCACGGCTTGAACAAGCGAAAGGGTCCGAAGCTCACAGATCGATGACGAGATCGCCCGTCGGTCGTGAGCAGCAGATGAGCAGGTTGCCTTCGGCGGGACGGTCGAGCGGCTGCGGCTGGTAGTCGACCGCCCCGGAGATCAACCGGGACGTCGGCGCTCCGGCGGAGACGCAACACCACGTACTGGCCGGGCAGCGGGGGCGGCAGCACACCTGGCCGTCCGCGCTCTGTATCGTCCGGCGCAGGTGACCGTGGTCGTGTTGGGGAAGGTACTGACGTCGGTCGCGAAGGCGGCCAGCTCTGCGCCGCTCGCATTCTTGAAGGAGAGCGTCGCCCGAGAAGGCCCCCGCGTGTAACGGTTTGGAATTAGCTGATTATTTCGAAAGCGTCCGGGTTTCGGTAGCCAAATGAAAGGTTTTGGCGTCGACCACCCATATATCCCTCAGTCACCCATGCTGTGGGGCGCAGGGTAGCCCCCCTCCCTCTGGGCCGATTGTTCGATTGTCACGCTGTGCCGCCGGCAGAAGGGTAAACGCAAATGAGGCACTTCATTCGCATGGGTCTTGCGGGAGTCCTGCTGGCCAGCGCGGCCAGTTGCAAGGGTGTCATAAATGGCCAGAGCAGCGGTACTGGAGGTAATTCCAGCTCCGGGAGCGGCGGCAGCGTGAGCTCCGGCACCGGCGGCGGCACCGGCGGCAGCGTCAGCACCGGCACCGGCGGCAGCGTCAGCACCGGCACCGGCGGCAGCACCGGCACCGGGGGCAGCGCAACTATCACGTGCTCCCCCGGGATCCCGGCGACGACCCAGTTCCGGCGCATCCTGAACACGCAATACGACGCGACGGTGAAGGACCTGCTCGGTGTCACCTCGGTGACCGCCCCCGAGGGGACCGGCGTGCCGTCCTCCGTGCTGTACGCTGACTTCAGCGGCCCCATGGTCTCCGACGCATGGCGCATCTACAACGATGTCGGTGCGGCGATCGCGGACCAGGTCATGGCCAGCTCGACGCTGAAGACCAACTTCATCACCTGTGATCCGTCGGCGTCGGGCTGCCTGATGCAAACGATTCAGACGTTCGGCCGCAAGGCCTTCCGCAGGCCGCTGACCACCGACGAGGTGACCCGTTTCATGGCGCTCGGCACGGGAACACCCACGGGTACGCCCGCGGAAGTGGCCGCGGCAACGCTGTACGCCTTCCTGGTCGACCCTTCGTTCCTCTATATCGAGGAGACCAACACGACGGCGGCCCCGTCGTCGGCACCTTCCGGAACGCTCCTGCTTTCCAGCTATGAAGTCGCGGCGCGTCTCTCCTACATGATCTGGGGCACCACTCCGGACGCCACGCTGAGCACGGCGGCCGACAACAACCAGCTCCAGACGAAAGCCCAGATTCTCACCCAGGCCCAGCGGATGGTCGGCGTGAAAGCCAAGACCGCGCCGCAGCTCTCCGCCTTCCACGACCACTGGGTACAGATGGACAATTCGGGTCAGCATTGGTGGCACATCGACCACGACACCACCGTGTTCCCGCTCTATTCGATCAACGACAGGCCGGCCTATCAGGCGGAGATGGACAACTTCTTCGCGACCGTTGCGCAGACAGGCACGTACAAGGATCTGTTCCTGAGCAACGTCGGCTTCGTCAACAATAAGACCGCCCCGATTTACGGGCTCACTGCCTCGAATTACGGGACCAGCCTGACCCAGGTTCAGCTGGATGCGAACCAGCGCCCCGGCTTCATGACCCGCCTCGGATTCCTGAGCTCGTACTCGCACTACGGCGATACGTCGCCGATCCTCCGGGGGGCCTTCATCGTCATCTACATGCTGGGGGTCAACGTGCCACCGCCGCCTCCGGGCGCCGCCATGACCCCGCAGCCGCCGGGCACCTACGCCACCAACCGCGACAAGGTCACCGCCCTGGTCACGATGAGCGGTACGTCCTGCGCTGGGTGCCACGTCAACGTCATCAATCCCCCCGGCTTCGTCATGGAGAACTTCAACGGGATCGGTCAGTGGCAGACGGTGGATCAGCTGGGCGGAGCTATCAACGCGGAGGCCACCGTCGACTTCGGGGACGGCACGACCGAGGACGTGACCAGCCCCCTGCAGCTCATGCAAGGGATCGCCGCCTCTCCTCAGGGACAGGCGACCTACGCACAATATTGGACTTCGTTTGCCTACGGCCGCGATCCGAATCCACAAGATCAGTGCGTAGCGGATCAGATCGCTACCAGCATCGGCGGAGGTTCGTACCCCATCGTCAACATCCTCTCCGACCTCACCCAAGTGGACGCGTTCAGCATGCGCGTCCGTGCAACTCCCTGACAGCCGACGAGGAGCCCAGAACATGACCACGAGAATGCATCGAAGAGTGTTCCTCCGGGGCCTGGGCGGCGCCGTCGTCGCCGCGCCGTTCCTCAGCTCGGTCTGGGAGCGCAAGGCAAAGGGTGCAGCCGCCAACCCCAAGGCGTTCATCGCGATGTTCACGCACTACGGCTGCGTGACCACCAAGTTCTTTCCGGCAAAACTGAGCGGAACGCTGGCGGCCTCCGACTTCACGAACAGCATCGCGCCGCTCGCGCCGTATGCCAGCAAGATTCTGCTCCCGCGCGGTATCCGCGCGATGAACGAGTGGGAGCAAGGCAACTCCAACGGCGGCGGACGGGGACAGGGGAACGACCCGCACCTGAACCCGTGCGGTTCGTACTTCACGTTGCAGCCGGTCACGCCGAACAGCAACGACCCGTTCAGCTTCTCCCAGGACACGAAGTTCAACGCCAAGCCGGTCGGGAGCTCGCTGGATCAGATCATGGCCCAACAGCTCAGCGCGAGCGGGACACCTCTGTTCATGCGGGTTGGCAACGCGGGTGGCACCAAGGGCGAGTCGGCTCAGTCGAACATTTCCTACCTGAAGGCCTCCGGTGCCGCCGCAACCGCCGCAGCGGACATCTACCCCGGCCTGGGGACGCCGCAGCAGGTCTTCAGCGCCCTCACCGGGCTGTTCGGCAGCGGCGCTACGACGGCTGCCACCTATGCCGCGACACGGGGCCAGAAGGTCTCCGATCTCGTGAAGGGCGATCTCGAGGCCTTGAAACGCTTCGACATGAGCGCCGACGACAAGAACAAGCTCAACGCCTGGGAGGCGCTGCTCAACTCCGTGGGGACGGTGATGACCTCCAACCAGTGCACGTCGGGTCTGGCCACCATGCTGGAGGCGACATCGGCGAACGTCACCAAGGCGAGCTCGGCGAGCGCGGGCAGCGGCGACGTGCTCTCGAACATGGTCACCACCGATCTCGATGGCGCGGACATGTATTCGGTGATGGCGGTGCTCTCGGCGGTCTGTAACTACAACCCCGTGATCTTCCTGAAGTACCCCCCGAACTTCTACTACAAGGGCCTGGGGATCACCGACGAGTCACACAACCTCTCGCACCGGCTCTCCAACGCCAACATGTCGGGGACCTGCGTGGCGAACGCGCTCATGAAGCTCGAGACGCTCGACACGTATTACTGCACGAAGTTCGCCAAGCTGGTGGGCATGCTCAACGGGATCACGAACCCCGACGGGTCGACGCTGCTCGACAACACCGCCACTGTTTGGTTCAACGAGATGTCTGACGGCAACGCCCACAACCTGAACAACCTGCCGATCATCCAGGCGGGCAGCGCAGGGGGCTACTTCAAGGTCGGCCAGACGATCCAGCTCGACACGGCCACTGCCTCGACCGGCGCCACCGCCACCGTGTGGCAAGGCAACAGCGAGGCGCAGTGTGCCGACGGCTCGACGAGTGGTCAGGTCAACGGCCTCACCCAGGCGACGGGGACCACCTCGACCGTCGGCCAGGCCCCGATCAACAAGTACTTCTACAACATCATGAACGCCATGGGCGTGAAGGCGGACTCGACCGGATTCCCGGCCAAGGGCGGCACAGCTCCGGTGACGAAGTTCGGCTACTCCGACCAGACCTCGGATTTCGGCGGTGGCTTGGGCGCCAAGAGCGCGTCCATTCACAGTCCGGGCGAGTTCACGACTCTCAAGCCCTGAGCCCGCCCGACCGGGCTCCCGCGATCTGCCGCCGTTCGGCGCCATTGGCGTCCGGCAACGGTCAGTGCTTGGACTTCGATCCCTTGGTCTTGGCCGGGGGTGGGGCCGCATTGGAGGCGGCGAGGGCTTCCTTTCGCTGGTCCGCCGCCCGCTGGAATGCCATCACTTGATGCAGCAGCTTCAAATAGATCTCACCGAGCTGACGGCCGTCGTTGGACGACTTGGCGATGTCGTTGGAGACCTGCTGTAGCTCCTGGGGTTTCCCCGTGCTCAACGCCGACTCGAGGCGGTCGGAAAGCAAAGTCACTTTGGCATCGGTGACCCCTCGGGCCTCTTCGGTCTGGTAGAAGCTCGTACGCAGCCGAGCGTAGCCGGGCAGATCGGCCGGGATGGCCTCGAGGTCTTTGCTCAGGTCGGAGAAACTCTGCTGGAGATCGGCGAACTGCTTCTTGAGCTCGGCGAAGGACTGTTTGACCGGACCCGCGTTCCGCGCAACCTGCTCGGTCTTGTCAGCGGCGGTCCTGTGGCACCCGACCAACGCCCCTCCGGCGACCAGACCCAGCGAGAGGGTAACCATCAGACGGGAACCGATCCGCAGACGAGACCTGTTGGGGGCGGGCATGGTCACAGCTTACAAATGGCGGATGGGGAGAGGAATCTTCGCCGGCTCGCCGCCTATTTTCAAAATGAGGCGGCGGGGAACGCGGCGTAATCGACCCCGGGCGTCTCCACGGTGTTCGTCTGGAAGGTCCAGATACCACCAGCGGGAATCTGGCTGGCGTCGCCGCCCAGCGCAACGCCAAGCGGACGCCCAACGCGGTTGAGCGGGAAGACCCTGATCGAGGGGTCAGTCACCGTCTGGTTCAGCGCGTTGACGACCGTGCCCGTGTACGTTGTACCTGCGTTGCTGGTCACGGTGTTCACCTGCGTGATGGTGAGGCCGTCGATGAGAACGGCGTCCAGGGCAAAGTACGAGTAGTAATAGACGACCTTCCCCACGTCGGCGACCGAGATGTCGGACGCCATGGTGGCGATCTCGGTCATCGTCACGTCGCCCGGCTTCGCGCAAGCGGCGATCGTGGTCGACCCATCCGGAAGCGTGTAGAGATAGAAGCTCTTCGTGTCGAGCCCGTTGATGAAGTTTCCGATGGGTTGCCCAGCCGTGTCGTAGAGCGTGACCTTGAGGGCGGCGTCACAGGCCGGGACATCCCCGTCATTGGTCAAGGCGGCGTAAAGCTCGAGACCATTTGGTCCGTCGCGGAGGGTGAGCGCGTAGAGGGCGAGCACCCCGGCGCCACCCGGCTCCAGGCTCACGACGAGGCCCTCGGGAACAATGAGCGCGTCGTCGCCATTCTGTCCACCTTTGGTTCCGCCCGCGTCGCTGCCACCGTCGGGAGCGGCGGCCCCAGCTTGACCGCCGGCACCCGCGGAGGCGGCAGTGCCGGCGCTACCTCCGTTCGAGCCCGCATCACCCCGCTGCGCGCCGCTCGAACAGGCCAGCGGGAGGAGCGCGGCAGCAAGGACGAGGAGAGACTTCGTCAGCATGAACCCAACCTCGTTTTCCGGCGAAGATCGCGCCGCCCGACCAGCACGCCGGAGACTCAAGATAAAATATCCGACGCTCGGTGTCGAGGCACCCCGCGATCGGGTACGCATCACCTCGTCTGTTATCGCCGACGCTACTATGGTGCGAGGATGTCTTTCGCGCGGGTGGAGTCTGTGCAGCACGAGATCCATGCGCACTACCCGGCGCTGCGGGCGATCCGGACGCGCAAGGCGCTGGAGCGGAGCGCGCTGTGGGCGGAGATCGGCGGCGAGGTGAACCGCGTGCTTGAAGGCGTGGAGCGGGGCGATTGCGCGCCGGTGTCGCCGCCGGCGGCCGGACCGACGTGGCGCGGGGGGCTGCGGGCCGTGGCCTGGAATATCCAGCGGGGCGCGCGACTCGATGACCTGCGCCGTGCGCTCTTGGCACGGCCGCTCGCCGGCGCTGACCTGCTCTTGCTCAGCGAGGTCGACGTCGGCCTCGGGCGCTCGGGCAACCGCAACGTCGCGCGTGAGCTGGCCGAGGCTCTCGGCATGAGCTACGCGTTTGGTGTTTCGTACCTCGCGCTCACCGACGACTTCGGCGACGACTCGGCCGGCCTCGAGAATACCCTGGCGCTGTCGGGTGCGGCCATCATCTCGCGCTATCCCATCGGACGCGTCGAGAACATCGATCTCCCCGAGATCCGCGACAAGTTCCGCTCCTCGGAGAAGCGGCTCGGCAAGAAGCGCGCCCTGCTGGCGGAGATCGCCCTTCCCGATGGGCCGCTCGTGGTGGCGGCCTGCCACCTCGACTCGAACGCCTCGCCAGCGCAGCGCGCGCGCCAGCTCGGTGGCGTCCTCGACAGCGTCGAGCGCAGCGGCGTGGCGCGCGCGTTGGTAGGCGGCGATTTCAACACCAGCACCTACGACGTCTCGAGCACGCTGGCGCTGGCGCGAGACCTCTTGCACAAGCTGCTTGTGACCGGGCTCCGTGCCACCATCGATCAGTACATGGTGCCGGAGAGGCGCTACGAGCGGCCGGTGTTCGATCTCTTGCAGGCGCGCGACTTCGCCGTCGAGGGGTTCAACGATCGCGGCGCCGGCACCTACTTCTACGACCTCACGGATCCCTACATCCTCGACCGCTCGCGAAAGCTGGTCGGCCGTGCGCTCACGCGCCTCCTCGTGCGCCTCCTCCGCCCCTGGAACGGCTGCGTGCCCGCGCGCCTCGACTGGTTCGCGGGTCGCAACGTCAAGCCGGTGGCCGCGGCCGTGGAGCGCCCGGTTGCCGCAGCCGACGGACGTCCGCTTTCCGATCACTCGGCCGTCATCGTCGACGTCGCTGTGTAGGACAGGCCCCGACCCCGTCGCTCGTTGGTCCCGCCTTTTCCATCACGGACCGTCACGGAACTTCCTCTCGCGTCGGTGGGGAGATAATATCGCCGACTCGCGATTTGTTCGCGGGAAGGAGCTTCCTATTCGTCGCTTAATTGGATCTGGTGGTTCGTTGTTGGGCCTGGGTGTGTTGCTGCTCGGAGCTTGCGGCAGCAGCGGGGGTGAAAACGGCACGGGCGGGTCGGGCTCGGGCGGCGCGACCGGAGGCATGCACGGCCAGCTCGACGGCGGCACTGGCGGCGCGACAGGCTCGGGCGGCGAAGGTGGCGGGACCGGCGCCACGGGCGGCTCGGCGGGCGGCAAGGGTGGCGGCACCGGAGGCGGGACCGGCGGCAGCGCGGGAGCGTTCGTCCCGGCTGCGCATCCGTCGCTTCCGGTGGTGCTCAACCTGGGTGGATCGGTGAACGCGACGCCGAAGGTGCAGCTCATTGCGTACGCGAGCGACTCCGGCCTCACGGACATCGAGGCCTTTCTTCAAGAGTTGACCAAGACGACCTACTGGCGCGAGACGACCTCCGAATACGGCGTCGGCCCGCTGACGATCCTGCCGACGATTCGCCTGTCGTCCACTCCGCCGGCGACGATCACCGACGCCGATCTGCAGACGAAGCTCCTCACCAATACCTCCGGTGCAAACCCGCCCTGGGGCGTCGCGGACAGCCAAACGATCTTCCTCTTCGTCTTTCCACCCGGCACGATCGAATCGAGCGATCCGACCAGCAAGTGCTGCTCCGCGTTCGATGGCTACCACAGCGCCATGCAGACCGGGACGGCGATCGTCCCTTACGCGGTCGGCTGCGCCTGTCCCGGCTACGACGGTCCCAACGTCACCGACATCCAGGAGCGAACCGTCGCCATCAGCCACGAGCTGGTCGAGGCGACGACCGATCCCCTCCCGGGCTACGACACGGCCTACGGTCAGGAGGACGACAACGACATCGTCTGGACGGCGGTCTCTGGAGGGGAGACCGCGGACATGTGCGAGTTCAACGACGATTCGAACGTCGTGCCGCCCGGGTCGAAGTACATGGTCCAGCGAACCTGGTCGAACGCCGCCGCCGCGTTGATACAGAACCCCTGTGTCCCTCACACCACCTCGACGATCCCCTATTTCAACAGCTACCCGGCGCTGACCCAGATCCCCTACAACGGCGGGACCACCCTGGGCGTCAACATTCCGATCGGGCAGAGCAAGACGATCGACGTCAAGCTCTCCAGCGCCGCCGCGACGCCGGGTGCCTGGAACGTGACCGTCTACGACTACGATCAGATCCTGGTCGGCGCCTCCAGCCCCTACCTGGGGCTCTCTCTCGACAAGGCCACGGGACGAAACGGCGACACGCTCCGCCTGACGATCACGCCGCACACGGCCGATCCGACGCTGGGCGGGGAAGCGTTCTTCATCTACTCGGAGTACGGGACGGCGGGCAGCGCCGACTTCCAGAGCAACGTGACGATGGGCCTGGTCACCAACTGACGCCCGGGCGCCGCCTGCTACGCACCCCGACCACCTCGTGAGCGTGGCCAGAAGGTCAATTGAACCGCTAGAGTGTGCGCGATGCTGAGCCTGGTTGTTGCCGCGTGGCTCACGATGCAGGTTCAGGGCGTGGGCAGCTGCCCGGCGCCTGGAGAGGTCGCAGAGAAGCTGGCGCCGCTGCTTCCCGTCGGTTTTGCGTCCGTCTCCACCGACCTGGCGGCCGTCAGCGAAGAGGCGGACGGTACGTTGTCGGTCTCGCTCGCGCGTGCCGACGGCAAGGCCGTCGCCCGCCGGCGGCTGCCTCGCGCTGCGACCTGCAGCGAGCAGGCCCAGACGGTGGCGGTCGCGCTGGCGGTCTGGGAAGCGCAGATTCATCCCGAGATCTCGTTGCGGCTCGATCGCCTGGCGGCATCGCCGGCGTCGTCGAGCACGGCGTCCCCGCGGGCGACGGACGGCGACCTCGTGATCGAGCGAGCGGGTGGAAATGTTCCGGCGCGCCCGCTCGAAATGGGCATCGGGGTCGCCGCGATGGGCGCCTGGCAACCAGGGTCGGTCGCACCCGGCGCTCGGCTCGATGCCGTGCTCGGGGCGGCGGGCGGGGCGTGGCGCGCCCGGCTTTCAGTCGTGGGCCTGGGAACGCACTCCGAGAGCCTGGCTCCGGGGCAGGCCCGCTGGTGGCGCCTCTATTTCGCGCTCGGGGCAGACTATACGCTTCCCCTCGGCCGGCGCTGGGATCTGGCGCTGGGTGCGGCCGGCGTGTTGGGGGTTGCAACGGTGGAAGGCGCGAGCTTCACCGCCGATCGCGCGACCCGCACCGTCGATCTGGGCGTCGAGCTCATGCTGCGGGTCGATCTGCGGCTGGGTGCCGTCCGACCTTGGATGGGGCTGGCGATCGTCACCTGGCTGCGGCAACAGACCCTGGAGGTGACCGGGACGGCCGCCTCGCTGGAGCTCCCCAGAGCCGAGCCGATGATCGCTCTGGGCACGGATTTCTATTGGCAGCCCTGAAACCTTTGGCCGGCTCGGGACACCAAGACCTCGTGACGCTCCGTTCGGTCGATCCAACCGCCCGAATGGAAGAAGAGTCGCAGCCGCTGGAGTTCGATGCCGTCTATCAAGCGCACAGCCAGACCGTCGCTCGTTGGGTGGCGCGGCTCGGGGGCCCCGGCGTCGACGTGGAGGACCTCACGCAAGAGGTATTCCTGCTCGTGAATCGCCGGCTGCCTGAATTTCGACAGGAGAGTCGGCTGTCGACCTGGCTGTTCAGCATCACCGCCAAGATCGTCGCCAACGATCGGCGCCGCAGGCAGACCCGCCGCTGGTGGACGCGCTTGGCGCCCCACTCGGTGGAGCGCGCCAGGGCCATGACCGATACCCCACTCGAAGAGCTCGAGAGACGCGAGCGACGGACGCAGTTCTATCAGGCGCTCGACGCGCTCAATGAGCGTCAGCGCCGAACGCTGGTCCTTTTCGAGCTGGAAGAAATGTCCGTCGCCGAAATCTCGGCCCTGACCGGGCTGCGGCCTGGAAACGTCCGGGTGCTCCTTCACCGGGCGCGCGCGGCCTTTCTCAAGCGCATGACCGATTGTGAGCTTCGCGCGACGCTGACCCGAGACGAGCTCGCTTCAACGGAGAGGAAGACGTGAAGACCGTTCGCTCTCACGATCCCGTACGGTGGCGCGATCGCGACGTTGACGCGCACACGCTCGAAGCGCGCGCCGCCGCTTTGACAGATGCCGCGCGGCCGGTTCCACCCCTGGGCGCGCAGGCGGTCTCCCGAATCCGGGCAGAGATCCTGGAACAGGCTGCTGGTCGCCAGGGATTCTTCGACTTTCGACGGTTGCCGATTGTCGCGCGGGTGGCCGTCGGCCTGGCGTTGCTCCTGATGGGCGCCGCGACGGCTGACGGCGCCGGCATCCTGTGGCGCCGTCATCTACGGACGGTGCGGGCGGCTGCACCCTCGATGCTGCCGCCGGCCGTCGAGGCGCCGCGGCTGGCTCCTCGGCCGAGCCGCCGGGCGGCGGCCTCGAACGACGAGAGTCCGCGAGACATAGCGCCAGAAACAGGATCGGCACCCTCGCCGCTGCTTCCTTCGGACGACCTCGGGACGAGCCAGCCATCGCGCCACATCGGTGCGGGGACGCGCGCCAACGCTTGGTCCGCGCCCGCCGTTGCGTCCCGCCCTCCAGCGCCGGCGCTTCCTCTTGCCGAGCTGCCGGACGCACGACAGGCGAGGGCTACCGAGGCGGGCCTGGTCGCCGAGGCGCTCTCGCAACTTCGTCAGCGCGGAGATCCGCGCGCCGCGCTCGTGACGCTCGACGCGTACGCCCGGGTGTTTCCTCACGGTGTCCTCGAGGCCGAGGCCTTGCGCACGCGGTTGGAAGCCGTCATCCGGCTCGACGATCGGAAGGCGGCGCTGGCCTTGCTAGACGCCATGCTGGGTCTATCGGATGAGCCGGGGACGGATCTGCTGCTGACGCGGGCGGAGCTGCGCGCCGCGGCCGGCCGGTTTCGCGAGGCGCTGGCCGACTTCACCCAGGTCGTGGCAGGGGAAGGTGGCGCTCCCGCGGCGAGCGAGCGCGCGCTCTACGGGCGCGCGGTCTGTCTCGGGCGCCTGGCCGAGGACGACCGCGCTCGGGCGGACCTGCTCGCGTACGAGCAGCGGTTTCCCAACGGACGGTTCGCCACCGAGGTTCGCCGCCTCTTGTCGGAACCTGGCTCCGCACAGCGCCCGTAACCTTTCGGCGATTCGCGACACCAAGCAGCTCAAGGAGATCTAATGAACCCTTCGCTCCCTCGTTGCTTCTTGTCTGGCCTCACCTTCGTCCTCCTGATCGCTGCCGGGAGCTGTGCGACCCGCTCCGTCATCGGCCAGCAAACCGGACAGGGGGGCGCGACGGGCACGGGCGGAATAGTTGGCACGGGCACGGGCGGACAGGCGAACCAGGGGGAAAGGGGTGGTTTCCAGGGCACAGGGGGGAGCCCGTTCCCGGGCACGGCGGGGAGCCCGGTGGTGGACGGGAGCGGAAGCTGCCCAGCCAGCGCGGGCTCATCCGGCAGTGGCCCGTCATTCGGTGCCGCGGTCGAGTACTTCACGCACGCAGGTTCAATGCTCGTCGCGCTTGGCGATCTGAACGGCGACGGCAAACCGGATCTCGCCGTCTCCAACTACTCGACCCCGCCCAGCACCGGCGGCGCGAGCGGCGCGGGCGGCTCGGGGACGGGGGGCTCTGGAACCGGCGGCACCCCAGGAACAACTCAGGGCAGCCTGAGCGTGTTCTTGAGCGCGACTGGCGGTTACGGCCCGCCTCAACTCTACAACGTCGGCACCAACACGTGGTCCATTGTCGCCGGGGATCTGAACGCGGACGGAAAGGCCGACGTGGCGGTCGTGAATGATCAGGGCGTGAGTGTCTTCTTCAACAATGGAAGCGGCACACTCCTCGCGCCTGTGAGCTTCGCGACGGGCACCGGGCCGGCCTGGATCGCGCTCGGCGACCTGAACGGCGACGGAAAGGCCGACCTTGCCGTCGCGAACCGAGGTTCGAGCAATGGCTCCGAGCTGGTCGGGGGCGATGTCGCCGTCCTGCTCAACATGGGCGGCGGAACGTTCGTGGCCGCCAACTATCCGGCGGGAGCCAGTCCCGTCGGAGTGGCCATGGCCGATCTGAACGGCGACGGGAAAGCCGACCTTGCCGTGGCGAGCGGTACGGGTGTGAGCGTGCTGCTCAACAACGGGAACGGGACCTTCGGTGCGCCTGCCAGTTATGGATCGGGAACCAATCCTTTTTCGGTGGCTGCGGGGGATCTGAACGGCGACGGCAAGATCGATCTGGCGGTCGGAGGCGCGGATCGTGCGAGCGTGCTTCTCAATCTCGGGAACGGCACCTTTGCGGCGGCCGTCAACTACGGCTATGCGGCGGCCCCGTACAATGGTTCCGGGCTGGTGGTGATCGGAGATCTGAACGGAGATGGCCGACCTGATCTGGCCGGCAACACGCTCACAGACCCTTGCAGCGCCGTGGCCGTGCTGCTCAATCAGGGAAGCGGCGTTTTCGGCGCCCCTTCCTATGTTCCTGCCTCCAACTCCAGCCCCTCCTCGGTCACCCTTGGGGATCTGAACGGTGACGGCAAGCTCGACATGGTCGTTCCCAACGGAGACGGCGTCGGTGTCCTTCTGAACACCACTCCCTGAGGGACGGGCCGGAAGCGCCGCCTAGGGAGTATAGGTAACGGTCGCGATCGACCGCGACGGCAGCGCGATGCTGCCGTCGCTCTCCGACGCGACAACGTTGGTGCGTTCGCTGTCGCCCGAGCTGCGGTAGACGGTGAGCGTGCCGAAGGGGAAGGCGCCCGGGCTGACTGAGACCGTGTGGTCCTGGCTGCTGGTGTTGAGGAGCACCAGGGTGAGGCTGGTCCCCTCAGGGCTCAAGAAGGCCGACGTTCGTACCGCCGAGATCGAGGACGTCGCATCCACCCGAACCCAGCCGGGGTCCGTCCAGCGGGCGAAGTGCTTGAGCGCATAGTAGATGTCGTTGATGGTGTACGGCGCGGTCGCCGGTGGATTCGCGATCGTCACGAGCCCGGTCGGCGGCGTCGAAGTGCTCCAGACCAGCTCCCAGTAGATGTAGGCCGACACGTTCTCGACGGTGAGCGCGTTATTGATGAGCCACGCGGTGTCGAGCATGGTGGGGGCGTTGGGCGAGTATTCGGTCATGAAGGTTGGCAGCCCCTCCGCTGCGCCCGAGCTCGCGAGGTCGAGCATCGACGCGTTGAACGTGTCGGGCGCCGGATTGTCTCCGGTGTTGCCGTACAGGTGGTGGGCGATCCCGCCGAGCTCGGACGGATCGAGACCGTTTAGGTACTGCTGCACGATGTTCCCCTTGAACCCGGTGGTCTCCGGGCCGAGCAGGACCGGCGGCGAGGCCAATGATGCCGCTTGAATCGCGCCCGAGACGGCATCCAGGGCCTGTCCGTAACCGGCGGTCGCGATGCCGGCCACGGTGGCGCCTTCGGTGGGGCCGAAGAGGCACGTTTCCCATTGGCTGGTGAAGAAGTCGGGCTCGTTTTGAATGCTGACCCAATCGGGCACCACCCCCTCGGCCGCGTAGGCCTGGAGCGAACGGGCCCACCAGTCGCCGAAATCCCCGTAGGCATACTGGCCTCCGTTCTGGATGAGAGTGCCGGCCGGAGCGTTCGAGCCGCTACCGAACGGGGGCCTGGTCACTCCGTTGCTCTTGAGGTACGCCGGGGGCGTCCAGGAGGACATGAGGATCTTGGGAGGTGTGCCTCCGCGGGCGGCGGTCGCCTTCTGGACGATCTGCACCGCGTCGTTGTCGCCGAAGGGGGTGGTCGTGTCGGTCGTGCCCTTGTTCTGGTACCAGTTCCCGAGCCGCAGGATGTCGAGACCGGAGTCGACGAACAGGACCTGGAAGATGTCGTCGGTACGGCCCGCCAGAAGAGAGGACTGGTAGGCCGTCGCGGCGCCGAAGCCCTCCAGCGTCTGGTGAGTCACCGAGGTGTCAATGTCGACCGATACGTGGACGGGATCTTGGCCGCCACCGCCGCAGGCTCCGAGCACAGCGCAAGACAGAACCGCGCACAGGGAACGTGAGCGGCGCGAACGATTTCTCACGGCGCCGTACCTTAACACCACGGCCGGTTCGACCGCCCGGGCGTCGCTGGGCCCGCCACGGGCCCAGCCGAACCGCACTCAACCGATCTCTAAGGCGCCAAGCGGGAGTGTTACTTGTTGACCGTCGTGACGTTGGCCACCGGGAAGTCGATGGTTCCCATGCCGCCGCCTACTTCGACGTTGATGTGAACCGACGATAGGGTCCCCAGGCTCCAGCCCTGCTTTGTCCACGCGTCGAAGTGGTCGCTGACGGTGACTGTCCCGCACGTGCGCGCGGAGCTTCGGGTGCTGATCATCTGAGTCCAGCCCCCGGAATGGCCGGATTCGCAAGCGTTGGCGCCGCCGGTGCCGGTCGTCGTTTTCATCTGCATGTGGTAGGTCGCCCCATCAATCGTGGCGGTGGCGCTGCCACCCCCTCCCAGACCGTTGTACGAGTCTTCGTTGATGTACCACTCGACGCAGGGGCTGTGCGTCCACCCGTACATCCCGATCATCGAGAAGCCGCCACCGCTTCCCGATTTCTTCTCGACGAACTGGGCCTCGATCTTTCCGTAGGCGGTGTAGGCCTTCGAACTGTTGAAATCCAGGCCGACGTGAGCCAGGAAATCCATGCTGTTGTTCCACGACGTAGAGAACGCGTGAGCGTTGGAGAAGGTGGTGATGCTGCCGCCGCTCCCGTTGGTCCAGATGCCGTAACCGAGGCCGTCGGCCGTCCCGTTGACGTTGGTGCCGGTGTGCACGGTCCCTCCCGTCGGCATAACCGCCGAGCAATCGACCGTCACCGCGCCGCCGTCGGTCGCGGAGCCGCCGGTGCCAGTCGAGCCGCCAGTGCCGGTCGTGCCAGCGTGCCCGGCCGCACCGCCGGTGCCGGTCGTGCCGCCACGGCCGGCCGCGCCGCCGCGCCCGGCCGCGCCGCCGGTGCCCGTCGAGCCGCCAGTGCCCGTCGAGCCGCCAGTGCCCGTCGTACCGCCGGTGCCCGTCGTGCCGCCCGAGCCCGTCGAGCCGCCAGTGCCAATCGTGCCGCCAGTGCCGGTCGTCCCACCGCGACCGCCCGAGCCGGTCGTGCCGCCAGTGCCGGTCGTGCCGCCAGTGCCGGTCGTGCCCCCCGTGCCGGTCGTGCTGCCGCCGCTTCCGGTGGTGCCCCCGGTGCCCTCGGAGCCGGTCCCACCCCCGGAGCCGCAACCGAAGAGGGCCAAGCATGTCGCGACACCTGCGAATTGAACAATCCGTCTCGTCATGGGAGCTGCTCCTTCAAGGGGGGTCTGGGGCATCTGGATCCGGCTACGCACTCCCCGCCAGTCCGCCCGGGGACCGGGCCGTTTGGGGAAGCGCCTGACGCGCTGTGACCAATTCGAGCGAAAAACACGCTCTTCGTGGAGTTGTTGTCGCGAGCGGGCCGCCATTGTTACAGATAGTTCAGTGTGTGTGCTTGCCCATCGGTCGTTTCGTCACGAGAAGCCGCGACGGCGATACCGATTTGCCGGATGGCGTCGCCCCCTGACCTTCCCGCGGATGCCGCCCGTTGATGGCGCCGACGCGTCAGTGTCTAGGCGGGCGGTCGTCGCGGGCCCCAGGGCGGGCGTACCAGTAGAGGATCGCGTCGGCGGCGATTGACGTATCGGTCCAGTGCCAGATCTCCAGATCGAAGCGGAGCGATCGCTTGAACGGGACCGGGTCGAGCACGAGGAAGCGGTTCATCGAGAAGAGACCACCGAAGCTGCCCGCCGGCGCGCGGGTCTGGGCGTGATAGGCGTGGGCGAAGGTCTCGGCTTGCGACCAGGCGTAGCCGAAGTAGTCCTCGGTTCCGGTGCCGAAGAGACTGGGGAACGATTCACGGTCGATGAAGATCTTCTCGTCGCCTTCACCCCACCAGGCGACGCCCGGCGGGTTCTCGACGTCGAGGAGCGTGCCGACCTGTTGCCCCGTCCCCTCCAGCGTCGCGATGTGCCAGTCCTGAAACGGGCGGGTCCGGATCACCGCGCGCGGCCGCCAGGTGGCGCGGAAGAGCAGCGATGCGGCATCGAACGCCGCCGCATCGACGGTGACGCTGCCGTGGAGCTCCGCCGCCCCGGCGCCCTTGCGGGAGATGCGGACGACGGCGCGCTTGCGAAACGGCATCGGGAACCGGCAGACCAGCGTGCCATCGGGCTCGATGATCATCGGTAACGAGCGGTAGGGGACGATGTCGGGGCTGGTCCCGAAGAACGCAACCAGCGGCGCGGAGACGGTCTCGTCACCATCGAAGGCGAGCGTGAGCGTCGTCGAGCTGAGCTTTTCAGGTGCGCGCTCGCTCGTCGCCAGACGCAGCTCGGTGAGGCGCCCACCGCCCTCGGGCGCTGGCACCGTCAGCGAGACCGGGTGCTCGCGATCGAGCGTTGTGGTCGGCAGCGTGATGGTCTGTCGGCCGGGCCGCGGGCTTGGAGTTGGCAGGCCGTCGCGCAGTAAGGCGGCCGTCCGCGCGATCGCGCCGCTCGCCCGCGTGAGCTCGGCCGCTGAATAGTTGCGCAGGTCGCCGGCCGCCGCCGGTCGATAGGCGCGGGTGCCGATCTGGTAATAGAGCTTCGCGGTCGGTCGTCCGCTGAACGGGTCGGGCGAGACGATGCTGTCGACGGTGACGACGCAGCGGCTGCGGAACGGAAAAGGAAAGTAGAGGCTGTAGCCGCGCGCCGTCACCTGCCCAAACGGCGAGACAAAGGGGGGGATCTCCCCCGACAGCAGGCCGGCCATGGGCGCCTCGAGCGCTGGTCGCGCGCCGCCATCGACGTAGATGCGCAGCGTGCCTGTGGGATTGGCGCTCCAGATTCGCACCAGGGCGCCCGGTCCGGCGACGTCGAGCAGAACGTAGCGCTTGCCGCCATCGGGGGTGGATTCGACACGGACCAGGTTTGGTTCCGTGTCGGTCACGAAGTCGTCGTTCGCGAACCAACCGTCGGCGTCGGCGGGCTGCTTCGACCGCCGGTCCGTGCTCGCCGTCTGACCGGCCACGAAGCGCGCGTCAGGCAGCCGCGCGAGGTGGTCGAGGTCCACCATCTCGTGGAGCAGCGTCAAGACGCTGATCTCGCCCGGCGCCGGCGCCGGCTCGGGCGGGGGCTGGGGCAGGAGGGCGGCAGCAGGCACTCGCGTCGGCGGCTCGAGGGCGCCTGTGGGTTGCGCCTCGGGCGCGCGCCCGCGGGCGACCCACAGGATGCCGCATGCCCCGGCGGTGGCGAGAAGGCCGATCGCGAGGTTACGCTTTCGCACGCGTCGATGGTCGTTCCGACCCAACGGGCGGCCAAATGGTCGCGGCGAGCGGCGCGTAGTCTCTTCTGCGCCTGGCGATCGCGGTCAACGTCTGGCAGCGCGCTTGCCGGTGCGCTTGCCGGACGGCTTGGCTGGGCGCTTCTCCGAAGGCTTCGCCGGGCGCTTGGTGTCTCGAACCTCGGGGGCCCCACCTTCGAACCGCGGCTTCTGCGGGTGGCGCTTGTAGAGCAGGATGGCGTGCCCGACGATCTGAACGATGTTCACGCCGGGACGCGCCGCGAGCCCCTCGGCGACCGCGAGGCGATCGTCGGGGCTGTCGGTATCGACCTTCACCTTGACCAGCTCGTGATCGGCCAACGTCTGCTCGATCTGCTTGATCACGGCGGGCGACAGACCGCCCTTGCCGACGTGAACGAGCGCCGAGAGCGCGTGCCCGTGTGCGCGCAGCGACCGCCGCAGCTTGCTCGACGGCATCAGGGAACGCTTCTTGGGGCTGGTGGGTGAAATCATCGCGATTCGCATATCACGCCCGGTCAGTTTCGGGGGGGCGCCTCCACCATCCCCCCGCGCGCCACGCCTCGGTCCTCAGTCGAGCGGCCCGGTCGAAACGCAGGTCGTCGCGCTGGTCGGCGAGATGATGGCTCCGCTCGACGGCTTGAAGGATCCGCCGCAGCCCGTGTTGATCCGGATCCTCCCGGCGCCGCCGCCCCCACCGGCCGCGCGGCTCTGAAGAAGGGCGTCGCCGCCGTTGATGTTGGCGGCAGCGCTGCCAATGCCCGCGATCTGACTGCCAACGGCAGGCTGCAGGCTCGGCTGCCCGGGTTGGCTGGCGAGGTTGCCTATCGCGGAACCGCTGCCGCCGTTGACGGCCAAGATGCCGCGCACGATCACGGTGGGCGCCTCCAGAAGGATCCCGCCGCCGCTGCCGCCGCCGACGGCGTACCCTGGATCGGTTCCGCCGCCTCCCAGGTTGATGGTGCCGTTGTCGCCGATCGTCAGGAGGCTCCCGGACACGAGCTCGATCGCTCCGCCGCCGTGGTTGGTGATATCGGCGCCGTTGGTGCTGCCGCCGCTGGCGCCGCCCGCCAGCGGGACCAAGCTGGCCGTCCCGTAAGACGTCCCGCCAGGCGACGGAGAACCGCCATCGGCCAAAGCCGATCCGTTTCCACCTCTTCCACAGTACCCGCCGCCTGCGGCGCCCGTTTGGGCACCATCGCCGGGTCCCCCTCCGCCGGCCAGCACGTTCAGCGCGCACTGGCCCCCACGCATGGGCGTGCTGGGTGCGGGCGGGCCGCCGCCGTACCAGCCGTTGGTTGGGCTCCGGACGCCGACGATGGTCCCGTCGATCTGGAGGTTGCCGTTGGCCACCAGGATGAGCGGCCGCATGCCGGTGATCTGCAGGGTGGCGCCACTCGCCAGGGTGAAGGTATCGAAGATCGCGACGGCGGCTTCGTACCCGCCGCTCATGGTGACGGTCATGGTGCTCCACTGCCCCGCGTCCATGCCGCC